>Ga0272444_10003879_pt1 | contig 13339 bp, 17 predicted proteins | sample SSMForm13_FD_201033 | JGI IMG/M metagenome (GOLD analysis project Ga0272444, IMG submission 201033) | Marine sediment archaeal communities from Little Sippewissett salt marsh, Falmouth, MA, United States - SSM-Form-13 | ecosystem: Environmental > Aquatic > Marine > Wetlands > Sediment ...
ACGCCACGGACAAGGTCGGGATCGAGCGCGATGTCCGCCATCCCGACTCGTCGGCTGGCATGAGTTCGAGCGCCAGGCCTTCCGGGACCTGCAGGGCCAGATACCCGTTCTGGATGGTCAATCGGTACTCTACATAGAGAGAGCCGCTGAGTCTCGCTACATACGGGCCCAAGACATCGGCATGCTCCACACGAGCCACCTCGTTGGCCTCCTGAAGCTCGGGATGCACCAGCAACCGGTCGATCTCCGCTTCGAGGCGCAACCCCGTCAGGTTGCCCCGCGACTGCGTGAAGTAGAGCACGATCAGGTCTTCGTCCGGCCAGGCCCATGCCCAGGTCCCGTCCGATCCGCTGTGACCGATCACTCGCGGCGTTCGACCGCCGCTTGGGTCGGCCTCGACATGGAGAACCGAAAGCTGACCGTACCAAGCCTCCAGATCGTTGAATCCCGCTGGCATTGGCGAGTCCGAGCCAAGCGAGGTCATTCTCGACACGGGTATCAACGCATTCTCGACAAGCTCAGATGACAGGAGCCGACTCTCTCCGACCTGGCCGCCGTCCAACCACATGCACAAGAATCTTGCGTAGTCCAAAGGGGTACCGTACAGGCTCTGCGATCCCCAAGCAAAGGGGTAGAAGGGCTCATCCGGAACCCACGACCGGATCCATTCCCCCGTCCGGCCCATGTATAGGGTGGCGATCCGCTCCACGCGCGGGTCATCTTCGGGTGTGGAGGGGGTATAGGCGAATGTATCCTGCATGCCCAATGGCACGAGCAGTTGCTCAGTGAAAAAGGTCCTCAGCGTTTCTTGCGACACGATCTCGACGATGGCCCCCAGTGTGTTTGCCCCAGCATCGCTGTACCAGAACTTGTACCCCGGCTCGGTCTCGGGCCCACGCTCACCGACAGCATTGCCCAGGGACACCAAGTCCGGGTACTCGTCCAGCGTCGACAGGATCGTCAAAGGAAGTCCGCTTCGATGCGTCAGCAGCTGGCCGATCGTGATGCCTTCCGAGGCGGGGGTCCGGAACCCGGGAAGGTAGTCCGCCGCTCGATCGTCGTACGCGAGCCATCCGGCATCTGCCAACAACGCAATGGCTGCACCGGTGAGCGGCTTGGTCATCGACCGGAGGTTGAAGATGGTGTTGGGCTGCATCGGTACGGCTTCCTCGCGATCACGCCACCCGAACGCCTCATGAAGGATCACGTGGCGGTTCTTGATGACCACGAGTTCAGCGCCAACGATCTCCTCATGTTCAACGTAGCCGCGAACAGCCTCGGCAAGCTGGTCCAACGCCTCGGAGGACACGCCTTGACTCTCGGGGGTTGCTGCAGAGAACGTGAATTCCTCCACGGGGTGCGGGGCACTCTCGGCGGCAGGCGCGCTTGCAGGTGCGGGCCCGCCGCTCCATGCAAGCGAGATCGCCACAACCGTTAACACAAGCAACGACACCAGCTTAGCCATTCTTCAGCCTCCTTGGGTCTGGATCAAGATCGCGGCACTGCCTGACCCAGCAGGATCGCCGCAGACCACAAGCCGGGCATGTCCCGGACGGACGCTACGCCGCAGCCGTCTCAGTATCGTTTCATCTGTACGGGGTGTGAAGGTGCCAGCAAAATACGCTGCTTCACAGTCGTTGGAGCGGCACGCCAACTGGACGATCCATTCAGCCTTCCCGCTGCGTTAAGGGTCTCCAGACACGTTTGGTTGAGCAGCAGAGCAAGGAGTGTCAAGCCTGCGACGCTACTCGAACTGCAGATACCAATACAGCGCAATCTCGTCGGTGTCGCGGTTGATCCCTTTGTAGAGCTGGGAGTCGAAGCCTCCTAGCTGGAAGCCACAGCGTTCGTAGAATCTGCAGGCGTTGACGTTGTTGTTCTGCGTCTCGAGCGATAACCCTGCCAGATTCCGCTGTTGTGCCCATTGCTTGGCCCGGGAGATCAGCTGGTTGCCGATCCCTTGCCGTCTGAACCGAGTGTCGACAACGATGTTCTCGATGCAGGCGTAGCCGTTCCAGCTCTTGCGAAGCGTGATCTGCCCCGCGAACCGGCCGTCGGCATAGGCGAAGAAGACGCTCTTGTCGGGATTGCCGATGTAGCTGGCGTAGTCGACATCCTCTTCTCCATACCGCTTCGTCGTCATCGGTGCATCGACGATGGTGTAGCGGATGTCGCTGTTGTCTGCATGCAGCACCAGCTTGGCGTCGATGGTGAACTCGCCGTTGCACGTGCCGACATCGTGGATGTTCGTACCGTTAATCTCTTCTATCGTGATTCCCATGCAACCCCTAGCCGCGTCAAGATGCCGTCTGTCGATGCTTCTTGGGCATCCTACGGATGGAGGCCGGCCCGATCAAGAAGCGGAAGGTCGGGCCATGCATATCGTGTCTCTGGGATGTTACCAAGGCCGTGCTTGCGCCTTGGAGGACAGGTTGAGAGAGAATCCGCACGGCGCAGCGCGCTTTGCTGCATGCAGGGATATTGACTCCCTCGCCCCATCGGGCAATTCACCCGTCGGAGACAGTCCGGTCGTGTGCGATCACGGTCCGGAGGATCGCGGTTGCATCCACGTAAGCACGTGTTCGAGAAGCCTGGCAGCTTCCGTCACGGCGCCTTCGACTTCGGTCTCCGAGACGTGGATCGAGCCCTCGTAGATACCGCGATGTCTCATTCTCCGCAACTGCTGGAAGTAGGCTATGAGATCGGGAGATGTCCCCAGCGTATCCGCGAGAGACGAAAGCACGAAGCGATGCTTGCCTGGCGCATTGGCAGCTCGGAAGCTCTCGACACGGAGTGCGGCCAAAGCGCAACTGAGGATCGCATGATATGCCTGTTCGAGCCGTGTTTCCGGATGGATGGACGTGCTTGCTGCATCTTCAATCCGGCGTGCTGCCGCGTCCATCAGACGTCGAATCTCCTCGGGCCGTGCTGGCTCTCGCCTCAGCTCGCCGCGCTGGAGCCGTTCCTCGAGGCTCATTCACGCCCCCCGATGATACTGATCCTCGTTCCGTCGTGAACGGCTCGCACGAACGAATGACCATCGTCAAGGGCCTCGGCGTACTCGTCGGCCCCATACAGCGTTGGGTTGATCTCACGTCCCAGCGCCTGCTCGGCCTCGGTCATCAGCGGAGCCAGCTCCCGCAAAGAGATGTCACCGACAAGCATCAGATCGATGTCGCTGTCGGGTCGCTCCTGTCCCTGGGCGAGACTCCCATAGACGTAGGCGAGTTCGATCTTGCTCGCCACGGGGTCAAGCATCTCAACAAGAACCGCAGCCAGACCGAGAGTCTTACGAACGATAGCTCGTATCTCGTTGTAGATGGGGCAATCGGGGTCGAGCCTGTAGATGATCTGGTTGCCGACCTTCCTTGCCTTCAGCAAACCAGCATCCCGCAACGCATGGAGCTCTCTCTGCAGATGCCGGCTGTTCACGCCGGTCGTCCGCTCCAACTCCCGTAGGTGAAGGCCATCCGGTGTTTCAGTGAGCTGCTGCAACACACTACGGCGGGTTCTTGGGAACAACGCCTCGGCTAGACTCTTCGCAGACATTATGTCTACAAGTGTAGACAATTTGTCCTCGTAGTCAACCGCGGGCTCGTCTACTCGGACGACGCGATGACAACCTTTCCCCCAGCGTGGCCTTCGTTGAGGTAGCGGAACGCCTCGGCGGTCTCCGCGAGCGGATACGTGCGATCGATAACGGGGCTGAGCTTGCCGGATTCGATGAGTTCCTTGAGTTCGAGCAGATCGCCGGGTTTGGTCGTGGCCACATAGGCCCTTCCTTGCTGATGCACGAACATCGACACGGTGAGTGCCTTCAGGATGTAGGGCATACCGCTGTGGCCGCTGTTGGGGATGTGTTTGCCGGTTGGCGTAAGCACACGGCGGCAGGCGCGAAGCGGGTGGTTGGCCACGTTGTCTAGGATGACGTCGTAGCGAGCCTTCCCCTTGGTGAAGTTCTCCTTGGTGTAGTCGATGACGTGATCGGCGCCGATCGACCGAACCATCTCCGCATGCCGGCCGCTGCACACGCCGGTGACCTCGGCTCCGTATGCCTTGGCGATTTGGACGGCAAAGGTGCCTACACCCCCCGAAGCGCCGTTGATCAACACCTTCTGGCCTGGCTTCACCTTTCCGGCATCTCGGATACCGTGGAGCGCCGCGATCGCCGAGGTGGGAACGGCAGCTGTGTCCTCCAGGGGGAGATTGTTGGGGGTGTGCTCGAGGCTCTTCTGAGGTGCAACGAGGAACTCGGCACAGCTGCGACCGATTGAGCCGAACACTGTGTCTCCGGGCCGGAACCGCATCACGTTCTTACCGACCGCCTCCACCGTCCCTGCCACATCGTAGCCCGGAATGTAGTTCCGCGGCCTGGGCAAGCCGACGACCAGCCGGGTGAATACCGGCACGCCGCGCATCAGGAACAGATCGCCTGCATGCAAGGCAGCAGCGTGGACGAACACCAGCACATGATCGTCTTTGCTGATCGCCGGCTTCTCGACCTCTCGGAGTTCGAACGTGCCTGGCGAGCCGTAGGCGATTTGGACAATGGCTTTCATGCGGTCACTCCTTCCTCTACGGTGATGACGACGTTCCCCACTTTGCGTCCCGATTCGACGTAGCGGTGCGCCTCGGCTGTCTGTTCCAACGGGAACGTTCGATCGATGACGGTTCGCAGCTTCCCTTCTTCGATCAGCTCCCGAAGGAAGATCAGATTCTCGGTTCCGGCGCTCGCGGGTCTGGCAAAGACCGTCTTGCTGCTGATCATCGACGTCCAACTCCCGCGAAGCATCGTAGACGGGCTAGGATTGGCAACCAGGTATCGTCCGCCTCGGTTGAGCGATCGAACGGCGCGAGAGAAAGGGAGCTTGCCAACAATATCGAAGATGACGTCATACGTCCTGTTCTCAGAGAGCGGATTCTGGTGCGTGTAGTCAACCACGCGATCCGCGCCGATTGAGCGCAACATTGGAAGCTTGTCAGTACTGTCCACGGCAGTGACGTGAGCTTCGAAGTGCTTCGCCAGCTGAACAGCGAAGCAGCCAATCGTACCGCCTGCTCCGTTGATCAGGACGGTCTCGTCGCGGTGGATCGCTGCCTTCCTTATGAAGTGAAGCGCCTCCAACCCACCAACCGGGACCGCAGCAGCTTCTTCGTAGGACGCATCGGTCGGCATTGTGGCTACGGCTCCATCCTGGAAATCCTCGGGGAGGCAGATGTACTCTGCACAAGTGCCCATGCGGACAATCCCGGTCGCGGCAAACACCCGGTCGCCTTGCCGGAAGCGCGTCACGTCTTTGCCTACCTCTTCGACCTCGCCAGCCAGTTCCATCCCGAGGATGGTCGCTCTCCTTGGCCGTCTGACGCCGATGTAGGCTCGCAGAGCAAGCCGTATCCAGACGGGATTTCCCATCCGCCGCAGTTCGCAGTCCCCGGCTGTCACCGTGGTCGCATTGATGCGGATCAGGATCTCATCGTCTTTGGGCGCCGGCTTCTCGACATCTTTCAGGTGCAGTACATCCGGTGACCCGTAGGCCGTCCACACGATGGCCCTCATATCATCTTCGACCACTCGGCAGCACGGCAGCGAATAGCAGTCCTGCCCCGATTCCAAGCATCAGGCATGCAAGGAACCAGAAGACCGACCTCTCGAAGAAGAAGAAGCCAACACCCAATCCGATCATGGCTCCGCCTCCAACTGCCCATGCTCCCCGATCACTGATCTTGCCGTTCATGATGCGTCTCCTTCGCTCCGGGATGTGGAGGCTTGCGCCGATTCGGCGCTTTCAGGTTGCCGCAGAAGATTCCTGCTCACAAACCTTCTCGGTTCTGCTCCGTGACCAAGACAACCTTCCCTGCGTATCGGCCGTGCTCGAGCAGTTCGTGGGCGCGTGCTGCCTCGGCCAGCGGAATGCGTGCCGCGACAACCGGTTTGACGTCTCCCGCCGCCAGGAGATCGAGAAGCTCCGCCAACGTCCTTCGATACCAGGCGTTGTCTTTGGACAGGTCCGGAGCCAGTGGTGCCTTCTTCCCGTCGGGCATCAGCTTGAGCAGAAAAACCATCAACAGCGTGAAGGGAATCACTCGCAGCCCTTGCCTCTTGGTCGCGGCCATACCGAACCACGCCAGCCTCCCTTCCTTGCGCAAGGCCCGGTAGGAGCGCCAGACTTGCCGCGCTCCGCCAACCGGATCAAACACAACGTCCACGCCATCGCCGGTGAGTTCGCGGATGCGCGCGACGAAGTCCTCCGCCTGGTAATCGATCGGTGTAGCACCCAAAGAAGATACGAGTTCGTGATTGTGTTTGGATGCTGTGCCGTACATCTCCAACCCCGCCAGCTTGCCCAGCTGAAGGAGAGCCGTGCCCACACCACCCGCGGCGCCGTGAACGAGGACACGTTCACCGCTCTGGACCTTGGCAGCTTGGTGCATCGACATATGCGCGGTGAGGTAGTTCACAACCGCGCATACAGCTTCGGCGGGGTCTACGTCTGGCGGGACAGGCACCAACTCGCTTTCCGGCAGGCAAACATGCTCTGCGTACCCCCCGCCGACGCCAAGACAGAACGTCGCTCCGGCCACCGTCTGCCCTTCTGCGAGCGAGGACGCCCCCTCGCCGAGCTTGTCTACGACGCCGACGATGTCCTCACCCAAGGTGAACGGCACGCGCGGCGTTCCGGGGAACCTCCCCGAGCGGCGAAACATGAGGTCATAGCCGGAAATCCCCGCCGCCTCGACCTTCACGCGCACCTCGCCAAACTTGGGTTCGGGGAGATCCTCTTCGATCATTTGCAGGACTTCCGGCCCGCCATGCCTGCTGACGACCACGCGATGATGTTTCATTGCTTCCTTTCACCCCTTGTCCCTTGGCATCAGTCGCATAGGGCTCTGACATCGAGGTTGGGTCGCTCTGCAACCCTCGTTCGACTATACCTGTTGCACCCTAGCGAACAGGTACATCTGTGGCAACTGGTTGAACGGGTATCACGGCGTTGCCGCTCTCTGGATTCCGATTGCTTGGCTCTCCCGACGCAGCCCCTTGCTTCTGCCACGCACACGGTAACATGAATCGTCCTTGAGGAGGTGTGCCATCAGCTTCTATCGGCAGATCATCACGGAGATGGAGGCCCTGGGCCGGCCCAGGGCGAGCAAGGTGCCAACCGGCTCCGTAGAGGCATACTGGCACATGGGAGTCGTGACTCCAGCGGTTCGCAAGGTCGCAAGGCGGTTCTCCAGGCAATTCGGGTCTCTCACATGGCAAGAGCAGACGGAAGCGGTCTTCTCTCTCCTCGAGTACGGAAGTGACGAGGCGGCACACCTCGCGGTCTTCCTGTTGGGGCGTACGGTCGACAGTATCGAGTCGGTGGCCGCGGATGTGTTGGGATCCATGGTGGAACGCTTCCGCGGATGGTCGGTCACGGACGCATTCTGTATCGAGGTTCTTCAACCCCTACTCGAACGATATCCCGCGGCCGTGCTGTCGATGACGACGCACTGGGCCACGGCTGCCAGCCGCTGGAAGCGCAGGGCGAGCGTCGTGATCTTCACGCGCAAGGTCGGGGCCTCGGGGCGGTACACGCAAGAGGGGCTTCGGGCAGCCGATCGCCTGGCCGATGACGCCGACGACTTGGTTCGCAAGGGCGTCGGATGGGCCTTGAAGGATCTGATGCGGGGTGAGCGAGAGACGGTGTTGCAGTACGTCGCGGACCTTCGGCGGAGAGGTGTGACCTCCGTGATCACGCTGTATGCGCTTCGCGATGTCCGCGGACATGACCGGCAGCGCGTCCTGGCGATCAAACCTAGCAGCGCGACGTAGCCGACGGCGCACGGAGATCAGATTACTCGGGTGTCGTGCCGGTGCCAGTGCCGTATGTCTTGCCGGACCCCGTGATGCGTTGATACAGCTGCTGTTCGATCGCCGGCCCCCACTTCATCGCCGCCCAGGCAATCGCCGCTGTGGCGACGCCAATGAGTGCCCACCCCCATGTGGGGACGTGGATCATGCCCGAGCCGACCATCGAGCTGAACAGCAGACCCCACGGGCGCGTACACGCCGCGGCGACAAGGAAGAACGCCCAAGAGATCCCCGTCAATCCGGCGACGAGGCTCAGCGCATCGTCGGGGAAGAACGGCAGCAGGAGCATCAGCAGAAGCGCGATTCGTGCTCGGGAGGTCATGGCGCCAAGATAGCGCTCTGTGATCTTGGGTCCCACCAGCCGAACGACAAGCGGCCGGCCGAAGGTGCGGGCCAGCCCGAAGGCAAGCAGCGAACCGGTTAGGACCGCAGCGGTCGAGAGGGCGAACGCAGGCCAGAAGCCGAACATTATGCCGCCGACCAGTGTGGTGACGCTGCCGGGGATCGGTGAGACGATCACTTGGATCATCTGTACGATGAAGAACACCAATGGAGCGGCCGCGCCGAACCCATCGACCCACGATTGCAGCGCCTCTGCCGAGGAGAATATGTCTAGCCGTCCGGAGCGGCGCAGCACAATGAATCCGGCGATCAGTCCCCCCACAATCGCGAGGATGGCAACCAGTGATATGATCCTTTTCCGGTTCCAGCGCGAGCGATCCATAGACGCATGGTACACGCACGAGGTGGCTTGCCAAGAAGCCCGCCGCTGGGCGCGACCGTGCGCTTCACAGTCGATCTTCTCAGGCTTCGAGGCTTCGAGCTTCGCTTGACGTTCGGCTTCCCGTCCGGCGGACGTAGACCTCACTGTGCCACATCCCAGACTGCTCGCACGTGCTCCGCTCAAAGCCCTCGTCGCGGAGCCACGTTCGCACGGTTTCGGGGCGGGAAGCAGACCCGGAACAGAAGAAACCGCCTCGAAAGGGGCCGACGAGCCAGATGATCCACCGGATCTTCCAGTGGTTCCTCGGGAACGTGATCGCGAAGATATCCCGAGTGTGCACCGCCCACTCGCGCACCAGGCGTTCCGGATCGTGGCTGCACTGAACGACCTCACCCAGGATAGTGATGTCAGCAGGGTCGATGCGATCGGCAAACAGCAGGAAGTCCCCTTCGACATAGGTCACGCGATCCTCGTGACCAAGGACGCGAGCCGGCAATGTCGCTATCAAGGATTGTGGGTTGCCGCGGCTTGCGCAGTCCCGTGACCAGACGCACTGCATGAGGATGACCTTCTGTGAAGTGCTGATCACATGGGTTGAGTCCGGCTGCATGGATTCGCACCAGCATCCCATTCTCCCGAACGTCCGGTCGATCGATTTCTCGAAGCTCGAGAACATCGGGCGATCCATATTCCTCGTAGCCGATCGCTCTCAACCCGGCTTCCTTGTCGGCACACAACCGATCTTCGGCTCCCCCCGAACTGTGATCACCAGCTTGCCAAGAGCACGTCCCTCCTCGAGAATGCGCATCGCCTCGGGGGTCGACTGCAGCGGGTACGTCTTGCCGATGATCGGCATGACACTCCTGGTTTCGAGAAGCTCCTTCAGGCGTTCAAGATGGCTGAGGTTTGGGTACTGCATCACCATCCCCAGCGATTTACCCCTAGGTTTGGGATTCATCGCTTCCCGCAACGCAACTCGAAGGATCGCTCTTGTAGATCCACCAACCACCAGATAGATCCCATCCGGCCTCAACGCCCGCCTGCAAGCGGAGATCGAGCGGGTCGCCACCAGATCAAGGATCAGGTCGTATGCGAGCCCGTTCTTCGTGAAGTCCTCACGGGCGTAGTCGATGACATGGTCGGCGCCGATCGAGCGCATCATGTCGAGCTTCTCGGTGTTGTCCACTCCTGTGACCTCTGCACCGAAGGCCTTGGCGATCTGGATGGCGAACGTCCCCATCCCTCCGCCTGCGCCGTTGATCAACACTTTCTGCCCGGGGTCGATCGGTCGTTTCGCGCTGAGATTGAGCAAGGCAACCGTACCGGCGGATGGGACGGCTGCTGCCTCCTCAAACGTCAATCCGGTCGGCTTGGTGGTTACGGCAGAGGAAGGCACGCTGACGTATTCCGCGAACGCGCCAAACCCATACTCAGTCAGGTCCCCGAAGACCTCGTCACCCGGTGAGAATCCGTGGACGTTCTTCCCCACCGACTCAACCCTGCCAGCGATGTCCGAACCAAGAATCTTGTACTTCGGACGCAAGAGCCCGCCAGGACGAACCATGAACCTGCCCCTGAGCAGGTCCAGGTCTGCGGCGTTGACCGATGCCGCGTACAGCTTCACCAGGACCTGGTTCTCGCTGGGGATAGGGCGATCCACCTCTTCGAGCCCAAGAACCCGGGGAGGGCCATATCGGTGATAGACGATCGCCTTCATTCCAGCGTTCCGCCCTCCCTCGGGATCCTGATTTCCTGTAACCTATCCGAATCCTCCCGTGACGACCAAGTCGTCGGATTAAGGGAGTTCGCCACCACAGCTCCCTCCGGCCGTATGACCACCCCAACTGCTTCAGTCGATGCTCGGTCCTCGCTGTCTATGCTGTTGCCCTGGATCGAGGATCGTGTTCCTTGACGTGAAAGAAGAGATCAAGCCCGATCTTGGCGAGCACAAGCACGGCCAGCAGGAAGGTCGGTGAGCCCATCATCGAGATCGCGATCCCTCCTGCAACAAGTGCCACATGGAGGGCGGCCATTCGCGGATAAGGTGCAAACATGGCTCGCTGGATGCTTAGCATCCGATACTCCCCCCTCCAAACGAAGTTCAGCAGGAAGGAAACACCATGGCTCGCCACAAGCGCAATCACTGTCCAGCCGATGACTCCTGGCGACGCAGACGCAAGGCCGCTTGCCAGGGATCCCGCCAGCGATGGCAGAAAGACAGTCTGAATCCCCTCGAACCTGGGCAGAAGCAGTTCGATGTTGGCCGGGAAGTCGAAGAAGCTGCGCAAGAACAGGCCGTGCCCGGCACAAAACCCGCCGTAGTGAAGACAGAAAAAGGGGATCACAAGCAACTTGCTGACGTGCCCCTTGGGCGAATCCGCCTTGAGGAAAGCGATCTTCAGGATGCTGAGCGATCCGACGATGATGTTCTCGGTCCAGTAGAGAAAAACGATGACACCTGTATCCCACCCAAGAAGGAAGATCCCAAGAAGCGGGAGAAGGTTCGCCAACACGAGAGCGACGATCGATACGGTTGGTCTGATGCGGCTCATCGGCCAGATCCCCTCCCATCGCTGCCCGCGGCAACCAGTTGGCCTTCCCCATTATCCCCGCAAATCCGCGGCCGGCGAACCACCCCCTTGCTGCTCCTCTCGAATCCACGGTGGGCTCAACAGATCTGCTAGACTGATAGCCGCGCGATCGACGGTGACATGCAACAGATTCTTCCCCTCATGAGAGAGGCCTCCGCCGACATCTTCCGCGTGCCGATCTTCGAGGGAACAGTCAATACCCTGTCCAAGACATTCCTCGAGCGCATCTGCTGGACACTGGCTGGTGCGAGGATGTCCCCAGCCGAGGTGCGGCAGGAAGAAGAAGGCGGTGGCGATTCCCAGCAGCGGGCTGATCGTTCCTCTGCTTCGACGGTTCTGCGATGACGCGACAAGCTTCATTCGCAGCACGGCCCGGGATTCGCTCAACGCCCGACTTGTCGGCACGCTCTACGCGGGCGGCGTTGAGAAGGTGGGGGTGGACCGTTACGCAACGAAGGCTCGCTCGGGCGGAAGCTGGTTGAGTATGCCGAGACGCGTCTCGATCTTCCGGCCGGATCATGCCGCGGTGCTCGTGACTCCGCCCGAGAAAGGTCGGCTGGAGCCATGAGCCCGCGAACACCCGAGCCGCTTCGTGGGGATGGCGATCAAGGCTCGCCTGTGTCTGGAGCGCCGCCCACACGATGAACATGCATTGGACCCGGGATCGGAATCCACCTACAGTGGCAATGGCAAGCGGCTCGTTGCTTCGGTTGTCGTGGATTCCAAACAGACAATCTCCGTAGGAGTCGACGTGAGAAACTCGGATCGTGATGGAAGGAAACGAGGAGTCTGGCTAGTTGCTTATCTACTCTACATTGCCTTTGCCAATGCGTGGGGATCGTTCAGAGCATTCGTCATCTATCGCGATCTCGTCGTTCACCGTGATCCGAACCTCCTGCACTGGCCGTTCCTCTTGCTCGGCATTCTCTCGGCCGGTGCTGTGATCGGGGTTGTCGGAATCTGGTTCTGGAGGAAGTGGGGTGCGTGGGCGTATGCGGCCTGCTGGGCGATCGCGTTCGGCTTGAGCGCCTACCTCGGAGTGCCGTTCTGGTCGTACGTGCTTCTCCTGTCCCAGATAGCGCTTCTCTACGCGCTGCTCCAGCCCCGTTGGGACCTGTTTGACGGCAAGTGTAGCTGATGCCTCCGATCACCGTGTCCAGCGAGTGTCACCGCCAAGTTTCGCCGTCTCCCTCCGACGGATCTCCCGGTGCGACAGCTGCTAGACCGACCCAAACTCCAATAGCAGCCCACCTAACCGAATCGTGGTTGCCGGACTCGTCTGACTCCGCTCCGTTCGGCACCTTCTCTGTGCAGGTGTGGAGCGGATGTGGATCGAGAAGAACTCGCCGATGTGGATCGTAAGCGAGCCGGCCGTGTCAAGTTGGAATCTCATCTGGTCTCCCTTTCTTCCGCAGTCGGGTGTATCAGGCACAGCTCGCATCAGTGACACAGGCTGATTCCTGACAACTGAAGTGGTTCCGGTACGCCGAGCCGCGTTGCGCTCATCATGTCCTGCCGCCGACTCCATGCCATCCCCTCGCGATTCTTTGATTAGGCGTTACGATATGCCTTATGATAGCATCATCGAACTCTCAAGTCAAATGATGGCTCCTAATTGCAACTCCAAGCACCTAGAAGGCAGATGTATTTGACTAATCATTGCCCTGTGCTATAATAAGGCCTACATGGAGGTGCCTATGGCGCTCAAGGCGCGACTAATTATCGTCCTCAAGGCAAATGATGTCGTCGTGGCCGAATCGGAAGACCCAGCCATCTGGCAGGCAGCCTTTGACGCGATTCAAACCGGCGATGTGGAAACGGCCTTCCCAAACCGTGCTACCGAGGGGAATCAAGACGAGATCCAGTGGGTGCCGAACGAGGAGAGAGCCGCGATCCAGGCGTTTGCCGATGAACTCGGGGTGGAAGTGGCTGATGTACTAGGGGCATGTCACCCGCGGGCCATTGCTCCCTACATCTTCATCAATCGGCTTCATTGGGAGGCGTTCAAGCGCCAAACCCCTGAGCGGGGACGCAACGCGGTCAGCAATGCGGTGCTTGCGATGACACTGCTGCTGCTGTGGGTCGAGAAGCTGAACATCGATCGTGTCACTCTTCGGGAAGGTATGGCAGTTCTCAGGGCCATTCAGGCTCGTGACGAGCATGCTAGCC
>Ga0272444_10003880_pt1 | contig 13339 bp, 11 predicted proteins | sample SSMForm13_FD_201033 | JGI IMG/M metagenome (GOLD analysis project Ga0272444, IMG submission 201033) | Marine sediment archaeal communities from Little Sippewissett salt marsh, Falmouth, MA, United States - SSM-Form-13 | ecosystem: Environmental > Aquatic > Marine > Wetlands > Sediment ...
TTCATCCATGGATCGAGAGACGCCCGCTTGTGCCCTTCTCCTGCGCATCACGGCGCACAACAGCTGGTGGCCTCTTGACACCAGGGGGCCATCCATGATATAAGCAAACGATTGCGCGAAGGTTTGCGCAAACCATTGCTCGACATCATCGAACGACCAGGGGGAGGTGCGCGGATGGCGACAATGCGTGAGGTGGCAGAGCGCGCCAGCGTTTCGCTCACCACCGTGTCCCACGTCATCAACGGCACCCGATTCGTCAGCGAAGCCCTCGAAGCCCGCGTTCGCGAGGCGATCGATGAACTCGACTACCAGCCCGATCGCCGCGCGCGAAGCCTACGCCGCGGACGGAGCGAGACGATCGCCGTCATCGTCTCGGATATCGGGAATATGTTCTTCTCGGATGTGGTTCGTGGCGTCGAGGATCGCGTCCTCGAGAGTGGGTATGACGTGCTGCTCTGCAACACCGGCGAGGACCCATCGGTCGAAGAACGCCATGTCGCCATGATGACCGAGCACCGCGTCGACGGGTTTGTCGTCGCCCCGACGATGGATGGCGATCGCACCCTCGAAGCGCTGGCCCGCCAGGGGAGCCCCCTGGTCGTTGTCGACCGGCCGGTCGACCTGCCGGTCGACCAGGTGTTCTCCGACAACGAGCGGGGGGGGTACGAAGCGGCGAAGCACCTCATCGAGCTCGGACATCGCCGAATCGGTGCGATCAATGAGATCTCGGGGATCCGCAGCTTCGACGACCGGATCCGCGGATGGCAGAGTGCATTGAACGACGCGGGGATCGAGATCCGGGCCGGGGACATCCGCCAGGCCGGGCTCGAGATCGAGGGAGCGGCGATGGCGGCGAAGGCGCTCCTGAGCGACAGCACGGGCGACCGGATCACGGCCGTCTTCAGCTCGAACAACCTGATGACGCTCGGGCTCCTGCGATACCTCCGGACGGCCGAACTCCGCTACCCGGAGGATGTATCGCTGGTGGGGTTCGACGACCCGCCGTGGGCGTCGTCGTTCCATCCGGGGATCACTTCGGTAGCCCAGCGTCCGTTTGAGATGGGATCCAAGGCGGCGGAGATGCTGATTGAGCGTATCGAAGGGAGTGCGGAGCCACCGCGCCAACTCTGCCTCGATTGCGAGTTGCGGGTGCGCGAATCGGCCGGGAGGCCTCAGGGCAGCAGATCGTGCTGAAGCGCGCGGTGGAGCCTGTCAGCACGCTATGCCTCACTACGCTAGATCGAGGAGGTGGTCGTGAGGAGAAGACGAACCAAGCGATGTCGAACTCAGCGAGGTAGCATCATTCGAGGAGGCTCTAATGCGTAAGCTGGTACTGGTTCTTCTTGCATGTATCTTGGGAATTGGCGTCCTGGGTGCGGCGGCGGATGACTTCGAGATCGCAGTCGTTCCGAAGTCGTTGGACAACCCGGTCTTCTTCGCAACCAAGGCTGGGGCTGAGGCTGCAGCAGCCGAGCTTGGAATCGACCTAATCTACACAGGACCTGTCTCCGACGAAGGGTATGAAGCCGCGCAGGTTGTCGAGAACCTCGTGAGTCGCGGTGTCGACGCCATTGCCGTGTCCGTCAGCAATGCGGATGCAATGCGACCGATTCTTCAGCAGGCAGCTGATGCAGGTATCCCTGTCATCACGTGGGACTCCGATTGCCCCGACAGCACGCGATTGATCTACTACGGGACGCCTGACTTCGAGTTGGGTGAGCTCGTGGCGGGTGAACTCGCTGAAGCTCTGGGCGGTGAGGGCAAGGTCGCCATCTTCCAGGTGTACGTCGGACATCCGAATCTCGATGCTCGATACGATGGGATGATGTCGAAGTTCGCGGAGTATCCGGGCATCGAAGTGTTGGAGCGGTTCACCACAACGGCACTCGAGATCGGCCTTGCCGTCGATGCGGTGGAGAACTACATCTCCGCTCATCCAGAGGTCGATGGGCTCGCAACCGCGACGGGGTTCCCGTGGTGGGGCAGCGTCGGTTCGATGCCGACTGTAGACCAGCGGGTTCTGGACGGCGACCTTGTGTGCGTGGGAGTGGATCCGCTTGAGAGCGCGCTCCAATACGTGGACGCAGGGATCCTCGAGGCCTGCATCGGGCAGCGCTTCTACGATATGGGTTACCACAGCGTGAATATGCTGTACGCACTGCTCAGAACGCCGGCTCTTGCCGGGTATCTGGCAGAGAACCCGATTGACATGCTGAGTTCCGGCATGGACGTCATCACGAAGGACGGACGGGGCGACAGCATCAGCGTTGACGACTACTTCGACCTGCTTGCGGAGTGGGAAGGGTAGCCTGATACTGGCTCAATCAACAGGGCTTGCCCTCTTCTCAAGAGGGCAAGCCCCTTCACCAGAAGGCGAATCGGGTGCGCGGTTCTCGGATACAGGCAAACGGTTAGGAAGGCGATGTGAACCTACTTGAGATACGGGGGCTGGTGAAGACGTTCCCTGGTGTGCAGGCCCTCAAAGGGGTGAAGCTCGCTGTTGAAGCCGGCACGATTCATGCGCTGGTCGGCGAAAACGGAGCGGGGAAGTCGACACTGATCAAGGTATGTGCTGGCATTGAGCGCAGAGACGGTGGTGAGATCCTCTGGAAGGGAGAACCCATCGATGTGCGAAGCCCTCTCGATGCACGGAACGTCGGAATCGGCGTCGTTCACCAGCATTTCCCTCAGTGCTCGAATCTCACTGTTTCGCAGAACATCTACCTCTCGGAACTCTCGAAAACCACGCTGCGCCCGATCACATGGAGGGAACGCAACGAGCGTGCGCGGAACCTCCTTAGGGAGTTCGGTGTCGATCGACGGCCTGACGAACTCCTAGGGAGTCTCTCCATCGGCGAGCGGCAGGTCGTAGAGATCTGCAAGGCCGTCGCAATGAACGTCGAGCTCATCATCATGGACGAACCGACATCGGCGCTCGCATTGGAGGAACTCGAGCGCTTCTTCTCGATGATCGACACACTTCGAGGGCAGGGGATCACCATCATCTATGTGTCGCACAAGCTCGACGAGGTCTTCCGAATCGCTGAAGAGATCACGATCCTTCGTGACGGGAGTGACGTCTTCTCGGGCGAAATCGGAGATGTCACGCCGTCTGAGGTAGCGAGCCTGATGGCGGGACATGCCATCGCGGAATTCCAGCGACTCGATCTAGCTGCACAAGAGAAGGAAGCCCCTTTGCTTGCTTTGGAGAGGTTCGCAGTTGGCGATCGCGTACAGGATGCAGCGCTGTCTGTACGCCCCGGCGAGATTCTCGGCCTAGCTGGTCTCCAGGGCTCCGGAACCAGCGATCTGATGAAGGGACTGTTCGGTCTTGGGTCGTGGACGAGTGGAACCATACGTATCGAGGGAGATGAGGTTTCGATTCGATCGCCACAGGATGCGATCAGGGCAGGCATTGCGTACGTGCCTGCTGATCGCCACGTCGAAGGTCTTTGCCTGATCCACTCGCTGGCCGAGAACACCGGTATCACGACACTGAGAAGGTTAGCCAGTAGAGGTTGGCTGCGGCGTGGTGCCATCCGCAATCTGGGGGAGGATTCAATCCAAATGCTGTCCATCCAATCCCGCTCACCGTGGCAGGTTGTCAACTATCTAAGTGGCGGCAATCAGCAGAAGGTTGTGTTGGCGAAGTGGCTGGCTACCAATCCACGGCTCCTCCTGCTGGATGATCCCACGCGCGGCGTGGACGTTGGGGCCAAAGCCGAGATTCACAGCATCTTGCGCGAGCTTGCCAAGGCAGGAAAGGCTTGTGTGATGACATCTTGCGAGTTGCCGGAGCTAATCGCAGTGACCAATCGCATCATCACGATGTACAAGGGCAGGATCACCGGGGAGTACAGGTCGGGGAGCGTTACGCAGGAAGACATCATGCGCGCCATCACTGGAGCGAGAACAGAGGATGGGCAACACAGGGAGGCGAAGGACGATGGGTAGAGGATCAGCGATGATCGATTCCGGCAAGAAGATGCTCCTGCGGATCCTACGAGGGCGTGAGACCGGGGTTCTGCTGGCACTGATTGTCCTTGTGATTGCCCTCTCTTTCCTTGGCCAAAATTTCTTCACTACACGGAACATCTTCAGTATTCTTCGTGCCGTCTCCTTCGAGGGCATCGCCGCCCTGGGCATGATGCTTGCCATGATCACGGGGGGATTGGACCTTTCGATTGCCTCGAACATGGCGCTGTCGGGCATCGTTGTCTCCCTTCTGATGACGAGTGGAGTTCCGGTACTCCCCGCAATCCTCATCGCGATCCTCGCGGGGATGGCCATTGGACTCATCAACGGCCTTATCATCACGCGTATCGGACTCGGCCCGATCATCACAACTCTGGCGATGCTGAGCGTCGTACGCGGCGTCGCATTCATGATCACCAAAGGGCTCCCTGTCGTGAATCTTCCCGCCTCCTTTACGCGGCTTGGGCAGGGGATGATTGGGGGCGTAATACCCGTTCCCATCCTCTTCTTCCTAGTAGTAGCTGTCCTCGTCCACCTGCTTCAGCGGTATACGGTGTTCGGGTATCACCTGTACGCGACGGGGGGGAATGAAATCGCTAGTCGGTACTCCGGGGTCCAGACGAAGCGTGTCACACTCCTGACCTATGTCCTATCCGGTGCGCTCGGCGCACTTGGAGGAATCTTGCTGATCGCGCGTTTGGGTGTTGCACAGCCGTCCATCGCGTCGGGGTATGAGCTGGCAATCGTCGCTGCGGTGGTAATCGGCGGAACGAGCCTGGACGGGGGTATCGGTAGTGTTCTGGGAACCGTTCTCGGCGTCCTGATTATCGGCGTAATCCGGAATGGATTGGTGTTGGCGAACATCGGGGGGTACTACATCCAGTTTGCCAATGGGCTGCTGATCCTGGCGGCCGTCGTGATCAACCGCTTGCGAGGCATTCGGGATTAGCTGTGCAAGTGAGCACGTCGCACATAGATAGTAAGTGGAAGAAACTGCTAGACAGGCATCCGGACAAGGAAAGGAGCGGGCATGAAACCGTTGAACATCGGACTCATTGGAGGCGGCCTCATCGGTAGAACGCATACAGTGGGCTACCACATGATGAGGACGTTCTTCGCGGAAGAAACGGAGAATGTGAGCCTGCGTATGATTGCGGAGCGCGATGCTGCTTTCGCAAAGGAGACGGCTGGCCGCCTCGGCATCCCGGAGTCGACTGGCAACTGGCGTGATCTTGTCGCGAGCGACGACATCGATCTCGTCTTCGTGTGTGTGCCGAACGACATGCACCGGGAGGTCGCGCTGGGGACCATTGCCAATGGGAAGCACATCTTCAGCGAGAAGCCGCTCGCACGAACGGCGGAAGAGGCAAAGGAGATCGTTGATGCCGTGGATCGCGCTGGAGTGAAGCATGGGATCGGCTTCAACTACCGCAGGGCTCCTGCCGTCCAACTGATCAAGCGCTGGATCGACGAAGGCAAGCTTGGGGAGATCGTTGGTTTCCGCGGAGCATTCGTGCAGGACTGGGGCCTTGATGAATCCGGCCCTCTGAGTTGGCGCTTCGAGAAGAAGATTGCCGGAAGCGGAAGCCTTGGGGATCTGGGTTCGCACGTGCTCGACATGGCGCGGTTCCTGGTTGGAGAGATTTCTGATGTTGCGGCTCTCCTTTCGACTCACATCAAGGAGCGCCCCATCGGCGCGGGGGGGCTGGGTCACAAGGCAGACGCGGGCAATGTCAAGATGGGCAAGGTCGACGTCGACGATATCTGCGACGTACTGCTCAAGTTCGACAATGGAGCACAAGGGAGTCTCGTGGCAAGTAGGCTCGCCTCCGGGAAGAAGAACCACTTCGACTTCGAGGTGTACGGAATGAAGGGTGCTGTGTTCTTCGATTGGGAGCGCCCGAACGAAGTGCTCCTGTCCACCTTCGATACACCGAACGAGCGGAGCGGATTCACGCGAGTCCTTACCGGTGGATTCGACCATCCCTACGGCGAACACCTTTGGCCGATTATGGGAATGGGTATCGGCTTCGGGGAGACGTTCGCGGTTCAGATGTACGAAATGGTAAAGGCCATTCGCGAGAACGGGCAAACGGACCCGGACTTCCACGATGGGCTGAGAATCAACCAGATCCTTGATGCCATACAGAAGGCGGCCGACACCCACACGTGGGTCTCGGTGGAGTAACGAACGCCGAGCGAAGCGGTACGAACGAAAGGGGTAGCACTATGAAACTCGGTTGCTTCACGGTGGTCTACGCAGACCGCTCTCTCGAGGAGGCGCTGGACGGTCTGTCCAATCTGGGCCTGGACATGGTAGAACTAGGAACCGGCGGGTTCATCCCGAAGTCGCACTGCAATCCCGCCGAGCTGCTTTCCGACACATCCAAGCTGAAGGCGCTGAAGGCGTTGATCGCGGACCGCGGGTTGGAGATCAGTGCGCTCAGCTGCCACGGGAACGTCGTCCATCCGGACAAGGCCGTCTCGGAACAGCACGTCCGCGACTTCAAGGAGACGGCCCAGCTCTGCGGCGAGCTCGGCGTGGATCGAATTGTCGGCTTCGCCGGCTGTCCCGGTGACAGCGAGTCCGCGAAGTGCCCGAACTGGGTGACCTGCTCGTGGCCGGACTACTATGCGGACCTGCTGAAGTGGCAATGGGAGGAGAAGCTGGTTCCGACCTGGAAGGACCTAGCCAAGCACGCTGGCGAGTACGGCGTGGACAAGATCTCGCTCGAGATGCATCCGGGCGATGCGGTCTTCAATCCGGAACGGCTTCTGAAGCTCCGAGAAGCCGTAGGCCCATCGATCGGCTCGAACTTCGATCCCAGCCACCTGTTCTGGCAAGGCATGGATCCATGCCTCGCGGTACGCGAACTGCGCGAGTGCATCTTCCACGTTCACGCCAAGGACAGTGCGGTGGAGAAGGGCGTCGCCGAGCGCTTTGGGGTGCTTGAGACCAAGAGCCTCAGTGCCGAGGGCCGTGGGTGGAACTTCAAGACCGTCGGGTACGGGCACGGGGAGGAGTTCTGGAGGTCGTTCATCTGGACTCTCAAGGAGATCGGGTACGACTATGTGATCAGCATCGAACACGAGGATCATCAGATGTCGCTCGAGGAGGGATTGAAGAAGGCTGCTGACTTCCTGGACACGATCATCATTCGAGAGAAGGCTGCTGAGTTGTGGTTCGATCGCACCGACTAGCGTTGAAGTCGAGGGACCGACCTCTCGGTACGGTGCGTTGACTCTCTTGATTGGAGGTCGAGATGGCTAAGAAAGATGTCGGCTTCGTGGGACTCTCCAAGACGTCCGGCGAGACGAAGATCCACGGTCCGGAGATCGGCGTGGGATTGCTGGGGCATGCGTTCATGGGCAAAGCCCACTCGAATGCCTACGCGAAGATCCCGTACATCTTCTGGCCGCCTCCGGCGGTACCGCGCCTTGCCGTCATCTGCGGGCGTCGGGAAGCGGCGGCTGCCGAGATGGCATCCCGGTACGGGTATGAGCGATCGACGACCGACTGGAAGGACCTCGTGGCGGACGAAGCAGTCGAGCTCATCGACAACGTCGGGCCGAACAGCCTCCATGCCGAGCCGTGCATTGCGGCGGCGAGGGCCGGCAAGCATGTCCTCTGCGAGAAGCCGTTGGCGCGAAACGCGGAAGAGGCCCGGCGGATGTGGGATGCAGTTGAGGGGGCCGGTGTGAAGCACATGTGCGGCTTCAACTACCGCTTCGTCGCGGCCATTCGCTTGGCGAAGGAGATGATTGAGGCTGGTGAAGTGGGCGAGGTGTACCACTTCCGCGCGAAGTACCTGCAGGAGTGGATCATCGATCCGGAATTCCCATGGGTATGGAGACTTGACAGGGAGACGTCGGGTTCTGGTGCGCTCGGCGATCTCGGAGCGCATATCATTGATCTTGGCCGCTTCCTCGTCGGTGAACCGGCTTCGGTGAACGCGCTTGCGACCACGTTTATCCAGGAGCGCCCGGACGCGAGTGGAAGCGGAACGCGTGCCGTGGATGTCGACGATGCCTTCGAAGCGATCGTCCAGTTCGAGAACGGCGCCGTGGGAACGTACGAGGCGTCCCGGTTCTGCGGTGGGCGGAAGAACTACATGACCTTCGAGATCAACGGGGCGAAGGGCTCGATTGCGTTCGATCTCGAACGGCTGAACGAACTCAGGATCTGCAAGGTTGCGGACGGCCGCGGTGAAGGCTTCCGAACGCTGTCGGTTACCGAGAGCGATCACCCATTCTACGACGTCTGGTGGCCACACGGGCACGTCCTCGGCTGGGAGCACGCGCACATCCACGAGATTCATCACATGCTGGATGCGATCGCGAACGGCAAGGAAGTGGCGCCCTACGGCGCGACGTTCGAGGATGGCTACAAGTGCGCGGTCATCTGCGACGCGATCCTCCAGTCGGCCGAGAGCGGATCGCGTGTCGCGATCCGCTACTGATGCCTCGTGGGGCGGAATCGGAAAGCGAGTTGGAGGAAGGCGAAGTGAACGAAGAATACCGACCCAAGCCGGAGGATCGCTTCACCTTCGGCTTGTGGACCGTTGGAAACACCGGACGCGATCCATTCGGCGACCCAGTTCGCGCTCCAATGTCGCCGGCTGCGATCATCCATCTCCTCGCCGAGGAGGGAGCCTACGGCGTCAACTTCCACGACAACGATTTGATCGCGATCGACGCGACGGCACAGGAACGGGACGCGATCATGGCTTCGTTCAAGAACGCGCTACGGGACACCGGTCTTGCGGTGCCGATGGCGACGACCAACCTGTTCGCCGACCCGGTATTTCGGGATGGCGCGTTTACCAGCAGCGATGCGCGTGTGCGTGCGTACGCTCTGCAGAAGACCATGAGGGCGATGGACCTCGGGGCGGAGATTGGCGCCGAGGTGTACGTGTTCTGGGGCGGGCGCGAGGGGACGGAGACCGATGTCGCCAAGAGCCCTGTGGATTCCCTGAAACGGTTTCGAGAAGCCCTCGACTTCCTCTGTGAGTACAACCTCGATCAGGGCTACGGGTTGCGGTTCGCCCTGGAAGCGAAGCCGAACGAGCCTCGTGCCGATCTGTATCTCCCGACGACGGGAGCGATGCTCGCGTTCATCGAGACGCTCGATCATCCCGAGATGGTGGGAGTCAATCCGGAAGTGGCCCACGAACACATGGCCGGGCTGAACTTCATGCACGCCGTGGCTCAGGCGTGGGAAGCGGGCAAGCTATTCCACATCGACCTTAACGACCAGAACATGGCTCGCTTCGATCAGGATTGGCGTTTCGGGTGCCACACGATCAAGCCCGCATTCTTCCTCGTCAGGTTCCTCGAGAGCGTGGGATACGACAACCCGAAGCACTTCGATGCCCACGCGTATCGAACGTCCGACGCGGAGGATGTGAGAGCCTTCGTGCGCGGCTGCATGCGGAACTACCTCATCCTCAAGGAGAAAGCCGAAGCGTTCGATCGCGACCCGCAGATCCAGGAGCTGCTGGCACGGGCTCACGAGTATGACGATTCGATGAGGGAGTACCTCGGAGAGTACACGTCGGCAAAGGCCACGAAGCTCAAGGGGCTTCCGCTGGATCGAAAGGAACTCGCCGCGCGCGGGCAGCCGTACGAGGAGTTGGACCAAATGCTCATCGAGCTCCTGCTAGGCGTGCGTCAGGAGCGGTCGAGGATTACGGACTGAGGAAGGGAACCGGAAGGGGAGCGGATGCCGTGCCTGCTTGGTGTTGACGTATCGACTACGGGGGTCAAGGCCCTGGTGATCAACGAACGAGGGTCGGTGCTGAGTGCCATCACGACGCCTCACGAGCTGTCGACGCCTCGCCCGCTATGGAGCGAGCAGCATCCAGAGGATTGGTGGTCGGGTACGTGCAACAGCATCCGCGAGGCCCTTCGCGAGGCCGGCATCTCCCCGGAGGAGATCCTCGCAGTTGGTCTGACGGGTCAGATGCATGGCCTTACCCTCCTCGACAAGCGGGACGGCGTCCTTCGCCCGGCGATCCTTTGGAACGATCAGCGAACGGCTAGTCAATGTGACCGAATCCGCCGGGAGCTAGGGCTTGAACGGTTGACCGAGATCACGGGGAACTCCGCGCTGACCGGCTTCACGCTGCCGAAGCTCCTGTGGGTCGAGGAGAACGAACCGCATGTCTACTCGAAGGTCGAGCACGTCCTTCTTCCGAAGGACTACGTCCGACTCCGGCTGACCGGCGACCACGCCACCGACTGCGCCGGAGCCTCTGGGACGTCCATGTTTGACATCCGGCGCCGCGATTGGTCGGACGACGTGCTGTCAGCGTTCTCGATTCCGAGATGCTGGCTTCCGAAGGCACACGAAGGACCCGAATTCACTGGTGAGATCTCGGCCGATGCGGCGAGGGCGACGGGGCTCAAGGCTGGGATGCCCGTCGTCGCGGGGGCTGGGGATCAGGCGGCTCAGGCAGTCGGAGTTGGTGCGGTCTCTCCAGGGATCGCGGCGCTCACGCTCGGGACCTCAGGGGTCGTGTTCGCGTCCACTGAGGAACCGATCGTGGAGCCGCAAGGACGACTTCATGCGCACTGCCACGCGGTCCCGAACCGATGGCACATGATGGGTGTGATGCTCTCAGCCGGTGGAAGCCTTCGTTGGCTTCGGGACACGTTCTTCCCCAACGTGTCCTTCGACGACTTGACGGGCGATGCGGATGGAGTTCGCATTGGATGCGACGGACTCCTCTTCCTTCCGTACCTGACAGGAGAGCGAACGCCCCACCCCGACCCACTGGCTCGAGGGGCATTTGTCGGCTTGACGATCCGACATGGGCGTGGGCAGATCGTCCGTGCTGTCCTTGAAGGTGTCAGCTTCGGCCTTCGAGACGCGTTTGAGTTGCTGAGCGCAGAGGGGCTGCCGAGCATTCGGGAAGTAAGGGTATCCGGCGGAGGAACGGGCAGTGGGGTCTGGAGACAGATCCTGGCCGACGTGGTTGGCGCTACGCTCTACGGAGTCGATGCAACGGAAGGCGCCGCCCTCGGCGCTGCCCTTCTCGCCGGGATCGGCGCGCGCCTCTGGGATACTGCTGACGAGGCGTGTGCCCAGGTCGTGCGCAAGACCGATCAGACTACTCCGGCAAGTGCGGCCGAAGAGAGCTATGACGAGCTGTATGAGCTGTACAAGGCCATGTATCCGACGTTGAAGGGAGCATGGCATAGCCTGTCCAGATGGGAAGAGGAACACTACAGACCTTGAAGGGACTGGTGAGTATCCCGCACATGCTTCCGGGTGCTTCAAGCAGCAGCTCTTCACCCGGCCCATGCCTTCTTCTCGAAGGGTCGGCAAATCGGTCTGAACGGACCTTGCACAGCGGCGGAACCCGATAGGGCGACAATCTCTTACCGCGCAACGCCGACAAGCCCCACGCTGATCCCCATACAATCCTTGCTCGGCTGTACCCCGGCTTGACGGGGGCGGGGCGTTCGGAGAGAGCCGACGGAAGGGGGATCGATGATCGAGAGGGTGTCGTTCGGAAGGACCGGACCCGAGAGCTCGCGAGCGTTGCTCGGAGGCGCGGCGTTCTTCGAGGGTACGGCATCCGACGCGGATCGCATCCTCGACCTCCTTCTCGAGCATGGCGTCCATCGCATCGACACCGCCGCCAGCTACGGCGTATCGGAGAAGCTGATCGACGGCTGGATGAGACGGCACCGGGGTGACGTCTTCCTCGCGACGAAGACGTCGGCCCGCGACTACGACGGTGCGAAGGCAAGCACCGCGCGATTGCTCGATGGACTGCGGGTCGACTGGATCGATCTGCTCCAGCTGCACTGACTGATCGATCCGGGGAAGCGGGCACAGACGCTCGGCCCGGGAGCTGCGACCGAAGGTTCTCGAAGCGGCGTCACGGCATCGCCCGGGTCCCGGCCCATCGGACGATGCGATGCGAGATCTCGCCACCTGCAGAGGGATGGAGCCGAGCTTCCCTGCCGAGACGACGAACCCGTCGCACGACTAGTAGACCGTCGCGTCGAACTCGACGACCTGTTCAGGCTCGACGGATTCCCACGGGCGATGGTAGATGAACCGGAATGCCTGCGGGCCGGCATCGACGGCCTCGTACCGAAACAGGAAGGTCCCGCCGAAGCCGACCATCGTCTGCGGGTGAGGGACGGGGCGGTACTCCGCTTCCTCCGTTTCGCGAAGGACGGCATACTCGTACAGGAGTGAGTTATCCCACTGGAAGCCCGTGGTCGCATTGCCGGCGAGCGCCACCATCAGACGGTCTCCCTGTCTCATAGACAACCTCGCGCCCGGATCCTCTTGCGTGATGAGCCGATACAGCCGGAGTTCGAGGCCGCAGACCGAGGCGCTAACCGAGAACCGCCCGAATCGGGCCATCTCGGCTGGAGGGACGATTCGGATCTCGGCCGAGAACTCGCCAGCGGTCGTCGCGGCGATGATCTTGTACGAACCCTCCGGCAGCGAGGCCTCGCCGTTGCTGGTTGCCAGAGAGAGGCGGCCGAGCCATTCCACCGTGTCGATCGGCGGATCGTACGCCTCACTCCACAACGTCGCCTCCGAGGCGTCGAGCAGCGACAGCGCGGTCACGTGAATCGGATCGCACAGGCAGACGCACGGATCGTCGCGGACGATCTCCAGCGCCAGTCGTGCCCCCTGCTCGACGGCAAACACGCCCACGGACAGCCGCACATCTCCGTCCATCGAAGAGGCGGCTGACGCCGAATGGCTCGAGGACGTCTGCCCGTCGACCGCTCCGCCAATCAATGCCAGACTGCATAGGACGATCCAGAACACGCCTTGCTTCGCGGTGCTCATTCGCATCACCCCTCGCCGAGCCGAAGGACACCCTATCCGGCCAGACACTGAGCTTACACGCCGATCATCGTCCCGTGTCAAGGATGAGGGCTCGTGGAGGGTGGAGAGTGTCGGATCGATTTCGTTCGCGCGGCGTGCCGCGGGCTGGGCCAGCCGAGCACTTGACAACTGGGCAAACGGCCTTGTAGAGTGATCTCGCCCGGGAATGTGCAGTCTTCTGGTTGTGCCCGGGTCATCGGGCGACGCTGGCGGTTGGCGTTGTCCGATGTCCTTTGCCTGCCCTCGCGGCGTTCTGGGCGAGCCGGCGCTTGGTGCCTTCTACGAGTACATGTGCTCCCGAAGCCTGTGTTGCAGGTGCAGGTTCGCCGAAGGATCGGCGCGTCGAACCTGCGGCGGGTGTCCTCTTCGACTCGCTTCCCTCGAGTCGGTGGCCTGAGGAGATTGGGTTGCGAAGGCAGGTCTTCCCGCGTCTGCGGGCTTTCTGCCGTGCTGGGAGCTTGCGTCTTCTACGGGGTGGCGACCGAAGTACGTTGTGTCGCG
>Ga0272444_10003882_pt1 | contig 13335 bp, 13 predicted proteins | sample SSMForm13_FD_201033 | JGI IMG/M metagenome (GOLD analysis project Ga0272444, IMG submission 201033) | Marine sediment archaeal communities from Little Sippewissett salt marsh, Falmouth, MA, United States - SSM-Form-13 | ecosystem: Environmental > Aquatic > Marine > Wetlands > Sediment ...
CCCAACTACATTATGAGGTGAGTCAGTAATCCCAAAACCGTTATATGTATCATAGGCATTAAAAGCATCCTGATCCCACACTATGTCTGGCATATTACTGCTAGAAATTGATACGCTGAATGTTTTTACACATACTTTGCTACTTTGAGAGCCACCTATACCGCTGTATAGTTTAAAACCTTTAGAAATATTGAAGCCTGACCACCGAATAAAAATCGTGCTATGACCAATATCTTTTACTGTACTATTCCCAAGTGGACCTGATTCCCATGTTCCGCATATTTCGGGGGACACAATACCTAACTCCCTTTCTCATGATTGACTCCCAACAAAATCAAGCGACAGGTCATCATCCCGCGTTGAAGTTATCCGGTCAAGAGGCTTTTTAATTACGAATGTTGAATGCCGAAGGACGAATGACAAACAAACTTGACCGAAGGGCAAACCTCAGACAGCCGAAGCCGAAACCCGGATAATAAGTCCAGGGATAAGCCAGGGGCCAGTAGCCAGGAGTCAGGAAAAGCGGCAAACAAAATCCCAATTAAACCAACTCTGCGATCTCTGGTAAAATCCGGGGACACGAAACAAGTACATGTCCCCGATTTTGCAATCGTCTTCTACTTGACCGAAGGGCAAGCCTCAGACAGCCGAAGCCGAAACCCGGATAATAAGTCCAGGCATTATGCCTGGTTACTCCAACTGGAAGCGGATGGCCTGCACGATCCAGGCGCTGACTGCGCGGCCGCCGACGGTGGGCGTCTCGAACTTCCATTGCTTGACCGCGGCCACCGCCGCTTCGGCGAAGCCCAGTCCCTGCGGCGCGGACAACACCTTGACGCTGGTGACGTTGCCGTTTTTGGTGACCAGAAAACGCAGCCGCACCACGCCCTGTCGCCCGGCGCGCTTGGCCAGCAGCGGGTAATCGGGTTTGACGAACTTGATCACCTTCGGCTTGCGGTCGAGCTGGCTGGCGTTGACCACCTGCGGCACCGGCGTGTCTTGAATCACCGGCGCGGTCTGAATGGTCGCGGGGCCGGTGGCGGTCGGGTCTTCGGCGATCGGCGCCTTGGTCGGCTCGGGCGGTTTGTCGGGTTCTTTCTTCGGCGGCGGGGTCGGCGTCGGCTTGGGCGTCGGGGTCGGCGGCGGCGTCGGTTCGGGCGGCTTGGGCACTTCGATCTTGATCACGTCGACCGGAATGATCTTGCTGATGTCGAAGTCGCCCCGCGCGGCCAGCGCCAGCAGACCGGCGAGCATCGCCAGGTTGACTCCCAGCGAAATGAGCACTCCGATCAACAATCGTCTGCGCACGCCGGATCCTTTGTCTTACTGGGGTGATTCCACTTCCATCTTTTCGGCGATGGAAATCTTTTTCGCGCCCGCCTGCTTGGCCGTATCCAGCGCGGTGATCACCCACTGGGTGATGCTTTCCTTGTCGGCGAGAATGATGACGTTGGTTTCGGGATATTCGGCCAGGCGCGCCTGCACCTTGGCGTAGATGCCGCCTTCGTCGACCTGCTCGCCTTCGCACCAGAACTCGCCGTCTTTGGTCACGGCGACCAGCAGGTTCTGATCGAGCATGACGTCGGTTTTTTTCGCCACCGGTTTTTTCACGACGACGCCGGTTTCCTTGGTGAAGGTGGTGGTGACCATGAAGAAGATCAGCAGCAGGAAGATGCAGTCGATCAACGGGGCGATCGACAGCTCCGGTTTCTGGCGGGCGCGGCTGACGAAGGAACTCTGCAGCATGCGCTATTCCCCGCTGTTGTTGCCGGTGATCGAAGCCAGCAGGCGCGTGGCGAATTTTTCCATTTCGTTGAGGTATCGGTCGACGCGGTTGGACAGGAACGTATGGAACAGCAGAATCGGGATGGCGAAGATCAAACCGGTTTCGGTGGTGATCAACGCTTCGCTGATGCCGCCGGCCAGCGCCTTGGGGTCGCCGGTGCCTTTGACGGTGATCACCTCGAAGGTTTTGATCATGCCGGTGACCGTGCCGAGCAGACCCATGATCGGCATGATCGTGCCGATGGTGGCGATGGTCGACATGAAGCGGTTGAGCGCCGGCGTTTCGGAAAGCGCCTGTTCCTGCATCGCTTCGCGCATCGTCTGCTTGCCCTTGCCGACAGCTTTGATCCCCGCGGCCAGCATTCGCGCAATCGGCCCTTCGTGATTTTCCGCCGCCTTCGCGGCCGCGTCGGCTTTGCCGCTGTCCCACAGGCTGAAAAATTCGCCGGTGAATTTGGCCGAGCCGCGGTTGATCTGGCGGATGTAAAGATAGCGCTCGACGATCAGCACGAACACGAGGAAGGCCAGCATGATCATCGGGATCATCACCGGTCCGCCCTTGGCGACGAACTCGAGCAAACGCACGGCGAAGTTGGGTTCGATCGCTTCGATCGGCGGCGGCGTCGGCGTCAACAACGGCGTCGGGCTCAACGCCGGCGTCAGGTCGGCCGGGGTAGGCGTCGGCGTCGGCGACACCTGCGCGACGGCGGTCCAGAGTATGTGTGTAAGGTTCAACGTTCTGCGCTCCTGTCAGTCAATACCGAAAAACCGTGTCACGATGCCAAAATCAATCGATAAAGGCAAGTCACGGTACACGCCGGTACTTTTTATTATTCAAATTAAAATATTGCTCGGTTTGCCCCTGACCGACCGCGCCCGACGCGACGATCGTCAACCATTATCCATTAACATACAAACAGGCTATTACCTTCCCGGCGGCACCAACGTCACGTTGGCCACCGTCGTTTGATCTTCCACGATTGCCGTCGGCAGATAAGGCGAGTGCACCGGATCGACCGCGGCGTTGAGCCAGCCGTCGCCCGCAACCGCGTCGGCGAAAGCGGCCAGGTAGTAATTGCCCGGCACGACGTACGCCGCATCCATATCCCACTGGTAATCGAAGGGGAAGCCTTCGGCGGGAACATCGACCTTTTTCCAGGCAGCGGGCACCAGCACGTCGGGCAGCCAGTTCTCGTACAGGAACAGGTAGACCGGCCGACCGGACAGGTCGTCTTCCCCGGCGTAGTCGATCGCGCCGGACAGCAGCGTCGGTTCCTCGACGGTGTCGTCGTCGGCGTCGTTGTCGTCGTCGTCATCGTCCGACCAGGGCGTCAAAGCGAACGAGACCGTCTGGACCTCGCTGGTTCCGCCGCAGTAGTCGACCAGCCGCACGCTCAATTGATGTCCGCCCACGCCCACCGGTGCGATTTGAAAACCGATGACCTGATCGCCGGCCTCGGCGGAGCAGGGCGCGTCAATCGGCACGTTTTCGTATTGCGTCATCTCTTCGTCGTCCAACGCCGCGTGAATGGCGCCGCCGCCGACGTTGCAGTCGGCATCGTCGTACGTCAGGTAGACATCGACGATCGACGCTTCCATAAACGACTCGCCGTTACCGACGACGTCGCCGCCGACCACCAGGCGCAGGCCGGTCAACGCCGGCGACTGGTTGTTCTCGCAGGCGCCGGGCGGGGGCGTCGGGGTAGACAGGTCGCCTTCTTCTTCGTCGTCGTCGCTGTTGCAGGACAGGCCGACACAACACAAGACAAACAGCAGGATCAGGAGCAGCGGCGCCCAACGTACGATCATTTTTCCTCCGGAGATTTGCTCCCCGATTGTAGAACCGTGCAAGACCATGTACAACCTACTGCATGCAAAATGATGAAAACAGTCGCGGGATCATCGATCCGGCCACGACCACGCTGAATCGGCCGCGACCTGCCGAACGCATGCTGCTGTTCCCGCTCGAAGCGCACCTGGAAGCCTGGCTTGCCCGCGTCGGCGCCGACCGCGGTTCGCGCAAGCGCTGGATGCCCGCGTGGTATCACGCGCCGACCCGCAGCGGCGGACCGGGCGCGCTGGGGCCGTTCCTCGGCGCACCGGCGGCGGCCGGGTTGACCGAAGAGTTGATCGCCGCGGGCGCGCGCGAATTGGTGTTCTTCGGCATCGCCGGCAGTCTGCGTCCGGAGTTTCGCATCGGCGAGTGCGTCGTCGCGCAGGCGGCCTTCGCCGACGACGGCGTCAGCAAACACTACCTGCCCGGACAGGAAATCGTCACACCGGACGAAACGCTGTCGATGAAAGTGGTCGATCACCTCGGCGCGCACGACATCGCCGCGCGGCGGGCGACGATCTGGACCACCGACGCGGTCTACCGCGAAACGCCGGAAAAAGTGCGGTTGCACGCCGAGGCCGGGCGCGATTTGGTCGAGATGGAAATCTCCGCGTTGTGCAGCATCGCCGCCTTCCGCAAAGTCAGCCTGGCCGCGGTGTTGGTGGTCAGCGACGAACTGTTCACCGGCCGGTGGAAACACGGCTTCTTATCGCCGCGCTACCGGTTGGCTGTCGCCCGCGTGATCAAAGCCCTCGCTCAATGGTGATTGCATGAACCAGCCGATTCCCCTGACCAAGATCGAACTGACCGCCCGCCTGGGCGACCCGCGCCGCGACTTCGCCATGACCGATCTGCCCACTGACCTCCGCGTCTGCCCGCTTACCGGACGGCACACGCGCATCACCGTCGAGCGCGTCAAAGGCGAAAACCTGAACGAAGGCGAATGGCCCGACGTCAGCGACGCCGTCGCCGCCAGCCGCGTCGACTGCCCCTTCTGCCCCGACGCCGTCGACCGCGCCGCCTGCACCCTCGACGCCCAACGCTTCGGCGTCGACCGGATGACGCGCAACGAGTCGGTGCTGTTTCCCAACCTCGCGCCCTATGGCGTGTACAGCGCGGTGACGATCATCGGCCGCGAGCACTACACCGAAGTCGGCCGCTTCGATCCGCAGCGTTACGCTGACGCGTTTTTGTTGTCGCGCGATTACCTGCAAAAGATTTCCGAGCTCGACGAGGCGGTCCGCTACGGCGCGATCACCCAGAATCATCTGCCGGCCAGCGGCGGCACGCTGGTGCATCCGCACCTGCAGGTGCAGTCCGACGAGCACCCGCCCGGATTTCTGCGCGAGTTGTACGAAGCGACCCTCGCGGCCAGGCTGCGCTACGGCGTCGATTTCTGGCCCGCGCTGGTCGAGCAGGAACGCGCGGCGGGCGAGCGATACGTCGGCGCAACCGGCGCCTGGAGTTGGCTGACGATGTGGGCGCCGCAGGGCATGGGCGAGGTCTGGGCGGTGCATCCGGGCCGGGCGACGCTCGATTCATTTACCGAGAAAGACGCCGCCGATCTGGTCGACGGTCTGCTGCGCGTGCAAAATTGGTATCGCGCGCGTTGTCGCAACAGCTTCAACCTGGCGCTGTATTTCCACTTCGACAAGCAGATGCCGACCAACCTGCTGTGCCGCATTCTGGCGCGCAACAGTTGGCAGCAATTCGGCCGCTCCGACCGCAGCTTCTTCGAGGTCGTCCTCGGCGAGCAGGTGGTCGATTCATCCCCCGAGCAATGGGCGGCGGAGTTGCGCAAGTCGTTCTAATCTCCACAAAAATACTAGACATTACGCTTCGTTCCGTGTAGGCTTTTGCCTGACCGGTTGCCTTCCAACAACAAGTGATTACATTGTTTTCAGGATGTAGAATACTAGCGATATAACGATTTTTATATAAGGAGTCAGCAGATGGACATGAAAATCACCTTCGGCGGCGGCTCGAAGATCAACGCCGAATTCAACGGACATATCATCAAAACCGACCAGCCTGCAATCGACGGCGGCGAGGGCTCGGCGGCCGCGCCCTACGAGTTGTTTCTGGCCTCGCTGGGCACCTGCGCCGGCATTTACGTGCTGCGGTTTCTCGAAAGCCGCAACATCGACCCGAACAAGGTGCGCCTGACCCAGCGCAACATCTTCGACCCGGACACCGGTCGCCTCTCCGACATCCGCCTGGAAATCGACACCGACCCCGACTTCCCGGCCAAATATCACAAAGTGCTGACCCGTGTCGCCGCGCAATGCGCCGTGAAACGCACCCTGGCCGACCCGCCGAATGTTGATGTTGTTGTGACCAGCGAAAGCGATGGTGAAAGGTTGGAAGCTACGGGGTGAGGCTAGTGCAAGTGGTTAGTGCAAGTGCAAGACTCAAGTGCTAGTGCAAGTGATTAGTGCAAATGCAGGATTTAAACTTATTAAATAAACCTAGTTTTTCCGCTTACGAACAGAACGGATCAAGCCCATTGTCATTCGGGCAATTTCACTTGATTGTGATATTAACGTATTAACTTTTTCCTCTTTCAAATATCCCAACCTTTCCGCAATCAAAAGATGTGTCTCAATTTCCATTAAAGATCCCTTTGCGATGGCTAAAAACTGTATTAATTCCTTGGGATGTTCTCGGCCAGATCCTTCGGCGATATTTGCCGGGACAGAAACAGCGGCTCGGTGAATTTGATTCGTCAGCCCATATTTTTCGCTGTTGGGAAATTCTTTTGTTGCGCGATAGACATCCTCGACGAGATCCATCGCCTTTTGCCAAATGAGCAAGTCTCGATATCCCTTCATCATTGATCTCCTTCCTATTGTTTTACTTACACTTACACTTGCACTTGCACTCAAGTTAGCCTTTACAGCTCCAGCTTCAACTCCCCGTAGTAGCCGGTCGGCGGGAGGTCGTTGTCGCCGTCGCCTTCGCGATCCCACCAATAGCCGAGCCAGTTGGTGACGCGGAAGCCCAACTCGACGTGGTCGCCGAGGGTTTTGTACAGGCGCAGGTTGGTCAGCCAGCGCGGATCGGCGGTGTACCAGCGGCCGCCCATGCCGATGTAGTCGCGCTGCGATTGGTAGGAGGCGCCGACGTAGCCGCCGAGGCCCCAGGGATGATAGTCGACGAAAAGCTGCGACGAAGCGTTGTGCTCGGGCACGGTGCCCAGCGACTCGTCCTCGTCGAGGTCGAAGGTGCGCGTCCAGGTGTAGCCCGCGGTCCAGCGCAGGTACTGCCAGGGGGTAATCTGCAGCGTGCCCTCGCCGCCGTAGACGCGGGCGCGCTTGAGGTTGGTGTAGGCCATCAGCGGGTAGCCGTCGATGTAGTCGTCGTCGATGATCGTCGTCCAGATCATATCGGTCAGTTCGTATTGGAAATAGCCGCCGACCAGCCGCGCCCAACCGCCGAAGGTCTGGTCGAGTTCCGCGTTCCAGCCGAGCGCCGTCTCGGGTTCGAGGTCGTCGTTGCCGCGCATGAAGTAGCCGCTGTGACGGAAGACCGGGCGGTAGAGCTGCGAGAGCGTCGGCTCGCGGAAGGCGCGGCCGATGCTGGCGCGCAAAGCGGTGCTGGCCGCGGGTTTGACCATCGTCGAGAGCTTCGGGTTGACGGTGGTTCCCCATACTTCGTGGTTGTCGACGCGCACGCCGGGCACCAGCGACCAGACGTTGTCGAACAAAAAGATTTCGTCTTGCACGAAGGCCGACAGAACCGTCTGGTAGGCGTCGTAACTCTGCTCGGCGTCGGTCATGACGCTGTGTTCGAAGGCTTCGTAGTCGAGCCGTTCGTGCCGCCAGTTGACGCCGCCGGTAAGCAGGTTCCAGTCGGCAAGCACCGCGCTGACGACCAGTTCGCCGCCGAAGTCGTCGCCGACGGTGGTGTTGCCCTTGTCGACGGTGCTGCGCAGCAGTTCGTCGGGGTCGAGCGGGTTTTCCGAATAGGCGGTGGAGAACTCGCGGTAGCGGAAGCTGCGGTGGAAGTAGGTGCCGGTCAGGTCGACGGTAACCGGCCCGTAAACCAGTTCCGCGCCGAGCAGGCCCGACAGGCGGATTTTGTCGTCGGAGACCGCGCCGTCGTCGGTGTCGGCGAACTGGTTGTCTTCCCAGTGATAGCGCGCCTGGGTGCGGAACGACAGGTGCGGATTCAACTGAAAGCGCACTTTGCCGAACAGGTCGTTGAGTTCGTAGGGGTGGCCGTCTTCGTAGGGCACGTCGACGAAGCCGATGATGCCCTCGCCGGGGCGGGCGATCGGCCGGTTGGCGTTGGCGTCGATCCAGCCTTGTGACTGCTCGCGGTTGAAGTTGAGCACCCAACCGACCGGACCGGCGCTCCAACTGTGGAACGTGTTGGCGCCGAAGGTCGAGAAGCTGCCGCCGGATAGATCGAGCTGCGCGGCGGGGTCGGCGGTCGGCTCGCGGGTGAGGATGTTGATCACGCCGCCGACGGCGTCTGAGCCGTACAGTGAACTGCTCGGCCCTTTGACCACCTCGATGCGCCGGATCAACTGCGACGGAATCAACTCGAGGTCGGGCGCGCGCATCGTCCAGGGTACGCGCTGGCCGTCGATCAACACCAGGATGCGGTCGGTCGGCAGGCCGTGCAGGTTGACGCCCGTGCCGGGTCCGCCGCGCGAGGCCGATTCGTACTCGTCGACGAAAACGCCGGGCACGCTTTCCAGTGCATCGCCGGCGTCGACCGCGCCCGCGCTTTCCACCGCGCCTTGCGTCACCACCGACGTCGCCACCGGCGAGTCGGAAACCTGGTGCTGCGTGCGCGTGCCGGTGACCACCACGTCTTCGCCCGCTCGCATTTCGTCGTCTTCTTCTTCGTCCTCGCCTTCGTCGCTTTCATCGGCGACGATGACGATCTCGTCCTCTTCAGGTTCGTCTTCCGCCGCCGCCGCAACCGACAACGTCAGCAACAACACGAGCAAACAGGCAAGCGGGCAGAGCAACCTTACGCGCACGAACATCTCCCTCAATCAGGCGATCAATCGGGATCGACCAGCGTGATATCCAAGTCGGTCATCTGACCGTCGGTAATCGTGGTGAACGGCAGGGTCATGGCCCAGTTGGTGGGATCCACGTCGAAGTTGATGCTGTCCCCGTCGTTGGGATCGACATCGAGAAACGCGACGATGCGCCAATCGCCGTCAAAGTCGGTTTCCACTTCGTAGTCGAAGGGGAAGCCGCCTTCGGGCACGTCGACTTCCGCGCTGTGGTCGGGCGCCATCATCGGCAGACCGTCCCAGAAGCCGAAGACGACCTTCGCTCCTTCGAACGCGCCGGTGTAGGTCAGGGTGCCGCTGATGCCCGTTGTGGCTACGGTGTCGTCGTCATCATCGTCGTCGACCGTGTCGTTGTCGTCGTTGTCATCGTCGTCATCGTCATCGCCGATGTCTTCCGGATCGATAAAGGTGAAGTCGATGCCGGTGTTCTCGCCAGCGGCCAATGTGATCGCCTGAGTCGGGATCGCCAGCGGATCAACGTCCGGATTCATGCCGGTGCCGTCGGCCGGATTGACGTCGATCAACGCCAGGATGTAGTAGTCGCCGAAAAATTCGTAGTCGACGCCGATTTTATATTCGGCGGGGAACGCGGCGGGGGTGTCGACGTAGCCGAACCACAGCGGCGCTTCGGTCATCGGCCACTGGTCGGTGAGCGCAATCATAATCTGGTCGCCGGTTTTAGCGCCGTCGTAATCAAACGTGCCGCTGAGAGTCAGCGGGAACTGCGAAAAATCATCGTCGTCGTCGTTGTCGTCATCATCATCGTCATCGTCGTCGTCGCAAGCGACAACGATTGAAAGCGCCAATGAAAACGCAACCAAGAGTGTCAACAATACAAACCATTTCTTCATAACTTTTTCCTCGTGTTTTCCATTTATTCTTCCCACCACCAGTCGACCTCGTCGGCGTCGACCAGCAGAAAGTCTCGTTGGTTTTGTCCTTCGACGATTTCGGTTTTTTCCTCGCCTTCGTCGGGCACATCCATCGGATCGAGTTCGGCGTTCATCATCACGCCGTCCATCGGATCGACGTCGAGGTAAGCGGCGAGAAAATAATCGCCCGGGTAATGAATTTCAACCGAGTAGGCTATGGGAAAGCCGTCGGCGGGAATTTCGACCTCGATGAACTCCTTCGGTGGCCCGGTCATCGGCCACTCGTCCATCAGGCCGACGACGATGTGGTCGCCTGCCAGATCGCCTTCGTAGTCGATGACGCCGGAAAGGGTGCCGACGATATCCAACCCTTCGATCGGCTCATCGTCGCTGTTCACGCCGCTGCCGCAAGCCACGGCCAGCGCCAGCAACAGGGTCGTCAATGCAAATGCGAGCGTCGTTTCGCCCCGCATGAATTCCTCCTTCCCTCCCGGGATTGGCAAAATGCCAGAAACAAATACGTCTTGTCAAGAACCAGGCGGAAAAAAATGCGGCAAAGAAAAAGCTAATTAGTTCATACCACGTGTTTTAATTGGAATAGTTGATGTTGAATAGGAAAGCATAAAAGAATTATTATAAATAAAATAAATTATGTACACGCTGTGTCAAAAGTGTTTTTTTTCGTTTTAACGCTTGATTTTACCCGGCCAAATCGGTCACATTTTCCGCCGACAGCCACAACGGTGAGGAAAATGACGCACACCGACGAAAGCCAGATCTGGCACGAAAAGGTTTACCGCGGCCAAACGCCCGAAGTGCGCGGACCGGAAGTGGTGCGTTGGACGACCAAGGGCTATTTCCTGCGCCGATGGCTGCGCCCGACCCCGGCCGACCGCGTGCTCGACGTCGGCTGCGGCCTCGGCGAGTATTCGTTGCTGATCGCGTTGGATGCACGCGAGGTGCTGGGGTTGGATGCTTCGTCGACCGCGGTGGACGCCGGTCGATGCGCGGCGGAAAAACTCGGCGTCGACAACGTCGAGTTTGTCGCCGGCGATGCCTACCAAACCGCCGACCTGGCCGGCGACCATGCGCCGTTCGATCTGGCCATCTGCTTCGACTTGCTGGAGCATCTCACCGACCCCGCGCCGGTGCTGGGCCAGATCCGCGAACTGCTTCGACCGGGCGGACGCGCGCTGATTTACACCAACAGCTACGGCAAATGTTCCTGGCCTTACATTAAAGAAGTGCGTCGCACCGGCGGAAAGGTCGGGCCGTTGTGGGAGTCGGACGAGCGCGATCATCACTTCGTTCGTTTCACCGACCGGCAACTGGCCGAGCTCACCGCCGATTGGCGCGCCTGCCGGGTGTATAAAAATCACTTTCTGATTCCGGCCGCGTCGTGGCTCTCGGCGCAGTTGGACAAGCTGTCGCCGAAAGGACATGCCCCGTCCGCCGACGCTGCATCGCCCGCGGCGAGCGACGCACCTGTCTGCCGCCTGCAAACCGATATGCGTCTGCCGCGCAAAGTGGTTCAAGGGGCGAAGCTGGCCGTCAGCGTGTTGGAGATGGAAACGCTCGGGCGCCTCGTTGCCGGCGCCGGCGTCTACCTGCTGTTGGAAAAACCCTAAGGCTTGACCCGAACGCGGAAACCGCCGAGGCAGTTGGTGGCGAGGATGCTTTTGCCGTCGCAATCCCACCGGATGCCGTGCAACAGGCCGCCCACCCGCCATTGCCGCAGAACGCGCCCGCCGGGAAGTTCGTGTTCGAAGATGACGCCATCAAGATAGGTAAAGGAATACAACCGCTCGCCGCCGGGTTCGATCAATGCGCCGGTGATGCCCAGCCGCACGCGGAAGGTGTCGACGACGTTTAAGGTGGCCGGATCGATCACAAAGATCACGCCCAGACCCATCGAAGGCGCGTAAACGAGGTTACGCTCGTCATCGAACGTCATCAGCATCAGACCGACATCGAAGATTTTGTTTTCGCGCAGCACCTTGCCGTCGGCCAGATTGACCACCTGCAGGTGCCGTTGCAGCGGGGCGGATTGGCTGACCAGGACGGTGCCGTCGCCAAGCGGTAAAACCTGGGCCGGGCAACGCAACGGATAATTGCCCAACCCGTTTAACGTTTCGGCGTCGACCAAGGTGAAGTGATCTCCGTAATCTTCCACCATGATCAGAGTCTCTCCGGCGGAATCGAGATTGGCGAAGACAAAAGTGCCGTTGGAAAATTGCGGCCCGTAGCGCAAGTGTTCGGAGGCGATGTCGAGGGCGGCGACAAACCCCCGCGGGCCGGTGTACAACACGCCGTCGCGCAGCGAGCTCCAGGCGCTGGCTTCGTCAAGCAGAATGACGCTGCGGTAGTCGCCGTCGGGGTCGATCAAGCCCACGCGCCGCGAGGGGCTGTTGGGTGTGACGACGCGCGTGCCGGTAGTCGGGTCACAGAGAAACTCCATTCGGCTTTCGGGTAGCTTGAGGCTGGTGTCGTTGTCGAACAGCAGCTCGACGTCCGGTTGAGTCAGAATATGCTCGGTGTCCGAACTCTGGCAGGTGTTGAAGTAGGCGGCGAAAACAGGCAACGAGGCCATCAATACAATCAGCGCCAGCAACGGCATCGGGCGAGACGCCGCTTCGCGTTGCCGGACGGCGAGAATCGCGATCGCCGCAAACGCCACCCAACCGGGGATGAATCGCCAAAACAGATCGGGCTGATCGTAAAGCAACGCCACCAGGCCGGCGGTCAAGCCGATCACGGCGGGCAGCAACCCAAGCAGGCGCCGGGTCACCGTTGATTGGCGCACTGCCCACAAGGTCAACAACCCCGCGGCCAACACCGGTAAAATGATGGAAGCGCCGATAAACAACGAGATCAGCAAAAAGAAAACGGCACCGAGCAACAACGGCACCAGCAACACGACGCGCATCACCGATTGCCAAAGGCGCTGGCCGGCAAACAACAAATACAAACCGCCGGCCACAATCGGCAGAACCCAAAGCATATCGCGGAATTTTAAAATGGCGAGAAACAACACGTACACCGACGCGCCGTAGGCAATTGCCGATGCCGCCTTTTGCTGCCAGTGCGCTGGTGTCGCTTCGCTCATTTGCCCACACAGAATCGTGAAAAGATTACGTCCAACACCTGTTCGGTCGTCGTCTCGCCGATGACGCCGGCCAGAGCCTGCGCCGCTTCGCGCAACTCCTCCGCCGCCAGTTCGTGGTCGCGCCCGCCGGCGGCGATTTCGCGCGCCGCCAGCAGACAACGCCGCGCCCGCTCGACCAATTCGCGCTGTCGCACCGTGGCCAGCAGCGCTTCGCCGCCCGCGCTTTCCGCGCCCAGCTTTTTCACCAGCAGGTTGCCCAACTCCGCGACGCCAAACCCGGTCAACGCCGACACGGCCAGATCGCCGTAATCGGTAAAGGCGTCGTCCGGTTCGACCAGATCGGCTTTGTTCCAGGCGACCACCCGGTGCGGCGGATCCAGCGCTTCGACGTTGCCGCGATCCTCATCGGTCGCGCCCGCTTCGCCGTCGATCAGGTAAATCGTCAAATCGGCGCTGGCGATGGTTTCCCGCGCCAGGTCGATGCCCTGCCGTTCGACTTCATGCTCCGGCGTACGCAGACCGGCGGTGTCGATCAACTTAACCGGCACGCCTTCGACGACGACGTCGGCTTCGATTAAATCGCGGGTGGTGCCCGCCTGTTCGTGCACCAGCGCCCGCCGCGATCCGGCCAGGCGATTGAGCAGGCTCGACTTGCCCGCGTTGGGTCGCCCGGCGATAACGACGACCGCACCGCGGGCCAGCA
>Ga0272444_10003883_pt1 | contig 13334 bp, 11 predicted proteins | sample SSMForm13_FD_201033 | JGI IMG/M metagenome (GOLD analysis project Ga0272444, IMG submission 201033) | Marine sediment archaeal communities from Little Sippewissett salt marsh, Falmouth, MA, United States - SSM-Form-13 | ecosystem: Environmental > Aquatic > Marine > Wetlands > Sediment ...
ATGCGCCCTGTTGCGCATGCACCCGGACCTATCGGCCGTTGTCGAACGGCCGTCCGGTTTCCCGGTGTTCACGGAAAGACGGCTTGCCGTCCTCCACCTTGTATGGTGCCGAAGTGACCGCGATCCCCCTTGATGGTGGTCTATGGACATTGCACAAATGTCTGGCGAGAGTTCTCGCGGCCCCTTCGGCATTGATCGTTGCAGGCGGCGGCCTGCCGGCCGTCCGCCTTGGTGATGCCTGTTGCACTGCTCGCGGGCAAGCATCGGCCCGCCGGGCGCCTAAGCGCTCAATCCCACTTCAGCGCGCCGCCGGTCTGGTACTCGGTGACGCGGGTCTCGAAGAAGTTCTTCTCCTTGCGCAGGTTGGCCTGCTCGTCCAACCACGGCAGCGTCGCCTCGGCGCCAGGGTAGGGCTCTTCCAGTCCGAGGTTCTTGGCGCGGCGGTTGGCGATGAAGCGGTACTGGCCGATGTGCGCCTCCTTGCTGTAGCCGAGGATCGGGTCGCGCAGCAGGTAGCCGGCGTAGGCGGTCTCGGCCGCTTCGCACTCTTCCCACATCAGCTTGATGGCCTTGGGATCGGGCTTGATGTCTTCCTCGATCATGATCTGCTTGGCCACGCGGATACCGAAGGAGGCATGCAGCACCTCGTCGCGCATGATGTATTGCAGCTGCTCGGCGGTGCCTTTCATCAGGCCGCGGCGCTGCAGGGCGAAGATCGGCGAGAAGCCGTTGTAGAACCAGCAACCCTCGAACACGCCGGCGAAGAAGATGTAGGCCATCAGGAAGTTGTGCAGCTCGTCACGGTCTTTCAGGTCGATGTCCGGGCGCAGCACCGAGCTCAGGCGGCGGTTGGCGATCTGGATCTTGCCGTTGATCTCCGGCACCACGCGGTAGCGGTTGTAGATCTCGCCCTGGTCCAGGCCGATCGACTCGATGCAGTGCTGGTAGGTCCAGGTGTGCAGCGACTCCTCGTACACCTGACGCGCCTGGTAGATCTGCAGCTCGGGCGCCGACATCTTCTCCATCACCGCCAGGCCGATGTTGCGCATCGCCAGGATGTCCGAGGTGGTGAGATACGCCAGCACGTTCTCGTACACATGACGTTCCTCGAGCGTGAGCTTGTGGTGGTAGTCGTGCACGTCCTGGTTCATGTTGATGTCCAGCGGCGTCCAGTGGTTGCGGTTGGCGTTGAGGAAGTATTCCCAGGCCCACGGGTACTTGAACGGTGCCAGCTGGTTGACGTCGGTCATGCCGTTGATCACGCGCTTGTCGTCGGCATTCACCGGCTTGAGATCGGCCGGGTTGGGCGCGTGCATGGGCTGGCCGTGAACCTCGGCCTCCATGCCGGACAGGGCGGTGACGACCTCTTTACGCGGCGCGCTCGCGGCGTCGGCGGCTGCCGGCGCTTCGTCTTGCACTGCCGCAGCTTGTTCCGCCTGCAGCGGATTGGCCTCCGGGTGCAGTTCCTGCTTGGCGGGTGCGGCAGGCTTGGGGGCCTTGGCGGCGGGTTGCGGTGCGGCGAGCGGGTCGTCCCAGTTCAGCATGTTGATCTCTCCTGTCGGTGCGGGATGGTGTGGACATCCCTCGAATTCATTTTGTTAAACCGCCAAGGACGCGAAGGTACGCAAAGTTTTTTATGCGTTTGCTTGGCGGAGTCTTTGCGTTACTTGGCGTCCTTCGCGGTTTGCCCTGTTACTGGCAGGCTTCGCAATCCGGATCGAGGATGCTGCAGGCCTTGGGTGCCGCGCTGCCGGTGTCGGCGGCGCTCAGGCCGAAGCCGCCGGCGGACTTGATGCCGCCCTGCTTGGATTCGCTGGCGGATTTTTCCATGTGGGTGGCACCCATGGAGCGCAGGTAGTAGGTGGTCTTGAGGCCACGTACCCAGGCCAGCTTGTACAGGTTGTCGAGCTTCTTGCCGGAAGGCTCGGACATGTACAGGTTGAGGCTCTGTGCCTGGTCGATCCATTTCTGGCGGCGTGCGCCGGCCTCGACCAGCCAGCGCGCATCGATCTCGAATGCGGAGGCGTACATCTGCTTGATGTCTTCCGGCACGCGGTCGATCGGTTGTACCGAGCCGTCGTAGTACTTCAGGTCGTTGACCATCACCTCGTCCCACAGGCCGCGTTCTTTCAGATCCCGCACCAGGTAGGGGTTGATCACGGTGAACTCGCCGGACAGGTTGGATTTGACGAACAGGTTCTGGTAGGTCGGCTCGATCGACTGGCTGACCCCGCAGATGTTGGAGATGGTCGCGGTCGGCGCGATCGCCATGGTGTTGGAGTTGCGCATGCCGACGCGCTTGACGCGCTCGCGCAGGCTGTCCCAGTCGAGGGTTTCGCTGTCGTCCACCTGCAGGTAGTTGCCGCGCTGCTCGCCGAGCTTGCGCATGGAGTCGATCGGCAGCACGCCCTGGCTCCACAGCGAGCCTTCGAAGCTGGAGTACTTGCCGCGCTCTTCGGCCAGATCGCTGGAGGCCTTGATCGCGTAGTAGCTGACCGCCTCCATGGAACGGTCGGCAAAGTCGACCGCATCGCCGCTGGCGTAGGCCAGGCGCATTTTGTACAGCGCATCCTGGAAGCCCATGATGCCCAGTCCCACCGGACGGTGACGCAGGTTGGAATTGCGCGCCTGCGGTACCGAGTAGTAGTTGTACTCGATGACGTTGTCGAGCATGCGCATCGCGGTATTGATGGTCTTCTCCAGCTTGACCATGTCCAGGCCTTCGCCTTCGATGACGTGCGCGGCGATGTTCACCGAGCCCAGGTTGCACACCGCGATCTCGTTGTCGTTGGTGTGCAGGGTGATCTCGGTGCACAGGTTGGAGCTGTGCACCACGCCCACGTGCTGGTTGGTGTAGCGGATGTTGCACGGGTCCTTGAAGGTGATCCACGGGTGGCCGGTCTCGAACAGCATGCCGAGCATCTTGCGCCACAGGTCGACCGCCTTGACGGTCTTGGCCACGCCCATCTCGCCACGCGCGGCCTTCTCCTCGTAGCGCACGTAGGCCTCTTCGAAGGCCTTGCCGGTCAGGTCGTGCAGTTCCAGGGTCTCGTTGGGCGAGAACAGGGTCCAGTCCTTGTCTTCGGCGACACGCTGCATGAACAGGTCCGGGATCCAGTTGGCGGTGTTCATGTCGTGGGTGCGACGACGCTCGTCACCGGTGTTCTTGCGCAGGTCGAGGAAGTCCTCGATATCGACGTGCCAGGTCTCCAGGTAGGCACACACCGCGCCCTTGCGCTTGCCGCCCTGGTTGACCGCCACCGCGGTGTCGTTGGCAACCTTCAAGAAGGGAACGACGCCCTGCGACTTGCCGTTGGTGCCCTTGATGTGGGCGCCCATGCCGCGCACACGGGTCCAGTCGTTGCCCAGGCCGCCGGCGAACTTGGACAGCAGGGCGTTGTCCTTGATCGCGCTGTAGATGCCGTCCAGGTCGTCCGACACGGTGGTCAGGTAGCAGCAGGACAGCTGCGGACGCAGCGTGCCCGAATTAAACAGGGTCGGGGTCGAGCTCATGAAGTCGAAGCTCGACAGCAGGTTGTAGAACTCGATGGCGCGGCCTTCGCGGTCGATCTCGTTGATCGCCAGGCCCATGGCGACGCGCATGAAGAACGCCTGCGGCAGTTCGAAGCGCACGTCCTTCGAATGGATGAAGTAGCGGTCGTACAGGGTCTGCAGGCCCAGGTAGGTGAACTGCAGGTCGCGGTTGGCATCCAGTGCCGCACCGAGGCGCTCCAGGTCGTACTGGCACAGGCGACGGTCGATCAGTTCCAGGTCGGCACCGCGCTTGATGTAATTGGCGAAGTAGTCGCTGTAGACCGCGGCCATGTCCGCCTGGGTGGCCACGTTGGTATCCATGTCGAGAAAGCCGAGGGCCTCGCGACGCAGGCCGTCCATCAGCAGGCGCGCTGCGGCGTAGGAGTAGTTCGGCTCCTTCTCGATCAGGGTGCGTGCGCTCATCACCAGCGCCTTGGACACGTCCTCTTCCTTGACGCCGTCGAACAGGTTGCGGCAGGTGTCGTCGAGGATGGAGTCGACGGTGACCGCTTCCAGGCCTTCGCAGGCCTCGCTCACCAGGGCGCGCAGGCGCGCCACGTCCAGCGGGCGGGTGCTGCCGTCGGCCAGGGTGATGTTGACCAGGGTTTCCTCTTCGCCGGCCTGGGCGTTGGCGGCTTTTTCCTCGGCTCGCTTGCGCGCCTGTTCCTCGCGGTACAGCACGTAGGCGCGGGCCGCCTTGTGCTCGCCGCCACGCATCAGCGCCAGTTCCACCTGGTCCTGGATGTCTTCGATGTGCACGGTGCCGCCGGTCGGGTTGCGGCGCTGCAGGGCGTCGAGCACCTGGCGGGTCAGCTCGGCGACCGTGTCGTGCACGCGCGTGGAGGCGGCGGCGCTGCCGCCCTCCACGGCGAGGAAGGCCTTGGTCATGGCCACGGCGATCTTGTTGCCGTCGAAACCGGTGACCTTGCCGTTACGACGGATCACCTGCAGCGCACCGGGTGCGTTGGCGCTGATCTGCGCGCGCGCGGCCGGCTTGGTCTCGCTCGGGGGCATGGCAATGTCGTCAGAAACAGCAATATTGTCCGAACCGGTCGCATCAACGGCCATGAGGCTCTCCTCCTAAAATCCATATGTTGTTTGGTGGTGGGGGCGGTCGCCTTGCGCGATATGGCAATTGCTGCCGGAAGTGCTGCTGTGGGCCCCGTAGAAACGCAATATATACGCTCATCGGGGCATGTCAACCACAAGATGTTGTGTATAAAAGCTGTGGAAAACTGTTGGCGAACTGTGGATAAACGGCGGATAAGCGGCTAAAACTCCGGCAATTCAAGCACTTGGAGCCTTGTGTACTGCACAATCAGAAAAACACAATATATTGTGGTGCTGTTGTAATTTGGCCACTAGCCCTAGACTGGGGAAATTTTTTCCTATCGTGCGCCATGGTGGCGGCGGGCGAACGATCTTTAACCGGCTGTTTGCCCGGCCGGCGAGACTGTCCGGCCGTGATGCCCGCGCAACCCTGCGCTGGTCGTCTCCAAGGCGCACAAAAAAAGCCCCGACAAGCGGGGCTTTCTATCCCGATAGGGTGTGCTCAGTGGCGCATGCGTCGGGCCAGGCCGAACAGCGCGGCAGCGATCAGCAGCAGCGGTGCGGGCACCGGCACCTGGGTGCCGTCGTCCCTGTTCAGGCTGGGCGAGTTGGGGATGCCGCCGCCCAGCGGGAAGGCGGGATCGCCGGTTTCAACCGGATACTCGAACCAGGATGCCTGGTAAGGGGCGGCCGTGCTGTCGAATGCGGCCTCGAAGCTGAAGCCGCTCAGGCGGTCCTGGTGGGCATCGATGAAGTTGACGGAATCGATGGGGAGGATGCCGTCACAGGTGACGGCAGCAACGGACGCGCTGCCGGTGAATGAGTCAACCCCGACAAACGGGTCGCAGGCGAGCGGGTCGGTCACATACCAGTGCAGCACCTGGGTGACAGTGGTGAAGGGGCTGTCCGGGCCGGCATACCAGGGATCGGCCGGATCCTGCCAGTTGGCCACGCCATCCCAGCCGGTGGCGAAGTTCGCGGTGCCGATGGTCTCGATGGCCCAGTCCCAGCCGTCCGGCGACTGGATCGACGCGAGGTTGATACTGGAATCGGTGAAGTAGGGCAGTTCCCAGTCGATGATCAGCGGATCGCCGCCTTCGTGGAAGTCGCAGCCGGGGCCAAATTCCGCACAGCGGGTACTGGTGTTGATCACCGTGTAGTTGTAGGTGAAGACGCCGCCGCTCTCGCTGACGTCATCCTCAACCAGTGAACTGCGGTCCCACAGGCCACCGAACGGGGCACCGGCGTGGGCGGTGCTGAAGGTCAGTGTCAGCGCGGCAGCCATGCCGAGCAACGATGTGTTCTGCTTAATCATAAAGCCCCCTCGAGTGGCTCGAATTTCGTTTGTCTGGCTGGTAAGCACGTTTCATTCCGAAATAGATTAATTCCTTGAAAAACAGTCGGTAAGCGCATTGCGCGTTTTCTGCCAATGGCGCTTTTGTAAAAAATCCGGACACCGGGTGTGCATTCCCAACAGGGTGGTTTAGGCTTGGCGAATGCCGTTCATGGAGATCCGCAAATGCGCAGGCGTACCTTGCTGCAGTGTTTGACCCTGTTGCCACTGGGCCTGTCCGCCAGGGCTTTTGCGGCCAACGTGCTGGATGGCGCGCAGGGACGGGACGTCCAGTCCAGCCTGTTTGCCGCTTATCTGGATACCCTGATTCCGGCCGATCAGACGCCCGCCGCGAGCGCCCTCGGCGTGGACCGGCGGCTGTTGGCACAGGCGCGCCGCTCGCTGCGCGCCCGCCGGCTGCTGCTGGGAGGGCTGAAATGGCTGGAGAAGGAAGCGAGGCGCCAGGGTGGAGAGGGCTTCCTGGCACTCGACGAGCCGGCCCGTATCAAGGTCGTCAGTGCGGCCGAAGGTTCGCCCGCCCGCAGCTTGCAGCGCCGCTTCTTCGAGTACACGCGGGACGCGGCGATGCAGGACTACTATAGCGACCCACGCAGCTGGCAATCACTGGCGGTGCATCCGCCGCAGCCGCTGGGTTACCCCGCTTATCACGAGGTGCCGCGATGACCGCCAGCACGGCGCCGGAGGTCCTGGTCATCGGTTCCGGGGCTGGAGGTGCCGCGGCGGCCTGGGTGCTGGCATCGCGCGGGGTCAAGGTGCTGGTGCTCGAGGCCGGGCCGCGTTTCATCCCCCGATACGACTATCCGCAGACCCAGGCCGACTGGGAGAGCCGCGGCTTTCCCGATACGCCACAGTCCCCGCGCTACACCTTTGCGCCGCTGCAACAGCTCGACCGGCAGTTCAGCCATCTGTTGTCGCGCAGCAGCCTGCACGGCGCCCTGGATGCGGGCGGGCGGCGACGCGCCGGTGACTACCAGCACGTGCGCGGTGTCGGCGGCAGCACCCTGCATTATTCGGGCGAGGCGCACCGCCTGCATCCACAGGCGATGCGCATGCACAGCCGCTTCGGGGTGGCTGCGGACTGGCCGCTCGACTATGCCGAACTCGAGCCTTATTACCAGAAGGTGGAACGCCTGGTCGGTGTGGCGGGTCCGCAGCAGCAGGGTGCGCGTTGGCGCAGCGTGGCATTTCCGCAGCCGGCGCATGCCTTGAGCTATTGCAGCCAACGCGTCACTGCCGCCAGCTCGCTGAATTGGCAGCCGAACAGCCTGGCCATCCTGTCGCAGGCGCATGATGGGCGGCCCGCCTGCAATTACTGCGCGGCCTGCAACAGCGGTTGCCCGCGTGGCGACAAGGGCAGTGCCGATGTCACTTTCATGCGTGCCGCGGAGAACAGCGGCAACTGCCGGGTCGAGCCGCGCTCCAGCGCATTGAAACTGGTCGCAGGGGATAACGACCGCATCGACCATGTGCTGGTCGCCGACCCCACGGGTGATGTGCGCGAGGTGCGCGCCAAGGCGGTGATCGTCGCCTGCGGTGCGCTGGAGACACCGCGGCTGCTGCTCAATTCGCAGCTCGGCAACGAGTCCGGCCAGGTCGGCCGCAACTTCATGGAGACCCTGTATTGGCAGGTGCTCGGATTGCATGCCGACAAGCTCGGCAGCCATCGCGGCCTGCCGGTGGATGCCATCTGCTGGGACTTCAATGCGCCGGACGCGATCCCCGGCGTGCCCGGCGGCATGACCTTGAGCATCGCCACGCCGCAGAGCCGCATGGCAGGGCCGGTCAGCTATGCGACGCGCCTGGTCGGCGGCTGGGGCAGGGCGCACAAGCAGGCGATGCGCGAGCGCTTCGGCCACGCGGTCGGCATCTCATCGGTGGGGGAGTGCCTGCCGAACGAGGGCAGCTTCATCGATCTCGACGACGCGCAGACGGATACGCACGGGCTGCCGCTGCCACGCATCCACAGTCACCTGGATGCCACCGCCCTGCAACGCCTCGAGTTCATGCGTGCGCGTTGCCACCAGGTGCTCGCCGAGGCCGGGATCGAGACCCCGCTGGAGGAGACCGGCAGTTACGACCAGTTCAATTCCACCCATGTGTTCGGCACCTGCCGCATGGGCGAGGACGCGCAGCAGTCGGTGGTCGACCGCTGGGGACGCAGTCACCGCTGGCGCAATCTGTACATCGCCGATGCCAGTGTGTTTCCCAGCAGCGGTGGGGGCGAGGCGCCCTCGCTGACCATCCAGGCGCTGGCGGTGCGAACCGCCGAACAGCTGTTGCGGGCGTGATCCCGCTTCAATCGCTCTCGCCCAGTTGCTGAAGCTTGGCCGCCAGCGACTCGGCGGTCAGCGGCCCCAGGTGCATGTCGCGCATCTCGCCCTGCGGATCGACGAAGAAGGTGCTCGGCAAGCCCTGCAGGCTCAGCTGCCTGCCGTCGGCAGCGGTGAAGAACGCCAGCGGGATACCGTCGCCGCTGCCGTCGTACTTCAGATGCGGAAAGCCGGTCGGGGGCAGGCCGTCGAGAAACGCCTGGGCGTCCTCGGCGCTGATTTCCTCGAAGTTGATACCGATCACCTGTACCTGCCCGGCGTGCTCACGCTGGTAGGCGGCCAGTTCCGGCAGTTCCTGCACACAGGGGCTGCACCAGGAGGCCCAGAAGTTCACCACCACCCAGCGGCCGCGATAGTCCGACAGCTGCAGCGGATTGCCCTGCAGGTCGGGCAGCTGGAAATCGACCGGGTCGGCCAGCAGCGGCTGGCTGATCAGCGCCAGTATCGCGAGAATTTTTTTCATTGCCTTGTCATGTCGCCGATTGATGATGCGCGCCTGTGAACATGCACCGGCCGCGTCGCGCGTGCAAGTGGGCGACCGGTTTTGCACAAGCTGCCGCCGGCCCGTTCGGTTGAAGAGGCGCTGCCGGCCGCTTGGGGGAATTTCACCTGAGCGACGCCGTGTGGTACTTCAGCGGATATCGCCGCTGCCGTTAACAGGGAAGAGATCCAAACAGGAAGTTGCACATGAATGTTCTTGCCGCCCGTTGCTGTCTGCAAAGACGCCTGCCGCGTTGCTCCCTGAGTGCGCTGATCCTCGAAGCCCTGCTGATGGTGTCGCTGGCCTGGCTGCTGGCCCTGCTGTGACGGCCGGCGCGGCTGCCGCCGGCTGTCCTGTTCAGTGCTGGTGCGTCTGCATCATGCTGGTGCGGCCCGGCCGGGAGCACTGGCCCGTCGATGCCCCTTCTCTTCGCTAAGCCATTGAATTTGCGCTGATGCAAAAGTTGGCGCGTTCCCTGCATTGCTAATGCCAAGTAGGTTAGCGCGCTTTCCTCCTGTGACCGCAGATCGGTCATCTGATTCAGACATTGGGTACCTCGGGAAGCTTGGCATTGTCCAGGCATTTAACCCCGCCAGTTTTGGCGGGGTTTTTTTTGCCCGTGTGGCGTCCCCGGCAGGGTCAGTCGACCGACAGGCGCTTGCCGGACTTGGGCTCGTCCTGCGCGTGCCAGGTGATGCGGATGTTGAGGCGATGGCGCGTGTCTTCCTTCTCCGCGGTGACCTTCAGGTTGAGCAGGCCTTCCGGTTCCAGCACGATCTCGCCGTCTTCGTCACTGAAGGTCAGCTTGCCCTTGCCGAGCCCCTTGGTGATGGCCTTGAGCAGCTCGGCGATGGTCTTGCCGTCCTGCAGGGATTCGTGTCTGAAGCTGTTTTTGCTATTGCGCATGGGCTCGGTCGGCGGCAGAGAGATAGCGGGCGGGATCGAACACTTTCGCATAGGGATAGTCGGTACTGATACCGAGCACCCGCCCTTCGGGTTGGATGATGGTAACCCCTGCGCCGATTCCCTTCAGCCCCTCCTTGTTGCGCGAGTTGCGATCCATGGTGATGTCGCTCTCGATATGGATCATGCCCTGGCGCAACATGATCTGCTGGCCGCGGTGGCGATTGCGGTGGCCGTGCACCACCGCGTGCAGGCCCTCGCGGTAGACCCGGCGCACGCCCTTGTGGGTGAGCGGCATGTCCACCGCGCGGTACTTGGTGCGCATGCTGTTGGCCAGCGGACCATAGTAGAAGGCGAACAGGTCTTTCTCGATCTGGCGCCGGTACAGGCGGTTGAGGTGGTGCACGCTGTGCTTCTCGATCAGCCGCGCCAGCTTGTCGTCCAGCCCGGCATGGATGAACAGGAATGAGCCGGCGCGGTAGGCCAGTTGCATGCGCTTGTAGAACCAGGCGAACTCGCCGTGGCGATCGAGAAACAGCTCGCGACACTTGAGCGCGGTGGCGTACACGTCGCGCAGGCTCAGGCCGGCCTGGTGGCAGGCCTGCTCGAAATTGTTCACCTTGCGGCGCATGCGGGTCAGTTCGCGTTCGATACCGTGCGGGTTGAGCAGCCGCGCCGCCTTGCGCGGAAACTGCTCGAACCAGTCCGCCGCCGGAAACAGGTGCTCGCGACAGGCATCTTCGCTGGGTACGTCGTGTCTGAGCTTGCGGCCCTCGAGGTATTCGCCATGCACCTCGCGCAGCAGCGGTACCACCTTCTCACCCATGCGCACGAACAGGTGCTCGGTGCCGGTGTCGCGCGGCAGGGCCATGGCGCGGATGCCCATGAGCAGGCGTACATCGTGGTTGCCGGCGAGCAGCTTGACCCGGGCGCCTGTGTCCATCAGCCGGCGGATGCTGCGCAACAGCGACAGGTTGCTCGGCCCCTTGTCCAGGCAGTCGCCGCCGATGATGAACAGTCCCTTGCGCCCGGCATGGGTCAGCTTGAAGTCATTCAGCTGCGGGCCGCTGCGGCGCACCCCGCCGCTGGCCAGCAGCGAGGCGACGAAGGCCTCGGCGTCGGCGTGCGGATCGGCAAGGAAGAAGATCGGTCGCTTCGGCCAGCGCCACGGCCGGTGCGCCTGTGCCTCGCCGACCGCCTCGGCCAGCTTGTGCGAATGATGCAGCGGATGGCCGTCGTCGCCGTGCTTGCCGGGCAGCCAGTGGCGCCCCTCGCTGGGCAGTCTGCCGCCCACCCAGTGTCTGTCGTGGTAATTGGGCAGTTGGCAGTGGATCTTGTGGGACACCTTCAGCGCTCGGTCGTTGACAGGGAAAAGGCGTTTTTATTACGTGATTGTTGCATGCTGATGAAAATGCCGGCGGCTCAGTCCGTATATTCGCTGTGCTGCGGGCGCACCTTCCAGTCGCCGCCGACATGCCGCCAGGGGCCGTCCGCCCGGTATTCGAGCAGGACAGGCTGGGCGTGATACATGCTCAGGCGTGCGATCTGCTCGAATTCGAGCACGCCCAGATGATAGGCGGCGTGGCGGAACGCGGCACCATGGCCGACGAACAGCTTGAGCGTGTCGATCGCGGTATTCCCGGCCAGTTCCGCCATCTGTGCGCGCAGGTGTGCGGCGACCCGCTCGCCGGCCTCGAGCAGGGACTCGGCACCCTGCAGCGGCAGGCGAAAACGGCTGTTGGATTTCCAGTCCGGCGGCAGGTCCGGGTAGCGCGGGTCCTCGCGCACGATCGCCTCGATCTGTGCGATGCTCAGGTTGGCGGCACTGCCCACGCCACGCTCGGCGAGCGCGTCATAGCCCTGCAGCTGGGGCGGTTGCGCGAACTGCTCCTGCAGCTGCTCGATCATCAGCTGCGCGGTCTGCCAGGCGCGCAGCAGTTGCGAGCTGTCGACCTGCGGGTGCAATTCCAGTTGCAGCTCGTGCAGCTGGGCGAGCACCTGTGCCGCCGCCTGGCGTGCCTGCTGTTCGCCCTCGGCGACCAGTGGAAAGGGCTGGTGGGCGCTGGGGGTGTCCGGCAACTGCCGGTACTGCCCGTGTCGGACGATGGCGGCGATCAGTCTGGGCATGGCATCAGGCCTGGCAGACGTTGTTGCAGTTGCTCGATCATCGGAGCGAGTACACGCTGCTTGAGCAACATGCCGGCCGTAGCCGCCGACACCCAGCGCCGCCGCCGTTGCGGTTCCTCCAGTTGATCGTCCGCCAGCTCGCGCCGCACCTGCATGGCAAACACGCTGACGCTGCAGCTGGCGCCCCACTTGGGGTAATCATAGTGGCCGAGGGCGTCGCCGATGATCTCGCCCTGCACCCCGGCCTCTTCCTCGGCTTCCTTGAGCGCGGATGCCTGCGGACTCAGGCCCGGGTCGACGATGCCCTTGGGCAGCACCCAGTGCTTGTCGCCGCTGGAGCGCACGATCATCACCTGCAGCTGGCCGTCGACGATGCGGAACGGAATCGCCGAGGACTGGGTGTAGTAATAGGCGGGGCGCTCGCGTAGCTCGCTGCCGTGCACGTCCGGCCAGGGAAAGCCCGCGGGCAGTTCGCTGCCACGCTGCAGGCACAGCAGTTGCGCCTGGCCCGGCTGCAGCGCGGCCCAACTGCCGTCGAAGCACAGCTGCGCCAGGGTGGCGGTGGGCATCAGGTTGTGGTCGGGCGGCAGCGGTGGTGGCGAGCTGCACAGGGATTGCAGCAGCTGTTCCAGGCCCGGATTGTGGCCGACCAGCAGCACGCGCTGTGCCTCGTCTGGAACGCAGTGCAGCCGCTGCAGCAGCACCTGCGGCGCGGCCAGGTACAGGTCCCGCTCGGCCTGAATGTACTGCGCCGGCAGGCCCATCGCCTTGCAGCACTTGCGCGCCGTGTTGAGCGCCCGCTCCGCGCTGGAGCTGATGACATGATCCGGGATCAGCTGCCGGCCGGCCAGCCACACGGCGATGCGCTGCGCGTGGCGTTTGCCCTTGTTCTTCAGCTCACGCCGGAAATCGCCGTGCTCGTGAAACGCCTCGGCCTTGCCGTGGCGCAGCAACAGCAGCTCGCGCTTCATGCGCCCTGTCCCAGCAGATCCTGCGCGACCCGCCGTTCCAGCTGCGCAAAGTCGACGCCGCCGCTGGCCTCGTATACCGGTACCTGCGTCAGCAGTTCCAGGTAGGGCTGTTCCTGCAAGGGCTGGTCGTCCATCAGGAAGCTGCCGTCTGGATACTGCAGGAAGGGGCCGGGCGATTTCATGATGGCGCCGAGCAGGTCGCGGCGCTGACCGATATCCACCTGTTGCAGTTGCATCGGCTGCTCGCTGTCACGCTGCCAGTTGAGCACCAGGAAGCCGCCGAGCGGGGCGTCCTGGCTGATGTGGCCGGGGCCGTACAGCTGCTCGATCATCACGTCGTACTTGTCTTCCAGCTCCCACAGCTGTTGCTGCGGCAGGGCCAGCAGGCGCTCGCGCTCGGCCGCCCCGATCAGCGGCTGCAGGCGCGGGTTGTGCACGATGGTGCCCGGGTTGATCCGTGGCAGCTTGGGGATGCCCGCGGCCGCCACCTGTCCGTCTTCACCCTTGATGAACAGGCGGTCGTTGGTAAGGTAGCTGATGCCCGGCTGTTCCAGCAGGTGCAGCATCAGGGTCGACTTGCCGCC
>Ga0272444_10003884_pt1 | contig 13332 bp, 10 predicted proteins | sample SSMForm13_FD_201033 | JGI IMG/M metagenome (GOLD analysis project Ga0272444, IMG submission 201033) | Marine sediment archaeal communities from Little Sippewissett salt marsh, Falmouth, MA, United States - SSM-Form-13 | ecosystem: Environmental > Aquatic > Marine > Wetlands > Sediment ...
CCTCGCCTGTGTGGTCCGGGACCACGATGCTCGCGACGCTTCCGCATGCGGCGTGTATCATCGGACTGGCCGGCGTGCTCAAAATCAAATGGTGGTGGTGCGTTCATGTCCAAAGACATTTCGGGAGGCCTTGGCGGATGCCAGTTTCCTTCTCGTCGTTGTTGTAATTCTTGTCGTACATCATCCGGAACTTTCGCGTCATCCAGATCGACGACTTCCAACGGAGAGAAGGTAACATCCTGTAATTGTGTAAGTGTTTCGTCTAATTGCTCGGCCGAGACATCGCGCAACTGCTGTTCAATCAACGTCACTTCCGAATGCATGCGCTTGATCATATGCCGGTGAATGTCTTCGTCGATGGTCAACCGCAGAACCTGGCTGGCAGCAATGGAAGACAGCACTAAGGCAATTAAAATGCCGAGCGATATGGTGAGGTACATTCGTTTCATTGATCTTTTACCAACAGGTACCCCGCTCCGCGCACAGATTTAATGCGTTTCGGTTGCTTGCCGTCGTCTCCGAGTTTTTTCCGCAAACGCGCGATGCGTAAGTCGATGGATCGGTCGATGCCGTCGTACTCGATGCCGCGCACATCTTGATAAATTTGTTCCCGGCTTAAAACTTCGCCTGGGTGTTGCGCAAGGTAGTAAAGCAAATCGAATTCAGCAGTCGTCAGGTCGACGGGCTGATCATCCATTGTGACCTGCCTGTTTCCTGCGTCGACAACCAACGAGCCGATTTGAATCAGTGTTTCGGGTTGCTGATTTCTCGCCGAGTTGATCGTTTCCAGGCGGGATGTTCTGCGCAACAGTGTGTTGATGCGCGTTAGCAACAATCGCGGCGCCACCGGCTTGGCCAGGTAATCGTCCGCGCCGATCTCCAGCCCTACAACCTCGTCGGTCTCATCGCCCAGAGCAGTCAACATCAAGATCAGGCCATCATATTGCGGACGGACTTCTTTACAAATTGTGCGACCGTCTTTGCCCGGCAGCATGATGTCCAAGATGACAAGATCCGGTTTTTCATTCAGGATTCGCGGCGACGCCTTGTCGCCGCGGGATTCGATGGACACCGAAAAATTCTGATTTTCCAGATACTCCTTGACCAAACCGGCCAGTTTCTCGTCGTCTTCGACCAACAGAATCTGAATGGCTTTGCTTTCTTCCAAGTCTGTTGCTCCCTTTCAGCGCCGGGGATCGTTTTGCAATCCCCTAAAGTATAACGCTTTTTTCAGCAACCGTCCTTACTCACTGGACACCATTTCCTGAAAATAGATTAATCCCAATCGCATGTCGGATCTGTTTTGTAACGGTATCCATTCGTATCGAATTGTAACCAGGAGGGAGCCTTCTTTTATTTAATGTCTTCTTTTGCTATCGCCCCGGATAAGTTTTGCCTGTGTATTCTTTCCACAATTGGGCGGCGATCTGCTTTTGCTTCGTGTTGGGGCCAAGCTCCGACGGCATAATGTTGGGGTTGTTTTTCAGCACGTATTCAAGGTGTGACAGCGCCTTCTCTTTTTGCTCCAGTTTCCAATAGACACGGGCGGCGTAAACGTAATTGGCGAAATAGCGCGGTTCGCGTACGATTTCCTTTTCCAGTTCTGCGACGACATCGGCCGGTTCGAAACCGAATCGTCCGGCTAAAAACAACGGCACCCGGGCCAGCACTTCGCACCAGAACCGTGAGGTGGCGCCGTAATCGTAATGCGGCTCCAATTCGTCGACCCGCAACATGTTCTGCCGCAGGGTTTTGAACATCCAGAGGCTTTTCGTCCAACCTTCCATATCGGCAATCGCCGCCATGTTGGTCGTTTTCCAGTAGAGCGCTTTGCCGTTGTTAGGGTCGATCGCCAGAGCCTTATCTGCGGCTGCCTCGCCTTTTTTGAACAAGTTCATGCGGGCGGTTTTCTGATTGCGCGGCAGCCAGTCGCCGCGTTCCCAATACAATTGCGACAGCAAAACAAAACCGTTGATCTGTTCCGGGCATTGCTTCACCGCCTGCAGGCAAAGGACGATCGCTTTGTCGGCGGTGGGTACGTCATTTTTCTGCGAAAATATCTTTTTCGCCTTGGCGACCAGTGCATCGGCGGCGTCGCAGTCGGCCAGCACAACACCGGCAATAGATAAAACGGTGATGACAAAAATCAACCAAACAAGCAATGAATTCAGTTTCAACGTCAACCTCCGCTTATTTAAATTTCGGTTACCTTACCGTTTCTTTTCCGGTGAGGCAAAGGCCTGATTGCCGATGATAAGTTAGTTTATGCTATATTGGTTGCGGCGCTGAAAAGAAACCGAAATGGATGACCGACCATGAAACTCTCGCGACTGTGCCTGATTTTGCTTTTATCGGCGATCATCGTCTTCGCCTTTTCCTGCAACAACGATTCCTCTTCCGACGACGATGACGACGACAACGATAACAACGATTCCATCGACGACGACACCAACGACGATGATACCGGTGATGACGACGACAATGACGTTACACCCGATCCGGATGACGACGATACCGGTGACGATGATGACGATATTGTCGATGCCTCACTGGTTTTCATCCACCATTCGGTCGGTGAGATCTGGATCGGAGACGGTGGACTGACCGCCGACCTGGAAGCGGCCGGCTTTTCGTTCTACGATATCACCTACGGCGACGGTTGGATCGGCAATCACACTTACGCCTGGCATTGGCCGACCACCTTCGGAGAACATTACGACGAAGTACTCGGCTGGGAACTGCCCGGCGAACAAATCCATGACGTCGTGATGATTAAATCGTGCTATCCCGACAGCGTCATTAACGCGGTACTGCTTGAAAGCTACAAGGGCTGGTACAACGAAATCCTGGAGATTTTCCTGCAGCATCCTGAAACAGGATTTCTTGTCATCACCCCGCCGCCGCACGCCGACGACGTTACCGCTTCAGCCGAAAACATCGCGCGTGGCCGCGAATTCGCTTATTGGCTGACCCACGAGTATGCGACTAAAGCGGATAACGTGCGCGTGGTTGATCTGGCCGGGTATCTGAACGACGACTTCGGCTTCATGCACGAGCGTACACCGGAAAACGCCGCCTATTTCTATTTGCGGGAAGAATGTGAATCGGAGCCTGACGACTCGCACCCGACGCCTGCCTGTATTTCAGCCGCGAACGAGGAAACTGTTACCGCCGCGTTGGATCTACTTCCTTAATCCTGATCAGCAACCACACCCATCATCGTTATCGTCATTATCATCGTCATCATCATCGGCAACGTCGTCGTCTGCATAGTCGTCATCGGTCACATCGTCATCGGTAACGTCATCGTCAGTTACATCATCGTCGATCTGATCATCATCGCTTGTATCATCGTCTACTGTATCATCATCGGCGGTATCGTCATCGGCTGTGTCGTCATCAGTCGTGTCGTCGTCGGCGCATGGGTCTTTACCCATGTCGTCTTCCCACGAATAGGAATAGATGTTCAGCCCGGTGAACGTACCCCAGGCTTCCAGCGACACTTCCGCACCGTTGACATCGATGATGCAGTAGTGATGGCGATAGAGAAACTCGACAGTTTCGGGAATCGGGTTGGCGTGTATATGTAAACTGGCCGCACCGCCACCGCTGATAAAGTAACGGACTCCGTTTTTTTCCATATGCTGAAAATTGTGGTCGTGTCCGTTGAGCACCGCCTGCACGTGGTAGGTTTCAAAAAGCGGTGTCAGGTTGTCGATCAACGTCTGGTTGTTGGCGTGCTCGCCTGCGCTGTAAGGTGGAATGTGAAAAGAGACGAAAATGTGCAGCACTTCCGGATGATCGTAGGCATCGGCTAACGTCTGCTCAAGCCAAACATATTGCTCCGAACCGACGGTAACGTCCTGGTTGGTGTCGACCACCGCAAACAACGAATTACCGTAGCGGAAGGCGTAATACAATTCACTGCTCGAAGCATCATCCGGAAGCGCAAAGATCCGCGCCCAGATATCCTCAGTGCCGCTGTCGTGATTGCCGGCAACCGGGAAGAGAGGCACTTCATCCATCAACTCGCGTTCAACGGAAAAGTGAACCTGCCAAAGAATTTCGTTTTGCCAGGGATCGTCTTCAGAGTCGACGATGTCGCCGGTGTTGAGTACGAAATCGGGGTGGATATCGATGATTTTTTCCGTATTGATTTGGTGTGTCAGATGCTCGCTGCGGGTATCGCCGATCAATACGAAGGTAAATGGTGAGCAGGTGTCGGTTGCGGTAGCGAATGTTTTGATTTCGCCTGTCTGACCTTCCGCATTGACGCGGTAATAGTACATTGTCGTCGGCTGCAAACCCGTAATGCGGTGCTCGTGCGAGCGTGCCGGCTCGCTGTCTTCAATCACGTTGCCGAGGCTTTCATCCGGTCCCCACTCCAACGTATCCTGGCTGGGGTAATCGGTCGCCCACAAAATGCTGATTGCATCGGTGGTTGGATTTTGCACGTATGGGCCTTTGGCTACCCAGGCTTGGGCAATGCCGAGGCCGAATATCAAGAAAATTGCCAGAAATACCGTCAACGCCGATCCGACTTTCATAATCATCTCTCTTTTCTGGTTTCGGCGTCGCGTTTTGTGCAGATAACGACGGTCAACCGAAGCGGCCGGTGATGTAATCTTCGGTTTGCTTCAACTTAGGCTTGGTAAACAACTCATCGGTCGCCCCTACTTCGATCAATTTTCCGAGGTAAAAGAACGCCGTCGTACCCGAAACACGCGCCGCTTGCTGCATATTATGGGTCACAATGATAATAGTGTACTTTTCTTTGAGTTCAATGATCAATTCCTCAATTTTTTGTGTGGCGATCGGATCGAGCGCTGACGCCGGTTCGTCCATCAGCAACACTTCCGGTTTGATTGCCAGTGCCCGGGCGATGCACAACCGCTGCTGCTGCCCCCCCGAAAGACTGAGCGCAGATTCGTTAAGGCGATCCTTCACTTCGTCCCAAAGAGCCGCTGCACGCAGGCTATCTTCAACCCGACGAAGAATTTCCCCTTTATTTTTCAAACCATTGATACGCAATCCGTAGGCCACGTCGTTCAAAATGGTTTTGGGAAACGGATTGGGCTTTTGAAACACCATTCCGACTCGCTTGCGAATGGCGACGACATCGACATTTCGATCATAGATATTCACACCCTCAAGTAGCGCTTCACCTTCGACGCGGGTATCGGGAATGATGTCGTTCATCCGGTTGAGCGTGCGAATAAACGTGCTTTTGCCGCAGCCTGAGGGCCCGATTAACGCGGTGACGTGGTTTTCCGGAAACTGGAGACTGATACTCTCAAGTGCTTTAAAACTTCCGTAATAGAAATTCAGATTTTTCGTTTCCATTTTGATGCGCGGTTCGCTCATGTCACTTGCCTCAGTAAGAGTGTTTTCTGCGCATCCGCGAACGCAGGATGATCGCAATCAGGTTAACGCCCAGAACAAGCGAGATTAGCACCAGCGCTGTGCCGTATTGAATCGGGCGCGTTTCTTCGATGTGGGTTCCGGCGGTGGCCAATACGTAAATGTGATACGGGAGCGCCATGACTTCGTCGAATACCGATTTGGGCAATTTGGTGGTGTAGAACGCTGCGGCGGTAAACATAATCGGCGCGGTTTCGCCGGCGGCACGGCCGATGCCGAGAATCGAGCCGGTCAGGATGCCCGGCAACGCCGAAGGCAATACCACTTTATAAATGGTTTGCCACTTGGTCGCCCCCAAAGCCAACGATGCCTCGCGATAAGTTTGCGGCACCGCACGCAAAGCTTCTTCCGAAGCGCCGATGATAACCGGCAAGATTAAAAACCCCAACGTCAACGAACCGGAAAGAATCGATGATCCGAAACCGAAGAACACCACAAACAAAGCCAGGCCGAACAAGCCGAAGACCACCGACGGCACGCCGGCCAGATTGTTGATGCCCAGGCGGATGATGCGAATCACCCGACCGGCGCGGGCGTATTCGCTCAAATAGATCGCCGAAGCCACGCCCAACGGAAAGGCCACGATGATGGCCCCCAACGTCAAATAAAAGGTGCCGATAATGGCTGGGAAAATACCTCCCTTGGTCATAGCATCAGTCGGCTGTTTGGTGAGAAATTCCCAACTGATCGCCTTGTATCCGTGGATGACGATAAACCCGATCACCAGCAGAATCGCCGCGGAGATGATGAAAACCGACGAGCGAATAAAGAAAAAAGCGATCGCTTGTTTGATCTTGCGTTTCTGATCCATATTCCACCTACAGCGTGGCCGTGCCGGTTTGTTTGTACTTGTTGGAGACGTAATCAGCGATCAGATTGAAGACAAATGTCGCCAGGAATAAAACAACGCCGGTGGCAAAAAGCGCATGGTAATGATCGCTATGATAGGGTGCTTCCGCCATTTCAGCGGCGATTGAAGCCGGCATCGGCCGACAGGCGTCGAACAGGCTTTCCGGAATCGCCGCTGCACCACCCGCCACCATCAATACCACCATCGTTTCACCGATAGCGCGCGACATGCCAAGGATAACGGCGGTGCCGATACCGGATAAGCCGGCCGGAATGACGACGCGACTGATTGTTTCCCACCGGTTGGCGCCCAACGCGTAGGACGCCTCGCGCAACTCACGGCGCACCGAATGCAGCGCGTCTTCCGAGATGCTGGAGATAGTCGGCACCGCCATGAACGCTAACATGACCGACGCGTTGAATACATTCAGCCCGGTGGAAATATCGAATGTCTCCTGTAAAAAGGGGGCGACGATCACCATGCCGAAAAAGCCGATGACTACCGAAGGCAGTGAAGCCAGCAACTCGATAACCGGTTTGATGATTTCCTTGACCCGAGGCTTGGCGATTTCGGAAATGTACGTCGCCGATAAAACACCCAGGGGAACGGCCAACGCCGATGCGAGGATGGTTACCACCACCGAGGCGACGATCATCGGAAAGATGCCGAATTCCGGAGGCTCGGATGTCGGATACCAATATTGTCCGAATAGAAATTCCTTGATCGAAACGACTTTGAAAATCGGTAGACTTTCTTTGAAAAGAAAAACGACAATTAAGGTCAAAATGAAAATGGAAGCCAGACCAATAAAAAAGAATATGTTCCGGATTATCGATTCTTTAATGCGGCGCAAACTGGAACCGACCATGCGATACCACCGAAGTTGGCAGGAAGGGGAACGTGCAGACCACGCTCCCCTTCCCCGTCAATGATTGCCTAACTTTTCAACGGCCGTGTTTTAGTACAACGGCACGTATCCTTCTTCTTCCGCAATTTTCTGGCCGGCCGGGCTGATAACGAAGTTGATGAAATCAAGCGTGTCGCCGGTGGGCCAACCGTTGGTGAACATGAACAGAGGACGCGAAACCGGATAGCTGCCGTTCCGCGCGGTCGCCGCCGAAGCGGTGATGTTGTTGACCTTCAACGCTTTGACGGCACTGCTGACATAGCCGATGCCGATGTAGCCGATGGCGTACTTATTCTTGGCGACGGCTTGGGCGACGGCGCCATTAGACGCCTGAAGCAAAGCTTTCGGCGTTACTTTAGCGCCTTTGAGCACCTTTTTCTCCCAGACTTCGTAAGTGCCCGAACTGGTGTCGCGCGAGATGACCACGATTTTCTTGTCGGGTCCGCCAAGCTGACTCCAATTGGTGACCTTGCCGGTGTAGATGTCTTTCAACTGCGCCATCGTGATGTTGCTCAGGCTGTTGCTCGGATGCACAACCGGAACCACGCAGTCCAAAGCGACGCGATGCGCAACCGGGAACACGCCGTTGGCGATGGCCAATTTGATCTCTTTGTCTTTGATGAAGCGCGAGGCGTCGGCGATGTCGGTGCTGCCGTCGATCAGCGCCTTCATGCCGTTGCCCGAACCTCCGCCGGATACCGAAATGCTGACGTTCGGATGCAGCTTCATGAATTCTTCGGCCGCCTTCTGGGCGATAGGCAGCACGGTGGTCGATCCTTTAATGACGACGTTACCGGCCAAAGCCAGACCGCCGATGGTCAGAATCGCCAAAGCACTTAAAACAACAACAAACAGATTCGCTCTAAGTTTTGTCATTTGGTTACCTCCCGAGATAATGACAAATGGTTAGTGCCGCATTTTTCTGCTTTATGGAGGTAAGATCATAATTGGCCTTGTTGAACCGAAGGTTAAAACACAATGAGAATCATGTTAGCGCGCAACTTTTACGACATTTGATTTGTTGTTGGAAATTCTTCCTGTGCAAATTAAAAACGTCTTATATTTGAGACAGGTTAGCGTTTGATTTGCTTTTGGCTCATTCAGGATTCTGAAAACGTCTTTTCTGGGGTCTCAGCGATTTCTTTTAATCGTTTGGCAAAATTCTATTATTGATTCTTTCCCCATTGGCTTGGTGAGCTATCCATCAGCAATTGCAAATGTCCGCCATTGATGATCTCTTGATGATCAAACCATGGATGATTCAGCGGTTTACCGTTCAAGCTAGCGCTTTGCACATACAGATTTTTAGAACTGTTGTTTTCGGCGGTGATCACCAGATCGCCGCCAGGCAGGTGCAGCACCGCCCGATCAAAAATCGGGCTACCGATGATATAGCGTCCGTCGCAGGGATTGAGCGGGTAAAACCCCAACGCAGATAAAATGTACCACGACGAAAGCGTGCCACCGTCGTCGTTACCGTCAATACCGTCAGGTGCATCGCGGTATTTTTCCGCCATAATCCAGCGCACCCATTTCTGTGTCAGGTCGGGTCGTCCGGCCAAGGCGAACAAATAGGCGGCGTGAATGTCTGGTTCGTTGCCGTGCCAGTAGTAAGTATCGGGCAGGCAACTTGGTCTTTTTTCCGTTGCCTTTTCAAAAAACGTTTCCAGTTTGGCGACCATCGCTTCGGCGCCACCGAACAGACCAAGTAATCCTTCAACATCGTGCGGAACGAACCAAAGCCACTGCCAGGCATTGCCTTCGACGTATTCGTCGGCAAAACGAAAACGTGGCCAAAATGGAGACTTCCAATTTCCCTGCGAATCGCGACCGCGGAAAAACTGTGTTTCCGGATCCCACAGGTGGCGGTAATTTTTCGACCGCTGCTGAAACATTTCTGCTTCTTCCTCATGACCGATAGCTGCGGCAAACTCAGCGATACAGTAATCGTTGTAGGCGTATTCCAATGTTTTCGAAGGAGCGCAGTTGGTGTGGTCGGTCGTGCAATATCCTAGATCGAGGTAATGCGCCAAATCATCTCGGCCGGCGTGGGGAACCGTCTGCGTGGCGTGCTCGACCATCTTGCGATAGGCAAATTCCACATCGAAACCGGTGATGCCTTTCAGGTACGCTCCGGCTATCACTGAATCGGCGTGGGTTCCGATCATAACGTTGGTGTAACCGCGCCCCATCGGCCACAAGGGCAAATCGCCGCCCTGCTCTGCCATCTTGAGTAAGGAAATCACAAAATCGCGATTCAACTCGGGTTCGATCAACGCCATCAACGGATGCAGCGTGCGAAATGTGTCCCACAACGAAAAATCGGTGTAATAGGTAAAGCCTTCTGCACAATGAGACTTTCCGTCAAAGCCCATGTACCGTTCGTTGTGTTCGGTAAACAACGTCGGCATCATGTAAGCGTGATATAGAGCGGAATAGAAAATTCGCCGTTGCGTTTCACTGCCGCCAGAGACCTCAATTTGTTGCAGCTTGTTTTTCCAGGCTCTGCGCGCCTCATTGACCAGACGCTCAAAATTCCAATCCGGAATTTCCGTTTCGAGATTCATTCTGGCTTGATCGACATCAATAAACGATAAGCCGACTTTGGCCAGGACCGGTTGGCGACAACCTTCGGCAAAACCGACGTACACACCGATGCCCGGCCCCTCGGCATGTCTCTTGCCGACTTTTTTCTCTTCCCCTAGGAAAGTCCCGAATTTTTCAAACGGCATGGAAAGGTGAACTGAAAAATAGGTCTGCAAACCGCCGTACAACTCACTGAAACCACCATGTTGTTCGAGCATACCGAAGATTTCACGTTTGTCTGGATCGATTTGTACCCACCCGTCTTTGACGTCACCACGGCGAGTGGAGGCACCTACGTCGATCAGCAAATAGGGCTTGTCGCTTAGCGGATAGGTAATCCGATGCATCGCCGCCCGTTTCGCTGCAGCCAATTCCACTGCAATTCCTGTTTTTTGCAGCACTATCCGATAATAGCCAACCGCCGCGATTTCATCGGAATGATCGAAAGGCGAGCGGTATTCATGCTCGCTTGTTGCTCCCTCTTCCAACCTCATCACCGGCATCAGTCGCAGGTTGCCCTGTTCATTAATGCCGGCGCCGACCAACCGGGTGTGCGAGAAACCTTGAATGTGGGTATCGGGAAAATAATAGCCTCCGAAATGGTGAAAGCCGAAAGCGATCGGCCCTCGCGATGTGTCCGGCCCGGGGCGGATCATGCCATTGGGCATCTGTGGCCCGGGTACCAGGCTTCCGGCACGGTATCCGCAACCGGCGGTGCCGATCATCAGATTGACCTTTTCCAACAAGGGAACGAATTGAAAGATAGGCAATGACTCTGTTTCTTCCAATCGGCAATCGATATCTTTTTTCGTACAACCGCTTGTGCAAAGCAAAAGAAGCATAGTAAGAAACAAGACAAGACGATGAAGCTGCCGATGCCCGTGGATCATCGAATTCGTACGACCTCCTGCTCACGCTGACTCTGCCGTTGACGACGATTTAGTGTTCACCAAAAAAAACGTTCTGTCCATGCATGGAGAAAACCGTATGCTCTATCGTTCGACCAGCGAAATGTTTTTGGATCGCGTGCAGCAATCGGCCGACAACGAAGCCTACCGCTATAAAAAAGACGGCCATTGGATTTCGGTGACCTGGGCCGATTTCGGTCGTCAGACACGCAACATCGCCCTTTCGTTACTCGATCTTGGTCTCGGCAAGGGCGACGCCGTGGCGATCATCGCCAACACGCGACATGAATGGGAGACGGCCGATAAGGCGATCAACTTGTTCGGCGGCATCACCGTCGGAATTTATCAAACGTTGCCGGCCAACCAAATCGAATACATTGTTCAACACAGCGAAGCCAAAGCGATCTTCATTGAAGATGCCGAGCAGTACACGAAAATCCAGGAAATCGCCGGCGCCTGCCCAGAACTGAAAACCCTGATCCTCATCGATCCCGAAGGTGTCGAAGCAGGCGACTGGCTGCTTTATGCGGATTTGGCCGCCGACAATCAGAATAAGGAACTGGAGTACGGTCGCGTTCTCGACAAGTTAACGACCAGCATCATGGCCGGCGACACTTCGACCTACATTTACACTTCCGGCACAACCGGACCGCCCAAGGGCGCGATCATCACCCACGCTAATTTTCTCGCCGAAGCGGACTTACTGATCGACGCCGTAGGCATCAACGACGATGACGTCACCATTTCATGGCTGCCTTTTTCGCATGTATTCCAACGGGCCACGACCGCCGCGGGGACCTTCGGCGGTGCACCGACAGCCTTTGCCGAATCGATCGATAAGCTGCTTTCGAATATCAGCGAAGTGCGACCGACGATCTTTTACAGCGTGCCGCGCGTGTATGAAAAAGCCTACGCGAAAATCATCGAACAGGCCGAGAACGGCGGTGCGTTGAAAAAGAAAATCTTTTACTGGAGCATGAATGTCGGGCGACAGGTCAGCCAACTTCGCGAAAAAAAACAACCGATTCCCGGTGGACTGAACCTGAAATACGGCATCGCGAAAAAACTGGTCTTTAATAAAATTAAAAATGTGTTCGGCGGACGTGTGCGCTTCATTGCATCTTCCGGCGCACCCATCGCCAAGGAGATTCTTGAATTTTTCCACGCCGCCGACTTGCTTCCGTTGGAAGCTTACGGAGCGACGGAAATCACCGCTGCGGTATCCTTGAACCTGAAAGACGCATATCGTTTCGGCACCGTCGGCAAAGCAGCCAAAAACACGGATATCAAAATTGCACCCGACGGGGAAATTCTCATTCGCGGCGGTACAGTTTTCGCGGGCTATTTTAAAGATCCGGAACGCACCAAAGAAGTCTTGAGCGAAGATGGTTGGTACGCCACCGGCGACATTGGTAAAATCGACGATGACGGCTTTTTAACCATCACCGATCGCAAACGCGACATTATCGTCACCTCCGGTGGTAAAAACGTCGCGCCGCAAAACATCGAGAATATGATTAAGCAAAGTCCTTATATCAGTCAGGCGATGATTCATGGCGACAAGCGCAATTACCTGACCTGCCTGATTACCCTCGACCAAGAGACCATGACATCCTGGGCGCAAAAACAAAGGCTCACCGTCGATGATTGGGTTGCATTTTGCGCTTTGCCGGAAGTGGTGGCGCTTATTGACGGAGAAATAGGCAAGGTCAATCAATCTCTGGCTCGTTTCGAAACGATTAAAAAGTTCCGCATCGTGCCCGATGATTTTACCGTTGAAGCCGGAGACCTGACGCCAACGTTAAAAGTGAAGCGACGTGTCGTCAGCGAAAAGTACAAGAACTTGCTTGATGCTATGTATCAGGAATAATCGCCTATTCCATTGACGTCACCCTTGTCTATCAATTACTTTCAATAGTCGAAAACTTGCATGTTCGTTCGGAGGAACTATGAACCTGCTTAATTACAACCACCGGTTGTTCGTACTCGTTTCGATTTTACTTCTTGCTTTGACTCTGACGTTTGTCGCATGCGGTGATGACGATGACGACGATGACGACAACAACGACGACCAACCGCCCGATGACGACACAGTCGATGACGATACCGGTGACGACGACGACAACGACGACACCGGTGATGACGATGATGACGATTGGGAACCAGTACCGCCGCATCGTGAAACCTACGAAGGTTGGACGATCGTCTGGCTTTCCGGCACGCCATACGAAATGGGCTTCCAGCAAGGGGAACTGCTGCATGACGAATTGGCCGCCGGCTACGATTGGCTGAATCAATATCACCTGATCGATCTGCTGCTGCCTTTGGCCCGCCTGCTGAAGCTGACCGATCTGGCTTACGACAACTCCTATCCCGACATCATCGAAGAATGTCAGGGGCTGGTTGACGCCGCCGCCGACACCGGTTGGGAAATGGACATCTGCATGTTGCTCAACTTCGGTGACATCCTTGTGGAATTTCTCACCGACGGTTATCCGCCGGCGCTGTTGCCGTTTCCGCAAGCTTGTACCCAGTTCGCCGCTACCGGCGAGGCCACTACCGACGGTAGCACCTTGCACGGTCGCAGCCTAGATTGGAGCAAGATCGATTACCTCATCGACTACCCGGTGGTCTTCGTTCGTCAGCCCAGCGACGGCATT
>Ga0272444_10003887_pt1 | contig 13325 bp, 10 predicted proteins | sample SSMForm13_FD_201033 | JGI IMG/M metagenome (GOLD analysis project Ga0272444, IMG submission 201033) | Marine sediment archaeal communities from Little Sippewissett salt marsh, Falmouth, MA, United States - SSM-Form-13 | ecosystem: Environmental > Aquatic > Marine > Wetlands > Sediment ...
CTGAAATTGCAGCGGCCCTGGACACATTAGCGGATGCCGAAAAAAAGGCCCAAAATGCCGAAAAAGATGCGGCCAAAGCATCCGCGGATTTGGATGAAAAACTGGCAAAACTGGCCAAGGCTGAAGCAGACAAAATAGATGAAGCCACCCTTTTGCAATTAAGAAGCGAAGTCTTTGAAGCCGAAACCGAGGCGGAAAAGGCTACACGCAGGTTTGCCAAGGCCGATGCCAAAGCCCGCAGCGCGACCCATGACGCTGAAGAAATCGGCGCCAAAGCCCCGGAAAAAAAGGATGAAGATTCGGACCCGCCGCACAAAGAGGAAGTAACCAAACCAAAACTGCCGTAGCGGAAAAGTGATTATGTGTTTGATTCATTCTTTTTCTCAATCAATTCATTCTGTTAAATACACAGAAAGACCCATGAGATCGTGTCCACTAAGCATCCCATTTTCTGCGTCAATATATGACCAATTAAACTGTGGAAAATACATTCATCCGGCTGGCGTCAGGAGTTGGGGTCACAGGAACGTTTTGATATAGTGGATAAAACGCTTAATAATTGCTTTTAATAAAGATTTAAAACGGTATTTCGGGTGCAGGCCGAAAAAGCCGTGGAGATAGTCGGTGACTGCCTCGAGCAATTTTTGCCTACATGCAGTCACGTTTTTCTGATCAATTTTCGTGTGTCTTGGTTAAAGGTCAAGTATCATTTTGAATTTTCATCAAGGATTTTCTTGAGTAGGGCCGGTAACGAAGGCAAATCCACCTGCACCGTATCCCATATAACTGCGTCACTGGCTTTGAAATACTCGTGAACCACAAAATTGCGCACACCACGCATGTCGTACCATGGAACTTCAGGGTGTTTAAGGCAAATATCTTCCGGAACGTGAACAGCTGCTTCTCTAATGATTATTAGGTTTCGGACCACTGCATCAACGGTTCTCCGATCCTCAGTGAAGGTATTGAATTCCATCCCTTGTGTATATTTTTGAACGGTGTCGACAGCATCCAATATGTTTTGAATTCAAAACTTCCAATCTCTATACGGCACGAACGGCCTCCTTGATTATTCTGTCTTTCAGGGCTTTGTGAAGAGCGTCAGGTGTCGTCAGGTCCACGGGTCTGCCAAGGATTTCCGATAATCGCCGTTGCAGCCTGGCCAGGCCGAACAGGCCTACACGGGCTTTTGGCTGGAATTCCAGAAGGATGTCTACGTCGCGTCCGGGATGAAATAAAAGCCAATGTCATACTTTTAAGTGTTTGTTCCACTGCACTCTCCTCTCTTTTATAGCACAGATAGTATTATATCTATAACATACTGAGATTATATGTATTATATAATAAAGCCTAAAATATATTTTCCTGCGACAAAAAGGATACAGCTACATAATATTCCTTTGATAATTTTGGCTGGAACGAATTTTTGTATTCGAGCACCTAAATACATTCCTAAAATCCCACCGGCTCCGAATAATCCACCCAACAACCAATCCGGTGATACGGACATGTCCGGATAAAATTGTGCCAGAAATTGATAGAAAATAACCCCTGCTATTGAAGTGATAAATGTTCCCATCAGAGCCGCCCCGGCAACAGTATAAACCGGAAGGCCGATGATGGCTACAAAAAACGGTGAAACAATCGCGCCTCCGCCTATTCCGTAAATTCCTCCTATGATACCGACCAGAAAACAAAGCATATAAATTATTAGCGGCGAAAATGTAAAGGTTTCACCATCGTATTCAAATTTTACTTGTCTCACTGTGGAAGTTTTTACATCTACAACATGAGATGAAAAAACCGCACCGGATGGTGAGCCTTTATCTTTGTGCTCGTTTTTAGAGTTAATTATATCCATAAACAAGCGCCAACCAATATATAGGAGAACAAAACCGACAAAAAATTTGAAATTTTCAGGATTCGGCAAATATTCGATCCGAACCCAAGCACCGATAAAGACTCCCGGTAAAGTTCCGATAATGACGGCCCTTGTTAACGGCCACAACATTCGGCCTTCTTTGATGTAACGATAAACACCGCTTGGAATTGCAACGATGTTGAAAACTTGATTCGTTCCGCTTACCGATGGTGCCGTATAACCCAAAAAACTCACCTGAAAGGGCAAGAGGAGAAATGCCCCGGACACTCCTCCCATTGAAGTAAAAAAAGAAACAAAAAAAGCTAGAATCAAAGGAATGAGCGGATTTACTTCAACCCCCGATATCGGAAATAGCATATAAACCTGACTCCTTTCACCACTTGCTGGAGATGGTCATGATTTATTACGATTATAACCATTCCCCCATCTTCTCTTTTCCTTAAGATGCGACCCCGCATACCTTTTTTTTTGCTACAATTAATAATCCCTTCACCTGATTTCCTGACTGCTTCCTAATATCTGCTTCGGTTTCCTCTATTAATTGTAATCCATGTCGCCTTAGGCAATCTTGAATATATGTCTGTGAGTGTGCATAGCGACCGCTGGGAAAGAGCCGGTACTCCATGCTGTTGTCTTCCAGTCTTTCCACTGAAAATGCAATGATCCCTCCGTAAACAAGATATGAAGATGCGGACCTGATGATCGTATCCAGATTCCCGAAATATACAAAGACATCAGAGCTATATATCAGATCAAATTTTTGGGGAAAGCTCCAGTCTTGAAGTATGTCAAAAATCTCGAGCCGATTATAGATTTTCTTCTCTGCGGCCTTTTCGAGCATCCGTGACGATACATCTACGCCTATCAAACTTTTTGCAAACGGCCGATAGAGTTGGGCGCCCAGGCCGGTACCACAGCCAAGGTCCAGAACATTCATTTCTTCAGTCAGATACGGACGCACAAGGTCAAACAGAAGTTCAGGGGTCCTGTATTCTAAATCTTTAACCAGGATCCTTTCAAAAGTCCCGGCACACCGATCAAAGATCCTACGCACGTGTTCCACCGGGGCGGCATCAGGTGTTGCCGAAATCCCCAGGCTTTGGAGCATGAATCTTGCCGCCTCATCATCCGGCCTGGTCTCCAGCACCTTGTTGTAATGTTCCTCGGCTTCCTTGAATCGCCTGAGTTTTTGAAGAGAAATCCCGAGGTTTAAGTGGGCGGATGCATAATCTGACCGTATCTCAATGGCCTTCCTGTATGACTTTGAAGCGTTTTCAATCATATTAAGCTCGTCCTGTGCCACACCAAGGTTGTTCCAAGCCTCTGCCATGTAAGGAGCGAAGGCCACTGCCCTTCGAAAACAGGATATGGCTTCATCCGGGTCCCCAATTTCCCTATATGCGACACCCAAATTATTCCATGCTTCCCCAATATCAGGCTGCTTTTCCAACATAGCCCTGTAAATACTTATGGCACCTTTGTGATCGTTCTCTCGCTGCTTCAGCCTGGCCAGGTTATAGCATGCCGGAAAATAGGGAGGTCTGAGGTCGGCTGCTTTTTCAAAAACTTTCATAGCCTTATCCGGCCGGGATTGGTCCAAGAAAACCGTTCCAAGCACATTCAGCACCTGTCCCCAATCAGGCTTTCTTTTCAATACTTCCAGATAGCCTTTTTCCGCTTCAGCAAGCCTGCCTTCCTTCTGGGCCAAAGAAGCTTTCTTGAGAAGGTGTTCGGAATCTTCTTTCGTGCATTTCGACGGGATAGAATACTTTTTTTTGTTGCGCTGAGTCATATCTTCATTTGTCATTTTTGCTCCACAGCATGCTTCTGAACGGTATTATCTGGGTATGCCACACCTGGTAAAATTGAGTATGCGCGTTTCGTAACGCTTTTTGGCTTCAAACAACCCCCTCACCCACCGCTTCAATAATTACGAAAGTATCGAGTATTTATTTTCAAAACTACTGGCCACAGTGCTGAGTCTGTTCAGGTCGAGAACCGTTGCAGATTGTTAATATAAGTGTTCAATATCATAGACAAGCTGAAACCACAAGATATTGGCTACTATGGAATGGTTTAATAAGGTTATCCTTCTTTGGCATATATTATCAATATTGGGCAGATTGAACGTCAAATTTGGCTGGCTATAAACCCGCTCGAAGGCTGCTTTTAAAACCTGTGATAGCATCCATTCAGGTAAAAATATCATCCACCTCAAAAACCTTTAGATATGCGATGCCTAGTTTTTGAAAGTTTGCTTTTCATTTATCTTGCGTTGATCTAAATTAAGTTTAGGAGTATTTAATTTGATATGAAACAACAGGCGAACATTTCTATTGTTAAAGGGATCATGACCGAATTTTCCGATTCAACCGGAACTTCAACCGCTGAAAAGTCCCCCCGGCGATATCTCTGGACGGATGCTTTTGCGGTTTGCAACTTTCTTGAGCTTTATCAGCGGACCGGGGATGAACGCTGGCAGAATTCAGCCCTGGGCCTGGTGGATCAGGTTCATTACATTCTGGGACGGCATCGTGAAGACGACCCCCGTACCGGCTGGATCAGCGGCTACACCGAGGAACAAGGCAAAAAGCATCCCACAACCGGCGGATTGCGAATCGGTAAAAAGATGAACGAACGCAAACCCGATGAACCATACGACGACCGTCTGGAATGGGATCGAGACGGGCAATACTATCATTATTTGACCAAATGGATGCATGCGCTCAACAGAGTGAGCCGGTCCACCGGAAACCCGGTTTTCAATCTCTGGGCCACAGCGCTTGCAAAAGCCGCCCATGCCGGCTTTGTCCATGTTTTAAATTCCGGATCCAAAGGCATGTGCTGGAAGATGAGTATTGATCTTTCCTATCCTTTGGTACCCTCCATGGGACATCATGATCCTTTGGACGGGTTAATCACTTATAACCAGATTCAGGCCACAGGTCTTGAGCTTTTTAATGAATCCGAGCCGGGCCTGGATTCAGAGATCGCCGATATGGAAGTTCTTTGCAAAGGAAAAAATTGGGTTACGAATGATCCCCTGGGTCTCGGCGGTCTCCTGTGTAATGCATACACAATTTTGCAATTAATAGTACAAAATCGATTGACCGAGACCGGCTTATTACAGGATTTGTTGGAATCTTCTCTGGCGAGTTTGGATACTTACCTGTTAGATCGTTTTTTAAGTTTTCCTGCTGAATACCGGCTGGCATTCCGGGAATTAGGAATGGCCATAGGATTACACGCGGTTGAAAGGATCCAGGGATTGATGGAACAGAAACCGGATGTGTTCCATAAAAATCACCCCGTCTATTCGCAGATGAAACACCTGAGGCGTTTTGCCCGTTTGGGTGAAGCCATCGAGAAATTTTGGCTTGATCCCCTAAACAGGACGGCTAAAACCTGGACCGAGCATCAGGATATCAACAGCGTGATGTTGGCAACCAGCCTGGCCCCGGACGGGTATTTGAAATTGTAGGCTGTATTTTAATGACTTATGCTCCGATCCGAATCCATGTAAAATAACTCACAAGGGAATTCGATTTGGGGAAAGCATTCATTCTTTCATTAAAAGAGATTGTTCCTTTTCCTCTTGATGAGTTTCCGAAAGCGTCGGAAGCCGGTGCGTTGCTCAAGCCCTTTGGGCTTAAAATAGAAACGTTCATTGACCAACCCGAGCTTTACATTTTGGTTGCCACCAAATGAAGGTTGGGGTTAGGCTTGATCAGGCCTGAGGGGAGGTTTTGAAACCACTTCTAAGCTTTTTCAACGACTGGGTCTATGTCCATAAAATCATGCCAGATTTTCTCGACTTTTTCCCGTAAATCGCGAAATTTATTCTCAGGGACTTTGGCGGGCTTTTCCTGGAGGTTGAGTTGGTGGACCGCCGCCCGATAGCTCAGGTAGGCTTCCTTGAGAAGGTGGGCGATATCCGCGTCAATGATACCGGTTTGGTTTAAGGTTTTCAGAAGACGAACCGTGTCGGTCCACCGGGTCAGCTCGTTATATTCACTGGATTTTAAAAGCACCAGATACTGAACCAGAAATTCAATATCAACAATTCCCCCCGTATCCTGTTTGAGATCGAAAATTTCCGGTTCATGGCTTGAGAGTTCTCTGCGCATCCGTTTGCGCATATCTACGACTTCTTTTTGAAGCTTGCTCATGAGTCTGGGACGGGTCAGCACCAGGTTGCGTATCTGCTCAAAGCGTTTTGCCATCCGAATGTCACCGCTGATAGGTCTTGCCTTGATAATGGCCTGATGTTCCCATGTCCAGGCGTTGTTCAGTTGATACTCCTTAAACCCCTGGATGTGGCTGACCAGAATGCCGGAACTACCGCTGGGCCTCAACCGCATATCCGGCTGGTACAGCACACCGGCAGGGGTATGCGCGGTTAAGATATGGACGACTCTTTGTCCCAGCCGGGCAAAAAACTGGGCATTATCTATAGGGTAGTTACCGCCTTGGGTTTGTCCCCGGGTTCCGGAGTGCAGAAAAACCAGATCAAGGTCTGAGCCATACCCGAGTTCAAATCCGCCCAGCTTCCCATAGGCAATGACTGCAAATCCTTTCCCGATGCTTTTACCATCCAGGTGACATTCGGGAATCCCGTGTCTTTCAGCAAGATGCTCCCATGACAGATCCACAACCTTATTTAAAACCGTCTCTGCAATTTCGGTAAGATGATCACTGGTTCTCATGAGCGGAACCGCGCCGGTGAGATCTGCTGCGGCCACCCGCAATACGTTCGCCTGTTTAAAAATACATAATTCTTGAATCTTAACCTCAAGGTCCGCAGAAGGTATCAAATCGAATTTCTTTCGGATTTCTTCTTCAAGATCCGATTTTTCCGGAGGAAGATAAAGGGTGCGGGGATCTAAAAGTTCATCCAAAAGTACGGGATGGCGCGCCAAAAATGAGATCACCCACGGGCTGGCAACGGCCAGCTTAACCAGGTGCACAATAGCGATTCGATTTTCCAGCAGAAGGGCCAGGTAGTTGGTCCGTCGTTGGATGGCCTTGATCAGGTCTATAATTCGACTCACAACCACTAGGGGTTGTTCTGACCGGCCCATGACGTTCAGCATAATGGGCATGAGTTTGTCCAGGCGACTCCGACCGTGGCTGCTGAGTAACCGGGTTTCCGGATCCTTCCGAAGATCATCTAAAAGGTGCATCACATGATCCGGATTTTCAAAACCCGCTTCAATAAGCACCTTCCGGCCCTGCTCATCTTCTATTATATCCTGCCATACCGCTTGTAATCCGCTTTCAATTTTTTCGCCCGGGTCATCCATACGCTTTGGATCTCCGACCCCTAGCAATTCATTAAAATGATCGTGTACAATTCTCCTATGCTGTTCAAGACAAAGGATAAACGATTCCGGATCGGCAAATCCCATGGATACGGCCAGACGAATTCCTGCAACCGGATCTGCGGGGATCTCATGGGTCTGCTGATCTGAAAATTCCTGTAAGCGATGCTCCGTGTTACGCAAAAATTCATATGCGTGGGTCAGTTCATCACATGCTTGCTGAGGAATATAGTTTTCACGGGCAAGGATCTTCAAAACCTTCCGAGTACTCCGTTCTTGAAGCGCAGGAGCGACGCCTCCCCGTATAAGCTGAAATATCTGGCCGAAAAACTCAATCTCACGGATTCCTCCGAGACCGAGTTTGATGTTGTTTGCCATGTGTTTGCGTTTGACTTCAAGAGAGATCTTTTGTTTCATATTTCTTAAAGATTCAAAGGCGCCAAAATCCAGGTACCTACGATATACAAATGGGTTAAGAGACTCTATAAGCCGTTCACCGGCCTGTTTATCACCTGCCACAACCCGTGCCTTAATCCATGCGTATCGTTCCCACTCCCGCCCCTGTTCCTGGTAATATGCTTCCATGGCATCAAAACTCATCACCAAAGGACCGCTTTCACCATAGGGTCGAAGATTCATGTCCACCCGGAACACCAAGCCCTCTGAAGTGCGAGAACCGATGGTTTTTATCAAACCTTGACAAAGGCGCACAAAAAATTCTTCATTATTGATGGGTTTCGATACGCCACGGGTTTGGCCCGCTTCGGGATAAGCAAAAATAAGATCCACGTCAGAGGAAAAGTTTAACTCCCCGCCGCCGAGTTTCCCCATTCCCAAAACCACAAGGGACTGGGGTGAACCGTCATATCCTGTTGGAATGCCGTATTTCCGACACGCCCATTCATAAAGAAGCAAAAGCGCCTGATGGATACAGGCATGGGCCAGGCCAGAAAGATCTGCCATGGTTTGGGAAAGGTCGGCCCGGCCGGCAAGGTCACGCCAGGCAATCCGAATCATTTCACGCAATCGAAACTTGCGAAGAATAGAGGATAGTTTCTCCTCTTGTTGCAATTCATACAACTCCGACAAAGACTTTTTAAGCTTATGATGGTAATGATCGGTCGGATATTCTCTATGAAGATCTCCGCTTTGAACGAGATCGCCCAGCATGGCCGGGTTACTGGTGCAGCTTCTGGTAACAAAATTACTAAAAGCAAAGACCCGTTTTAGAGCTTCAATAAACTCGGAATCATCCCACAAAGAAATATCGGCATCCTTTACAGCACTGCAGAATGCATCCCATTTTCTTTGGGAATCTTGGATTATCTCATGTGGAAGGTCAGTTATAGGTTTCATTTGTGCTTATATCTCATAACCAGCAATATCAAATGCCGGATGTAAATCAAGACTGTTGTTTGCTAAGATTGCTATGACTATTTGGTTTCAGGTGTCAGGTGTCAGGTGTCAGGAAACATTTTCAATAGTAATGGGCCAGCCCTGAGGGAACGATTTATTTTTTACGCCATACACTGCCGTTTTCTCAGCTAACTGCCAGCGGCGTTCTCGCTCTGGGACTTTCCGTTCCCATGTGTTCTCTAATCCATCCATTAACAGAAATCGATGGGTAATCCACACAACTTTTTATAGACCTCAAGATCCTCCACGTCCATAAAATTTCTATGGTCATCTCGTTTCCCCTTAAATCTTCAACCCTGACACCTGACACCTGACACCTGACACCTGACACCTGACACCTAAAAAAAGTTTCGGAGCCACGGTTTGTCAATAGAAAGCCATCAGCGTTTACCAACGGTCTTGATTTCAACCCTCCAATGCCTTATTGTCCAAAAATAACCCGCCAAGGTCAACAATACCATATTTTATATACGATAATAAAAACCGTTTAATATCTCAATCTTTTTTCTTTAATCAGATCCGTGCAGGGTAAACGCATTTGAATCCCAATAAAGGAGGAACGCTCCACGACGGCGTATATCTCTTTCCAACCGACTGAAACTTGTGCTTAAGCACCCGTAAGCCCGAGCCGTGCCAGAGTTATTAAGAAAAATTCGTAGCTAAATTATCCCATTGGTTTTTTAAGTTATAATTTCATTCGGATCGGGCTAACGCGTGCTAAAGCCCTTCAAACAATCAGTCGGTCTCCAAGAGAAACACGCCGTCGCTACGCTACACCGAAATCAAATGGGTTTGCCTTGTGAGCCATATTGTTGTTCTTGTAAAAAATTTGATATGATGTAAAATAGAATTAGGGGTTTTTTGCCCCAATTGGAATAATGAAATGAAGAAAAGGAATTTTTTACAATTAAAATGGTTTATTTCCGCTCGTACCCCCAATATTCCAACATTCCAGCATTCCAGCATTCCATTCCGATGGCATAAACAGATTGCCATTAAAGGACCATTGATTCCAAATAATTGTATAATTTTCAAAACGTTTAGCTATGATTAACATTACCCCCACAATTGCAATTGGTGAAAATGAAATCAAACTGGATTTTATACGATCATCAGGCCCCGGCGGACAGAATGTCAATAAGGTTGCCACGGCGGTTCAGCTTCGCTTTGATGTGAAAAATTCTCCTTCTCTTTCCCATGATGTTCGAACCCGTTTGGTTCGTCTTGCAGGAAGGAAAATCACAGAACACGGGATACTCATTATCCAGGCCAGCCGCTTTCGTAAGCAGGAGCGTAACCGGCAGGACGCAATTGATCGCCTGAAAAAATTAATCCGGAAAGCCTCTGAGAAACCTAAAGTACGCATTAAAACCAAACCGACCCGGGCTGCAAAAAAACGGATGCTGTCGGCAAAAAAGCATCGAAGTAAAATAAAGCGGATGAGACGGGTGGTTTCAACTTCCGAGGAATAATTTCAAAAGTTCGGTGCCGACTATTTTAATCTAATAAATACACTTTTTCATCAAAAGGGCTATCTACTTTATTGCCCCCAAAAACGGCTATGTCATTGATTTTAAGTCATTTCTATCCAAAATGATTGATCTGGCGTATATGTGACGAAAATACTCATCAATTCAGTCTGTTACAGCTAATCAAGGCCAGCTAAGTGGATACCCCAATTCATCAAAACAAATATTCTCAATTTATTCCTCTTTATATTGGTATATTTTTGGGGGTAATTCGAAAGATTGACCTTGGAATTTTTATGTTTGTTTGTCGAGAACATCAACCACAGTTTTAAGCAGCATAAAGACAAAGCCTGAATCTTCTTCAGTCAATAATATAGGATCTTCCTCGTAAGGTGCTTCCATAAGCGTCTCTGTCACGTATTTCAAAACATAAGGTTGCTCGGAAAGTTGCACCCTGGCTATTCTTTCAAAAAATTTCTCATGTACCCCTTCCAGGCTTTGTATGAAATTTTCGTTTTTTTCATAATATTCGATGATCTTTTCAGGTGAAATTCTCTTGATTTTCTTGTGAGAGCTTTTTTGAAACATACGAAATACGACAAAAAACATATACATAGCAAGCTCTTTTGCTTGCTGATCTAAATCTTGTGAAAATTCTATGATAAAGGCCAGGAGGTTGGGCTGACTTTTACTTAACTTTTTAATCCTTTTGTGTATTTGATCCGGCGAAAATCCAGCCGTTTCTTGCCAGATTTCCTCTACTAATTCTTCAGGTATAGGTTCCATTTCAGTCCTTCCTAAGATGAGCGTTTCAAATTTTAAAAGGGGATCAAATATCTATTATTTTAAATGAATTACTTTGGTCTATATTTTTAAAATTTGAAACCCTGCAGGATTGCCGATCTTACCGCATCTACTGCGTCAGATGCCATCCCGCATAATTGACTATAGCGGAACGGCATCTTCCTTGTATCTGCAGCAACCTCGACAATCGCTCAACTTAGTTCCTTATATTTTTCACTAAAGATTATTATAATGAGTTCAACCTATTTTTCAGATAAGTATACCTGTTTGCCCTTCATTCCATTCCATGCTCAATCCTACGAGAAACTGTATTTCCCTATCTGAAAGCTCCTTTTCTTTCTTTATCCCATACCACTTCCGAATACAACCCCGGCAGCAGATCACGGCAGCATATTGAGACATCCTCAAAGCACCATATATTGCGAACTAATTCCCTTGACATACAATAGGATGTACCCTATATAGTCTGTTTTTTTGAAGAGTTAAATGAATGAAAAGCGACTTTATTTATGGGAGATATTACAAATGATTGATTCAGACGAAATAAAATTAAAAAATGAAATTGATGGGATCATGGGAAGAGTTGAAAAAATAATGACAACAATTGAAGAGCTTGACCCGGCCAAAAATGAGAATTCAACACAAGATAAAAACCAGGAAACTACGACTGAAGAGGTATGAATAATGACAGAACATATCAGATAAATAACAACCTACCTATGGTGCATCCTTAAATGATCCCCTTAAAAGATGAAAATCCATCCAAAACCATTCCGGTTGTAAATATTTTTCTGATCGTAACCAACATTTCAGTCTTTATTTATATGAATTACTTTGCGTCAGTTCCCACCCGATCCATGATATTTAAATTGGGATTTATACCCTACGAGCTGTCTCATTTCGTTGATGTTAATCCGAAAAACCTTGTTCCCATACCACTGACCATCTTCACCGCAATGTTTATGCACGGGGGCTGGCTTCATTTGCTGAGCAATATGCTCTACCTCTGGATCTTCGGGGATAACATTGAGGATGTTCTGGGCCATGTAAAATATCTGTTTTTCTATATCATATGTGGAATAGCAGCAACTTTGGTCCATGGATTTATCAATATCAATTCACAGGTTCCGACTTTAGGTGCCAGTGGGGCAATTGCCGGTGTCCTTGGTGCATATATCTTCCTTTTTCCAAAAGCGCGGATAAAAACCCTGGTGATATTATTTGTATTCATCCAAATAGTCCATATTCCTGCTGTGATAATGCTGGGTTACTGGATCTTGTTGCAAGTTCTAAGCGCATATGCTGAGCATGGTTCAAGGGCGGGCGGAGGTATCGCCTGGTTTGCCCATATCGGCGGGTTTGTTGCCGGGTTGGTTTTGATTATTATGATGAAAAAACCGGGGAGGAGGCGATATAAGCCTTTTTAAAAAATAAAGGATAATCTAAATTTCATTAGCGATTAGCAAACCACGTACAATACGCTTGAACCTTTTTTGCATTTTCAGAGTTCTCTTCAACTACTTTTAGATCTACTAATGGGAAATCATATCTCTTTCGACCTTTCCTACAAGCTACTATCACACCATATAGATCATCAGTTAGCTCAATACCAAAGACTTTTAATAAATCTCCCTGATTCAATGGACCTCTTGACTGATCTTCAACAACCGTTTCAAAAGGAAACTGAAGCTTTTTCTCTAAATGGTTCTCCCAAGCCTTCATAACATCCAACTCATCAAAACTTTCCGCTGAATTAACAACTGATTGAATGATTTCACCCTCCTCGCCCATACTTAACCATCCAAAAGGTTTTTCGAGTTCATCTCTAATTTTATTGACGTCAAGCTCCGAATCCCTTGGTTGTGTGAGTTCAACTTCATAAGCATACAAATAAATCACCGACCAATCTAAATTTTCTCGTTCACTTTTTTCAATATAAAGTTTCGGCATATTGTTAAGAGTGATACTATCCCATTTAACACCAACTGTAGGTTCTTCATTGTCTTCTTCAATTATTTCGAATACCCTTCCTTGCCATTCACTCAGATCAAAATCTGGATCATCCGGGCATTGAACGCCTTGTTTAACCTTTACAGACTGTCCTATTTTGTATTTCATTTCCCTTGTCACCTTACCTGAAATATCAATAAAAGCCGGTAACTCCGCCTTTGAAATTGTCCTATGTTGCTTCTACCTGTTTTTTCTTTCTCTTGGACTTCGGATTCTTTTTAAGACACTTTTTATCTTTCCTGACAATGGCACAGAGTTTTGGGTTATGAAGATCTTTACAGTTATCGTGATTATATAATGGGCATTCCGGATACATTTTTGACATAAATCTTTTTATCCATTTTTCAGTTTTGATTATCCACCCGTTCCTTCAATTCCTTACCACACTTGAAAAAGGGTAACTTCTTGGATTTAACCTGTGTC
>Ga0272444_10003888_pt1 | contig 13324 bp, 11 predicted proteins | sample SSMForm13_FD_201033 | JGI IMG/M metagenome (GOLD analysis project Ga0272444, IMG submission 201033) | Marine sediment archaeal communities from Little Sippewissett salt marsh, Falmouth, MA, United States - SSM-Form-13 | ecosystem: Environmental > Aquatic > Marine > Wetlands > Sediment ...
ATACTGCAAGAAGTCTTTCCCTGAGGGTCATCAGCCAACTCCAAGGGCCTTGAGTCCTACGCGTGCGGCGTGCAGACGGCCTTGATGATGGGTTGATCGGCCTCGATGATGCCCTTAAAGATGGGCTCATGCTCACCCAGGCGGAAGGTGTGAGTGATAATCTCCCGGGCGGGCATGAGGCCGGCGCGCAGGATCTTCAGGGATGCAGGGAACTTGATGGCCGGCTCGGCGAAGCTGGGCACGAGCGTGCGCTTTTGGAATATGAGTTCGTTCACGTCCATCGTGACCTTGCTCTTGCCGCCGAGGTTGATCCCGATGAATGCCACCTTCTCGCCGAAGCGTCCGGCCTCGACAGCCTTCTCGAGGCTCTTGGGAGGGCTGGTGACGATGACCCGGTCGGCCCCGTTAGGGAAACGGGACTTCACAGCCTCGACGGCGTCTTCCTTCGCGCTGTCGACCATGAAGTCCGCCCCGAGCCTGCGGCCGGCCTCCATTCTGGCCTTCTCCATCGCACGGCTCGCCTCATATCCCACCAGCCCTACCGCCGCCGCACCGCGCAGCTTCGCCAGGCGCACGCACATCAACCCGATCGGTCCGGGCCCGAAGACGACCACGTCGCCCGCGAGCGGGATGTCGGCAGCCAGGACGGTGGTGAGCGCCACCGCCTGAGGTTCGGTGAGCGAGGCAGGGACGTAGTCCAGTCCCTCGAACCTGTCGCACAGCCGCTCGTTCACCACCATGTAATCGGCCATGCCGGGGCGACCCTGAAGGTCGTACATGTTGCGGCACAGGTGCACGTCGCCGTTCCTGCAGTTGACGCACATGCCGCACATGGCGCAGTCCTCGACGATGACACGGTCGCCCACGGCGACGTTTGTCACGTTCTTGCCTGTCTCAATGATCTCGCCGGCGATCTCATGCCCCAGGGCGTTGTAGTCGCCCTTCGCGTCCCTGGCGAAGTGTATATCCGTCCCGCACACTCCGCAGGCATGCACTTTGACCAGCACGTCATTCTCGCGCAGCTCCGGGAGTTCAAACTCCCTGAGCTCGAAGTCCATGAGGCCCCTGGCGAACAGACCTTTCGCTTTCATTGCAGAACTCCATGTCAGGGGGCACTGCCCGCAGTGCCGCCACCTTTGTGCTGTGTTGGGCAGTCGCGCCGGTGCATGCTCATCCGGTCCCGTAGAGGGAAGCATCAGGATGAGGGAAGATGCGGTCGTCCTTGTGCTTCAGGGCCACATCCAGGTTCTCGAAAACCTTGTGAAACGCCGTCACAAAGAGCCGCATCTGCCTGAGCGTATTCGGCGGATGCACGCCGTGCACGACCGTGTAGTCCTCGCAGAGCGCCTTCGCCACAGGGTAATCGTCCGGGTTGTAGGGCCTGTCGGAGCGCGTCTTCTTCTTCATTTTGCCCTTGTACTTTTCGCAGTCCCACGGGCATCCCGTCTTCCCGTAGCCCCACATGGTCTGGAACAGGTCCTGCGCGGGCACGGGCATGGTTTGCCACTGGCCGATGGCCAGCCCCTCCTTGTAGAGGGCCTTCTCAATAGCCATGCGGAACTCCCTTGGAGTTGCATCCACCCCCGCCTTCTTCGGGTCGAACCGCACGTTGTACATGAAGTAGACGTGCGTCTGCTTGGGCGGACAGTAGGGCGGAATCACGCCGGGAATCTTCCCGAGCTCCTCCGTGAGATAGGCCGCGTTGTCCTGGCGCAATCGGTTGAGCCGGTCCAGCTTGCGAAGCTGGGAGCGTGCCAGGGCCGCGGGCAGCTCCTGAGTGCGGTACATGTAGCCCAGGATGCTCGCATTGTAGACGCGGAGCTTGCTCTCGTCGTCCACCTCGTCTCCAAACATCCGTACCAGAGAGGCGCGCTGATACCAGGTCTCGTCGTCCAGGACGAGCAGGCCGCCCTCGCCGCCACAGAGGTTCTTCAGATTGTTTAGGCTGAAACATGCCATGTGCCCGATGGAACCCGCCACCTTGCCCTTGTATGTGGCTCCATGAGCCTGGCACGCATCCTCTATGACGACGACGTTGTGCTTCTTTGCGATCCGCATGATGGGGGCCATGTCGGCCATAAGGCCCTGTATGTGCGGCACCACAATCGCCTTAGTCCGTGGGGTGATGGCCGCTTCCAGCTTCCTGGGGTCCATGTTGTAGGTGCGCGGATGGATGTCCACGAAGACGGGGACCGCGTTCTGATGCAGCGCACAGCTTGCCGATGCAAGAAACGTGAAAGCCGAAGTGATAACCTCCGAGCCCGGTCCCACGTCCGCTGCGGCCAGGGCCATCTGGAGCGCCGCCGTGCCGCTATTGGTTGCAAGGCAGAACTTTCTGCCGCAGTACTTGGCCCACTCCTTCTCCAGGCTCACAGCTTCCGGAGCGGTGCTGCCCGCCACTATGCCACGCTCAAGCACCCTGAGCACCGCCTTGCGCTCCGATGCTCCCAGCACCGGCCACCTCTTGATGGCCCCCTTGGGCACCACGGGTTTGCCGCCTGCAATTGCCAGCCTTGCCATCGAGTAGATCTCCCAGTAATCTCGGAAAATGGGGTTCATACCATCCTTGCGTGGAGCCGCCCCAGAAGCATGAGGGCATGCTCTACGATCAGATCCTCGGCATCTTCGATGAGACAGCTTGAGCCGGGACGCGTTGCGTAACCGCCCTCGCGTATCGCCCGCCCTGTGGGGATATAGCCGAGACAGCCGTTCGCGAGGCCGATAATGAAGGTACTCTCAAGTGGACTCAACCTCTTGATGCGCAGACCGATCTCGGTGAAAAGCTCGCCCGGGACCGTAACAAAGGCCGCCCCGCCCAGCGCCAGCCCCATCATCTCCACATCGTACTTCTCGGGTCCACTGTCAGCCAGGTTGACGCACATGCGGGCATATGTCTCCTCGTCCACCCCGTCCCGAATGTTTACGGCGTGCTCATCCGCCCGGGCGAGGACACCCCGTGCCCACAAGAGATACTCTGGGTCAACCCTGCGCTTGCCCAGCCCGAGCGTGGCCTGCTCCAGATGGCAGTCGCCCCGTGCGGGCCTCGCGTCTCGCGCCACGGCAAGCACCTCCCGTGCCAGCCAGGCGCCCTTTCGCTGCATGCCCTCCCAGTCGCGTTCCTTGAAGGCGGGGACGTCCACGCTGCCCTGGGCGCCGTTGGTGAAAAGGGCCACTCCGCCCAGCTCCCCCTCGATCAGGCCGGAGGCATGGGCGGGGTAGTCCCCGCTTATCTGGAACCAGGTTCCCGGCGGCGTATTCGGGTGGCCGGCGTGATTGAAGATCACGGCTATGGTGTCCCCGGCCTCGGCGTCGATGCGCACGACACCTACATCCGGGTCAGCCGGGCCGGCCGGCCCCAGGATGTCGTCCTGCGCGAAGTCCTCCCAGTTCATTACGATCCGGCCGTCCTTTGTCCAGAGCCTGCGGTATTCGCTTATGGTCGGCTCCATGCCCTTTCCCGAACCCGCGAGGGCCGGCACTGCCCTGTGCCTGGCCTCAGCCACCAGCTCGCCCACCCGGGGCACAATCCAGTCGGCGTAGTCCTCTTCGCGCGGGCAGAAGTATCCGTAGAGCGCCGGCGCGGAATGAACGTGCGCGCAGGCGACCACCTGCCTCTCCGGCGGCACGCCGGCTGCCCGTGCTACCTGCTCCCGCACCCGGCACAGCGTGTCTGCCGGCAAGGCGCAAAGCTCCAGGCTTACCAGCACGATGGGCCCGTCCGCACATTCCAGCACCAATGCACGAGCCGAGATGGGATCATGCACCCCTTCAGACTTGCGGTCGCGCGGGTTCCCGTCCAGCCAGACGGGGTAGTCCGGAGTTATGTCGACCTTCGCGGCGCCGGCCCTCAGACCTGGCATACCTGTTCTCCAATCCCTGACAGTGACCTCAGTCTACAGCTCGTGGACCACTCTGCCCTTCACGATGGCCACTTGAACCTCCATCTGCTCGTCCGCGATGCAGATGTCGGCGTCCCTTCCTTCCTTCAGGCTGCCCTTGCGCCTCTGGACCCCAATGAGCCGGGCAGGATTCAGAGTTGCCATCTGCACTGCCTGCTCAATCGTTACCCCGGCCAGGCGCGTCATGAGAACCACCGCGCGGTTAAGCGTCAGCAGGCTTCCGGCCAGGCCCCCATCACGAGTCCTGCACGAGGTGCCGTCGGAGACCACACTCAAACCATCCCGAAGCTCGTATATCCCCGCCGGCATACCTGCCGGCTTCATGCTGTCGGTCACGAGGACGACCCGGTCCACTCCCTTGGCCCGCACTGCCAGCTTCAATAGGGTCGGCTTCACGTGAATGCCGTCCGCAATCACCTCTGCGGTCAGGCGGTCCTCAACGAGCGCGTGGTCGGAAAGGCCAGGCCACTCACACCCAAGCTCTTCGCGGGAGCGCCTGCGCATGGCGTTGAAGAGATGGATGACGTGCTGAGCCCCTGCGTCTGCTGCCTTGGTCAGGCAATCCACATCTGCACCGGAGTGTCCGATGGCGGCGACAATGCCGGCGGCTCTTAGGCGCCTGATGAAGCCGAAGGCCCCCTTCAGTTCGGGAGAAAGCGTCACTATCTTGACGAACCCCTTGAACCTGCTGATCATTTGTTCCTGGGCCCTGGCCGCTGGCACTGAGGCGTGGCGCTCGGGAAAGGCACCGAAGTCCCGGTTGAAGTACGGCCCTTCCAGGTGCACGCCGAGCACCTGTGCCCCGCCGCAGTCCGCCTTTGCGGCAGCCCGCACATCGTCCAGCTGTCGCTGCAGGTTCCGGCCCGCTGGACAGATCATCGTCGGCAGGAACCCCGTCACGCCGAAGCGAGGGAGGCTGCGCCGCATGTTGAGGACCGCCTCTACGCCCTCGCCGCAGTCGGTGCCGCAGAAGCCGTGGGTGTGCGCGTCAATCAGGCCGGGCAGCACCAGCTTGCCCCGGGCCGAAATCCTTCTGGCGCCAGCCGGCGCGGCAATCTTGGCCTTGGGGCCGATTGCCGCGATCTTGCTGCCGACTATCACCACGCGCCCGCCGCGGAAGGTCTCGGCAGGCGTTATCACCTTTCCACCATCTATGATCAGGCAGTCTCTTCCCACTGTGTCGATCCAGCTTTCTATGGGGTTACTTGGCCGTCAGGCCGCCGTCCACCGGGAGGTTCGCCCCGGTGACGTAGCCTGAGGCGTCGCTGGCAAGGAAGACCACGGCTCCCTTAAGGTCATCGTCCCCGGCCATGCGGCCGAGGAACACTCTCTTATTGTACCGCTCCAGGAACTTCTTGTCCTGGTTGTTGAAATAGCCACCAGGCGAGATGCAGTTGCACCTCAACCCCCGCGGGCCGTAATAGGCGGCTACAAACCTGGTCAGGTTGAGCATGCCGGCCTTGTTGAAGAAGTAGTCGGGCGGGATGGGCCAGTTGACCTCTTCATAGAGCCAGAGGTCCGGGCCCACCATGCCGTAGATGGAACCAATGTTGATGATGCTGCCGTGCCCGGCCTCGGCCATTTTCTCCCCGAGTGCCCTGGTGATGAGGAACAGCCCCGTGGCGTTCACTTCAAGGCTCTCTCGCCAGATATCGGCAGGGTCGGTCCAATCCTTCATCGGCCGGAGCACTGCGTTGTTTACGAGGACGTCTATGCGGCCTTCCCGATCGTAGATCGCGTCCCGGAGCTCCAAGATGGACTGCTCCTGAGCCAGGTCCAGTCGCAGTGCAGTCACGTCCAAACCGCGCTCGCGTTCCCCGGCGGCAAGCTCTTCGAGGGCTTCGAGATTGCGGGAGGCGACGTATGTCTTGGCGCCCGCTTCAGCAAGGGCGGCCACGATCTGGCGACCGTACAGGCCCGCGCCCCCTGTGACAAGGGCAACCTTGCCGGCAAGGGAGAAGCTCTCCAAGACGCTCATGTTCCACCGTCCTCTCGATCCGTGCGCAGCACGCCGTCCTCGGCCAGCGTCTCCACGACGTCATCGAAGTAATTCACCAGCCCCACGACGTCCGCGCAGACGTTTAGGAACTGGTATCCCATCTCCCACATCTCCCGCGTCTGGGCCGGCGCACAGACGGTGCCGGCGAACTTCCCATGACGCCTTGCCGCATCCACCACAGCGGCGCGGGCCGCAAGGACCTCGGGGCACTCCCACTGTCCCAGCTTGCCTATGCCATGTGAGAAGTCCCCGGGGCCGAACAGCAGCATCTCGTAGCCCGGCACGGCTGCGATTTCATCCAGCTCGTCGAGAGGCTCAGGATCCTCGATCTGGAGCACCACGAAGCGCTCGCGATTGGCCTGTTCCGCGTAAGCCACGGGGTCGATCTTGCAGAAGAAGCCGTCCAGGTTCCCCCCGTCCACCGGCCGCCGTCCGACCGGATGGAATTTCGTCATGCGCACCACGTCCCTTGCCTGCTGCGCGCTCATGAGGTGGGGAACCATGATGCCTGCCGCGTCCATCTCCAGCGGGCGCACATAGTCGGAATAGCTTCCGCGGCTCACTCGTACCATCGCATCGCAATCGTGCAGCTTCGCAGCGCGCACCATGTTCTCCATCGTCAGCCAATCGGTGGGCACGTGTTCGTTGCACAACCACACGCAGTCGAAGCCGCTCGACGCTGCAATCTCGACGACGCGAGGGTCCGCCGAGTTGATCTTGGCGGACGTGGCTAGCTGCCCTGCACGCAGCCTGCGCAGAACCCTGCTTGGCCTCATCTTCATTGTTGGACTCCAGGGCGAGACTTGGAAATCACAGCCGGCCTGCTTCCTTCAACCCGAATACCGCACCGTGGATGCCACCTCCCAGCCAGACTGCACCAGGGCCGCCAGGCCGAGGTCGCACTGGTGCTCTATCTCCTCCAGGCTTACGTCCCTGTACTCGAACTCCGTGCTGACATCCGCGTTGTACCCTACGCTGTCCAGCGCCAGCGCAAGCTTTCGGAAGTCCACCTTGCCCTGGCCCGGCGTGAGCTCAAGCTCCTGGTGCCGATCGGCAGTGTCGGGGCCCTTGGCGTCCCGCAGATGGATATGCCAGACCTTGTCGCCAAGGCGCCCGAGGAACTCGTCGATGTCATAGCCGATGATTCCCCAGTGGCTGGAGTCGATGAGGGCGCCCACGTTCGGGCTCGAGAGATGGTCGAAGATCCAGAGCACGGCGGCAGGGCTCCAGTGGATGGTGTAGAGGTGGGGCACCTCAAGGACCATCCTCACCCCAAAGCGGGCGGCATAGTCGGCCACCCGGTCATAGACCCCGACGGCCGTGGCAAGCTGGGCCTCCTGGTCGCCACGCTCGTTGCGCTCGCCGAAGTGCATGGTCATCATCGGGATGCCCGCCTCGGCGGCCTCGGGAATCTTTCGCTCGAAAGCGTCCACCCACGGATCAATCGTGCCGGCGTCATAGGCAACTGCAAGCCCAGGGCTCCAGTTAAGGGCCACGGGACTCAGGCCGAGCTCGGAGAACATCAGCTTCAGCTCTGAGGCCGAAGCGCCAGAGGGGTCGAAATGGAAGCAGTATGACTCGAAGGTTGCTATCTCGACCCGTCCGAAGCCGCGGGCAGCGATGCGAGGCAGTGCTTCGCGAAGCGTGTAATGAGAGTATGCAAGTGACGACATCGCCGTGATCTTGGCCATATCCGCGTCTCCAGGGCTCCTCGCGTACACTTCGTAAGGAAACAAGAGAGAATAGCCGCATTTGCAGGGAGTTCAAAGCACCGAAGAGGCTCTCCCGGGGCCACGGGTCCTCGTCACCCCACGGCCCTGGGTGGTGCCCACCCATAGTCACCAATCGGCCGCCACCCGGTCGGCCAGCCGCCTCAATCGAGCGGCTCCGCCCCGCTTAGCAGCCTCAGGGCCTTCTCGACGCGCCGGCGCGCGGAGAAGTCCCTCAGCACGCCCCGCAAGGCCGTCACCTGGCCGGAAGCAGCGTCGGAGACCGCCGTGAGGCTCACCTCTCCGTAGAAGGTCGTGCCGTCCGGGCGGCGCAGGGACAGCTCCTCCCTGGCAACGGCCTCGCCGCTGGTGCGGACGTGGTCAAACATCTCTTGCCACCGTGCGCGGGCGCTCTCTTGCACCAGCTCCGAGAACTGATGCCCAACCACCTCGGACGGATGCCGTCCGCAGACGTCGGAGGCGTTGCGGTTCAGGAATGTAAGCATGCCCTTCTGGTCGAGCTCGAAGGCCATGTCGCCGGCCAGGTCTGCCAGTGTGCCGACCGCACTCGAACCGTCCTGTGCAAGCTTGGAGCGAAGGTCCGTCACGTCGCTCCCCACGCCAAGCACGCCCACCGTTGCCATTCCCTCTTTGACCGGCAGCAGGCGGTACTCGCACCACCGGCCTTCGCGTCGCCTCTCCACAGAAGCAGGGTCCCCCCTCTCAGCCACTTCTTTGATCTGTGCCACATGCTCCTGCGCCTCGGCGCCAGGCTTCAGTTCGCTCTCCGTGCGACCTATCAACTGCTCGGGCCTGAGGGCAATGGTCTTCGCGTAGGCTTCGTTGGCATAGAGGAACCGCCCGTTGACGTCCACATAGAAGATCTGCTGGTCGATCTGGTCCAGCGCCTTGCTCAGCAGTGGGCCCGGCGTGGCTCCTGCGGCTCCCACGCCCGAGGCATCCTCCAGAGCGCACACGTACTGGACCTGATCTTCGTCGGCGACGCGGTGGACCGTCACGCGGAACTGGCGGCCCAGCTCCGGCTCATTGCGCTCAACGCTCACCGGCTCGCCTGTGCCGAATGCCTCGTTCAGAGGAAAGAATGAGTCTGCCTCCGGCCCGTGGCCGAAGAGCTTCTCGCATGGACGCCCCGTCAGACGGTCCCGCGGCTCATGCAGCAGCGAAACGGTGGCCAGGTTCACGTCCAAGACCTTCCCCTCCTGGTCGAGCAGCAACGCCGGGGCTCGCATCGCCTCGAAGTACTTCCGCCATCCGAAGGCAGGGTCGGATATCTCGCTCAGGAGCTTCTCCTGCACTGCGAAGCTCTGCTTGAACCTCTGCTCGATGACGCTGGGTAGGATGCGCGCGTAGCCCGACGCCTTCACGAGGCAATAGTCCGCCCCGGCCCGGATGGCATTCCTAGCCATCTCCTCACTCCAGCCCCTGGTGAGGACTATGACGGGGATGTGAGGTTGCTTGAGCTTGAGGAAGTCCAGCAGTTCCTTGGCTGCGGCGGGGTTGGTGTTCCAATCCATGATGGCGATGTCGAAGATGCCAAGCCCCACTATGGTGCGCGAGGCGGACTCGGCAAAGGGGCTATGCATGACCTCAACGCTTGTTATGCCTTCATTGAGGGCCTTTGTGACGGCCTCGCGGTCCTCCACCCTGTCCTCGATCAGCATTATGCGAACGCGCTTGCCCAGGTCTATCTTGGGGAGGGGCTCGCGCTCCCGCTCAACTGGTCTGGCGGACGCTTTGGCCACAGGGGCGGCCTTCTGCTTGGCCTCCGTCGTGCTTGCGGGTGGCGTCTTGCCGCCGGATTCGGGTGCTCTTTTCAGCCTGCTTGCGGAAAGCCTGTCCAGCGCGTCCTTGGCCTTGGGGTGCCCGCGGCGCTCTGCCTCCTCCAGGGCTTCGCGCGCTTCGTCCATCTTGCCGGACCGCGCAAGGCAGACACCGGCGCCGAACCAGCCCCGCGGATCGTCCTCAGCGACAGCGACGACTTCCAGGAACTTCTCGGCGGCCTCTTCCGCCCTCCCTTCCTTCGCCACAAGTGCCGCGGCACGAAGCATCTGAATAACGTCTGGCATCATTGCACCCCTCAATTGGAATCGTTAAGCACCAACTGAATGATAATTGGGCCGGGTCGCCTGATGCAAGTGGCACCATACAGGGGAACGGCCCGGGCATTGGTGGACGGCCAGGCTGCGCCTGGGGCCTACTGATCCAAGACCTTGACGTCTCGCCCGTCGAAACGCGGAGAGAAGATGGCCAAGGCGGCAAAATCGCCATTGCTCCTGTGAGGAATGATCCTGTAGGCGGTCAGCCGGGGCACAGACACGCACGCGGGGGGCTCTAGGAAGGTCCTTTCCTGTTCCACCTCGACTATGGCGCTGCCTGCCAGGCAGACAAGCGTCAGGTCGTGCGCCCCATGGTAGCGGCTCCCGAGCTGTGCGTTGGGGGCCAGGAGGAGCACGTAGATGCTCTGCGTTCCCGTGTCTTCCCACTCGCCGAACCAGGAGTTTTCACCCTCCTGAAGCCGGATCCCATCGAGCACGGCGGCAGCGTCAAGCACGGTGTTCCTCGGCTCGCTGCGTTCCTGCATGATCTCACGCCGGCTCATGCAGCCGCCCAGTAAGCATGCCGCCAGCATGGCCAACAGGGCCCCGCCGGCAAGAATCGGCCACTCTCTCACTTCGATCACTCCTTTGCCGGAGTCACATATCGCCTGAATGCATTTATATCGAGACGCGCCGGGGGGTTCAAGTAACCGCCCCTCGCTGTATGCACCGGGCTGGCTGACCGGCGGGGTCATCGGCTGACATTTGCACCCCCCAACCGGGGGCCGAACTCACCCAGAAGCATTCCTGCCGGCGCGCTGTGGCGTTGCAGGCAAGCTTGCGATACGCCGGGGCGGTCGACTATGATCTACTCCGCCTGGTGGTATCCACTGCTTCTCCCGGTAAGCCATGAAGATAACCGTGCTGTGCAAGTACTTCTCCCCGCGCGGCGGGGCCCAGGGTTTCCTGTTGGCCTTCGTGCGGGAGCTCCTGGCCGACGGGCACCGCGTCAAGGTCGTCACGATGGAGGCGCGGGGCACGTTGGAGGGGGTCGAAGTGCAGACGCTTCGGCTCCGCCCGGTCTTCAGGACGTTTCGCGACCTGCTCTTTGCACGTGCCAGCAGGCGGGTCCTGGAGCAGGAACGGGCCGACCTGACCTTCGCCGAGCAAAAGGTCTGGGGTGCCGACGTGATCCGGGCCGGTGGCGGCGTCCAGGGAGCGTACCTGCGCCAGATCGTTAAGAGCTACCCCCCAGGGCTGCTGGGCAGGGGCCGCAGCCTGGCGAGGCGGATCAGCCTCAAGGAACGCCTCAGCCTGCACGTCGAGCGACGGCTGTTCAATCAGTTTACGCCCCGCGCCATCATCGCCAACTCGGATATGGTCAGGCGCGAGCTGCTGGACTGGTATCCTCACCTCTCCGACCGGGTGGAGGTAGTCTACAACGGGGCTGACTGCGAGCGATTCACGCCGGAGCTTCGCCGCCATCGGCAGCAGGTCCGAGCCTCCCTCGACATAGCCGAATCTGCGCTGGTGGGCGCGTTCGTCTCGAAGGACCTACAGCGTAAGGGCCTACCCACCGTAATGCGCGCGCTGTCGCTGCTGAAGCAAGATGGCTCCCGCCTGCCGGCATACGCCATCGTGGTGGGCCCAAGGAAGGCTTGGGCTGCACGCCTCGCCCGCAAGCTCGAAGTGTCGGACAGGGTCAGGTTTGTGGGCGTTGAAGCGCCTGACCGTTACTACGGGGCCTCGGACCTGGCGGTCTTGCCAAGCTACTATGACGCCTGCGCCAATGTGACCGTGGAGGGGCTCGCGTGCGGTCTCCCGGTGCTGACGACCGTGCACAACGGGGGCTACGAGATGCTCGCGCCGGGTTTGCACGGATTCTACCTGGGGGACGCGTCGGACGCCCGCCAGCTCGCCGAGCACATGCAGTACTACATGGACCCGGACAACATGGCGAGGTCGAGGGATGCCGCACGAGAGCTGGCCCTTCGCTATACCTTCCGGGGACAGTATGAGCGCATTATGGAGGTGATCGCCCGCGTGGCAAGGGAGAAGGCGGGCGAAGCGGCAAAGGTCGAGTGATCCCGGCCCCGTCAGATGCGTTCTACACGTGCGCCACGCACTGGCAGGAACTCGTAGACCCCCGGCTCCAGCCCCGTCTGCTCCCGGTAGCCCTCCGCCATTGCCGCGCTGAAGCGGTCGACCTCCTCGGCAAGGACCAGGTTGACCGTGCACCCCCCGAAGCCTCCTCCCGTCATCCGCGCTCCGAGGACGCCCCGCTGCCTGCGGGCGAGCCGGACCATGACGTTCAGCTCGTCGCACGTGACCTCGTAGTCGCGGTCCAGTGACTCATGTGAGGCGTTCATCAGCTCTCCGAACCTCGCGTTGTCGCCCTCGCGCAGGGCTGTCAGAGCTTCACTGACGCGCTCGTTCTCGGTGACGACGTGACGCGCCCGCTTCAGCTCGACCTCGCTCAACAGGTCCCGGCAGCCCTGGAGCAGTTCGGAGGAGACGTCGCGCAGCTGCTTCACCCCAGGGACGCGCCTGGCGATGGCGGCTGCGGCCGATTCGCAGGTTGCCCTCCGCTCATTATATGCGCTGGCCCCCAGCTCATGATGCACCATGGTGTTGCACACGACCACCCGCACCACCGAGGATTCCAGCGGCACAAGATCGTAGTCAAGCGAGCGGCAGTCAATCAGCACCGCGCGGTCCTGCTCCGCGTGCAGGCTCACGAACTGGTCCATGATGCCGCAGTTGACGCCCACAAAGGCATTCTCAGCACGCTGGCACAAGAGGGCAAGCTCCTTGCGATCCGGCCCGCCGGGCGGATGAGTGAGGAGCGCCAGTGCACTTGAGACTTCGAGAGCGGCCGACGAACTCAGCCCCGCCCCTATGGGGATGTCACCATACACAATGCCCTCGATCGGCCTCACCGGCAGCCCCGCCTCCAGCAGCACGTGTGCAACGCCCCGCACGTAGTTCGCCCACGGCTGATCGGGGCTGGGGGAGATGTCAGCGAGGTCGAACTCGTCCCACTGGCCGTAGTTCTCGCTCCAGAGGCGCACCGGACCTCTATCGACCGGCCGGAAGAGGACCAGAATCTCCCTGCTGACGGCCATCGGCAGGACGAACCCGCCGTTGTAGTCCGTGTGCTCCCCGATAAGGTTCACGCGGCCTGGCGCATGCGCGCAGAGCAGCCCCCGGGCGGAGCCGTAGGTGCGGGCAAACTTCTCGACCATCTGCCTCAGAATCTGGTACTCCATCCGTTGTCCGCCCATGAGGATTGAAGGGTCCCTAAGGCGCCCAAGCCGGGCCAAGGGAATCATCTGAGGTCGGGCTACGAAGCAGCCGGGCCCGCTGCCGAGCCCCGCCTGCGCTCGCTTCTGATGCGCAGCCAGATTATGGCCGCCTCAACGGTGATCCACACTTGGAGCACAAGGACAATGCTCGATATGACGAGCAGATGCCATTGCTCTTTCGCAGCGAAATTGCGGACGTTGATAACCATGGCCCACCCGGTCATGACGAGCATAAAGGCGAACGGGATGGCGATCATCCAGACGGGCCTCTGCCTGCGGTAGAGATAGACGGCGATGATCAGCAGCGCAAGAGACGCCAGCAGCTGATTCAGGGCGCCGAAAAGCGGCCAGAGGA
>Ga0272444_10003889_pt1 | contig 13319 bp, 11 predicted proteins | sample SSMForm13_FD_201033 | JGI IMG/M metagenome (GOLD analysis project Ga0272444, IMG submission 201033) | Marine sediment archaeal communities from Little Sippewissett salt marsh, Falmouth, MA, United States - SSM-Form-13 | ecosystem: Environmental > Aquatic > Marine > Wetlands > Sediment ...
CGGCGCGCAACTGGTCCCGCAGCTCCTGGGCGATTCGCTCGATGGTGCTCTCGACGGCCTTTCCGGTTTCCACCTCCAGCACCAGGTGCATGCCGCCCTGGAGATCCAGGCCGAGGTTGATCTTTTTATTGGGCCAAAGGGTCGGCTGCGGCGTGTCGTTCAGGCGCATATGGACGGTGGGCAGAACGAAGATCACGGCGGCGATGATGACGATCAGCACCAGTGCCGGTTTCCATGAAAGCAGTTTCAAAGCGCTCTTCCTTTCCTACAGTGCGTCTTGGCGTGCGGCCATCCATTTGTTCTCCCCAAATGCCTGTGGCCGGATGGTTCGCGCCGTGCGCTCACGAACCAAATGCTCTGCCGCGGGGCGGACACCGGTCCGCGGCTTTTTGGATCCATCGGAACCGGGAGGCCAAATCTTGATGGACCGGCAAAAATCAAATTCTGGGATGATGGTGAAAAAAGTTCAATTTACGGCGCGCAAATCTCAAGGAAGGAGGTGCACACCTTTACACCGCAGCGACTTCGAGATGCAGCGCAACGCAGAAATTGGCCTTTTTGCGGAACCGTCAAGCTTGACCCCTGGCGGCGGCACCCACAGCAAAACCCCAGAAACGCCCGCGGGCCGGCGCCCGTGGCGTCATTTCTGGGGTTTTCGGGTGCAAGGCGGGTGAACGGGGTTATTTGCCGGTCTCGTTTTTGGCCGGTTTTTCAGCCGCCGGCGGATTGGCCGCCTGAAGGAGCGCGGTAACGTTGCCCCGGTTGAGTTTGATTTTGACCTGATCGGCGATTTCAACGGTCAGGACGCCTTCATCGACGTTGGTGATCCGGCCATGAATGCCGCCGCCGGTGATGATGCGGTCGCCCTTTTTGAGGTTTTCGATCATCGTGCGATGCTGCTTCTGTTTTTTCTGCTGGGGGCGGATCAAGAGAAAGTAAAAGATCACGAACATCAGGATCAGTGGAATGAACGCCGAAAAACCGCCGGCTCCCTGGCCGGCCGCTGCACCTCCCTGGCCCATGGCATATGCAATACTCGTCAAGACGGAACCCTCCTTGTTTGAAGTGGTGGTATTTTCTGTTCGATTTTTGGCAACAGGAAATCACTGGCGCCTTTACCGTAAGTTGGTCGATGCTGTCAAGTGCAGGACGCCAAAACCGCACTGCCGCGGCCGTCGGGGCAGCGGTCCGGCAAAATCCGGCGGTCCGGGGGTGGACCGCCGATGGATGCGCTGCTTAGGGCCTCGGCAAGAAATAATTTCACATCTTACTGGTCTTTTGGCCCGCCCTCTGCGTTACATCCGCCGGCACATATCTCGATATGCACCGACGAATGTGCCTTGATGACGAACCAAAATCCTTCGCCATATTGTGGAATTATTTCTTGCCGTGACCCTTAGGAATCGGCGTTGGGCAGCCAGATGGTTTCCCCGTCGAATTGAATCCGGTCGACCTTGGCATAATCGATTTGATCCAGCAGGGCGAAGACATCCTTCATGCTGTAAACCACGATCTTGCTGTTGGGCTCGATCAGGTTGAGATCCGTGTCCAGTTCGCGCTTGGTGACATTGTAGATGTAGACGATGCTCTCCGAGAATTTCAGGATTTTGCCTATGCCGCTGCTGCGGCCCCGGTGGTTCGGTTCATCGGCCAGGGGGGAGAGGGTCACGCCGCGGTGGGCGAAGTAGTCCTTCAGAAAGCGGAAATGAATGTTCCAGATGTTGTCGTTGGGCTGGACCACGTGCACCCCGAAAGTCTCGATCTGGGTTTCCGGCCGGTCGCCGCCCTGGGCGGCGATCTCTCTTTCGACGATGGCGCCGCGCTGCAGCCGGATTTTCTCGCGGATCTCCTCCATGGACACGGTCGTGTCGCCGATCTTGACGGACTCATCGGACTGCACGATCATGTCCACCCCTTTATCGAAACCCAAGGCCGCCTTGCGCTGGTCCATCAACTTTTTAAATTCCTCGTTTTTTTCGAGTTGGCCGTAGTCCAGGACCTTCGGGCGCTCCACGGGCACCGGGCCGCTGCTCTCCGCAGCCTCCTGGGGGGGCTTGGCGGATCGCTCTTTCAACCAGTTTTTCAAACCGAATCCTCCGGCGACGACTACCACCGCCAAAAGAAGCAGCAGGCCCATACGGATTTTGGATCGATCAGACTTTTGGGGAGGCATCGCTTCGCTCCTGTGTTTTTTCAATCGGGTGTCGGGGTCAAACCGGAAGGCCGCGGACTGCTGCCGCGGTCACCTTCCGGTCTTGGCGGTGCCGGCAGGCTGGGGCACCCCGCGGGCATCCCGGCGCCCATTGGCGCAGCGGGTCGGGCTCACTCCAGCAGGACCTTGCTTTCACCGGGTGCCAGGGTGTGGTCCGCTTCGATGGTAATGGCGATCTCGCGCCGGCTCTCCAGGTCGAGCAGCTCCCGGCGTTTCTTGTTCAGCAGATAATCGGCAACCGCCGGCGGCACGATGCCGCGGGCGCTGTTGATCGCCTCCTTGAGGGTTTCCAGGCTCAGCTTGCGCAAGAAACTGAGACCGAGGGTTTCGTTGGAGGGGATCACCCCCCGGCCCTGGCAGTGCGGGCAGGGGATGTAGGTGCTGTATTCGATGGAGGGCCGGATTCGCTGGCGGGACATCTCCAGCAGGCCGAATTGCGAGATCCGCCCGACTTTGGTGCGCGCCTTGTCGGTCTTGAGGTTGGCCTTGAGGGCGCGCTCCACCTCCATTTTGTGCTTGGCATCGCGCATGTCGATGAAATCGATGACGATCAGACCACCCAGATCGCGCAGGCGCAGCTGGCGCGCGATCTCCTCGGCGGCTTCCAGATTGCTGAGCAGTGCGGTCTGTTCGATGGAGGTCTTGTGGGTGGCCTTGCCCGAGTTGACGTCGATGGAAACCAGGGCCTCGGTGGGGTTGATGACGATGGAGCCGCCGGATTTCAGGTTGACCCGGCTTTTGAAGATCGATTCGATTTGGGTTTCCAGCTGGTGTTTGGTGAAAATTGGCTTGGCGCCCTTGTAGAACTTGACCATCTTGGTCTGTTTGGGTGCGATCAGGTCGATAAACTCCCGGACCTCCTGATAGACCGCCTCATTGTCGATCAGGATTTCGCTGACATCGGCGGTGAGATAGTCGCGGATCGAGCGCAGCACGATGTTGCGCTCCTTGTAGAGCAGCACGGGGGCGGGTTCCTGGAGGGCCTTTTCCTTGATGCTTTTCCAGACGCGCAGGAGGTAGCGCAGGTCGCCGGTCAGGGAGGTTTTGGTGCAGTTGCCGGCCACCGTCCGCACGATGATCCCGAAGCCCTCCGGGACGCTCAGCTTGGAGATGAGTTCCTTGAGCCGTTTACGCTCGGCCTCGTCCTCGATCTTGCGCGAGATGCCCAGGGTTTTGCTGCCGGGCATGAGCACCATGTATCTTCCGGGAAGGGAGATATAGGTGGTGAGCATGGCCCCCTTTTTCATGATGGGGTCCTTGGTGACCTGCACCAGCAGTTCCTGCCCGGGCTTGATGATGTTTTTAATGGAGCTGTCGCCGGAATGGTTGTCCTGAAAGTAATCGCTGTGAATTTCATGTTTCTGGAGAAAGCCGTGGCGCTCGACGCCGAATTCCACAAACACCGCCTGGAGGCTGGGCTCCACGCGGGTGACGATGCCCTTGTAAATGTTCCCGTGGAGAATTTCCCGGGAGGTGGTTTCGATGTGAAACTCCTCCAGCTTGCTGTCCTTGGTGTTGGCGATGCGGATTTCCTCGGAGTTGAGGGCGTTGATCAGGATATTGGTGGCCATAGATTCGTCTGTCCGTAAGGTGGTTGAGTGGTGGATGGGGTGTTGCCCGGCACCGCGGCGGTGGGTTAAGGGCCTCGGAAAGAAATAATGCCACATCTTGCTTGTCTTTTGGCCCGCCACCGGCGTTACATCCGCCGGCACATATCCCGATATGCACCGGCGAATGTGCCTGGGTGACGAACCAAAATCCGGCGCCATATTGTGGAATTATTTATTGCCGCGACCCTAAGCGGCTGCATTTGCTTACGTATTATGTCGTAAATGACTACAAGTCAAACCTTTTTTGGCCGATCGCCCGATCCGCGCTCAAGAACCCCGCCGCCTCAAGTCCGGGGGGCGCAGGCGGCGGGTGCATCCGGCGCCTGGTCCGAAGCAGGGACCATCGCGGTCTTGCTATTTGACCAGGAGTGTGCAATCTAAAAAATTTGGATTTTGCAGCCAGAGGCCCGCCCCACGGGCCGCGGCGCCGAAACAGCCGTTTGCGGGCGGCTGGGCGGTGCCTGGCGGTTCCCACCCCCCGCGGAGAAAAGCAGGACATGCAAGAGCGCTACAACCCCAAATCAATCGAGGAAAAATGGCAGAGCTTCTGGGAAACTTCCGGGCTGCTCGCGGTTTCCGAAGACCTTGCCAAGGAAAAATATTACGTGCTGGAGATGTTTCCCTATCCGTCCGGCAAAATCCACATGGGTCATGTGCGCAACTACACCATCGGGGATGTGGTCGCGCGCTACAAGCGCATGCGGGGCTTCAACGTGCTGCACCCCATGGGTTGGGACGCCTTCGGCATGCCGGCGGAAAACGCCGCCATCGCCCACAACACCCACCCGGCGCGCTGGACCTATGACAACATCGCCGCCATGCGCTCGCAGCTCAAACGGCTGGGGTTCAGCTACGACTGGGGCCGCGAGATCGCAACCTGCCGCCCCGAGTACTACCGCTGGGAGCAGTGGCTGTTCCTCAAGATGTACGCAAAAGGGATGGCCTATCGCAAGGAATCCTATGTCAACTGGTGCCAGGACTGCCAGACCGTTCTGGCCAACGAGCAGGTGGAAGACGGGTGCTGCTGGCGCTGCGGTCAACAGGTGCGGCAGAAGAAGCTCTGGCAGTGGTTTTTCCGCATCACCGATTTCGCCGAGGACCTGCTGGTGCACTGCGACCGGCTGCCGGGGTGGCCCGAGAAGGTCATCACCATGCAGAAAAACTGGATCGGCAAGAGCATCGGCGCCGAAATCCGCTTCCCCATCGAGGGGCCGGTGGCGGGGAAGGACGACACCATCGCGGTCTTCACCACCCGTCAGGACACCGTTTTCGGGGCCACCTTCATGTGCCTGGCGCCCGAGCACCCGCTGGTGCTCAAGCTCAGCGCCGGCACCCCCCAGGCCGACGCCGTCCGGGACTTCGTGGCCCGCATCGCCCTGCAGGACCGCACCAGCAAGGCGCTGGAAGCCTACGAAAAGGAGGGGGTCTTCACCGGGGCTTACTGCCGCAACCCGCTCACCGGGCGCCGAATGCCGATCTACACGGCCAATTTTGCGCTGATGGACTATGGCACCGGCGCCGTGATGTCGGTTCCGGCCCACGACCAGCGCGACTTCGACTTCGCCCGCAAATACGGCCTGGAGATCATCGTGGTGGTCCAACCGGAGGATCAGAACCTGAACTCTGCCGAGATGGACGCGGCCTACCCCGGCGAGGGGACGATGGTCAATTCTGGCGCCTTCGACGGGATGCCCAACCGCGAGGCCCTGGATGCCGTTGCGGCCCATCTGGAAAAGCACGGCATGGGCCGGCGCACGGTCAGCTATCGCCTGCGGGATTGGGGCATCTCCCGCCAGCGCTACTGGGGGGCCCCGATCCCGATGATTCACTGCCCCCATTGCGGCACTGTGCCGGTGCCCGAGTCCGATTTGCCGATCCTGCTGCCCGAGGATGCCGACATGCTGGAGGGCGGGCGCTCCCCGCTGCCGGAGTTGGCCGACTTCCGCCGCACCCGCTGTCCGGTCTGCGGGGCTGACGACGCACGCCGTGAAACTGACACCATGGACACCTTCGTGGAATCCTCCTGGTACTTCGAGCGCTACTGCAGCCCGGGCTTCAACGACGGCATGTTCGACACGGCCGCCGCGGATTACTGGATGCCGGTAGACCAGTACATCGGCGGGGTGGAGCACGCCATTTTGCACCTGCTCTACTCGCGCTACTACACCCGTGTGCTGGAGTCCCTGGGGCTGGTAAAATTCAAGGAGCCCTTCACCCGCCTGTTGACCCAGGGGATGGTCTGCAAGGAAACCACCGCCTGCCCGGAACACGGGTTCCTGCTGCCCGAGGAGACCACCGGCGGCGGCGACGATCGGCGCTGCGGCAAATGCGGCCGCCCGGTGGAGACCGGCCGGGTGGAAAAGATGTCCAAATCCAAAAAGAACGTGATTGACCCCAACCTCCTGTTGGAGCGCTACGGCGCCGACACCACGCGGCTTTTCTGCCTTTTCGCGGCGCCCCCGGAGCGTGATCTGGAGTGGAGCGAGCAGGGCGTTGAGGGCGGCTACCGCTTTCTCAACCGGGTCTGGCGCCTGGCCGCCCTTTACAGCGACCGTCTGAGAAACGCTTCGGCCTACGGTGGGCCGGCCGATGCGCTGGCGCCCGAACTGCGGGCGGTTTACAAGAAGGCCCACCACACCATCCGGAAGGTGACCGCCGACATCGAGGACCGCTTCCACTTCAACACCGCCGTCAGCGCCGTCATGGAACTGGTCAACGACATGTACGCCGTGCCTCCGGAGATGGCGACAGAGGGGCTGCCGGGGGTCATGCGTTTCGCGATGGAAACCGTCACCCTGCTGCTGGCCCCGATTGTTCCGCATTTCGCCGAAGAGCTGTGGGCCGAATTGGGGCACCCGGACAGCATCCTCACCGCCGCCTGGCCGTCTTACCGTGAAGATGCGCTGGTCAAAGACAGCCTCACCATCGTGGTGCAGGTCAACGGCAAGCTGCGCAGCCGCTTCACGGTGGATGCCGACGCCGATGAGGACGCCATCAAGGCCGGCGCCCTGGCCGATCAGCGGGCGGCCGCCTTCATCAAGGGAAAGCCGATCCGCAAGGTGATCGTGGTTCAGAAAAAACTTGTCAATATCGTGGTCTGATGGACGTTCGCAAGCCATGGGGCGCTCTGAGGACGGCTCAGGCCGCCCTAAGCGGCAGCCATTTTTACGGAAGGGTGATCGGATGATGCCAAAAAGCCTCTGGGCCCTGCTGGCGGGCGTGATGATCGCGGGCTGCGGCTACGGCTTTCAGGGAGCGGGCAGCCTGCCGGAGGACGCGCAGAGCGTTTTTGTCCAGCTGCTCACCAATCGGACTTCCGAAACGGGCATTGAAAACGTTTTTACCGGCGCCCTGATCGAAGAGCTGACCCGCAATCAGCAGGCCGCGGGCGAGGACCGGGCGGATACGGTCCTGAGCGGCGAAATCGTGTCGGTGAGCACTGACACCATCTCCCGCACCGGTGCCACCACCTCGGTGGAACGCCGGGTGCGGGCGACGCTGAACCTGGAGCTGACCGACCGTTCCGGGGTGGTGATCTGGAAGGCGCGCAACATCTCTGCCAACGCGGCCTTTCCGGTCGATTCCGACAGCAAGGCGATCACGGACCAGAACCGGCGGGAGGCATTGACCAGACTGGCCCGGCAGATGGCGGAAAGCGTATACAGCCGCATGACCGACGACTTTTGACGGTTCCGCAAAAAGGTCAATTTCTGCGTTGCGCTGCATTTCGAGGTCGCTGCGGCGTAGAGGTGTACGCCTCACTCCGCGAGATTTGCGCGCCGTAATTGGCTCTTTTCCGCCTCATCAACTTTTGACGGCAACGCCAAAAAGGTCATGCACGCAGAAATACCCGAGAGGCGCTGGAAAGGGGGGGCTTTCCCAGCGCTTCTTGGGTTGTAATCTCAAGATTGGGGATCAGGGGTTGAGGGTGTTGACCATGCGTTCGAGGCGGGAGATCTTGCGGGACGCCGTGTTGCGGTGCAGCACGCCTTTTTTGGCAGCTTTGGCGATGGTTGATTTCGCCGATTTGAGCTCGTCAAGGGCCAACTGCAGATCTTTTTCGACAACCTTGGTTTCCAGCCGTTTGGTGGCTGATTTGACCTGGGTGCGAACCGCCTTGTTGCGCAGGCGGCGGTTGATGTTCTGCCGGGTCCGCTTCAGCGCGGATTTGTGGTTTGCCACGGTTAACGCTCCTTTCCAAACAGGTATAAAAATTTAAGACCGATGCTTTACCAAATCAGGTCAGCCAATGTCAAGAACTTTAATCAGGATCAACTGCCCGCCGCGGCCGCCGGCTTTGGCTGCGACCCCGGAGGAAGGGCCGGCCCCATGCTGCCGGTTTCCTCGGCGCTTTACCGGGCCCGCGCCGGCGGTGAACAACCGCTTGCAAAACCCGCTTCAGTTCTGCCATAATGGCGGATGTTCGGTTGGGGCGGGTGACTTGGGGGGCGGCGCCGCTGAGGTGGCCTCCGACCAAATCTCCGGCGACGGAAACCAGCTAAACGGGCGTGCGCCCGTAAACCGTGTTGGTGCGGGTCGATTCCAGAAGGGGTGGAGAGAGAAATGCGCGTGAGCCTCAAACACGGCCTTGTGGCGGTCCTCACAGGACTGGTGCTGGTGGGGTTGCTGGCGGTCGGCATCTTCGGCGACAAGGGGCTTGTCGACCTGGGCCAGCTCCGGGGAGAATTGCACCGGCTAAATGGGGAGGTTGAGCGGCTGAAAGCGGAGAACCTGGCGCTTTACCGTCACATCGACCGGCTGCGAAACGATCCGGCCTATGTTGAAAATGTGGCCCGTCAGGAGTTGGGGATGATCGCTAAGGACGAGCTGATCATCAATTTTCGCCAAACGGAAGGGACAAACAGCAATAAATGACGGATTCAAATTGAGGAGCGAGGACATGAAGCGAGTAAAAGAGCTGCGGAAAACGGTGATCGGCCCGGTGCTAATGTTGGCTTTGGCGCTGGCCCTGGGCGGCTGCACCGCCCTGCAGTCCCAGAGTACGGCGGGCGGTAGCGAAAGCGCCGCCGCCCAGGACCAAGGCGCCGCCCCGCTTTACTACGACTTCGGGGATGTGCTGATTCCAAGTGAGATGCAAGTCAACAAAAAAAGCTCTTTCGTCTACCGCGCCCCCGGCTTCTCTGCCGGCGTGCTTTCTCTCAAGGGGCGGGTTGACAGCGCCTCGCTGATCGCCTTTTTTGAAAACAACATGGCCAAGGACAACTGGCGGCTCGTCAGCTCCTTCAAATCCATTCGCTCCATTCTGCTGTTTCACAAAGAAAACCGCTGGTGCGTGGTCAACATCACCGAAAAGGAATTCTACACCTACGCCGAAATCTGGGTGGCCCCGACCACCGTCGCCGAAGGCGGTGGCACCGATACCGACTTGTTCAAGTAGACCAGGTGGCCGATGAACTTGACTGACAAGAACCTGATTCTGGGGGTCAGCGGGGGGATAGCCGCCTACAAGAGCGTTGAGCTGTTGCGGCTGCTTAAAAAACAGGGCGCCCGCGTGCGGGTGGTCATGACCGCCAATGCCGCCTGGTTCGTGGGCCCGGGGACCTTTCAGGCGCTTTCGGAAAATCCCGTCTATCGCGATCTGTTCGGCAGTGGCGACAGCGACGCCGCCATTCGCCACATCGATTGGGCCCAGGAGGCCGACGCCGTCATCGTGGCACCCGCGACGGCCAACATCATCGGCAAGCTGGCGCACGGGATTGCCGACGATGCCCTCAGCACCTTCATGCTGGCCGTCACCGCCCCGAGGCTGATCTGCCCATCGATGAACACCCACATGTACCAGAGTGCTGCGGTCCAGCGGAATCTGGAAACCCTGCGGGGCGACGGGTTCGGGGTTCTCGATCCGGCCTGCGGGCAACTGGCCTGCGGCACCACCGGGCCGGGCCGGCTGCCCGAGCCGCAAACGATTCTCGACCGCTTTATCCGCTTCCTGACCCCCAAGGACCTGGCGGGCCTGCACGTTCTGGTCACCGCCGGCCCCACCTGGGAGGCCATCGACCCGGTGCGCTTCATCAGCAACCCCTCCTCGGGCAAGATGGGCTTTGCGGTGGCCCGCGCCGCCGAACACCGCGGCGCGCGCGTGACTTTGATCAGCGGTCCCACCACGCTGGCCGAGCCCCTGAACGTCGCCCTGCAGCCGGTGCGTTCGGCCCGCGAGATGGCCGAACGAGTGCTGACCCTGATGGCGGACGCCGACGTGATCGTCAAAACCGCAGCGGTTTCCGACTATCGCCCGGTGGAAACGGCGCCCCAGAAGATCAAGAAGCATCAGGAAACCATGAGTCTTACGCTCACCCGCAACCCGGACATCCTTAAAGCCGTCGGTGAGCGCAAGGGCGGGCGGATCCTCGTCGGCTTCGCGGCCGAGACCGAGGGTCTCGAAGCCAACGCCGCCCAGAAGCTGCGCGCCAAGAACCTCGACATCATCGCCGGCAACCTGATCGGTGCGCCCCACTCCGGGTTTCAGGCCGATACCAACCAGGTGACCCTCTTTTTCCGCGACGGCGCCAAAGAGGCCCTGCCGGCCATGACCAAGGAGGCGGTCGCGCACACGCTCCTCGACCGGGTGGCCGCTTTGCTGCGAGGCCGGGCCGGCCGCCCGGCAAATTAGGGCCTCGGCAAAAAATAATTCCGGATCTTGCTTGTCTTTTGGCCTGTCACCGGCGTTACATCCACCGGCACATATCCCGATATGCACCGGCGAATGTGCCTTGGTGACGAACCAAAATCCGGTGCTATATTGCGGAATTATTTCTTGCCGCGACCCTTAGACGGTTCCGCAAAAAGCATTTTGCCCCGCCGTGCTGCGCTGCTCGGCCCGGGACGATGGGACATAAATCGTCGGGCTCAACAAGCCGGTTGAGATAAGGCTGCGGTCTTCGAAAAACCCCATACCTGCGTGGATTAGCGGTGAGTTCCTTAGAAGCCCAATTTCTGCGCTGTGCTGCATCTCGAAGTCGCTGCGGCTCACAGGTGTAAGGCTCACGCCGCTGAGATTTGAGCGCCGTAAATTAAACTTTTTTCGAAACCGTCTGGTTTTTGACTTTTACCGTTTCGGTAAATTAGGCCATCGCCACCCCATCGCCCATGTCCTTGAAATCCAGCCACCCCGATTCGCCGGCCGCCCGGGCCGCGGGCCTGCTGACGGAGCTAAGCCGCAGTCTGCGCCACCTGGCAACCCTCGGGCTGCGCGGCTTCGATTGCAGCCCCGAAGCGCTCGGGGCCATGGCGGACTGGAACCGCAGCCGCCGCCTGCCGCAGCGCGAGACCCTGGAGCGCATTCGGGCCGACCTGGGCGACTGCCGGCGCTGTCCGCTGGCCGCCGGGCGCAACCGGATCGTGTTCGGCGAAGGCGATGAGGCCGCCCGGCTGGTGTTTGTCGGTGAAGCCCCGGGGTTCCACGAGGACCAGCAGGGGCGGCCCTTCGTGGGGGCGGCCGGGCAGCTGTTGACGCGGATGATCGCGGCCATGCAGCTCTCCCGCGAGCAGGTTTACATCTGCAACATTCTCAAGTGCCGGCCGCCCGGCAACCGCAACCCGCTGCCGGAGGAGATTCAGTCCTGCGTGCCGTTTTTGAAGCGCCAGTTGGGCGCCATCCGGCCGGAGGCGATCGTTGCCCTGGGCAAGTTCGCCGCCCAGTTCCTGCTCGCCACCGACGCCCCGATTTCCAGGCTGCGCGGACGCTTTCACGAATACCAGGGGATCAAAGTCATGCCGACCTTCCACCCGGCCTTTCTGCTCCACAACCCCGAGCGCAAGCGCGACGTCTGGGAGGACCTGAAGCAGGTCATGACCCTGTTGGGGCTTTCGGCCGATGATTAATTGCCGTCGAAACCCCTTGAGAAAGGATGCGATCATGCGATCCGGACCGCTGTGGCTTCTCCTGGGGGCGGCCCTCCTGATGGCGCCGTTGCCGGCTTCCGCCGCCGCCCCTGAAGTCTATCTGCTGAATGCCTCGGGGCCGGTCAATCCGGGGCTGGTGGAATTTCTGGTCGACGGCATCGATAAGGCGGAACAAGAGGGCGCAGCGGCGGTGGTCATCGCCCTGGATACCCCCGGGGGTTTGGCCGACTCCATGCGCGAGATCGTCAAATCCATTCTCGCAAGCCCCGTTCCGGTGGTGGTTTTCGTCTCACCCGGGGGGGCGCGTGCGGCCTCCGCCGGGGTGATGATTACCATGGCGGCGGATGTCGCCGCCATGACGCCGGGCACCAACATCGGCGCCGCTCACCCGGTGGGGCTGGGGGGCCAGGAGATCGGCGAGAGCATGGCCGATAAGGTCACCAACGATATGGCCGCCTACAGCAGCAGCATCGCCGCCAAGCGCGGGCGCAATGCCGAGTGGGTGGAAAAAGCGGTGCGCGAAAGCGTTTCGATCACCGCAAGCGAGGCCCTCCAAAAGAATGTGATCGACCTGGTGGCCGAGGACCTGGATGACCTGCTGCGGCAGCTGGAGGGGCGCGAAGTGCCCGGCAAGGGGCGCCTGAGCCTGGCCGGCGCGCGGGTCACCATCGTCCAGGAAACCTTGCGCACCAAAGTTCTGCGGACCATCAGCAACCCCAACATCGCCTACATCCTGTTGATGATCGGGATGGCGGGCCTGTTTTTCGAACTCTCGCACCCGGGGGCCATCTTTCCCGGCGTGGTTGGCGGGATTGCCATCATCCTGGCCTTTTTCGCCTTCCAGACGCTGCCGGTCAACGCCACCGGCATCCTGCTGATCATTCTGGCCGTTATTTTTTTTGTGCTGGAACTTTTCATCACCAGTTACGGCCTGCTGAGCATTGCGGGCATCGGCTCCCTGCTGCTGGGCTCCCTGATGCTGTTTGAAGGCGACAAAGTCGGGGTGCGGTTGTCCTGGGCGGTCCTCTTGCCCACCGTGGTGCTGGTTTCCGGGTTTTTCATCGCGGTCGTCGGGCTGGTGCTCAAGACCCACTTGTCCAAACCGCGCACGGGCGCCGTCGGGCTGGTGGGCGAACTCGGGGTGGTCAAAGTGGACCTCCAGCCCCAGGGCAAAGTCTTCATTCACGGGGAGTTGTGGCACGCCCGGGCCCGGGCGCCCGTTGCGGCCGGGGTGCGCGTGCGGGTGGTGGCGGTTGAGGGGCTGGTGCTGGAGGTGGAACCCGATGCGGCCTGAACCCCCGCTGCCAGCCTTTAAGCCGAACCTCGCCAGATAAGCGAAATTGGATCAACTCCCAACCGGCGCTTTGGGCGGTCTCGTAAAGGTTTAAGCTCAAGGCTTGAAGGAACCTTTACGGGTATCCCAGGGATAGGTCGGGATTGACAACTCTCGTTGTTGTTTGTTCATTTTCTTTTGCGGAAAAGAAAACGGACCAAAAGAAACCGGCCGCGTCCCGGGGCCCTTCGGGCTGCCCTGCGCTTCTCGCAGCCGGCGGGCCCTGTGGAACTCGCTTGCGCTCAGACAGCCACAGGGCCTTTATCGCCGGCTGCTGCGATGCTCGGCCCGGGACGACGGG
>Ga0272444_10003890_pt1 | contig 13318 bp, 9 predicted proteins | sample SSMForm13_FD_201033 | JGI IMG/M metagenome (GOLD analysis project Ga0272444, IMG submission 201033) | Marine sediment archaeal communities from Little Sippewissett salt marsh, Falmouth, MA, United States - SSM-Form-13 | ecosystem: Environmental > Aquatic > Marine > Wetlands > Sediment ...
CTAAACCGACTCCTAGATAGTGTAGACGTTGAACCCGCCGTCGACGGGAACGACAACGCCGGTGACGAATTTTGACGCGTCACTGATAAGCCAGATCAACGTGCCGATGAGCTCGTCCGGTGCGCCGAATCGGCCCATGGGCGTGCCGTCAATGATCTGCTTGCCGCGGTCCGTGAGGTCGCCGGTTTTCTCGTCGGTCAGCAGGAAGCGGTTCTGCTCGGTCAGGAAGAATCCCGGCGCGATGGCATTGACGCGGATGCTCTTGGAGTGGTTGGTGGCCATGTACGTGGCCAGCCATTCCGTGAAGTTGCTGACGGCTGCCTTGGCGGCAGAGTAGCCAACCACGCGGGTAAGCGGGTGGAAGGCGCACATCGACGAAATGTTGATAATAATGCCTTCGCCCGCCTCGGCCATGGCTTTCCCGAAGACCTGACTGGGAAGCATCGCGCCGATGCAGTTGAGTTCGAAGACCCATCGCAGCGCGTCGGCGGGCAGGTCGAAGAACGTCGTTGGCGGTACGCAGGTGGCGTCTTTCTTGTTCCCGCCGGCACCGTTGATGAGGACATCTACCCGGCCCAGGCTTTCAATCACCTTGCCAAAGGCGGCTTCGATGGACTCTTTCTGGAGCACGTTTGTCTCGACGGCGACGGCGAATCCGCCGTCATATGTGATTTCCTTGCAGAGTTGCTCGGCCCGGCCAAGGTCCAGGTCCAGCACGGCGACCTTCGCTCCGCGGGTGGCGAGAGCTTTGCACATAGATTGGCCCAGGACGCCGGCTCCGCCGGTGACGGCCACGCATTGACCTTCAACGTTGAAAAGACTTTCGTTCACTTTTGCTGCCTTTCTGTCTTGGATACTTCTTGCCCACGCCTTGGCTCCTTGAGCATTTGGCGGTGAACATTTGATCTTAACGGGGGCGACCTGTGTCGTGTCTCTGTGATTATTTTGTTTTCTTGGGCCTTGGTTTTCTGGGCTTTCTTGGCTTGGGTGGGGCGATTATCGTGGCGGCGGACTTCTCATCCGGCACGCCCATGCCTCGCAGGGCCGCCAGGCCCATGATCGCGTTGCCCAAGGGCTTCATGTGGACGCCGTCTCTGGTCAGCCAGTTTCCCTTCATGTCCGCGGGCTTCTTTGCCAGCGCGTCCAGGAACATCTTGTGGAGGTCGACGAAGCCGCATTTCTTTTCGACGGACAGTTCCCTCATCGCGTTAACGTAGAGCGCTAGGCGCTTCTGTCCCTCAGCCTTGAGGTCTTCCTTGATGACAGTGGGGGCCAGCAGGATAACCTTAATGCCTGCCGCATGGGCCTGGTCGACCATCTTGCCAACGTTTTCCTTATATGTCGCCAGGATCTTCGGGTCGTGGGGTTTTCTCAGGCGGTGCCAGACATCATTGATGCCGATGTTCAGCGTCATCAGGTTAGGCTTTTTCTTGAGAACGTCCCTGTCAAATCGCTGGATGCAGTTCTCGGCCTTGTGCCCGCTGATGCCCGCATTGATGATTTTCGGTAGCTTGAGGTCCGGGTATTGCTGGGCGAACATGGCATCCATTTGGCGCAGATAGCCGCCCCCGGCCGTGATGGAATCACCCATGCAGACGATCTGGTCGCCGGGTTTGAGCAGCAGTTCCTTTGGAGCGTTGGTGGACGGGCCTACCAGTTCGATGGCCTTGGCATATATCTTTTCGCCGGTCGGCTTGGCGGGAGCGTCGGCGGCCAGGACGGGGCAGGCGAAAATGCCAGCCAGTGCCAGCAGGGCGGCGATGCTCAAGATTCTTCGTTTCATGACGGATCTCTCTTTCTTTGCAAAGGCTTGCTTTTCCGGTGGGTCGGTCTTGCCGCCGGACGTTGGGAGTATAGCGCCGCCGTGGGTTTCTCGCAAGGGCTGTATACCGATGATCGGGCGCAAAACTGCGGGTGGTTTCACTTGCCAGGCTATTTACCGGTTGTCGATGTTCCGCCCCTAATCATTGCTGATTTCCAGTTTGGTGGGCGAGTTCGATTCGAGAGCCAGCCAGATGATCATGGTTGTCTTTCCGCCGGCGTTGCGGACGATTCCTTGCCTGAACGCCTTGCCCGGTTTGGCTAATTGCCCATTGATCGTAACGCGCGATGCGTTTTCGCTGTTCCAGCCTTCGATGACGAAGCAGGGATTGTGGATGGGCGAGTCCTTCGAGCCTTTCAGGGCGAATGACATCGGTCCGGCCTGGCCGGTCAGCAGGTAGGCTCGCTGCGGCTGATCATATCCTTTGCTTTCACATCCACGCGTTTCGGTGAGCATGGGCGGAAGATTCCACGATTTCGCCAGGGCTGCGAGACTCGATGTTGGCTGGTCCGTGAAACCATACATGATGACATTGCCGACTCCTCTCGCACCGCCAAGCGCGGCATGCGTGACGCGGTCACTGGACACCGCGTACCTTCCGTCAGAAGGGTTAAGTCCCACCGGCCAATGGTTCCACGGCCCGGCGAAAGGATCGGGTGTGTGCTTGGATTGTTCTTGGGCGCCCCATGTTCCGATACGTGCTTCGCTGCGATAAACGTCGAAGACTTTCCACTTCGACTTGAAGTTGATTCGCTTGATGCAGGCGTCCTTGAGCGGATTGCCCGGCACGCGGTTTGGGAGGTCCCAGGTCAAATCCGCGCTCTTGCCATCCATATTTGCTACGGTCAAGGCCGTCAGGTCCACGTTGTCCAGGCACGTCGTTCCCGGCTGGGACAGGAACTGTGTGTCCTGCCAGCCGCCCCCGATCCCTTCGACGTATCGCACGCCCACGCCGTCGGGGTAGATCGTGTAATACTCGTCGGCCCAAACGCCCACGCCCGGGAAAACATACCCGACATCAATGGATGCGTACCGCCAGTGAACGACCACGCGAGCGTCGGTATTCTCGACGACACTTACGCGATTGAACCGTCCGCGTTTGTCGGCCATGTGTTCGGCGCAACCGTGCGGGCCTCCTATTTCCCAACTCTGGTCCGACATCCACTTGTTGTTATCGGTGACCCACCCGGAGCCGAAATTTGTCCCCTGCCAGAACACCACGCTGCATGGGAGCGTGTCGAATCTCACCACGATGTCGCGGTGCTTGCCAGGCCGCCACAGATTGTCCCATAGCTCGTGGTATTTCAGCGTTTGCAGCGAAGCGCCGAACTTCTCTGCTGGCCTGCCCGTGACCAGACCCGGCAGAACTCTTTTCTCCAGGTCCGGTCGATCAAAGTCCGCCTGTTGCGGGTGAAGGGCCTGGTAGGACTGCTGGATCTCTTTTGGCGACAATGCTCTGTCGTAAACCTTCACCTCGTCGATGAGTCCCTCGATGCCATAGACAAGCGGCAGATTGTTGTTTGCCGCGAACTTGCTGTGGGATACCGGGTCCGAGATTCGTTGCGGGTCGCCGTTCAGGCCGATCAGCAGGTCCCGGTTCGGGACGGTAATGTCGCCGGAGGCCAGCATTGACGCCGCCAGCCGACCGTTGACGTAAAGGGACATCTTGCCCTTGCCGTAAGTGCCCGCCAGGTGAGTCCACCGATATGTCGGCAGGACCTTTGCCGGAGGGACCGTCTGCTTGTCCTGCACGACGCCGCCGCCTACCTGGTTTCCGTTGACCTTGAATATGGGCCGACCGTAGGGGTCCACGCCGAGCATGTATCCCGCCATCTTCCACGGATGGTAGACGTAAGGGTCGCGATACCCATGTTTGTACTCTTGAGGAGTTATGATCTTTCCAGATGATTGATGGACAATGCCCGCATCGCTCCATGGATAAGCCCCCAGGGCCACCCAGGCTTCCAGTGTCAGTTCCGCTTTGACGCGAGGGGTCATCTCCTTGGGGAGCGTCACCTTTGAAGAGTAACCGTCGAAGGCCAGGGCCGTCCCGGAGACGCCTTTCTTCCACAGGGCCTTGTTGCCCGCTACGGGACAGAGTTGGCCTCTTATGGCCTCGGTGGTTTGGTCGCGATTCGCCTTGAGTCCATCGTCGAATCTGAACCATGCCGCCGGTGAGCCGACTGCCCCTGCCCGAATGGGCGCCCCAGCCACTGCCGGGCTGGGTTTTCTGGACAGCTTTGCTCGTCGAAGAGACAACTCGGCGATTCCATCGGTCTTGAGTTCCAGCTCCTGGACCGTTACGTTGGATGGATCGTTAAAGTCATCGAGCTTTGGTGTGCCGGCCCGGACCTCACGCTTTAGCTTGCCGTTTGGGGTGAAGGTGAAGTATTCATGGATGACTTCGGTCATCACGACACGGGCTGGGTCCGGCACGTGGCGCCAGTGTATGACGATTCTTTCGGGATGGTCCTCGATAAGACGAACGTACGAACATAAACACATCGGATCGTCCCGACACTCGATAAGCTGCTTGAGTGGAAACCGCCCTTTGGGAGTCTCCAGATACGGCAGGTAGCTGGTGGCCCGGCTGAAGACAAACTGTCGCTTGTCGGGCAGATTCACGACCAGGTCGGCGTACTTCCCCCAGCGGATAGTTCCGGGTCGAGGGTCTTTGAAGCCGGCATGGTCGGTCTGGTCGTCGGCATCGCTTACGCCGGCACTGCGAAAGGCCTTGGCGGCACTGCGAGGGACTTTGTTCAACAAGCCTGTCGGGGCTGGCTGGACGTATTCCAACTTGGTGTAGTAAGCATAAAAGTCCTTCGCTTGCGCAGGAATCGCAAATGTCATGGCGAGTATCGCGGTGATAACGCTTTTCATAGTTACAGGCTCCCCAAAGAGCAGCGATTGTGATAACGGAACAACCGTCATCTGTGGTCGAGATACCCGATCCTGTGGGCGGGTATAAAGTTTGGTTGAACCCCGGACTAGCAACGCCCAAACGGCGCCAGGTGCCTTCCGATATGGGCGGCGAGGTGTGCGTAGTGGGATTCCTCGTCAATTTTCAGCGCGGCCAGGAGGCGGTTGCGGAATCGCGTCCCGCCATCGGCGGTCAGGACCGATCCGAACGTGCAGTGCAGAGCCTGTCGCGTGTGGAAGTCGTCGATATGCCCAGCCAGTTCTTCGTCTGACAGCTCCGCGGCCGGGGGAACCTTCGACATGTCGGCTGAGACGTGATAGGTCGCTTTGTCCCGATCGTAATGCTTGCGTGAGAAGTCGTATATCTCGCGGAACAGGCCCGGGTCGATGCCCGCGATGGTTCGCACGGCTTCGAGGTAGCTGGTCCCGGCCGTCTTTAGATGCACCAGCCCGCCGGTCAGTTCGGCGATTACGGGGTAGATGCTGAACTTGTCGCTACCCGAGTGAATCGACATCTTGTAAGGCCCCACAGTTTGCATGACGGCGACATGCTCGGCAAAACTCGCCGCGAAGGAGTCGATGTCGCCGATGTAGTCCACGCCTTTCTCGAATCGACCGATGAACCTTGGCGCCATCGCGACCCACTCGACGCCGAGGCGCTTGAGCTCGGCGGCGAAGAAGTAATGCTCTGCCGGCGTGGTGGGGCTGTCTGTCTCGTCGACGGAGACCTCCAACTCAAACGGTCCGGTGGCGACCTGTTGCAGGTGGCGGTACATCTTGACGGTGTACGCCACGGCCCGGCCATACTTCACGGCGGCACGAGCGAAGGCCAATCTGTCCATCGACACGGAGCCACCGCCTTGCAGGTCGAATGCCTTGTCGGCATACGCGGCCTGCATGTCGGCCTGCGATGTCGCCAGCGTTTCGTAGTCGAGGGCGGCGAGTTTCTCCGCCAGGTTGCTCGCGTTCATGTTGTCGGCGGCGTTATCAACGTGTACGCCTGGGTCGATTGTGAATTGCGTGAACCCGGCCTGTACGGTGGCGGTGATGTCCTCGGGCGTCTGGAGGTGGTCGGCATCGGATCCGAAGCCGTCGGTGAAACCTTCCTGAATCACGCCGTAGGTGGCGCAGTCCATGACCTGCTCGGGTGTTCGGTTGGTTCGCGTCATCTCACGGATGGATTGCTGGGCGAGCACCGGCGCCATGTTTGTGCCGCGAATGGCGCGGATATGGCCCGGGGTCGCCAGGCCCAGCCTGTCGCCGAGTCCGGCACTGGTTGCCAACCCAAGGCACTTTGGCCGGGTCCACGGCAGCAACTTTCGCAGGGCTGCGGCATTGTCGTGGTCGCATGGTCCGACGCAGACGCACTTGCCGTGGATTTCACCGACCTTTGTGGCGTGAGGCAGGCATCCGCCGGAATGGGAGGCGGCGGAACCGACAAGCTTCTCAGAGGCGTGGGGCTCGGAGTTGACGGTGGGGGCCTTTCGGCCTAGAAAGTACGTCCCGCCAGGACTGCGCTGCACGCTGGCGGGATAGATGTCCAAAGCGGTGATTCTTCGGAGGTCATCGATCATTTTCAGATACCCAGGCAACTTTCCACAAAAAGTGTGCTTCCGCCACGAAAGGGAAAAGAAAGAAGGCACGGCGTTGGAAGGGGATCACACAGATCAAGGGATTACACAGATTCAGAAACACCTTACCGATGTTGTCCGTGCAGTCTCTGAATCTGCGTAATCCCTTCCTCGCGATTCTTTATCTTCTTGTTCTCCGCGCCCTCTGCGTGAGATGTTTCTTTTCCGTTATGCCGTGTATGTGCTGGCAGTGGTGGTCCCGCCTTCGCCGGTCCAGTTGGTGTGGAAGAACTGGCCGCGTTCCTTGTCCACCCGCTCGTAGGTGTGAGCACCGAAGTAGTCTCGCTGGGCCTGGAGCAGATTCGCCGGCAGGCGTTCGCAGCGGTAGCCGTCGAAGTAGGCCAGGGCGCTGCTGAAGGCAGGAACGGGTATGCCCATCCGGACAGCTTTGGTTATCACGCGTCGCCAGGAAGTCTGGCAGGTTCGCACGGCCTTTTTGAAGTAGGGCGTCAGCAACAAATTGACCAGCTTGGGCTTGGAGTCGAACGCCTCCTTGATCTTGCCTAGGAATTGGCTGCGGATGATGCACCCACCTCGCCACATCAACGCGATGCCACCGTAATTGAGCTTCCAGCCGTACTCCTTGGCGGCCTCTCGCATGAGTTGATAGCCCTGGGCGTAGCTGACGATCTTGCTGGCGTAGAGGGCCTTGCGAATGTCCTCGATGAACGCTTCCCGGTCGCCGGAGAACTTCGCCCGCGGGCCCTTGAGCTTCTTGGAAGCCGCTACACGCTCTTCCTTGATCGCCGAGAGGCATCGCGCGAAGACCGCCTCGCCAATAAGCGTCAGCGGCTGGCCCAGCTCGCAGGCCGTGATGGCTGTCCACTTGCCGGTGCCTTTTTGCCCGGCTGTGTCGAGAACCACATCCACGATCGGTTTGCCCGTTTCGTCGTCGGTCTTGGCGAGGATGTCGCGGGTGATCTCGATAAGATAGCTGTCGAGTTCGCCCTTGTTCCACTCGCCGAACACCCGGCTCATCTCGGCGGCCTCGAGACCCATGGCGGACATCAGCGAGTAGGCCTCGCAGATAAGTTGCATATCGCCGTACTCGATCCCGTTGTGGATCATTTTGACGAAGTGTCCGGCACCGTCCTCACCTACCCATTCGCAGCAGGGCTCGTCCTGGCCGGTCTTTGGGTCAGCAGCTTTGGCGGCGACGGCCTGGAAGATGGGCTTGACGTGAGGCCAAGCAGCCGGGCTTCCGCCGGGCATCATGCTCGGGCCGCGCCGGGCGCCTTCCTCGCCGCCGGAAACACCTGTGCCGATGTACAGCATGCCGGCGTCCTCGACCTTCTTGCATCGGCGGATCGTATCGTTGAAGTTGCTATTGCCTCCGTCGATGATGATGTCGCCCGGCTCGAGGTGGCACATGACCTGGTCGATGAACGCGTCAACCGGAGCGCCTGCCTTGACGAGCAGCATAACTCGTCGGGGCCTCTTGAGTTTGGAAACCAGTTCCTCGATGCTGTGGGCGCCGATGATGCTCATCCCTGCCGCCGGGCCCTGGACGAAATCGTCAACCTTGCTGACCGTGCGATTAAACACCGCCACCGTGAAGCCGTGGTCGGCCATGTTCATTACCAGGTTCTGTCCCATTACCGCCAGGCCGATAAGGCCAATATCCGCAGTGCTTTCAGTCATTATTCTATCCTTCTTTCCGCGGGCTTTGGCCCGTCAATGCGTACACGTAACAGTGGCCGAGCCTTGGCCCGACCGGTGCTTGTATAGTATCCGACAGGTTGGGGATTTCAAGGCTGCTTCGGCGACTCCAGCCGCCGTAATCTGATATTCCGCAGGGCGCCAGTTGTGGCGTACGAGGTGAAACCGAAGGGGCGGGTGTCTTCCTGTTGCAGCCAAACGTCGAACTTGTGCTTTTCGGTCGCCAGGTCGATTACCTTTTCGCTATCGATCCAGACGGTGACGTGGCCTTCGGTGACCATCAGGTCTATGGCGTACCAGCGGTTACGCTCGAATTCCATGGTGGCGGTGGTCATGTTTTCCACCGCGGCATAGCCATCGACGTTGCTCAACCCAACGAGCTGACCTCCCCAGCCGCCGCAAATCAGCGTAGCGTGACCGCCAGCGACAGGGAACGTCATGCCGCAGAAAAAGTCATCGCCCTCAACCCGCATCGCCTCGAGTTGCACCTGGTAGTTATCCTTGGGCATCGCGCCGGCCCACTGGATGCCCGTCATGTCACTGCCGGCAGAGAGAGTCAACCTGCCACCCTCGGCCAACACCTTGCCCGCCGCGTCGAAAAAACCATCATCCAGCACGTTCCAGCCAGTGAGATTCCTGCCATTGAACATTGCTCGCGTTGCATTGGAGTTGGGACCCAGGCTTGGACTTGTCGAAGTCTTTGGGCCGGACGAACACCCCGCAGCCAAGAGAATAGGCACGGTCAGGACAACTCGCCATGATGCCACGAAACATGCGATTGTGTGGGGGGCATGATTTTCCATTCTGGAGATTATCCTGCCGAGGCGGGCATAAGTCCATCGCCAACCCAAAAGGCTCCAATTTCATTGAGTGGGCGGCGTGTGTTGGCAAAAAACGAAGGCCCGCCTGGGCGGGCCTTCGTTTTTTGCTGGACTGGAGATGAGGGGGCTCGAACCCCTGACCTTCGCATTGCGAACGCGACGCTCTCCCAACTGAGCTACATCCCCGACTCGGATGCGTAGCATACCGATCTGCTGGCGATTTTATAGTTCTTTCTCGGCCGGGTCAATACCAGACTTTTGCATTCATTCTGCTACTTGCCTGGCGGGGCTGTATGTGCAGGATGGTTCGGCGGCGAGGTAGTTGCCAGTTACTGCGTATGCCCGGGCGCGACAGCCGCCGCAAACGTCTTTGTATTCGCACCGCCCGCACTTGCCGAGAAGCTTATCGTAGTCGCGGAGGTCGGCGAACACATCCGATGTCCGCCATATTTCGGCGAAGGGTTTTTCACGCACCGAACCGCAGTGAACCGGCAGGTACCCGCACGGGAAAACTTCGCCCTTGTGGCTTACGAACGCTACTGATACGCCGGACATGCACCCTCGTCCGTGCTGGCTGGCCATGGCCGAGGCAGGTTCGGCGGAGGTATGCGCCCGCTGGGCCGCCAGGCGATAATAGTGCGGGGCGCAGGTCGCCTTGAGTTCGATCTCTCCATCGGCCTGGCGGTCCAGAACCCAGTTCAGCACCTTCTCGTACTGCTCGGGTGATATCTGATGACTCTCGCCGATTTCCATTCCGCAACCCACCGGCACGAGCAGAAACAGGTGGAGCGCCTCGACGTCGATGCTGCGGACGAGCGAGTATATGTCGTCTAGCTGATTGATGTTATGGGTGGCGATGGTGGCGTTGACCTGCATGGGCATTGACTCGGTCCGCAGGGCTTTGATGCCCGCCACTGCCCGGTCGAAGGCGCCATCGACGCGGCGAAACGCATCGTGCGTGGGGGCGTCGGCGCCGTCGAGGCTTATCGACACCCGCCTGAAGCCAGCACCGGCGATTCGCCTGGCCAGGGGCGCATCGACCAGTGTGCCATTGGTTGCAAGTGCGGTCGGCAGGTCGAGGGACTTGGCGTGGTGGGCGAGTAGCTCCCAGTCGTCCCGCATTAGCGGCTCGCCGCCGGAGAAGACGATAATCGGTTTGCCCAGCGAGGCCGTCGAATCCAGCACCCGCCTGAACTCTGCCGTGGTCAGGTCTTCTTTGGCTGCCTCGTCGGCGGTTTCGATCCGGCGGCAGTGGGCGCAGGCGAGATTGCACCGGACGGTCGACTCCCAGAACAGCAGTCGCAACGGGGGTGACGAGTCGAGCGGCTTCTTGTGATGGCCTGGTCGCATTTTCTGTTTCTTCTCTCGCTAGTAGCCCGTTAAGAAAGCTGCTCTTGCTGCGAGCGGCCTGAATATCTGGGCGTCTGCGTCAGAAATACCCGGCAGTGCTAAGGCATTGCCTGCGTTTTCTTCCTTGATGCTCGAAATCCTTGCTCGCTCTCCCTGGCGGGCCCATTTCTAAACGGACTACTCGTCCCGGGGAAGATACTTCTGTCCACGTCTTCTTTCGGCAATCATCGCGGCCTTCGCGAGATTCGCCTGCTTCTTTTTGTCACTCGGGGGCGATTTCCTCATCGGTCAGGTAGCACGCGGGGTCGTCGCCCCACATGTCGCCGGTGGCGGCTTCGGCGCGGGCTCGAAAGTTGCCGTTGCACACGCTCAGCCAACGGCAGTTCATGCAGCGGCACTTCATATGCTCTTTTCGATTGCGGAGCTTGCTCAGCAAAGGCTCGTTCGGGTCGGTCCAGATTTCGCTGAAGGGCCTCTCCCGGACGTTGCCCAGCACGTGGTGTCTCCAGAACTGGTCGGGTAGCACATCGCCGTTCCAACTCACGCAGCCAATGCCGATGCCCGTGGAGTTGCCGCCGTTCATGTTCAGCAGGTCCAGGCAGCCGGGTGCGCGCTTGGGGTCGTCTTTCAGCATACGCAGGTATACGTACGGGCCGTCGGCGTGGTTGTCGACCGTCAGCACCTCGAGGGGCTTGCCCGCGTCGTGCAGGGCCTTGGTTCGGTCGATAATCAGGTCTACCGTCTCGCGCGTCTGGGCGTTGGAAAGCGTGGCCTCGCGGAGTTTGTCGCCCCGGCCCGTGTATGCGAGGTGGTAGAAGCAAACCCGCGGGATGCCTTCTCGTTCGATGAGGTCGAAGATCCCCGGCAAATCGGCGATGTTCTGCTTGTTGAGCGTGAACCGCAGGCCGACCTTCACGCCAGTGGCCATGCAGTTGCGGATGCCCGCCAAGGCGCCCTGGAAGCTGCCGGCGACGCCGCGGAATTTATCGTGGATCGCCTCGAGTCCGTCGAGACTGACACCGACATAGCTCAGGCCGACGTCGGCGAGTTTTTCCGCGACGGGGGGCGTTATGAGCGTGCCGTTGGTGCTGATTACCGCTCGCAGGCCCGCGCCTCTGGCGTGGGCGATCAGCTCCATCAGGTCCGCCCTCATCATCGGCTCGCCGCCGGAGAATAGGATAACCGGGCTGCCGAATTCGGCGAGGTCGTCGATCATGGCCCGGCCTTCATCGCCGGTAAGTTCGTCGGGGGCAGGCTGACTTGTGGCGGTCGCGTAGCAGTGGACGCAACGTAAGTTGCACTGTTTTGTGCAGTTCCAGACGACCACTGGCTTCTTGTCAGCTGAGAATTGCAGCAAGTGACTCGGAAGTTTGCTTGACTGCCTGCCGTAGCGTAACGGGTCGGATGCCTCGACGGTCCCGCAATAAAGTTTTGAAATACCGATCATGCTTATCCTTCGGGTTGTAAGCCGCAAGCCCAGCGCGGACTGCAACAACTTGTACCACTATTCTAGCGAGTCTACCGCGTCAGGCGTTTGGAGATTCCCGAAGAAATGACGTATTCCACGTCGGGTAGGCTTGCCCTTTCGGCGGTGGGTCGAAATCCCGGCGCAACGTCTATCATCGAAAGTTACAGCGATGGCTCGACGGGTTTGATGGTGTACTTTCGGACCAGTTCGACGATGTCTTTCTGGCTCGGGTTGAGCTCAAGTGAAGCGTGCCATGCCTCCAGTGCCTTTTCGCGAAGATCGGCTTGCTCGCGGTCCAGAATATACTGGGTCATGTACACGACGCCGAGACCGCGATGGGCGGCTGCGTTTGACGGGTCGAGTTGGACGGCGTTGTTGTAAGCCCCCAGGGCCTTGTCGTAATCTTTTACGTGATAGTGACATGTGCCCAGCTGCTCCCATGCTTCGGGGCATTCTGGGTCTTCGGTAGTGGCCATCTTGAAGGCCATGATCGCGGGTTTAAGCCTTCCCTGGCGAACGTACGTGGCTCCGAGGTTCATCAGCAGCTTTGGCTGGTGGACGTCGAGTTCGAGCGAGTCGCGGTATGCCTTGATGGCCTGGTAGGCCTGGCCCTGACTGTCGTAGATGAGCCCGAGGTTGCTGTAGGCTTCGGGGCTGTTTGGCTTCAGGGCGATGGCGGCTTTGCAGTACTTCTCCGCCAGGTCGTACTTGCCCACCGAGTAGTAGCAGGCGCTGAGGTTCAAGTGCGTGTCGAAGTCCTTTGGCGATATGACCATCGCTCGGAGATAGACATTGGCGGCCTGGCGGAAGTAATCCTGGATTTCCTCGACTTGCGTTGCCGCCGCCGCGAGTGCCTGGTAGACCACGCCGAGGTTGTAGTGCGGCTTGAATGAATATGGGTTTGTTTCGCAGGCCTTCTCATAGCTGATGCGGGCCATCGGGTAGTTGTCGCGCCTGCGGTGGATGTCGCCCATGGCTGAGTATGCCACCGACAGGTCCGAGTTGACCTTGACTGCCTTGGCCAGCTCTGCCAGGGCGGCGTCCATGTCGCCCTTGTCGGCCAGCATCTGGCCGCGGACGTAGTGGTTGATGGCGATTTTATCCTTGAGTCTGTGGACCTGCTGGCAACCTAAACTTGTCGCCAAACCTGCCGCCATGGCCCAGATTGCGATCCGTCTGATGTGCATTTTTGCGTTCCTGTTATGGTGGTCGGTTACCTGCGCGCGCCAACCGTCCGTGGCCCGGGCGCGCGGTTTGACCGATCAAAGATATTTATAATGGGTTGGGCTTCAGCGGTCAAGAGAATGTGCTTTTCACGACCCGTCGGGGCAGCGAAGATGTACAATAGACATTCGATTTCAGTGCTAGGGACTTTAAGGCATGGACTACAAGGCACCCAGACGATCCAGACTCCGAAGGCGTTCGGACATCAATGCGGTGTTCGATAATGGCAAGTCCGTGCGCGACAGACTGGCGACCATGATCGCTCGTCCAAACGATTTGCCTCATACCCGAACTGGAGTGGGTATCTCCAGACGCCACGGCAACGCCGTTCGACGAAATCGCATCAAACGCCTGTGCCGCGAGGCCATGCGATTGAGTCGCAACGATCTGCCGGCCGGGTGGGACTTTATGATTCTGCCAAGGG
>Ga0272444_10003891_pt1 | contig 13317 bp, 14 predicted proteins | sample SSMForm13_FD_201033 | JGI IMG/M metagenome (GOLD analysis project Ga0272444, IMG submission 201033) | Marine sediment archaeal communities from Little Sippewissett salt marsh, Falmouth, MA, United States - SSM-Form-13 | ecosystem: Environmental > Aquatic > Marine > Wetlands > Sediment ...
TCGTCCTGCTGTTTGTCGTGTAGGGAGGAAACGTGACGCTCGAGTGGGGAACGATCGTCAAGAACATCAACTGGACGCTCGTCTTCAACCTGATCAACTTCGCGATCCTTCTCTACCTGCTGAACCGCCTGCTCTTTAAGCCCGCACTCAAGTACCTCGATCGTCGACGAGAGACGATTCATGCCCGGATGCAGGCGGCGCAGGCGGACGAGGAGCGGGCCGCAGCGCTCGCAACCGAGCAGAGGGAGGCGCTCACGGAGGCCCGGAAGCGGGCGGAGAAGATCGGCGAGGCCGCACGGCGGGAGGCCGAGGCTGTCGTAGAGGCGTCGAAGGCCGAGGCGAGAGAGGCGGCCGAACGGATCCTTGAAGACGGAGGACGCCAACTGGCGCAGGAGCGCGACCGGATGATCGACGAGCTGCGCGAGGCCTACGCGGAGATCACGGTGCTCGGTGCCGAGCGGGTCCTCGACCGCGAGATCCGAATCGAGGACCATCGGAAGCTCCTCGATCAGCTTCTCGAAGAAATCGGCGGAAGGCTGAGGATCGAATCGTGAGGTCGCAAGAGGTCGCGCGCCGCTACGCTGTCGCGCTCTACCAGCTGGCTGTCGACCAAGACGCGGTCGGTTCCACGGAGGAAGAGCTGCGCTCAGTCGTCGATGAAACAATGCGAACGCGCGAGATCTCTCGCTATCTGGCGCATCCTCTCGTGTCACGTGAGCGGAAGTCCGAGTTCGTAGAGGCGGTCTTCCCGGAGCTTTCCGAACGAATGCGCAACCTGTTCGGGCTGCTTATTCGCAACCGGCGCGAGTCGTACCTCGATTTGATCTACACGGAGTTCCTCGCAGCACGGGCGGAAACGGAAGGTCTGATTCTCGTCTGCGTGACGACGGCACAGCCGCTGAACGACGAAGAGCGCCACCGACTGACAACGAACCTGGAGAAGACGTTGGCGCAGCGCGTCCAACTGGAGGAGCGGACCGACGAGGGTCTCCTCGGTGGCGCACGGATCGAGACGGACGGACGAGTGATCGACGGCTCGCTTCGGGCTCGATTGGACGGGCTGCGAGCCCGATTGCAGACCTAGGGGGAGAAGGTGGCGACAACCCGAAAAGACGAGATCACGGCCATCCTCAAGGAGCAGCTGAAGGGGCTCCAGTACGACCTGGAGATGCAGGAGGTCGGGGTCGTTGTGGAGGTCGGAGATGGGATCGCTCGGATCTACGGACTCGAAAGGGCGATGGCCTCCGAGATTGTCGAGTTTCCGGGCGAGCTGTACGGGCTTGTTCTGAACCTCGAGGAAGAGTCGGTTGGTGTGGCGCTGTTCGGCGACAGCGAGCGGGTCCAAGAAGGCGACGAGGTCCGCCGGACGGGGCGCGTTCTCGAGACATTGGTCGGGGAGGGAATGCTCGGACGGGTCGTCGATCCTCTCGGGCGGCCGCTCGATGGGGGAGATCCGATTGAGGGGGCGGAAACCCGGAAGGCCGAGATCATCGCTCCCGGCATTGTCGAGCGGCAGCCGGTCGACACTCCGCTTCAGACGGGCCTGAAGTCGATCGACGCGTTGACGCCGATTGGGCGTGGGCAGCGCGAGCTGATCATCGGCGACCGTCGGACCGGCAAGACGGCGATCGTCCTTGACACGATCATCAACCAGAAGGGTGAGGACGTCGTCTGTGTCTACGTGGCGATTGGCCAAAAGGCGTCGACGGTCGCCCGGATCATCGACACCCTGAAGCGCCACGGCGCGATGGACTACACGATCGTCGTCGTTGCCGACGCGAATTCACCGACACCGATGCAATACCTTGCCCCCTACGCCGGCTGTGCGATGGCCGAGTACTTCACGTACAGCAGGCGCGACGCGTTCATCGTCTACGACGACCTTTCGAAGCATGCCGTCGCCTACCGCGAGCTGTCGCTGTTGCTGCGACGCCCGCCGGGCCGTGAGGCCTATCCGGGCGACATCTTCTACACGCATTCGAGGTTGCTGGAGCGAGCGGTCCGGCTCTCCGACGAGAGAGGTGGAGGCTCGCTGACTGCCTTCCCGATCATCGAGACGAAGGCCGGTGACATCACCGCCTACATCCCTACGAATGTGATCAGCATCACAGACGGCCAGATTTACCTCGAGACCGACCTGTTCAACCAGGGATTCCGTCCGGCGATCAACGTGGGGTACTCGGTCTCACGTGTCGGCGGCGATGCTCAGATCAAAGCGATGTCACAGATTGCCGGCGAACTGCGACTGGAGCTGTCGCAGTACCGCGAGCTGGAAGCGTTCGCCGAGTTCTCGGCCGATCTCGACGACGAATCGAAGGCCCAGCTGGCGCGTGGTGACCGCCTGATGGAGATTCTCAAACAGGAGCAGTACCAGCCGATGCCGGTCGAGGACGAGATCGTGGCGCTGTTCGTCGGCGTTGAGAACCACGTTGCAGACATCGAGGTTGGCGAGGTGCGCCGGTTTGAGCGGGAGTGGCTCCGGTTCGTCCACGAAGAGCACGAGGAGATCCTCGCAATGCTCCGCGATGAGAGGAGACTGACCGACGAACTGCGAGCGAAACTCGACAGTGCGGTGACCGAGTTCAAGGGGCGATTTGCGTGATCCGGTGGTCGTGTGCGACCACCGGATCACGTAGGAGAACGCCGCTACGCGGCGTTCTCCGGTGGGCAAGAACAAGCTGAGGAGTATATCAAGCGCGACCTGGCGGCCGCGGCGCAGAACCCCGCTGTGCGGTGTTCTGCGATGGGACGGGAAGCGAACAGAGGAGCAAGGTGTGGCTCAGCACGTAAGGGCGATCAAGGGACGGATCGGGAACATCGAGAACATCGGGCAGATTACCCGGGCGATGAACGCGATCGCGATGACCAAGGTGACGCGCATGAAGCGGAGACTGGCCGAGGTCCGTCCCTACCTCGAGGAGCTCGACGGCTACATCGCGAAGTTGATCGGGCGGATTCCGCCGGAGGTGGAAGCTCATCCGCTGATGGTGCCGAACGGGTCAGAGGCGCTCGGGGTGATGGTTCTCAACTCGGATCGAGGGTTGTGCGGGCGCTACAAGGGAGATATCAACCGTAGAGGTGAGGAGCTCCTCCGGGAATCCGGACAAGATGCGAGACTCCTCGCCGGCGGCGAGAAGGCTCGTGTCTACTTCGCCCGGCGCGGGATCGAACCGCTGCGCAGCTATGCCCACGTCTACGATCAACCGACCGCCGAGACGGCGCGTCGGATGGCCGGCGATCTGATCGATCTCTATCTTGAAGGATGCATCGGGAAGATCGTGTTGGTCTACATGCGGTTCGTCTCCGATCTGAAGCAGGTGCTGGTCATGGAGGATTTCCTTCCGGTCTCGATGGAGTCGGAGCCAAACGACATGCTCGTCGAGCCAAGCGTGGAGGAGATGCTCGACATCTCGCTGCGGCTGAGTTTGCAGGGAAGGCTGTACGCCGCACTCCTCGAGACGAAGACAAGCGAGGACGCGATCCGCCGCCAGGCGATGAGGAACGCGACCGACAACGCTGAGGATCTGCTGAAGGCGTTGACCCGCGCGTACAACAAGGCGAGACAGCAGGCGATCACGCGCGAGATCGCCGACATCATCGGGGGAGCGGAGGCGCTTCGCACGACCTAACCCAGGGGATTGAGAGGTCCATCGATGGAAGGCGAACACGCAGTCGGAAGGATCACGGAGATCAAGGGGCCGGTCATCGACGCCCGGTTCGAGAAGGGGAGGCTTCCCCGCGTGAACGACGCGCTTCGCGTCCAACGCGACGGAGAACGCGATCTGGTCCTTGAGGTCGCCCAGCATCTCGGCGACGACGTCATCCGAGCGATCGCGATGGACTCGACCGACGGGCTGTCGCGCGGAACGGAAATCATCAACACGGGGGGACCGATCACGGTCCCCGTCGGCCCGGAGATGCTCGGCCGGCTGATCAACATGGTCGGCGATCCGATCGACGAGCTCCCGCCGCCGGAGACGAAAGAGCGCTATTCGATCCATCGAAGGGCACCGGGACTTCTCGATCAGGAGACTGAGACCGAGGTCTTCGAGACGGGGATCAAGGTGATCGATCTCGTCGCCCCGTTCCCCAAGGGCGGCAAGATCGGGACGTTCGGCGGCGCCGGGGTCGGCAAGACGGTTCTGATCATGGAGCTGATCCGCTCAATCGCCTACGAGCACGAGGGATACTCGGTTTTCGCTGGCGTCGGTGAAAGGAGCCGCGAGGGGAACGACCTCTATCTTCAGATGAAGGAGGCCGGCGTACTCGAAAGCACCGCGCTCGTCTACGGACAGATGAACGAGCCGCCCGGTGCGCGGTTCCGCGTCGGCCTGACCGCCGTCACCGTGGCCGAGTACTTCCGCGACCAGGGGAGAGACGTCCTCCTGTTCATCGACAACATCTTCCGTTTTGCCCAGGCGGGGAGCGAGGTCTCGGCCCTGCTCGGGCGGATGCCGTCGGAAGTCGGATACCAGCCGACGCTGGCGTCCGAAATGGGAGAGCTGCAGGAGCGAATCACCTCGACGAAGAAGGGTTCGATTACATCGATGCAGGCGATCTACGTCCCGGCCGACGACTTGACTGACCCGGCGCCGGCGACCGTCTTCTCCCACCTCGACGCGGCGATTACTCTGTCGCGGGAGATCGTCGAGAAGGGGATCTACCCGGCCGTCGATCCGCTCCAGTCGAACTCGACGATGCTCGACCCGAACGTCATCTCCCACGAGCACTATCGGGTCGCGCAACGAACGCTTGAGATTCTCCAACGCTATGAGGACCTGCGCGACATCATCGCGATCATGGGAATGGACGAGCTGTCCGAGGAGGACCAGCTGACTGTTCGACGGGCGCGGAAGGTTCAGCGGTTCATGAGCCAACCGTTCCACGTCGCCGAGCGATTCACCAGCCGACCGGGGGCGTATGTCAAGCTTGAAGACACAATCAAGGGGTTCGCGATGATCGTCGACGGCGAACTTGACGATATTCATGAGCAGGCGTTCTACATGGCCGGGACGATCGACGAAGTGATCGAGCGTGGTCGAGGCTCCGGCGACGGAGCCGAGTCAACAGACGAAAAGGCGCCCAGAGAGGAAGAGGCCTGAGCATCGAGGACAATCGCCGGTAGGGCTGATGTAGGGAATTGCGAATTGATCCGGATTTTGGGTGTTGTATAATCGATAGCCCGTCGGCGGCGTAGCCAAGCGGTAAGGCAAGGGACTGCAAATCCCTGATTCACCGGTTCGAATCCGGTCGCCGCCTCAGAACGACAGATGGGTGGTTAGCTCAGCTGGGAGAGCGCATGCTTGACGTGCATGAGGTCACAGGTTCGAGCCCTGTACCACCCACCAGCCCGCGAGGCCGCTCGCGGGTTTCACCGTTTCAGCATCCCGGAGGAGGTCGTCGGTGGAGCGCGCACGAGAACTGATCAAGCCGTACGTCGAGAAGGAAGGCGTCATCGGGATCTACCTGCTCGGGTCGATGACGCGCCCCTACCGCGACGAGCTCTCCGACTACGACATCGAGGTGATCGTCGAGGATGCGGTTTACGAGCGGACGCCCGACGAGGAGAGGCAGGTTTTCGTCTTCAAAGAAGGCGCCAAGGAAGACGGACGGAAGATCATCGACTACGAGTTCTACCTGATCCCGTGGTCCGATTTCGAGGCGCTGACCGAATCGACGCACGATCTATTCCACCAACCCTACAAGCACGCGGTGATCCTCCACGATCCTGAGGATCGGATCGCACCGATCATCGCGAAGCTCAGCGCACTGCCCGAGGACGTCCGCCGCGAGCGGATGACCGTTCACTTCCTTGAGTTCCTCTATCGGCTCGGCCGGGCGCGGAAGACGGCCAACCGTGCCAACGAGATGAATCCGGGAATCAACCTCCGACTCCTCTACGGCGACGCGCTCAGCGCTCTCGTCAAGCTGTTGTTTCTGGCGAAGGGCTCGTGGGCGGCGACGAAGCACTGGAGTGAGCAGGAGCTTCGCCTGCTCGGGATCCCGGAGGATCTCCTCGCCCGTGCCGCCTGCCTGAAGGGAATCCCCAAGCCGGAAGAAGCGAAGGCTCTCGTCGAAGCGGTTCGCGCGTTCCTCGACGCCTGCGGCGAGACCTTCCACCACGACATGGACGGGATCCAGCGGTGGCTCTTCTTCACGAAGGACGGCAAGCGAGCGTTCGAGCGCTGGGGGCTGCGGTAGTGGCTATAGCCTCCTTGACGCAGTGAATCGATCGACTGGCTTTATTGTAGGTAGGAACAGGCTTTTGCCGGTATCTGTGAGGTTCGGTATACTGCGCGCACGGCCGGACACCGGCCGAGCGCGTATCGGGAGGGCGGAGCAGATGAGCGCAAGGATTGGCGTTAGGCACGAGGACATGTACCACTGGGAGCGGCGCGTCCCCCTGATCCCCGAGCACCTCCGCGAGCTAGCCGACGAGGTCGGCCTTGCTTTCCGGATCGAGTCCTCGGGCAAGCGGACGTTCTCCGACGACGAGTATCGGACCGCCGGACTGGAGATTGCCGAGAGCCTGTCCGATTGTCCGATCATCATTGGCCTGAAGGAGATCCCGGTCGACGCGCTGGAACGGGACAAGGTCTACGTCTTCTTCTCTCACACGATCAAAGGGCAGCCGGCGAACATGCCGATGCTCCGACGTTGCCTCGATCTTAACTGCACGATCATCGACTACGAACGGATCCTCGACGACGACGGAAGGCGGCTGATCTTCTTCGGCAACTACGCCGGCCTGGCCGGGATGATCGACACGCTCTGGACGCTCGGGCGGCGCCTCGAGTGGGAGGGGATCTCCAGTCCGCTTGAGGAGATTCGACAGGCATCGACGTACGCTGATCTTGGCGAGGCAAAGGCGGCCATCGTGACTGTCGGCGAGCGGATCGCGTCCGAGGGTCTACCGGACGAGATCTCGCCTCTTGTGATCGGGATCGCCGGCTACGGGAACGTCTCCAAGGGGGCGCAGGAGATCCTCGATCTCCTCCCGATCACAGAGCTGCCTGCGAGCACATTGCTCGAACCCGAGGGCCCGAAGGCCAGGCCGCGACGGCCGATCGTCAAGACCATCTTCCGCGAGGAGGACACGGTCCTCCCGCTGGTCGATGGGAAGCCGTTCGACCTACAGGAGTACTACGATCATCCGGAGCGCTACCGCGCTGCGTTCGAGCGGTATCTTCCGAAGCTTCACGCTCTGGTCAACTGCATCTACTGGGAACCGAGATACCCGCGCCTGGTGACGGCCGAAGCGGTTCGAACGCTCTACACGGGAGGCCAGCCGACCCTACGTACGATCGGCGACATCTCATGCGACGTCGAGGGCTCGATCGAGATCACGGTCAAGGGGACCGAACCGGACGATCCGGTCTACGTCTACGATCCGGAGATGGGGACGATCCGTTCGGGTATCGAGGGTGAAGGCCCGGTGATGATGACGGTCGAGATCCTCCCCACCGAGCTGCCCAGAGAATCGTCGGCGTATTTCAGCGGTATCCTCAAGCGGTTCGTCCCGGCGATCGCCGCGGCCGACTACACCGTCGACTTCGGCGCGCTTGCGCTCCCTCCGGAACTGAAGCGCGCGGTGATCTGCCATCATGGCGAGCTGACGCCTGACTATCGGACCATCGAAACGCACCTGGAGGCCGCTGACGCGGCGTAGCCGGTGCACAGCAAAGGAGTGAACCCATGAAGCGCGTACTCGTTCTGGGCGCCGGCCTCGTCGCTGGGCCGCTCGTTCGCTACCTGTTGAACGTCAAGGGGTTTCACGTCACCGTGGCCAGCCGAACCGTAGCGAAGGCGGTGCGGTTGATCGGCGGCGCATCGAACGGCACAGCGGTGTCTCTGGATGTCAGGGACGGAAGAGCGCTCGCATCACTGATCGCCGAGCACGACCTCTCGATCAGCCTCCTGCCGTACGTCCATCACCCGCTCGTCGCTCGACTCTGCGTCGAGCACGGCAAGCAGATGGTGACAACCTCGTATGTGAAGGACGAAATGCAGGCGCTCGACGGCGTGGCAAAAGAAGCGGGCGTAATCCTGCTCAACGAGGTCGGCGTCGATCCCGGGATTGACCACATGTCGGCGATGCAGGTGATCCACCGGATCCAGGAATCCGGTGGGCGACTCGTCTCGTTCACGTCGAACACCGGGGGACTTCCCGCGCCCGACGCGAACAACAATCCGCTCGGCTACAAGTTCTCCTGGGCGCCACGCGGCGTGATTCTAGCTGGCAAGAACCCGGCGAAATACCTGAAGGACGGGGAGATTGTCGATGTTCCAGGTCCGGAGCTGTTCGCTCACCACTGGACCTGTCAGGTCGTCGGCTTCGGTGAGCTCGAGGTCTATCCGAACCGCGACTCACTCCCGTACATCGAGGCGTACGACATCCCGACGGTAAGGAGCATGTTCCGTGGGACGTTGCGGTACCCCGGATGGTGCGGCACCCTGAAGGCAATCGTCGAACTCGGCCTTCTCGATGAGTCAGAGCGTGACGATCTGGCGGGACTGACGTTTGCTCAGCTGACCGCGAGGGTGATCGGCTCGGACGGTGCCAATCTGAAGGGAGACTTGGCGAATCGCCTCGGAATCCCGGTTGACTCCAGACCGATCGCCGACCTTGAGTGGCTCGGATTCCTGGGAAGCGACCCGATCTCAGCCGAGGAGTGCAGCTACCTCGACGTCGTTGCGTCGCGGATGCTGTCGAAGATGCAGTATGCGCCAGGCGAGCGCGACATGCTCGTGATGCAACACGAGTTCGTCGTCGAGTACGCGGATCGAACCGAGAGGATCGCCTCGACGATGGTCGACTACGGGATCCCGAACGGCGATTCGTCGATGTCCCGGTTGGTCGGCCTTCCGGCTGCGATTGCGTCGCGGATGATCCTCCAGGGCGAGATCTCCCTGACCGGTGTCCACACCCCGGTGATTCCGGAGATCTACGAGCCGGTCCTCACTGAGCTGGCAACGCTTGGCGTTTCGTTCCGCGAGACCCTCGAGGCGGGCTAGCACGGGGGAGCGACCACATGATGGAGCCCACCTATCGCCTCGGAGCAAGCATCTGGGGGTTCTACGGACGCCGTCGGCCCGAGGAATGGCCGACGCTCCCGGATGCGGTGTGCGCAGTTCTCGGGGTTGATTCGTCACTCGGCGTCGAGGTCTGGGCATCGAAAGCACTCGATGCTCCCCCGGTTGCAGACAGGGAAATCGATGAACTCGTGGGCGCGTGCGAAGATGCAGCCTTTGTGAGCGTTCATACACGAGGCGCGTATTGGAGCTGGAATCCGACCGCCTTTCGAGACGAGATCGATTTCGCCGAGCGCGTCGGCGCGCGCCTCCTCGTCTTGCATCCGATCACTCTTGGATTGGTTGACTCGAGCGATCGAATCGACGTCCCGGAGATCCTGCGGATCGCCGAGTACGGCGGCGTTCGCGGGGTCCGGCTTGCCGTGGAGAACGTGCGCGATTCCGTCTGGATGCTCGATCGAGTGCTCGAAGAGGTTGGCGACGATCCGGAATCGACGAACCTCGGAATCTGTGTCGACGTCGGGCACGCGCACATGTCCCGCGATGCCGGACGGGATCCAGTGTCCAATTACCTCGAGCGCTACGCCGGTCAGCTTGTTCATCTCCATCTGCACGACAATCACGGTCAATCGGACGAGCACCTCGTCCCCGGGGAGGGGACGATCGACTGGCCGCGCGCCCTTCGTACGGTGGTCGAGATTGGATTCTCGGGGACGGTCGTTCTGGAGGTGCACCCTACGCTCGGGAATTCGGCGTCAGAAGCAATCGAGCAGGGGTTGAGGCGATTGCGATCCGAGCGGTGAGCTGTGGGAACGGCGGTTGGCAACCTGCTTCACTGGGGATATGATGCGGAGGTTCGGTAGGGGGTGGATGTGCCCGAACGCTGGCCAGAACGGGAGCGAAGGAGGGAGCTCCTCGCGAGCATTTTCCCTTCGCTTACGGTGAATGCCATCGAGCAGCTCACTGCGATGTGCCTCGAAATCCACCACGAGGCGGGAGAGCTGATCGCGCAAGAAGAGTCCTACGCGTCGGGCGTCTACGTTGTTCAGTCGGGGTTGGTGAAGGTCGGGAAGTACGGGAGTTCGGGGGCCGAGAAGCGAGTCCTTCGGTTCCTCGGGGTTGGGGAGCTCTTCGGTCTCGAGGCGGTTGTCCTCAATCACTCCGCCCACATTCAGTACGCCAAGACCTTGATGGACACGACCCTCTTGTTCATCGAGAGACACAACCTTCTGTCGTTTCGCAACGAATACCCGGAGCTGTGCACCGACCTCACCCGATGGCTCGCTCGCAAGGTCGTAATGCTCGAGCTCAAGCTGACGCGCGACGCCGTCGAGACGACCGACTGCAACCTCGCACTTCTGCTGCTGGCCCTCGCGCACAACTACGGGCGAAGCGTGGAGGGAGTCGTCGTCGTCGATCTTCCTGTCCCCAGGAGGACTATTGCCGAGATGCTTGGCGTGTCGCTGGAGTCGCTTATGCGGTCGATGAGGCGCTTCCGGGACCGGAAGGTGATTGTCACAACGGGTAGGCGCGTCACGATCATCGATCTCGACAACCTGAAGGAGAGAGCGCGGATCACGCCATTCTACCACTCGATCATCCAGGAGATACTCTAGATCATTCACGGAGTTCGCGATTCCCTTCCTCCGCAGCGGCGGGGTAGTCTCTGTGCGTTGATCTTCCCAATAACACGTTGAGTGTTGCCAAATGACAGAGCGCAGCTTGGCGAAGGAGAGTACGGATTCTGCGGTTTGCCGCTGATTCCATTGCGGTACGGCGACGTCGCGTCTTCCGAATGGCAGCCCTTCCTCATCCAAACGCCCTAGGGAATGACTTTCCGGTGTTCTAGTCTCCTGCCGATGGGAGTCCCGAAGGCGGTGTGTTCCCTTGCACTGGATTCGGGGTTCTCTAGAAGAGAATCACACTGAGAAGGAGGGAGCATGGCGCAGCAGGCAGGGACCACGGTACTGGAAGGCCGCCCGAAGGCACGTCAATGCCTCCACGACATGTGTCGTCTTCAGTTCAAGCGGGGCGCTGAGGCGATGGGCCTCAATCCAGCCATCGAGCGGATCCTGGAAAACACGACCAACGAGATCACGGTCCACTTCCCGGTCCAGATGGACGACGGACGAATCGAGGTCTTCACGGGCTATCGCGTTCAGCACAGCAACGTCCTCGGCCCCTTCAAGGGGGGGTTGCGGTTTCATCCGAGTGTCGATCTGGACGAGGTCAGGGCGCTGGCGACCTGGATGACGTGGAAGTCCGCGATTGTCGACATCCCGTTCGGCGGTGCCAAAGGGGGAATCCAGATGGATCCCTCCCTCTATTCCCGTAAGGAGCTCGAGCGGATCACCCGACGGTTCACGTTCGCGTTGAACGGGAACATCGGGCCGGACTACGACATCCCGGCGCCGGACGTGAACACGAACTCGCAGGTCATGGCGTGGATCCTTGACACCTATCTGACCATGATGCCGCCGCTGGAACGGAATCGGAGCCTCCATGTCGTGACGGGCAAGCCGCTCGAGGCCGGTGGGTGCGTGGGACGAGACAAGGCGACCGGCCAGGGAGTGGCGTATTGCATCGAGCGCTGGATGAGTGACCACGACACGTCGCTTCGCGGCGCCACCTTCACCGTCCAGGGGTTCGGCAACGTCGGTTCCTGGACGGCGAGGCTTCTCGAGAGACTGGGAGCCAGACTGGTCGCGGCGGAGGATGCCGGCGGAGCGATCACCGCAGACACCATCGATGTCAACCTTCTGCTGTCTCACGTTCTTACGTGCGGCACTGTCGCGGGGTACGAGGCGGCCGCTCCGATCACGCACGAAGAGTTCCTGTCGACGGAGGCGAACATCTTCATTCCGGCGGCACTGGAGGCACAGATCACCGAGGATACCGCCCCGCTTCTTAGCGTCGATCTGGTTGCGGAGGGAGCGAACGGGCCGACGACGCTAGAGGGGGACCGGATCCTCCAGGACAACGGGATCGATGTTATCCCGGACATCCTTTGCAACGCGGGCGGCGTCATCGTGAGCTACTTCGAGTGGCTACAGAACAAGCAAAGCCAGTCCTGGGAACTCGACGAGGTCGATCGGAAGCTTCGCTGCAAATTGATGGGTGGATACGACCGCATGGAACAGGCGCGACGCACATACGGTGTCGATTCGAGGACTGCCGCGTATGTCGTCGCGCTGAAGCGGCTGGAGACCGTCTACGAGCAACGGGGCATCTTCCCGTAGAGGAGGCGCTCATGAAGTACCGAGTGTGGAACGTGGTTCGCTGCATGACGGACGTTGACTCAGACGATTCGTGTCGACACCTCGCGGTTCGTTCGCCGATGGAAGGTTTCGAGGCTATTGAGAAGCTGCGGTCGGAACAATCAACGGACGGTTCGATAGTCTCGAGCGAGTTCGGGTTGGAGGTCTTGTCCGTCGATGGCTGGAAAGAGTGGTACGACGACGGCGGACTTGACGTTCTGGAGCGTTTCGAGGCTCCGGTTCGAGAACGCGAGCCGGTTCCGGTCTAGGGATGCATCAGAGAGGAAGGATGCCCGCGCCTGAAGGCGGGCTCGGTGCGGAGGTGATCGCCATGCGCGACGTCACAAGGTGGTTCCCCCCTGAGCAAGTCTGGATTGCGGAACTGCTCGGAGCGGTGTGTGCCGATGGGTGCGGGTCCGGTCGCTTGGCGGGCGCGGCTCACCTCCGTCTCCACAATCCGCATGCCTCGCATGGCTCGCCGTATCTGTCGTCACGGGCGAGCACGGCGTGCAGCTTCCCGCATCGGGAATCGCTGGCGGGGAAAACCGCTCATTGAGAGGTGCGTGAAGAAGACAGACGGTGGAGCTGACGATTCCTACCGTGCTGCCTTGCAGTGCGCCGGGGGGTGGAGCGGACTGCTCCGCCCCCTCTCCCTCCTTGACGGCCGATGGTGAGGCGAGGATCGAACGGCGAAACGGAGGTTGAGATGCTCTACCGGGTCTGGAAGATCGCCCATCGGGTTGATGGCGCGGTGCCGGGGAGTGCGCGTCGTCTGCTGTTCTCGGTCGATTCACCGAGAGAGGCGTGCGTTGCGATTGAGCAGTTGCGTGCCAGAGAAAGGGGAAATCCCGCGCCGCAGAGCGGTACATACGGACTGGAAGTTCGCTCCGCGGACGGCTGGATCGAATGGCACGACCGCCGAGGGCACGACGTCATAGCACTCCTTTGAGCGCAGTCGGCTGAGCCGGATTCTCTCACGAGCTGGATCGGAGCCACGTCGAATGGGCATCTGACGTGAGTGCCACCG
>Ga0272444_10003892_pt1 | contig 13314 bp, 9 predicted proteins | sample SSMForm13_FD_201033 | JGI IMG/M metagenome (GOLD analysis project Ga0272444, IMG submission 201033) | Marine sediment archaeal communities from Little Sippewissett salt marsh, Falmouth, MA, United States - SSM-Form-13 | ecosystem: Environmental > Aquatic > Marine > Wetlands > Sediment ...
GCAGCACGAACACGACGGTCAGCAGCAGCCCGACAATAATAAAGTCACGCGCACGTCCCTGGGAGAAATCGCGTTCGCGTTTGTCATTGCTGCGCACGCCAAAGAAGGAGGCTATCACGCTGGAAAACACCTGTAACAAGCTCAACTTCTTCGCATCTTTCGATTGCATTGCTATTCCCTATCTCACTATCGCCGACGTTTCTATTCTAGTCGCAGCCTGCCAGCGGACTCTTCGCTTGCTCTATACGCACCGCCACCCACGCCATCGCCTTCCTTGCATGCCGCTGCATCCGGCACGTTCCCGGCTCCCCGGCAGTTAAGGGGACTTCTAACAACTCGTGATCAAACAGCTTGAGCGCCAAATGCGCCAGCTCTTCGTTGCAAACCTTCGCAATAGCTGGCTATTACGCGCGGTTTGCGCCTCGATCTGACACATTTGGCATCTCAATCTGAATTGCCCAGAGTTATTAGAAGTCCCCTCAATAGACCGGCCGCATCTCGTGCCAGCAGCAGGTGTGAGCGCCGGTCGCCTCTTAAAGATTCACCGGCTGCCGCCGAAAAGCTGGTGACTGCCATAAAAATACAGCTAGCCCCATGGTTAATCTAGAAGATCTGAATGTAATCGCTGTCGAGCCATCATCCATGCAACGACGCGTGATCATCGCTGCGTTGCAGAATGCCGGCCTGATCAACATCACCGAGGTGGAAACCGGTAGCGCCGCCTTGCAGCAACTGGACGAGAGCCCATCGGACCTGGTGATCAGCTCGCTTTACCTGCCGGACATGACCGGCACCGAACTGGTACACCAGATCCGCAACTCCAGCGCCCACAGCGACACCGCCTTCATGCTGATCTCCAGCGAAACACGTTTTCGCTATCTCGACCCGATCCGCCAGGCCGGTGCGGTCGGCATCCTGCCCAAGCCCTTCAGCCAGGACGAACTGCAGATCGCCCTGACCACGACACTCGACGTGATCGATACCGAGCACCTGTCCCTCGAAGAACAAAACAGCAGCACCCTGCGGGTGCTGGTGGTCGACGACAGTTCCATGGCCCGCAAGCATGTATCGCGGATCCTGACCGGCATGGACATTCTCCCGGAGAACATCGACCATGCGATCAATGGCCAGGAAGCGCTGGAACTGGTCAACAAGAATTATTACGACTTCGTGGTCTCCGATTACAACATGCCGGTGATGGACGGTGGGGAATTGGTCGACCAGATTCGCAACGCCTCAAACCAGAGTTCGATCCCGGTCCTGATGATCACCAGCGAAACCGATCACAACCGCCTGGCAGCTGTGCAGCAGGCCGGCGTATCGGCGATTTGCGACAAGCCCTTCGAACCGTCCACCATACACAGGCTGATCAACAGCTTCCTCTCGGCTTGACCCGCCGGAACTTACGTGCTGAGCTTGCAGCGTTGCTAGGGCCTGTCAACGCTATGTGGATACCTGGCGTCAACAGGCGCTGCCAAACCGTCTTGTGAAACTTCCTCCGGAGCGTCTATGGCCACCGTGCTCATCATCGACGATCAGCTGATCAGCCGCATGATCCTGGAAGAGCTGATTCGTTCCATGGATTCGGATATCACGGCGATTTCCTTCGAGGATCCCGTGTCCGCCCTGGATTGGGCCAAAAACAACCCGGTCGACCTGGTGTTGACGGACTTCAAGATGCCCAATATGGATGGCGTCGAGTTCACCCAATGGCTGCGCAAGATCCCCTCCTGCTCGGATGTGCCGCTGATCATCATCACCTGCTTCGACGACAAAGAGGTCAAGTACCGCGCGCTCGAAGCCGGGGCCACCGATTTTCTCGCCAAGCCCATCGATCACATCGAATGCCGCGCGCGCTGCCGCAACCTGCTGACCTTGCGCGCCCAGCAATCGATCATTCGCGACCGCGCGCACTGGCTGGAGCGCCAGATCAGCGAAAAAACCCGCGAATTGCGCCTGCGCGAGAAAGAGACCCTGCTGCGCCTGGCCCGTGCCGGCGAATACCGTGACAACGAGACCGGCGGGCACATCATGCGCATGGCCTACACCTCGCGCCTGATTGCCGAGGCCATGGGCATGGACGAGGAATTCTGCGACACCATCGAACAGGCCGCGCCGATGCACGATATCGGCAAGATCGGCATCCCCGACTCGATCCTGCAGAAGGCCGGACCGCTGACCCTCGAGGAACGCCAGATCATGATGCGGCATGCACGGATCGGCTACGAGATATTGCGTGACAGCCCCTCGCATTATCTGCAGACCGGTGCCATGATCGCGTGGTGCCATCATGAACGGTATGATGGCTCGGGTTACCCGAGGGGACTGCAAGGCAAAGCGATCCCCACCGAGGCCGCCATCGTTGCGCTGGCCGATGTTTTCGACGCCCTGCTGTCAAGCAGGCCCTATAAACAGGCATGGAGCATGGAAAGAACGCTGCAACACATCCAACAGGGACGCGGCAGCCAGTTCGCACCCGAATGCGTGGATGCGCTGATGGCCAATCTGGAACGCATCACAGCGACCCGGGAACTGTTCCCCGCGGAAAACCAGGCCTGAACCGCTTGCGGTCGTCCAGGCAGCCGAACGCTCAGCCATGATTCGCCCGCCCAGCCTGCACAGCAGCGAAGCCAACTATGGCCTGGTCCGCCTGGGCGTGGTGTTGCTCGCGTTCGCCTCGACCCTGCTCGGCAACAATCCGCCGCCCGGCCAACCTTCCCCGATGCTGGCCGCCTACCTCGGCTTTGCCCTGCTGGCACTGCTGTTCGCCGCCACCCGCAGCGACAGCGACCGACGCCGCCTGCTGGTCGGCACCCTGATCGATGCCGGCTTCATCGGTGCCATCCTCAGCACGCATGCCGCCCTGCCGCTACTGGCCGCGACCCCCCTGTTGACCGCCGCAGCAGCCTGGTGTGTAGCGCGCGCAGAACACACCGTGGTGATCGGCTTTCACGGCCTGGCCCTGAGCATCGCCTGGAGCGCATCCGGGTGGCATCTGACGCCGGGCCTGCAGCTGGCGGCGGCGGTTTACCTGGTAGCCGCGACCCTGTACGCCTTCTGGCTTGGCAGCAGCCACCGGCAAGCGAGCACCAGCGCGCCGACCAGCAGCGGGCAGCCGCACACGCAGAACGCCGCGATCGACACCCCGCTGCTGCATGCCGAACTGCTGTACGACACACAGGCCGTACAGCCGCCGCAGTGCTCTGCAATCAGCCAACAGCGGCTGCAGGTATTGTTCGGCAATAGCAGCGACAGTGCGCAACTGAAGTCCCTGTTGCATGACTGGGGCGCACACATCGAAAGCACCAAGGATTCCGCGGGACTGCTGGCGCAAACCTTTCGCGCGCTTGAGGAGCGCGGTGAACAACCCGATGCGATCATCATCGATGCACGCGGCCGCGGCGAGGACCCGGAGCAATTGCTGAAGCTCTGCCAGCATTCTCCGCAACTGGCCGGGCTACGCTACATCCTGATCACCAACAGCGAGGACCCCAGCGAGATCAAACGCCTGCGCGGCACCGGCTTCGCCGCCGTGCTGCAATCGCCGCTCGACAAAACCCTGCTGTTCAATGCCCTGCACCCGCAGCCAGCCGACACGCAGACACAAGGTGTCAGCTCGCTGCTCGACCGTTACCTGCGCGCCAAGAGCCCCTTGCCACCGCTGGATATCCTGCTGGCGGTACAGAATCAGATCCAGCTCAAGGTCATCCGGCGCCTGCTCGAAAGGAACGGTCACAATGTCTACACCACCTCCTCCGGCGAGCCGACACTCGATGCCATGACCGCGCACCGTTTCGATGTCGCGATGCTGGATCTGGATCTGCCGGAAATGGACGGCATCGAGATCACCCGTATCTACCGCCTGACCCACCCCAAGCCCACGGCAACGCCGATCGTGATCCTCAGCAATCAGTTCAGCGTCGAACTGCAGCGAAGCTGCGAACATGCCGGCGCCGAAGCGGTGCTCGGCCTGCCGTTGCAGCCGGAGCAGCTGAATGCCGCACTCGGCATGGTCACCGGCCTCGGCGAAGATGAACACAGCGCACCAGGGCTGTGGCTGGGCAAACCGGTTTTCAGCGGCGCCCAGGAGAATATGGAAGAGCTGGACCGCCACACCCTGCAGGAGCTCGAGCAGCTGGGTAACGGCCTGGGCTTCGTCCAGGAACTGGTGGAACACTTCATCAACGACAGCAACGAGATGTTGCGTGACATGCAGTACGCGGCGGAAATGCAGGATCTCGAAGCCTTCCGCGACTGTGCCCATGCGCTCAAAGGCAGTGCCGGCAGCGTCGGCGCGATCCGCCTGCAACAGTTTTGTATCTCCATGACCCAGCTGCGATTTGGTGACCTGCGTCACGATTCTGCAAATTCGCTGGACAAACTGCGCAGCACCCTGCTGTCCGCCCATGACGCACTGCTGAGCTACCTCAATGAGCGTCGCGAGCAGGCCAAGCGTTCCTGAACCGCACCATTAAAGTCAACCGAACAAGGTTTACCTAAAGTCGCAGTTGCGACTAGCATTCCCAGTGCGGAATCTGTGCGGATCCGAGATCGCCGGTTGCTTGCCAGGCCGGGGCGCAATAGCTGGTCCAACACCCCAAACTCCGTCTTCGACAGGCATGCACCGAAAGCAATCTTTTGCCCTCCCGGAACCGCTTTCGTTTTTTGCTCAACCAACGTTTATGCCTGACCGGAGAATTATCATGCTGACCAATCAAAACACCCTGCCGTTTGCCGCTTGGAATCAAGGACTGAGCCAGGTCGATCTTGAATATGCCCCGGAATATGGCGCCTTGTTCTGCAACATGACGCCGGAGGGCCTGCCGTGCTTCAGCCCGAAGCTGCTGCAGGAGATCAAGACGTTTCAGCAACAACTGGGCACTTTCCTGAAGCGCCACGAAGACATGCAGGCGGGCACACCGCTGAACTATGTCGTGCACACCTCCGGCATCGACGGCATCTTCAACCTCGGTGGCGACCTGGGGCGCTTCGTCGAACTGATCCGCGCACAGGATCGTGACAGCCTGATGGCGTACGCCACCGCCTGTATCGACGTGCTGTACGCAAATCACATCAATTTTGGCGGCGATGTCACCAGCATCATCCTGCTTGAGGGCACCGCCGCCGGCGGCGGCCTGGAAGCGGCCCTGTCCAATGACATCATCATCGCCGAGCGCGGTGTCGAAATGGGTTTCCCGGAGGCCATCTTCAACCTGTTTCCCGGCATGGGCGCCTACAGTTTTCTTGCAAGACGTGTCTCTCCCGCGCTCGCGGAACGCCTGATCAAGAGCACCCGCATGTACAAGGCCGAGGAGATGTACGAGATGGGCCTGGTCGACGAGTTGGCCGAGCCTGGCGAAGGCCGCGCCGTGCTGCAACGCTTCCTCAAGCGACACAGCAAGTACGCCAATATGCATCGCGCCATGAAGAAGGTGAAAGACCGGGTCAACCCGGTCACCTACGAAGAATTGATGGACGTGACCACTGTCTGGGTGGAAGCCGCCCTGCAATTGCCGCAGGCAAACATCCGCACCATGGAACGCCTGGTCAAGGCCCAGACCCACCGCATGGACAAGCAGCGCGATATCGCCGCTCAGTAGCTGCCGGGATTTGCCGGTGGGCGCAGGCCTACCGGCAAGGCTCAACTCGACGGGCCTGGCTTGCTGCTGTCGCTGACCGGTTCGTCCTCGCAGTAACTGCGTAATGCCTCGATGGTACGCGCCCCGAGCGGGCGCAGACGCTCCAGCAATTCGCCGGCGGCGTCCCCCTCGGCGTGTTCTATCGAGCGCGCCAACTCGGTAAGCTGCCCGGCGCCGACACTGCTGCAGGCACTCTTGATCGCATGCCCCAGGTCACCCACCTCTATCCACTGCGAGCGTGACGCGGCCTGCTCGATCTGCGCACACAGCTGATCGAGATTGTGCTCGAAGGTGTCCACCAGCTTGCGCAGGAACGCCTTGTCGGGCGCCAGCGCGGCCAGTTGCTGCAACTCGTCGTCGTGCAGCAGGGGCTGTTCCATCTCGTCTGCTTGCGGCTCCTGCGCCTGTGGCTCCTCGGCCCGTGGGACTTGGTGTTTTTCACTCGCCGCCTGAATCACCTGCAACAGGCGTTGCATGTCGATCGGCTTGGTCAGATAGGCGAAGGCGCCGGCCTCCAGGCACTGCTGTTCGACCTGCGAAGAGGCATTCGCCGACAACACGATGAAGGGCAGCTGGTCCTGATACAGACTGGCGTAGCGGTACTGTTGAATCAGGTCGATACCGTGCAGTTTCGGCATCTGCAGGTCGACGATGGCCAGGTCGTACTTGTCTGGGTTGTCCAGCAGTTCATCCAGCGCCTGCTCGCCATCGTCGAAGAAGCTGGGGATGTAGCGCGCTTTCTTCAGCAGTTCGCCGATCACCAGCTGATTGGTCGGGTTGTCCTCGGCGACCAGGATGCGCAGCCGTTTGCCCAGGCGCCGTGCCGCGAACAACTGCGAGATATCCACCACCCTGCCCCGACTCAGTTGATCGGAGAGACTGGCGTGCAGTGCATTGAACCATTGCGGCTTGCCTGCGCTCACCGCCAGCGTGCTGTTGAATCCGCTGCCGGTGGTGCTCTCGCCGTCGGCATGTATCAGGATCATGCGGCAGAATTCAAAGCGCTGATCGCCACGCAGCGCCTCGATCAGCGCGCCGAGGTCGCCCTCCACCCGGCTGTCGAACACCAGCACATCGGGCGCAATCTCGCTGATGGCATCGAGATACTCCGCGGAACGGGTGGGTTCATCGCGGTACGGCAGCAGCATGCATTCGCCGCCCCAGGCGTCCACCCAGGCACTCCAGCGTTGTCCGCTGTGCGTATCGTTGCTGACGATCACGCAACGCCGCCCGAGCAACCATTCCGGTTTGCCGTAGTTGCCGTCTTCCGCCGGCACTTGCGACTCTGTCTCGAGCACCTGCAGCGGCAGATCGAACCAGAAACGCGTGCCCATGCCGACATCGCTGCTGACACCGATATGGCCATCCATCAATTCCACCAGCTGCTTGGAAATGGTCGTGCCCAGGCCGGTACCACCGAAGCGCCGCGTCACCGAGGCATCCGCCTGCACGAACTCGCCGAAAATCCCTTCCAGCACCTCTGCCTTGATGCCGATGCCGGTATCGATCACCTCGAAACGCAGTTGCACCTGCTCGTGCTCGCGCTCCAGCAGGGTCACCCGCACCTCGACATAGCCGCGCTCGGTGAACTTGATGGCATTACCGATGAGATTGAGCAGCACCTGGCGGATGCGCAGGGCATCGCCACGCAGTTCGAAGGGTACGTCCGGGTGGATCTGCGCCGACAGGCGCAGGCCTTTCTCACTGGCCTGCGGCAATAACGACAGCACCACGCTGTTGACCAGCGCATGCAGGTCCAGTTCTTCCGACTGCAACTCCAGTTTTCCGGCCTCGATCTTGGACAGGTCGAGCACGTCCTGCAACAGATCGAGCAACAGGCGCGCCGAGGCATCGATGGTGGAAACCTTGTTGGCCGCCTCCTTGTCGAGCCGCTCATCCATCAGCAGACCGGCCATGCCGATGATGCCGGTCAGCGGGGTGCGGATCTCGTGGCTCATGTTCGCCAGAAACTGGGTCTTGGCGCGGTTCGCCGCCTCGGCCTGCTCACGCGCGATCTCGACCCGCTTGAGCAGCATGGCCGCGTACAGAGGGATCGCGATGGTGCACAACAGCAGGCCGTAGCCGACCACCAACTGGTCCTGCCAGAACGGGTTGACATGGATGACCCCGGCGAAACCGGCGGCGGACAACAGGGTCGCCCCTTTCAGATAATTGATGCCGTAGCGAATCCCGTGCCCTACCGTGACCCACAGCAGCACGGTGAAAAACGGTGCTCCGAGTTCCCCGGCAATCAGCATGCCGACCAGGGTGATGCCGATATCGCCCACCAGGGTCATCACCCGCCTGACCCGCGACAAGCCGCGCACGACGAAGAACGACGCCAGTACCGCCAGGGCAAACACGTGGTAGAGCAACAAGGCCAGCAGCGTGCTGTAGTGGGCCCAGGTGGACTCGTTGATCTCGTGGTCGATGAACAGGTAGATAGCGACCAGTATCGTGATCACCACCCGGATAATCGCCTGCTCGTACTCGACAACCGCCGCCGCAGAAAGGCTTGCCTTCAGGCGGCTGAACGGATTTCTCGACACTTGCTCGGTCATGGGCAGGCGCACTCGTGTTGCAGAAAAAAGAGGAAATCCTCGACAAAATCATATACATATATCGCAAATGGTGCGACAGACAGGCAGCTTGACGGTGAATTCACGACTGCAACACACAGCTTCCGGTCTCCCGGGGAGGCCGCGTTGAACAGCCGGCTCTGGCCACGCCTGCTGCTGATTCCTGGCTTGTTATGGTTTCTGTTAACGGCAGGTTGTGAGCAAGCTTCACAGTTGGAGCGTATCCAAGCTCAGGGTGAACTGGTGGTTGCCACCCGCCAGGCCGCCACCAGCTTCTATCAGGGCGCCGATGGTTTCGATGGACTGGAATACCAGCTGGTGCAGCGCTTTGCCCAGGAACTCGGGGTCAAGGTGCGCTTCGTGTTTCCGCGCGATGTCAGCAGCATGCTGCGGCAGCTGCGCCGCGGTACTGTGCACATGGCAGCCGCGGGCTTCAGCATGACCGAAGAGCGTCAGCGGATTATCCGCTTCGGCCAGCCCTACCAGACGATTACCGAACAACTGGTGTACCGGCGCGAAACACGCAGACCGCGCGCCTTGGATCAAATAGCGCCAGGCGAGCTGCACGTGGTTGCCGGCTCCAGCCACGAGGAAACCCTGCGCAGGCTGCGCACACAGGTGCCATCCCTGAGCTGGACAAGTCGTCGCGGGGTCAGCCAGGACGATCTGCTGCAGGCGGTCAACAGGGGCGAGATTGCCTTTACCGTCGCCGACTCCAATGAACTGGCCATGGCCAGACGCATCCATCGTTACCTGCGCCCGGCCCTCGAGCTGGGCGAACCCACACAACTGGCCTGGGCCTTTCCCATGCATGGCGACGGCTCGTTGCAGGCCGCCGCCAACCACTTCGTGCAGCGCCTGCAGAAGGACGGCAGCATCGCCCGCCTGCTCGAACATTTCTACGGCCATACCGACCGACTGAACTTCGTCGACAAGCGCGATTTCGGCCGGCACATGCGTGAACGCCTGCCCAAGTATCGCAAGTACTTCGAGGAGGCCGCGCTGAAAACCGGTTTTGACTGGCGCCTGCTGGCCGCGATCGGTTACCAGGAATCACACTGGCGCAGCAACGCGGTCTCGCCCACCGGGGTGCGCGGCATCATGATGCTGACCCGCTCCACCGCCCGCCAGGTCGGCGTCAGCGATCGCCGCAATGCCCGGGAAAGCATCCTCGGTGGCGCCCGTTACCTGCGCCTGCTGGAAAAAAAGATTCCCGAACGCATCGACGGCTACGATCGCATGTGGTTCACCCTGGCCGCCTACAACGTCGGTTTCGGCCATCTCGAGGATGCCCGCGTGCTCACCGAGCGCGACGGCAGCAACCCGGACCGCTGGATGGAGGTCAAGCAGCGTCTGCCCCTGCTGAGCCGCAAGAAGTTCTACAGCACCGTGAAACATGGCTATGCACGCGGCGACGAGCCGGTGAGCTATGTCGAGAACATTCGCAACTACTACGACCTGCTGGTTTGGTACGACCGCCATCCGGAGCTGCTGGCCGAAGAGTGACGCCAAGCGGCGCCGTTATGCCGTTTATTCTTCGGCAAGTGCCTCGGCTTCCATCGACAGGTATACCTGGTAGGCATTGCGGCGGTGCGCCGCATCGTAGGCGGGCAGCTTGTTGAACTCGCGCCAGTCAGCCGCCTTATAGGCGCTGTCGAAGTCGGTCAGATCCTCGATTGCCGCCCCCATCACCTCGCGCAGCTTCGCCAGGTAACGACGGGTCAGGCTGATTGCCTGCTTCGGATCACGGGCCGCCGGGCCGTGCCCCGGCACCAATGCCCTGAGCTCGCCGGTTTCCAGGGCCTCGAGCGTCTGCAGCCAGTGACGGGTATCGGCATCACCGACGAACGGCACCCGGCCCTCGAAAATGATGTCGCCGGAATACAGCACCGCATCCTGCACCACGAACATCGCCATATCGCCGTTGGAATGCGCACTGCCCAGATAGCTGAGCCTGAATTCGATGCCGCCGACCTCGAAGGTCTCGGCACTGTCCACCAAGCGAGTCGGCGGGGTCAGTACGGTCTGTTCGTTGACCCAGGGCTCCAGCGAGAAGCGCCGCTCCTCAAGGCGCGACTTGGCGGCCTCGGACTCCAGGTACTCGTAAACCCCACGCGGCGCGATGATCTCGGCGCCTTCCGCCTGGAACACCTGCAGGCCATAGATGTGATCGGCGTGGTAGTGGCTGACCACCACCTTGACCACCGGCTGGTCGCTGATCTCGCGGATCTTCTGCCGCAGCGCCCAGGCCAGCGAAGGCGAGCCCAGGGCATCGAATACGACCACACCGGCATCGGTGACAACAAAGCCGGCATTCGAGATAAAGCCCTCGTTGTCGGTGGCCATGCCCGGCGCACCCATCACGTAATAACTGTGCTCGCCGACCTGCTGCACCTGCATCGGCACCGTGATAGGCGCGTACGTCTCGGCCTGCGTGTTAGCGGCAAACAACAGCGCGGTCAGCGCCAAAAACCCTTTCCACATTGTCTCACTCTCTCAATATCTGGCTGCTTCGGCAGCGGTTTGTCCTGTCACCAGGTGGCAGCGACAACTACCACAGTGGCACGCATCGCTAGCCGCGACGTGCCCTGAAAAACGCCTTGAGCATCTGCGAACTCGCCTCTGCTTCAACACCGCCTTCGCACTCGGTACGGTGATTGAAGCGTTGATCCGAAGGCAACAGATCGAACACGCTGCCGGCGGCTCCACTGCGCGGGTCGCGGGCGCCGAATACCACGCGCGCCACCCGCGCATGCACGATCGCACCGGCACACATCGGGCACGGCTCGAGCGTCACGTACAAGGTGGTTCCCGGCAGCCGGTAGTTGTTCAGGTGCAGGGCAGCCGACCTGAGCGCCTGGATCTCGGCGTGCGCGGTCGGATCGTGGCTGGCGATCGGCCGGTTCCAGCCTTCACCGATCACCTCGCCATCTTTCACCAGCACCGCACCTACCGGCACCTCGCCTTCGGCCTCGGCGCGCGCCGCCAGTTGCAGCGCACGCTGCATGAAGGCGGTGTCCTGCGCGTCAGCCAAGGGATGCTCGGTAGGTATGACGTTGTGCCTTGCGGCTTATTCCCACTCGATGGTCGCCGGCGGCTTGCTGGAGATGTCATAGGCCACGCGGGAAACGCCGGTCACCTCGTTGATGATGCGCCGCGATACCGTTTCCAGGAAGTCGAACGGCAGATGCGCAAAGCTGGCGGTCATGAAATCGATGGTCTTCACCGCACGCAGGGTCACCACGTACTCGTAGCGACGCGCATCGCCGACCACGCCCACCGACTTGACCGGCAGGAACACGCTGAAGGCCTGGCTGACCTCGTCGTACAGCTCCGCCTTGCGCAGCTCCTCGATGTAGATGTGGTCGGCCTGGCGCAGGATGTCCGCGTACTCCTTCTTCACCTCGCCGAGGATACGCACGCCCAGGCCCGGCCCCGGGAAGGGATGGCGGTAGATCATGTCCGAAGGCAGGCCCAGCTCGACCCCGACCTTGCGCACCTCGTCCTTGAACAGTTCGCGCAGCGGCTCGACCAGCTGCAGCTTCATGTACTCGGGCAGGCCGCCGACATTGTGGTGTGACTTGATCACGTGCGCCTTGCCGGAGGCGGCACCGGCCGACTCGATCACGTCCGGGTAGATGGTGCCCTGGGCGAGGAAGCCGACATTTTCGAGCTTGCCCGCCTCTTCCTCGAAGATGTCTACGAACAGGTTGCCGATGATCTTGCGCTTCTGCTCGGGGTCGGACACGCCCTTGAGCGCCTTGAGGAAGCGGTCCTCGGCGTTGATGCGGACCACCCTGACCCCCATGTGCTGGGCGAAGGTCGCCATCACCTGGTCGCCCTCGTGCAGGCGCAGCAGGCCGTTGTCGACAAAGATGCAGGTCAGGCGGTCGCCGATGGCGCGGTGCAGCATGGCCGCCACCACCGAGGAGTCGACACCACCGGACAGCCCCAGCACCACCTGGCCTGCGCCGATCTGCTCGCGCATCTGCGCGATGCTGTCGTCGATGATGTTGCTAGGGTTCCACAGCGCCTCGCAGGCGCAGATCTCGCGCACGAAACGCTCCAGGATCCGCCCGCCCTGGCGGGTGTGAGTCACCTCCGGATGGAACTGGATACCGTAGTAATGGCGTTCCTCGTCGGCCATGCCGGCCAGCGGTGCATTGTCGGTGCTGCAGATCATCTTGAAGTTCGGCGGCAGTTCGGTGACCCGGTCGCCATGACTCATCCACACGTCCAACAGACCCCAACCATCCTCGGTGGTGTGGTCCTCGATATCGCGCAGCAGGGCCGAATGGCCACGTGCCCGCACCTGCGCATAGCCATACTCGTGCTTGTCGGAGGACTCGACCTTGCCGCCGAGCTGCGCGGCCATGGTCTGCATGCCGTAACAGATACCCAGCACCGGCACCCCGGCATCGAACACCGTCTGCGGCGCGCGCGGCGTGTCGTCGCCGGTGACCGTCTCCGGGCCGCCGGAAAGAATGATGCCCTTCGGCTTCTGCCGGGCGATCTGTTCCTCGCAGTTGTCGTACGGCCAGATCTCACAGTACACGCCGATCTCGCGCACGCGGCGGGCGATCAGCTGGGTGTACTGGGAACCGAAGTCGATGATCAGGATGCGATGCGCGTGGATGTCGGTGGTCATGGGATGATTCCAAAAATCATTTACCGCCAAGGACGCCAAGAGCGCCAAGGGGTTTGTGTAACGAATAATTCAGACACGAAAAACTTGCGCGGGCCCGCGACGCAAGTTCGTAAACAGCCAGAAAACTTTGCGTTCTTGGCGTCCTTGGCGGTTCAAATTATCAAAAATCAATCGCGACGGTAGTTCGGTGCTTCCTTGGTGATCTGCACGTCGTGCACGTGCGACTCGGTCATACCCGCATTGGTCACGCGCACGAACTCCGGCACAGTGCGCATCTGCTGCAGGTCGGCGCAGCCGGTGTAGCCCATACTGGCGCGGATACCGCCGGTCAGCTGGGTGATCACATTGATCAGCGGGCCCTTGTACGGCACCCGGCCCTCGATCCCTTCGGGAACCAGCTTCTCTTTCTTGGTCTCTTCCTGGAAGTAGCGGTCGCTCGAGCCCTGCT
>Ga0272444_10003893_pt1 | contig 13312 bp, 12 predicted proteins | sample SSMForm13_FD_201033 | JGI IMG/M metagenome (GOLD analysis project Ga0272444, IMG submission 201033) | Marine sediment archaeal communities from Little Sippewissett salt marsh, Falmouth, MA, United States - SSM-Form-13 | ecosystem: Environmental > Aquatic > Marine > Wetlands > Sediment ...
AGGCCATGGCCGCAAAGACCGGTCAGCGCCTGGATCCCAACCAGGAACTCATCGGTCAGGGTCTTGGCAACATATGCGGGTCTTTTGGCAGAAGCTACCCGACGTCAGGTTCTTTCTCCAGGTCTGCGGTCAACCTTCAAGCCGGGGCCATCTCAGGGATGTCCAGTGTGATCACCACTCTGATGGTAGTCATCGTACTCCTATTGTTTACGCCTCTTTTGTACCACCTGCCCCAGGCTGTGTTGGCCGCGGTGATTATGATGGCCGTTATTGGCCTTGTGAATGCCTCGGGTTTCATCCATGCCTGGAAGGCTCAGTGGTATGACGGGGCCATATCCATTCTCTCTTTTGGCTGTACCCTGGCTTTTGCGCCCCATCTCGAGAAAGGTATTGAAATTGGCGTGGGCCTCTCGCTCTTTGTCTTCCTTTATAAGAGTATGCGCCCGACCGTTGCCTCGTTGTCGAGACACGAAGACGAGTCTTTGCGCGATGCCATCGCCTTCGGCCTTAGGCAGTGCGACCACATCGCTGTGGTGCGTTTTGACGGCCCGCTCTTCTTTGCAAATGCAAGTTTTTTGGAGGACCAGATCACGGAACGAATGCAAAGGATGAAAAGCTTGAAGCACATTCTCATTGTCTTCAATGGCATTAATGACATGGACGCGTCAGGGGAAGAGGCTTTGTCCCTGATTATAGACAGATGCCGGGCTGCAGGGGTGGATATCTCTTTGAGTGGCGTGAACGAGTCTGTCATGGCGGTGTTCAAGCGCACGCACCTTTTGGAGAGGATCGGCCGGGACCATATTTACCCAACTACGGAAAAGGCCATTTGTTCTGTTCATGAACACACGCACAGTGAGAGCGAAGAGAAGATATGTCCGCTCACAACAGTTTGCCAGCTATCGTAAGGGTTTGACGAGAAAAGGGGGATCAAGATGTCTGTCATCGCCTTATTCAACGGTATTTTTTGCAAGGAAGATGCTGTCATTCAACAGGTCGTAAAGAAGACCGGTTACACACTGGTTACGGACAAAGATCTGGTAGCCGAGGCGACCGAGCTTTCTGGCATGGCCGAGAGCAAAATAGAACGGGTCTTCTCAGGCAAGACCTCGGTGTTCAACAAGTTTACCCACGAACGGGAGCGCTCTGTAGCGTCTCTGCGGCTTGCTCTGGCGAAACGGCTTACTGGTGGCAATCTCCTCATCGCTGGATTTGTTGGACAGCTTATTCCCAAAGAGGTGACCCACGTGCTTCGCGTGTGCCTCATCGCCGACATGAAATACAGGGTCTCTATGGCTATGAAGCAGCGGGGGATTTCCGAAAAGGATGCGACAAAGCTTGTCCACAGACACGACGAGGACTGCACTGCCTGGATGAACACCCTTTTCCAGACCAAGGACCCGTGGGATCCGTCTCTTTACGACATGGTTCTCCCTACGCACAAGAAAACTGCACAAGAGACCGCCACGCTCATCTGCGATTACATTGATAAAGACGTGCTGACACCCACAGAGGCGTCGAGACAGGCTGTAGATAATGTCCTCCTGGCCGCCAAGGTCGAAGTGGGCCTGGCCAAGGAGGGGCACAACGTGAATGTGAGCGCCAGGGACGGAGCGGTCACCCTGACCATCAACAAGCAGGTTCTCATGCTGCACCGACTGGAGGAGGAACTCATGTCAATCGCACAAAGCGTGGAGGGGGTCAGATCAGTGGAGACCAGAGTCGGGAAGGACTTTTACCAGACAGATATCTATCGGAAGTATGATTTCGAAATGCCATCCAAGGTTTTGCTCGTGGATGATGAACGGGAGTTCGTGGAAACCCTGTCCGAGAGGCTGATCATGCGCCGCATGGGGTCCGCCGTGGCTTACGATGGGGAATCGGCCCTCGACTTGATCAGAGAGGACGAGCCAGAAGTCATGATCCTGGACCTCAAAATGCCCGGCATAGATGGCATTGAGGTCCTACGACAAGTGAAAGCGACCCGTCCGGAAATCGAGGTCATCATCCTTACCGGCCACGGGTCTGAGGCCGACAGGGATGTCTGCATGGAGCTCGGGGCCTTTGCATACCTGAACAAACCAGTAGACATTGATTTGCTAAGCGACACCCTTAGAAGGGCCAACGAGAAGATCAAAGATCAGAAGGGGGGCACGCGCTAATCAGGAGGGTAACCAGTCCGCTATTCATTGCGGACGGCAGCCCCCAGGCTGGCGGTGCACAGGTTCATATGTCTATTTTGGCAAGACTAAAACCATGCTTCTGGGGTCATGCGGACACCGAGGAGGAGCGATACAAGCACCTGTTCAACTTCCGACGGATCTGGAAGCTGACGGTGTTGCTCACAACGGTAGTGGCTCTGTCTCCCGTGATCTCCTTGGCCGTATTTGACTACAACGTAACACACGACGCCATGGAGTCGGAAATCGTTTTGCGTACGTCTCGGCTCGTGTCCAATGCCAAGCGAACCGTGTCTTTCTTTCTCACGGAACGCAAGGCAGCACTCGATTTCATCGTCCATCACCATTCCCCAGAGGAGCTAAACGACCCTGCTACGCTCGCCCACCTCCTGGAAGCCCTGCAGAAGGCCTTCGCAGGATTTACGGACCTGGGCCTCATCAACGCATTAGGCAGACAACAGACCTATGTGGGTCCCTTTGATCTGGTGGACAAAGATTACTGCCGCCAGGAGTGGTTTCAGGAGGTTCAGGATCGCGGTGTGTACATCAGCGACGTATCCCTGGGATACCGGCAACTTCCCCATGTGGTCATCGCCGTCAAACATGAGCTGGAAGACGGGTCCTTTTATGTCCTCCGGGCAACGGTGGACACCAAGCGATTCAACGACCTGCTTTCCGGCCTGGAAGTGGACGGTGGCGGCGATGCCTTCATAGTCAACCATCAGGGAATGATCCAAACTCCGACGCGCTGGCACGGCAAGGTTCTCGAAAAGATGTTGTTGCCCGTTCCCGACTATTCGCCGGAGACGAGGGTCCTTCAGTGTCAAGACGTTGGTGGCGAGCCCCTTGTGGTGGGTTACGCCTACATCGCTGAGACCCCTTTTATCCTCATGATTGTCAAGCACCAAAATTTGCTCATGAAGCCGTGGCACAAGACGCGCAAAGCGCTTTTCGCGTTTCTGGTCGTTAGCGTTACGGCAGTCCTGGTCGTCATCCTGGGGGTGGCCACCTATCTGGTGAACATGATACACGATGCGGACGAAAAACGGGTGGTGACGCTCCACCATATGGAGTACTCTGAAAGGATGGCATCCATCGGCCGGCTGGCTGCAGGGGTGGCCCATGAGATCAACAACCCCCTTGCCATCATCAGTGAAAAGGCTGGACTGATTCACGACATCTTTAATTTGAAGCAGGAATATGCAGGGGACCAGAAACTCATCGGCCTTGTGGAGTCGGTCCAGTCGTCCGTGGAGCGTTGCGGTGCTGTTACCAAAAGGCTTTTGAGCTTCGCCCGCCATATGGACGTGGAGATCCAGCCCGTTAGATTTAAGGAGCTTATTGAAGAGGTGCTGGGGTTTTTGGGCAAGGAGGCCGAGTACAGGGGGATTCAAGTGGATGTGGAGGTGCGGGATGATATCCCCACCATTAAGAGCGACCGGGGTAAGCTGCAACAGATCTTTCTCAACCTTGTCAACAACGCCTTCGCAGCCATGGCTGACGGCGGACACCTGGAGATCAAGGTTTATCGACGGTCAGTGGACTCCGTCTCGGTGAAAGTCCGCGATGACGGATGCGGAATTCGGGAGGTAGACCTTAAACGGATTTTTGAGCCGTTTTTTTCTACGAAGAAGCAAAGGGGGGGAACAGGCCTTGGCCTGTCCATCACGTACGGCCTTGTCCGTGAACTGGGTGGCGATATCAGAGTGGCGAGCGCAGTGGGCAAGGGTACGAGCTTTACCGTTACGCTGCCGATCGAGGCAAAGCAAACGAAGAGGTCAGACAGATGAGGGTGCTATTAGTAGATGACGAGATGGAACTGGTGTCCGCCTTGGCGGAGCGCCTCTCTTTAAGGGGGATCGAGGCGGACTGGGCCTGCACCTGCCATGACGCCCTGACGCGTGTAGAATCGAAGACGTTTGACATCGCCGTATTGGATGTGAAGATGCCTAGGATCAGTGGACTTGAACTGAAGAAAAGACTGCAAGCCAAGTGTCCTCTTATGAAATTCATTTTCGTCACCGGACACGGATCAGAGGATCACTTCCAAGAGGCTTTGAGGGAGGCTGGGACCGCCTATTACCTGGTCAAGCCCCTCCATATCCAGACCCTGATCGATAAGATGAATGAGGCCCTTAAGGAGTAGCGAAGTAAGGAGGTTGTGTTATGAACTGGAAAGGTGACATCATCGGAGAGATAGGGCTTCAGTTCTATGGAAAAACAGCGGCTTCTTTGTCCCACGAGATGAAGAATGCCCTGGCTATCATGAACGAAAATGCAGGGCTTTTGGAGGACTTTGCCGCCATGGCAGAGGGGGGGGTGCCTATTGACCCGGGACGGCTCAAGAGCTTGGCCGGAAAAATAATCAAACAGGTTCGGCGGGCAGACGGCATCGTGGGGACCATGAACAGGTTTGCCCACAGCGTTGATGAATCTGTTGCCGATGTGGACTTGGGCGAAATCGTAGAGTTTGTTGTCGCCCTTTGGCGGAGATTGGCCTCCATGCAAGGCGTGACCCTGGAACCAAGGCGAGGCGACAGCCCGGTGACGATCACGACAAACCCATTTTTTCTGCAAAACCTTATCTCCCTGTGCCTTGACTTTGCTATGGCAAAGGTCGGGGCAGGAAAGACTGTCAGCCTTGTGGCCGAGGAAACGGAAAATGGTGCCGAGGTCAGATTTATGGGAGTTGGAGGCCTTGCGGAGGTGCCGGACACGTTTCCGGCAAATCGGGAAAAAATCCTGCTTGAGGCGCTCGGGGCTCAACTTGCCGTTGATACAGAGGCCGGAGAACTCGTCCTTACCCTGTCAAGAGACGTTGATTAGGAGGGCATCCAGGCCTGTGGTTCTAGGAAAGGAGAAGTACCCATGACAGTGGAAGTCTTGGATGTTCTGGGTCATAAGTGTCCTCAACCGGTGTTGAAGATTGCTGTGAAGGCGCCGGAGATGAAACAGGGTGATATCTTGGAGGTATTAGGAGACTGCCCGACCTTTGAGAACGATGTGCGCACATGGTGTGAGCGGCTGGGCAAGGTCTTGCTTTCCGTCAAGGATGACGGGGAGAATAAGAAGAGGATCCAGATACGGTTTTAAAAATCCCAAAAGGACCATAGGGCCAGAACATGGGGGGTATAGGGGGCTCATAATCGAGCAAACCAGCATAGCACGGTTGGCCTATGAGCGTTCCCTGAACACGGTTCTTTGAAGAGGCGCTACTCTGGAAAGAGGTTTGAGATATGGAAAAGAAGGTCAAATGCTGGGAAATTCTAAAATGTGACGAGAAGGAATGCCCGGTTTACAAGTCAAAGGAGCTGAATTGTTGGCTCGTCTCAGGGACCCATTGTCATGATGAGATCCAGGGCAAATTTCTGGAGAAGATGGAGATGTGCCTTCAGTGTGAACCCTTTTTAAACAACATGGACCCTTCTTCGCTGGGAATGACGCTTCAGGTGGTCAATGAACAATTCCAAGATTTTAGGAGGTTAGTAGACGAAAGGGATAAGGAGCTGGAAGCTATTAGCATGGAGTTGGCCCTGGCACTGTCCGAGGTCTTCGAGGCAATGAAGAGGATTTCTTCAGGGGACCCCGATGTAAGGGTGCCGGAAGCCTCATCTCTTGAGCTCATTAGCAAACTGAAAAATATTGTCAACCAGACGGGTGAAAATCTGGCAGACATTGTTTATCTGTCTCATGAATTTGCCATCGGTCTTGCAGAACACTTCGATGTATTGAACAGGGTTTCAAGAGGCGACTTGACTGCCCGGGTGCACGGCACATCACAAGTAGAACTCTTGGAGGCCCTGAAGAAGGTGACAAACCACATGATCGGAAATGTGTCCAGAGAGATCACGGAACGCAAGCAGGCTGAAAAACGACTGGAAACCCATGCCGGGGAACTGGAAGAAAGCAATCGTAGGCTGGAGGAATTCGCCTATGCTGTCTCACATGACCTTCAAGAGCCGCTTCGTACGGTGGCAAGCTATCTCCGACTTCTGGAGCGACGCTGTGGAGACAAACTGGATGACGATGCCCAGGGATATCTCACCTATGCCGTCGACGGGGCCAACAGGATGTACGGCCAGATCGATGAATTGTTGGGCCATTCACGTGTGGACAGCTAGGGGCCTGCGTAAAGGGGGCTTGTAGTGAGGGCCGGCAGTGACAGGGAAGTCGAGGCAGTCGTCCCATGAACTGCCAGAGACGCTGTAAGGTTGTGCAGAAAGGAGTTGACTAGGAGATGTTACGGGGGCCTCCAAGAAGGGAAGAGCCCGTGTTTTCAGTATCCTTCAAGGAGGATGCGAGACCAAAGGTTCGCGAGCGGCGACGTTGCGCGTTGCCAGGGCAATCCCTACGCTGGGGTCATCAAGAAATTAGCTAAACAAACTAGTTGGAATTGAAGAAGATAGGTGGATTATATTTACTAACTTTTCTTGCATTCGAAAGGAGACATGAAGATGAAAGCGAGGATCTTAATCGTTGACGATGAAAAAGAGTTTGTGGATTCTCTGGCCGAACGTTTGAGTATGCGGGACTATGACATCACGACATCCTTCAGCGGTCAAGAAGCTGTGGAGAAGTTGAAGGGGTACAACTTCGATGTCGTTATACTGGATGTTGCCATGCCAGGGATGGACGGCATTGCCACGCTACGTGAAATCAAGAAGCTGAAGCCCCTCACCGAGGTGCTCATGCTGACTGGAAACGCCACCGTGGAAACGGCCGTGGAAGGGATGAAGTTGGGCGCCTTGGATTACGTGTTGAAACCTTGCGAGATCGACGAGTTGGTCGCGAAGATAGACAGGGGCTACGACAGAAAGGCCGAACAGGAAGAACGCATCCGTTCAGTGAAAGTGGCCGAGATCATGGCGTCACCCATGTCGGCGCTGAAAAAATAGCCGGGTTAGAGCCCATTGTGAGTTCGACGTAGCTTCAAACACCGTTACGGGGTATAGGCTGAACGGGCCCCTCTCCCAGACAACGGATTCGCCATGTTCTTTCAGAAGGGTCTTGGCCCAATTTTTGGGATGCAAGTTTGATCTGTCGCAACATGTCGCGGCATGAGAAAAGGGGCACAAAAATGAAGCTAAGCATCTTGGTGGTGGACGACGAAGAAGAATTTGCCGCCTCTTTATCTGAGCGTTTGACCGTCCGTGGTTATGATGTGACCATTGCCTTAAGCGGTGAGGACGCGGTTAAGAAGGTGAGGAGTTACGACTTTGATGTCGTCATACTGGATGTGAAAATGCCTGGCATTGACGGTATCGACACCCTTCGTGAAATCAAAAGGATAAAACCGTTGACGGAAGTGATTATGCTGACTGGACACGGAAGTGTGGAGACAGCTATCAAGGGGATGCAACTGGGCGCCCTGGATTATTTCATGAAACCCTATGTTCACGAAGAACTGGTCTTCAGAATAGAAAGAGGCTGTCAGAGAAAAGCTGAACACGAACAGCGCATTCGTTGGGCCAAGGCAGCCCATATTATGGCGTCACCCAGGGATGCACTGAAGGAATAGCCGGTGCTTATGGGTCATTGTGAGGCCATAATAGACTCAAGTCACAACCAGTTCACTTGCCCCGGCAGTCAGTCGCCTCATTGGGGCTGCCAGTGACGTCGCCGATGTCCAGGCGCCGTGTGGGGCGGTTCCTGCTACCATCCAGCAAGGACCCTTTCCCCGCAGCGGCACAGGATTACCGAACCACAGGCAGTAATAGGAAACGGAGGTATAGGATATATGGATTACTTAAGGAGTCCGGGCATTGTCCCGGACAATGGATCAGTTATGTGCCGTCAACGTTCCCTGGGGGCGTTCTTTGGAAAGCTTAGGGAAGTAGCGGTCCATCATTGCAGCTTTGACCTGGCGGGGACCCTGCCCGTGATGGTTGAATGTGCAGATGAGAGCCAGAGCCTGAAGGCCCTTTACTTTCTGGCCACCTTTGGGGCGTCTCCTTTTGTTGGAGGACGGGTAGGGGCCGAACTCGATGTGGGAGCGATTGCACCGGCTGCACATCACGCTGAGAATCTGGTCTATGTCATGGGAAGTCATACCGGATACGACCGTGAGACCAAGACCATGGGGACCATCTATCGCGAAAAAGAAGGGGGCTTCAGCCCCTGTTGCGGCAAACTGGCCGGTGTCCTGGGGCCCTATCTCAAAGAATACGAGCATGCCAAAAATGGTATTATGGTCTTCAAAGAAGACGGGCGTGTCTTGCTTGAGATCCCGAATCGATTTCTTGGAACAAATGGCTCTGATTCCGCGCACCCAGTGAGCCTCTGCCTGGAAGGTTCTCTAGTAAAGGGGGGATGGGAGTCAAAGGGCGCAGTGACAGCAGAGAGCCCCTATTCCGTCCTTTTCGAGGCCCATCCAGACCTGCAACGTGCCTTGGAAGCCAAGAAGCGGGCCGTCACTCCTGACGCCGCACCCATAGGAGACGTTCTTACGGGGGCCTATTTCAAATTTCTTTGGACTTTATCCGAACCTGCTTCAGATGGCATTACCAGGCGGCTCCATCCTTTCATGCATGAAATCGTCAGCAGTGCAGACTATGCTCCCATGGTCACAGTGGCCAATGTGAACACGTGGACAGAGTTTAACCGATTCGTGGATGCCGTCCATGCCATACCGGATGTCTTTTCCAAGGGGGTCTTTGGGGTGTCGGGTTTAACAATGGACCTCTATATCGAAGGAAGGTCTTACCCCTATTCCAATGTCTACTATCCCCAATATGCCTTCTTTAAACCGGCTGGCCAGGTAGAAGGGACTGTCATGGGGCCGTCTGAGATCAACCATCTGTTGGACGCTTACACTCCTGCAAAGGAGAGGCCTTCCTTGGATCAAATCCTGGCGTGCAATGACCAAAAGGAAGAAGAGATAGCATTCTAGCCAACAAGCCCATTCATTTCATCGGAGAAACCCTGTAAGGAGAGCTATGCGCTCTTCGTCGCAAAGGCGCTCCGGCGGGTGGAGTCATCTCCCCTGAGGGGGCGAAAAGGGCTCGCTACGCCTCGTAAAGTAACAGCCACAGGGTGAAAAATACCGTGATTCTCAAGTGCCCCACGTGTAAGGCGTACTGCCAGCTTGGAGATATAGAAAAGGAACCCCTTCCTAAAGGGGGATACCTCATCCGGTGCGGGAAATGCCAATGCACGATTGGCATTAAAGATCAGGAGGGTCGGATCAACATGTTGAAGCCGAGGGAAGAGCTGGTGCCATCCACGAAGTCGCTTTAGGGGCCGGCCCCATGTTGTGATGGCTTCTTAGGGGAACCATAGAAAAAAGCCCCAACTGCCACGGGCAGTTGGGGCTTTCTTTCGTTGGGACTGGCGCAGTCTCTGCTACGCAGGCTTAAAGAGCATGAGCCATACCTGGCAGATGCCTATGCTCAGTATCATATACGGAAAGGCTGTTTTCATGAACCCGATGAAGGATATCTTGTAGCCCTTGGACTCGGCGATCCCCATGGTGACCACGTTTGCCGAGGCGCCGATGATGGTACCGTTGCCGCCAAAGCAGGCCCCCAGGGCCAAGGCCCACCACAGGGTGTTTTCAGAGCCCGGGATGACCTTGCTCAGATAGGCCACAATGGGGAGCATGGTGGCCGTAAAGGGGATATTGTCCACAAAGGCGGACATGATGGCCGCCACCCAGAGGATCAAGGTCATGGACATGAGATAACTTCCACCTGATACATCCAGGATCCAGTCGGCAATCACGGCCAGGAGCCCGGCCTCTTCCACGGCGCCTACGAGGATAAAGAGGAAGATAAAGAACATGAGGGTGGGCCATTCAATATCCTTTTCAATGAGATGGAGCAGATCCACCTTCTTGGTCACCACCCCGATGGTAAAGAGGATGCTTGCACCGGTCAGAGCCGCCACACTCACCTCCATATGCCAGTAACCATGGGAGAGGAAGAGAAAGACGGCAAAGCCGAGGACAATCAGACCATAGGTGAGGAGCTGGGGGTCATAGATCTTATACTTTTCCTTCAGCTCGGCCGTAAATTCGTCCACATTGGCGATCGATGCCTGTGCTTTGGCGTAATCCTTGCCCCACACGAGCTTGGTATAGATAAACATGACGATCATGGAGACCACGCAGATGAGGGCCAGGGCAACCACAAAATCCATGAAGGTGAGGCCCGCATAGGAGCCGATCATGATATTGGGTGGATCGCCGATAAGGGTGGCTGTGCCGCCCACGTTGGAGGCCAGGACCAATGGGATAAGCAGGTAGAGGGGATTGAGACTACAGGAGATGGCGATCTCGATGGCCACGCCTGTTAAGAGCAGCATGGTGGTCACATTGTCCAGAAAGGCTGAAGAGACGGCCGTAAAGATCATCAGGACGACCGTTAGGACGAAGACTTTCCCCTTTGCCATCTTGTAAGATATGTAGGCACACCATTGAAAGACCCCGGTATTTTTGAGCACGCCCACGATGATCATCATCCCCATCAAGAGAAAGACCACGTTCATGTCAATGGCAAAGATGGCCCGCTCAAAGGAGAAGATGCGAAACTCGGGATTGATGGTCCCGATGGTGTAGGAGAGACACATCATCATGGCAGCGCCCAGCATGGCGGCAATGGTTCGATGGAGGAGCTCAAAGGCGATGAGGGCATAGGCAAGGATAAAAACAACAGTAGAGATCCAGAAGGCCGGACCCAGGACCCGATCCAGCGCCACCTCCTCGGCCACATAATAGTGGTTTCCTATCTTGGCGAAGTCCGTTCCAGGGAAAGGCACGGTCTTGGTCTCAAAGCTGGTCTTTCCCACTTTCATATCAAAGTGGGCCGCCTCCATGGCGCCTGCTTCCACCATGAAATCGGTGACGAAGTGGCCGTTGTGGGCAGTCTCCACATGGGCCATGTCATGGCCGTTCATGTGCACGGTGATCACCGCTTCTCCAACCGGTTCTTTGTGGGAATCGATGATAGTGCCTGAAATGGTCACATAGTCTCCACCTTCAATATGGACCATCTCGTGGGCGCCCTTCCCTCCGTGACCAGCAAAGGCAAGTGTGGGTACAGAAAGCGCAAGAACTGCCACAACCAACAAAAGCAATTTTAGTGTACGCATGAAAAATCCTCCTCCCTTGTTTTCCTGGATTTGTGGCTCCGCCTTGAAGAAATAGCCGGAAACACAGCTTCCTTTTTTTTATCAAAAGTGCCTCGGCCTGTTAGCACAAAGGGTGGGCTTGGTCAATCCTTTTTTTGCCATCTTCTTTAGGAGAAGCCTCGCTGTTCGGGTGGCGAATGCTCCATTCGCCTAGGATGTGGCCCCTCTGTAAGCCTCCAAGCAACAGCCTGTTTTTATTTGACACATGGACTGATGGATGATAGGGGGTGCCAGTCCCCATGGCTGTTTCAAGGGGCGTAGGAGTGAGATGGAGCCTGAGACGTTCTTTATCCGCTCTGTGATGGTCCAGAATGTGATTATGGGGATTATTGGGGCGATCATTCTGGGGCTCCTGGTCCACACCATCCGGAGACGGAAATCGATCCATGTCATATTGGTGGTGCTGTGGGCCTTGATTGCCATGTGGTTTTTCAATGGGCCCTTGTGGGGGTTTAGCGCCGTTACCGTAGGCCCTAGGGGGTTGGAGCTTCACTATGGCTTCTCATCGGTCTTTTTGAATACTACTTTGCCTGTTGATACAGAGTGGAAAATCCGCAGGTATCGGGGCGGCATCAGGAGGTTGAAAAACCTCTACTTCTTCGAAATGAGACAGCACAAGAGCCTCAAGGTCCGCGGGGGAGACAAGCTGGAGGTGCTCAAAGCCCTTGGGGCGGCCATTGATCGCATCAACGGAAGACCCATGGGCAGCCTCATAGAGCGCCCAGTGAACGAGTAGTCTCCCGATTGGAGGCCTTTGTGTGGATGCTGGGCTAAGAACATGGAAAAGACTGCCACGAAAACACGAAAGAGGGAAAACCGGAGTTAGGCGGATATGAAGATTCATGAATACCAGGCAAAAGAGATATTTTCCAAACATGGAATCCCTGTGCCTAAGGGGGCAGTGGCCCGTGGTCCTGAAGAGGCAAGAAAGATTGCCGATGAGATCGGCGGGCACCGCTGGGTCGTGAAGGCCCAGATCCACGCTGGAGGCCGCGGCAAAGGGGGCGGCGTGCATATAGTAGAAACGCCTGAAGCCGTGGCCCAGGCGGCCCAAGAGATGCTCGGCATGACCCTGGTCACACCCCAGACCGGTCCAGAGGGGAGAAAGGTGAGGGCGGTCCTGGTGGAAGAGGGCCTTGCCATCAAGCAAGAGTTCTACGTCGGAGCAGCCGTAGACCGGGCCAGGCAATGCCCGGTTCTCATCGCCAGCGGTGAGGGCGGCATGGGCATTGAAGAGTTGGCTGCAAGGCACCCTGAACGGATTGTAAGGCAATGGGTGGATGTGGGTGTAGGGTTTCCGGCCTTTCAGGCACGAAATCTGCTATTCGGCATGGGGATAGATACCGGTTTTATACGGCCGGGCACAGCGGTTTTCAGTCAGCTTTATAGAATTTTTGAGGCCTTAGATTGCATGCTGGTGGAGATTAATCCGCTGATTGTCACAGAGGACGGACGCCTCCTGGCCCTGGATGCCAAGATAGAATTTGATGACAATGCGTTGTATCGCCACAAGGACCTCTTGGAACTGGAAGACAAGCACGAGCAAGACCCGTTGGAGGTGGAGGCCTCACAACACCGCCTAAACTACATCCGCATGGATGGTGATGTGGGGATCATGGTCAATGGTGCAGGGCTGGCTATGGCGACCATGGATCTCATCAAGCAGGCAGGGGCCAGTCCAGCCAATTTCCTGGACGTGGGTGGCGGGGCCACCACTGAGATGGTGACCAAGGGTTTTGAGATTATCCTCGGAGATAAGAACGTTCGGGGGATTTTGATCAATATTTTTGGCGGTATCTTGAGGTGTGACGTACTGGCCAACGGGGTGGTTGAGGCTGCCAAAAAGGTCGCCATCCAGGTGCCTGTGGTGGTCCGACTGGACGGTACCAATGTGGAGGAGGGGCGCCAGATCCTGGCCCAATCGGACCTTGATTTTGTCGTGGCCGACAGCATGGCAGATGCGGCAGGGAAGGTGAGGGGGATCGTGTAGTGGCGCAAGGCAGAAG
>Ga0272444_10003895_pt1 | contig 13307 bp, 6 predicted proteins | sample SSMForm13_FD_201033 | JGI IMG/M metagenome (GOLD analysis project Ga0272444, IMG submission 201033) | Marine sediment archaeal communities from Little Sippewissett salt marsh, Falmouth, MA, United States - SSM-Form-13 | ecosystem: Environmental > Aquatic > Marine > Wetlands > Sediment ...
CATGATTTTGCCGGAAACCTTTCCCTCTATGTACTCTAACCGGCTCTTGCGATCCTTCAAAGTCTGGCCACCCAAAACAACATTCATACCGCTTTTTGCCGGTGCCAGTTCCATTCCCATTTCCGCCCCTGGCATGAGAGCTGCCATTCCAACCGGCGTAATAGAAGGAAGACAGGCGATGGCGGGCTCGAGGGTTATATTGAAATCTTTGTCCATCCCACCCAGAAGCTCAGAAGCCATTTCGTAACGCAGGGCATCCACCAAAAAGTAGACTGTTTTTTTCTTTTGGGCCAAGGCGGGGGCAACCCGGTCGCAATAAACCCGGTATTGGGGAAGAATTCCATCTATTTCAAATCCGGATTTTTGAAAGCATCTCACAAAAGTACGATTCAGTTCATCGGCCAATTCCGCGTATATTTTTCTAACCTTCGCCGTTAGTATTTCAAAATCATCCTCATCTGACTCATCAGGATCGAGGTTTAGCAGGCGGCTTTCCCAATGGCGCTGCAAACGGTCCGCCATCATCCAGGGTTCTGAAAAAAGGCAATAGGCCTTGGCCATTTCAGAGGCCGAAAAATCCAGGCTTTTGATCTTTGCCTGAATCTTGGCCGCTTCCGCAATGAAACGTCCGGCAAGTTCGAGAGCAGACCATTTCAACAAAAGTTCCGGCGACTCCCTGCTCCAGAAAGACTTTTTCCGGGACTCAGCAAGGTGCATCGCCTCTTCCAAACGTCCTTCAAGCAAGGATGTTTGGGCGGACTGTATGAGAAGGGACTCAAAGCACGGAAAGGTTTCCACTGCAGCTAAATAACCAGGGTCCAAATCCATTTGAGAAATATTGGCGGCCTCCTCAAGGGCTGTTGCCGCCTCAATATAGCCGTCTCGGAAGTCAACACGGTTTCGCCAGGTCTCGCACAGGTGTTTCAGGGCATCTATTTGCACGGGCTTTTTCGGCAAGCTGACAGTGGCAAGCGCTGATGGCCTTTCCCATTCGGGTATGGCGCCGGTAAATTCGGCCAGCAAAATCATTCTACGCAAAGTCTGTCGAGCTTCACCGGGAGACGAAGTATCGCCGAAATCCAGGCCCAGCTCAGAATGGACCATGCTTCGAAATTCGCCCAAAGCCTTCTTTTTGTTAAGCTTTGAGTCCTTGGAGGTTCCCGAAGAAAACTCGATAATGGATTCGATGGGTGATGCTGCGCCAAAAACCAGTTTAAGAGCGCCTGAGGTGATGCTACCGACCTCTTCTGAGACACGATCAAGATCTTCGAGGGTCAGCAACCCCTCCTCCACCTGTCTTGCCAGGTGTGCGGCTTTTTCTGGAGCGACTTCCAGAAAAAAGGTTTCCGCCTGAACACGCAGCCGGCTGTTCCTTTCCGGAGCTTCGGCACCAGGCTCAACAACAACACCGGCGGTTTCCGCTTCGATCAGGGCAAAGGAAGTACTCGCTCTTTCCATGGGGACATAAACGACGACATTGGGAGCAACACCGCATCCATCTATGGGTTTTCCTGCAGACGAAACAAATTCCAGATGAGGTTCCAGTTCATGACGAAGACGGAAAAAGGAATCAATGTATTGCAAAACCGATGTTTCGGGGATGTTCAGTTCCTGACACAATCGGGCATATGCCTTTTCGGGATCATACCAGACAACAATGCCCCGCTCCTTAACCTGCCGGACGATCATGTTTCGGATTCTATCAGATAGCTTGGCCATATTTGACTTCATCCTTGCCCATCTAATTGGTTTTCCACTGCAGCGGCAATGAGAGGCGCGACATCACGTAGACCCTCTAATGTCAATTTATTGTTTTGATACATTTCATACCATTTTCTTCTTTGTCTAATAACTCTTTCATCATCCCGAAGATGAAGACGGATTAGGGTATATTGGGCTTTTTCGCGTAAATGCTCCGGAACTATATCCGTAATTACCATCTGAAGGGAGGGCAGCAATATTTCGAACCACCCTTCTTGAACCTCGAAGGGGTCCAGCACGGAGTCATCAGCGTTCATTTTAGATTTATTCAGCCAGTCTGCGCAAAATCGGTAGTTCGACCATTCGAAGGCCAGATGGCGGTAATTTTTGCAGCTCAGGTAATGGTCCACCGTTCCGTTTGGTGCATACATTACGGTGTAAGCACAAAGGTCGGAAAAACCGTTCGCCAGAGGTTTCTTGAATTCGCTCCAATAGTCTTTTGGCCGGTCGTTACCTGGGTGCTCATCCAACCATCGATTACCACGCTTACGGCATCGCTCATCAAAATCGAGCGGTTCAGGCTGCTGTTCGAAGTGAATCATGACACGTGACCCTTTCTTTCAACGATCCATCTGGGCCAGAAAGGATCATGGTCGGCCAGGACCCGCAACAACTCTTTATGGATATCCTCTTCAGTCGTCAGGTTTGCCGGAAGGTCTGCGCGATCGCCGCGCATCCATTGTTCTGCGGTCTCAACAGCGATTTCGGCCTCCTTGGACCGAGCCTGCTGCAGTCCAAAGGCTTCCGAAACCAGCCAATTGAGAACGTCACCCTGTTTTGCCCATGGAATTACACGTACGGAAGCAGCGCCGTTTTCCAGGTCAAATGTGAAAAGGCTGTCCATACTTTCGTCGAAATTAGTCTCAACCGATGCGGTAACGAGAGGGGAATGTGTCGATACGATCAACTGGCGGTTTGAGATTGTAGTGCCTTTTTTGCCAAGCACATCCATAAGGGCAGGGAGAAACAGCCGCTGCCACCTGGGGTGCAAATGGGATTCGATCTCATCAAAAAGAACGACCAAGCGGTCTGTTGGCTCCTCCTTTCTAAGCCTTGCAGCTTCTCTATGCTCTGACAATGCCCAAACCAGGAGGTAAGCAAACCCCAAAATTCGCCGAACGCCCGCCGATGCATGGGTGATAGGGATGCGGCCATAGGGTAGTACTATGGTCGGGATGTCGCGGACATCATCCGGTGAAAACCTCCCGGGTTCACCGATTTCCCAGACATTAAATTCTTCGGGCTTGAGACGGGTCAAAACCTGGCCAAGGCTCTTAAACTCATGGCTTTTTTTCAATTGCCAGCTTACCCAATCCCGCAACAACCCATTGCAAATGGTTTTTTTCTCTTTTTCCAATCCGTTCCAAAGCGTATCGGTGGAGAAATGAAACGGTTCCGGGCGTGTTTCCCCATCTTGAGATAGCTCCAACACCTGAGGCCGCCAATAGTTTCGGGCAGGATCCCATACGGAAAACCCCCCATCCACGCGCGCATAGATGACAAGCCCCGGTTTTACCGGACGCCCCTTAGGGAATTTCCACAACTGGGTCAGGGCATCGAATGAGGTTTTGGTGGGTATTGAGCCTAAGGCGCCTCGGAGGGAAAATTCAATTTCCGAAGTACCTTCCTGCTCCAAAGGCAAAGCCGGGTTACCGGCCCAGGTGCGGGTAAGTGCCCACCAAATCACATCCAGCAGGAACGTCTTTCCCAAGCCGTTGTCTCCAGTAAAAAGGTTGAGACGCGGCCCGAACTCAAATGTCATCGCGGGGGCGGGACCCACACCAGAGAGTTTTAGGTTCTCAATTGTTGCTTGCATTGGCTCACCTCATTGATTGATCAATGTCACGCCAGGTCGTGGGCTATAGCGAAGGATTTGTTGGTTTTACACTTTTCTTTAACGCGACCGGGCCAGTATTCCATGGCCTGGTGTGCCCAATCGTATTTTTCAGCTTCCAGTTCCTGCCATGCCTTTTTCGTGTCCGTCCAGGAGGGCAAAAGTTCCCACAGGGGAGCGGCGTTTAAGAGCACGCCATCGTCTATATGGGGGGTATAGCCCCTTTGAATGACAGCGTTCAGGCGTTTGGAAAATTCCTGCATGTCATCGAAAATGTCCGCCAATTGGGAGGCTTCCTTTTCCAGTCTGCGCTTCTCCGCGCCTGCTGTTTGATCCGCCTTGGCCTTGAGTTCCTTGATTTGGGATTCCAGCCAACGGGTTTTAGGGTCCACAAATTCCGAGCGTACTTTGAAGAGCGTGTCCGTGGTGAAGCGCTCCTGAAACACCCAGACCGTGAATTTGCGTTTGGGGGATTGGAGAGGCCAATATATGGGGCGCTTGCGGAAAAGCTGGAAGTGATGACGCCAGAAAGAAACCTCGGGTGTGCCGGTGAATCTGTCCAATAAATTGCGCAGAAGTTCCTCGAAGTCTCCATCAGAGCAGCAGGCTTCGCGGATGAGGGCATGGGCGGTTTCCTGGCCGCGCATCAGTTCCAGACATTGGAGGGTTCGGGCTGTTATGTCCTGAGGATGTCCGTGTTGAGAAACCATGATGCCGTCTTCGTCGATCAAGGAGTGGATGGTGCCTGCCGTCTTTTCATCAAAACTCCCCCGGCCAAGACAATCGGATTCGCCGACTGCATACCGGCCCAATGTCGTTCCAAAAGCGTAGCTGATCCAGGCCCGGGCAAGGGCGGATTCGGTCCAGGCGCTTTCGATCGCGTCATCGTCATCGTTGCTTTTCGATGGAGCGTCTTCATCAGTATCCTCTGTTGAGGCAGTCGCCGTGCCTTCCAGCTCGGCTTTCAAGGCAAGGCGATCCTCTTCGGTCAGGCCGTATAGACGAGTTACCTCCTTGTCTATATCTTCTTCAATTTCGCGTAACTGGGTATGTCGATCAGCCACTTGAGCAACAGATACAGGCGGTTGAATGAAATCATAGGTAATTTCGCTTTCGGCGCTGTCCTGCATTGCAAGATTAATGGATTTTCTCACCAAAAGATCGAGAGCCTCCGAAGATTGATCTGGAATCGGAAGACGTTCTATGTCTCCAACCTGATAGGAAATAGTCGGGTTAAGGGCACTCAACACAAAATCTGCAAAAGATGAATTAAATAACCCCAATACTGTAAAGATTTTATCTTCGGTGGGATAGCAAGTCATTCCCTTTACATCATGAACAAATCCTCCCGGCGAAATCCGTCCGGCGAACCCTTTAGAACTTACATCGCTCCAAGTTACGCCTTTCAAAAAGAATTTATCAGTGTTAATAATTATCTTTGACCAATGAGTCTTACTATGATGTTCAACCCATGCTTTTAGCTCCTTGCCATCCTCAGCGTAATTAATACAGTGTTCTTGATTTCCAAACCATGCCGAAGATTTCCCACCTTTCATGTAAGGAAACCAAGTTTTCCCGGATGTACATGTTTGTTCACAGCTTATAATATCAAAGCCAATTCTGCCTTTATCTATTTCCCACCATTTACGAAGAAATCTAAAGTTATCTGATGTTGCTAAACCTTGACAAGCTTTAGCCAAATCTCCCATAAGTTGAAAGTTTTTAAATAGTTTCGATACCATCTCGGGTATCCAATACACCAAGGGCTTACCAGGGATCGTATCGAAATTTTCCTGTGGGCGGGTAAAAACCAACGGATGTTTTAGGCCAAACTTAAGAGTGGCGAGCCCATCTTCAAAAGCGAGCCGCTTAGCCTCCGAATCCCTTTCACGCACCAAACGGAAATAGGTTCCTTGATAGCCTTGCCTTTTTTGCAAATCCGTTTCTTTTCTCAACACATGGGCCGCAGTCTGCAAGGTTCCAGGATTTCCTACAGCAAACAGGCCGCCGCCAAAATGTGCGAGAGTTTCCACGCAGACACTTTGTCTTAAGGTATCGCGCATGTTTTCATAACTGCTGATAAACATGAAAGAGTGCATGGTCAGCATGCCGATGAAACCATCCTGACGAGCGAGTTCCTGGCAGCGAAGAATGAACGCTGCATAGAGATCGGACTTGCCCTCCGGGTACTGGTCTTTGAGCAACTCCGCCAACCGTTTGTTCATTTTTCGGGCGGATAGATAAGGCGGATTGGTTGCAACCACATCATACTGCGATGAAACAATGCCAAGATAGCGGAGACCTTTTGCCGTTTCGGAAGCAAAGTGACCGGGGGCGATTTCCTGACTTTGGGATTTCTGGATGTAGATGTCCAGATGCCGAAGTATTTGTTTATAAAGTACTTCAAAAAACTCTTGTACGCCTCCCTTGGTCGCGAATTGGTCCTCTGTAACACCAGGAAAGGAAAGCGGTAATTGCTTTTTTGCATCAACATTTTTTCGCTCTTCTGCGATGAGGTATTCGAGGGTCTTTTCTATCCTTAGAAGGCTGCCGAGTTGCTCCGAGTCTTTCAAACTCGAAGCCATTGTCCGGAGAATGCGTTCATAAATGGGGTGGCTGAATTCCGATTCAGAAATGAACTCTTCAAGCTTGCCGCCGGTAATAGCTTCGACATTGGCGCAGGCAAGATTGCGGTCCGAGAAGGCGCATTGCTTGTTTAGGTTGCGGGCCTTCAGCAACAGGGTGAGCGCGGAAAGCTGCACTGCACGCAGGTCTATATCGATACCATAGATATTGTTGGCGATGATGCTCGCGGGGATTTCCTCAACGGAGTCAACGCTCGGTCTTTCGGGCCATCCTGGTTGGCCGGCCTTATCCACCTCTTCCTTATACATTTCAACGAATAGGTCAAAAGCCACGAGGCCAAAGTGCATGGAGCCGCAACTGGGGTCTATAAAAGTAACGCCCTTTACAGGTTTCAGTTCCCGGGCTGCACCATTAAAGGGAACAAGGTAGCCCAATTGGTCCTTTAGACGGCTATCCGGATGCATTTCCACCCACAGCCGGCCCAGTGTATTTTCAACCAAAAACTTAACAACCCAACGGAGGGTGAAAAGCTGGGTTACGGAAGGGATGTCTTTGGCCTCAAATTTTTTCTTTGACAGGCGAGCAGCGGTGAAGGCGGCCTGCAACTCCTCGGCATTGAATGCCTGATACACCCAACCGACTGTCTCCTCGTTTCCGGTTTTCCAGGCTTCCACCAAGTTCTCCTGGTTCATCGATTCCACGATCTTTTTCAGAACCGGCGGTCGGGGAAACAGACGACTGGAAATGTTTTCCGGGTCGAAAAGAATGGATACGTCCTTGGCCAGCTGGTTGCATTGCCACAGCAAAAACTTCCGATAAGCCTCGTCACTCGGGCCTTCTCCCATTGCATTCTGAGGCAAGGCACCCTTCTGATGCAACGCATACATCTCATCGTTGCCATCGGAGGTGAGCCAGAAAATGAAACTGTTGGACTTGTCCAGTTTGCCCACGGTAGCCTTGATGATCCTGCGATCCTCCATCATGCGCAGGGCCACCAGACGGTTGAGCCAGGTAAAGGCGGTCTCCCTGACAAGTTTGGCCCGAGCGTCTTTTGGGTTTATGCCGGCGGCTTTCTCTTCAATGGCGTACGCTCCCAAATGCCTTCGGGTTTCGGCGGCTTCCGGGATCTGGTTGACGGCGGGGTAACGGGACTGGTCCGCAAACTTGCCGTCCGGCAGCCAGCCATAAATGCCTTCCAACTGACGTCCAGTCTCAGTTTCCAGTGCAGCACGGGCGTTCAGGGTGAAACTTTGAATTTGGGTGATCAGGGTGTCATTCATCTATTTCATTCCCTCAAGAAGGATGTAGCATTTCATTGTCTCATAAGCTGACGAGCAAGGCGTTGTTCCTCTTCTCTGGCAAGTTGGTCCTTTAATTGCTGCAAAGTATCGGTGAAAATCTCCGAAGAAGCCGAAACCACATTCTTAGCTGTGGCCACTCGTGTGTTGGCCCAGGCATAGTTTATGGCTCGCAGTCCATGGCCATCTTGTTCCTCAGGTGGTTCAGCTGCTTCGTCTGGGCGGTCAGCCCTGTGCGCGATTTGGTTGCGCCGTTGAACCAACTCGCTGATTTGACGTTTGAGCTCGTTGTCTGGGTTGCCTGTTTTAGCAGAAACTTTATCCCAAAAGTTTGTCACGGTGAGGATGTTGGCTATTTTTTCTATGGAAGACGCATCATAGAGGGTGCCCCGCTCAAAAGTTTTCAGTATTATCTGTTGCAGCCGCACATCAGGGTCTTCGTATCCCTCCAACGATAGGTAATCATCTAAGGAAAGTGTGATTTTCTTTAAAGACTCATCAGCTCTTCTACGTCGTGCGCGGACGATGGTGAGCACGTTTTCACGAAGGGCGTCCCCAAAAAATGATTCTAAGGCCGTACAACCCACAACAACCGCCTGTCGTAGCAGGAAATTGATGCCGTCTTCGACCAGAAGGCTTTGCGGAATTGGCGCTGTCCCTTTTGCCACCAAAACCACCTGGTCGTTTCGCGCGTGCCTGAGAACCGAATTTTCAGGAATCTCAAAACAGGTGCAAACCGCAAGGCGCAGCGGTTCATCTATCCTGCCTTCCTGCAAACCCCGAAACAATTCATGAAGCTGGAGCAGATGGTCGGCTACAGAAAAATTTTGAATCGCTAAGTCATAGGCACGCATGGTTTACTCCAGAATCACTTTGCAGCCCTGGGCCAGAAGCTTTTCCAGCTTGTCGTGCAGGGCTGTGATAACGGAATCCAGATCTTCCTTGCTTTCGATTTTTCCTGAAAAATGTTGGGAGATTCGGAACCGTTCCACTTTTTCCTCGGGCTCCACCGCCTTTTGCAGCCGGAGGATCACCTCCTGGGCCAGGCTCTCAACGGCAGCGATATCACTTTCCATCTGTGATACAGTCGCATGCGTGACCCGGCAAACGGTATCACCTTTTTTCAGTTCCAGCTTTTCACCCAGGCGAGACACGAGGGGGCGAAGCAGGGCATCCCGTTCCACCTCGGTGATATCCTTATCTTCGGCAAAAGCAGTCCATTCCGGCCTGCCCTTTACACGGTCCACCGCTGTCTCATAGACCTTTTTGCGCCGCTCGAACGTGCTACGGTAAAGCCTGTCATATTCGGCGACAATCGTTTCCGCTGCCTGCCGAACGCTCTCCAAATGGTCAAGGACGTTCTCCGAATCAAAAGCCTCTTTTAATTCAGCAGCGGTTTCCTGAATTTTCGGGCTTGGTGAACGGTCCGCGAGAACTGGCCATTGCTCATTTAGAACCCGGCGGGCAGTTTCCAGAACCTTGAGATTGGCTTCAGAAGCCAGTGCCTCAAGGGTTGCCGCTTTCTTCCGACCTTCGAGATAGGATTTACCCTCGCCGGCAAGAGTTTTCACGCAGTCGTCGGGCGCCATGTCGAGTATGCCCTCGACCCATTGGAGTTGGGCTGCAACGGATTCCGCTCCTGGAACCTTTAGGGCGGTGAGGCGGGCAACAAAGGGGAGCAATTTTTCCTTGTCAACCGCCGCAACTTCCTGGAAAGCGTTGGCGATATCCCCTTCTTCGATGTTGACGTCCTTTCCGGTGATCTCTTCATAGGCTTGCGCCGCCCTTGCCAGAATCTTGAGGTCAAGGGTCTCTCTCGGCGCAAAGGATGCTGCACGAAATGCGGGGTTATTCACAAAGGGTGGCCTGCATGCCGGATCGCTGTAGTTTCTGTATTTACGCCCCTGATGCGTGACCTCCACGGCACCGCCCCTGAAAAGAACGGCCAGGCCCAGGCGCAGGGCCTCCCGCTCCCATCCATAACCGATGCCGGAAAAATGGGTTTCCAGAATTTTACCGGTGACTTTATTCCCGTAGGAGTGTTCCTTTTTGAAGTAGTCGAGCATCTCACGGCAGAGGTCCGCACCAAGGTTGGGCAGATATTTACCGCTCTGTTTCACCACAAGGCTTTGTTCCGGTTTTTCATGGTAAAAAACCGGTGGGAGTCCGTTTAAGTTGGCTGCGACGATTAGTTTTTCCGGCTCATCCCCCTTGAGGGGGAGCACCCCGATTTCAAGTTTCGGGTAGAGAACCGGCACCACGATGTCGAAAAGTTTATGGAAAATATCCGCAAATGCCGAACCCAGGGCCGTGGCGTCGTGTTGGACGCCCTGAAAGAATCCGGTTCCGGTCTGGACCGCTTCAAGCATTTTGGCGCGGAGTTTCCGATAATTCGTATCGCGACGGTTCTTTTCCTCGGCCAGGCATGAGGATTCCTCCCCGCTCAGGCGTTGCTGTGATGCAAGCCGCTCGTATTCGGAAACCATCTCCCGGGACCGGTAAACCTCAACGATCAACTCGTGAATTTCATCGTTCAGGGTAACAACCCAGAAAACATCGTTGCGGTGGGAGTTGCTTTCATCGCGGGCCTCCTTGATTCGGTCGGATTTTGATTGAAAGGAATCTGCAAGCAACAGACTAAGTGGTATTTCGCCGGCAGATTCGACCGTTTCACCCTCGACGACGAGCGTGTTTCGGAATGAACGCAGACTTTTATATTGGTATTTCCTCAATTGGGGATCGGAATAAAGCTGTCTCAGGACTTCCTTTTTGATGCGGTTTCGGTCTGCTTCGCGGGGATCGAGGCTGTTCCGCTTTGTCTCCCAGGTTTTTTCCTGTATGGTCAGGAGTTTGTAGCCTTCCTCGGAATTTCGAATAATCTGGGCCTTTTCGAGAACGGCAATGGCGTTTTCTACATCGCCGAGAACCGGTCCGGAAGCGACGGAAGGATAGAGCACAACCGCAAGGTTATGGGGCGTGCGGGGCAAATCCTTAACCGGTTCTAAAAGTGCGATGGCCTTGGCAACCTTTTGCGCCATGGGATTGGCTTTCAGGTTTTTGGCCACGTCGTCAATCTCCCGGCTGACCTCGCTTGGAAGCAGGTTACCCAGATACAGAAGCTCGTAAACCTTGTCCAGTGTGACCAAGTCTCCCAGGGGGGCATCGGCGAGACAGGTGCGGGGGTTGATCATCAATTCCTGAGCCTGCTTGATGATGGTCCGGTTGCTGCCTCCAACGTGACGGTGTGCGCCGCGCCGAAGTCTCAAGCCGGCCACGATGTCCACGCAAAGGTCGATCTCATAGGGGAGGTAGGGATAGAGGCGAATGAAACTGTCTCTTGTGATGGCGGTGTCACGGCTGGTACGTTCCAGACGGCCCAGTTGTTTGATGCGGCCCTCGTTGTCGTCGAATAATTGACCAAGGGCCTTGACTGCCTCGGGAGTTTTTTCAAGGACTCGTTTGGCCGTGATTTCAGCAATATCGGATTGCTTGAGGTCAACAGTCAGGCGAAAACGATCCTGAAGCCTGGCCAGCTCTATTTTTTTGGAGTCCAGGGCGTTAACGACCTCATCCAGTTTTTCCTGAGAGGTGACTGCAATCCAGCAGGGAGAGACAGCCTTCTTGTGCTCAACCCGGTTCTTGCTCTCCACGCCCAATGCCTGTACAATGGCCTGCAAGTCGAGCATTTTGTCCACACTGCGCGAAACATACTGACCCACTTCGTCAATGATGAAGATGAGAGCGTGTCCGGGTCGGCGTCTTTCAGTAAGTTCGTAGGCCCGTTTGGCCAGTTTGTTGGGGTCAATGTCAGCGCGGCCGCTTCCAACTGAACTGGAATAGGAATCGGGGGTTGAATATGTCCCCGGGTCCAGGTCATGAAGCACGGCGCTGGCTTCGTTGAGGGCAAGCCCGAGCAGGCGTCTCTTTAACCATGGTTGGCCATAGATTTCTTCGAATCTTTTCTGGAAAGCCTCCAGTTTGCCGTCGCCCTCAAGGGTTATCTCAAGCTCAGCCAAATCGAAATCTTCAGAGTAACCGAGCTCGCGGAGCAAAGCCTTGTAAATGATTTCCGTAAGGCGCTCGTTCGCCAGGCGCACCCCTCGGTCCATGGAAACATCGAAAATGATGGAATGAAAAGGGATGCGGGTGTTGATGGAGTCCACCAGTGCCGCGATCTTGGGATTGTTGAGTTTGGCCTTGAAAATATCGGGCGCTGTTTTTGAGCCCACCTTTCGAGCCGCAACCGTGTAGCCCAGTATCTTGGCAAAAAGGGATTTACCGGAACCGAAAAAACCGGAGATCCAAATGCCGATTCCTTCTCGGGGACTTGCAGGCCCGGATGCTACCTCATCAAAGATTCTGGAATACTGCTCCTGCAGAAAATCGGTGGGAACGTATTCCTCAAGTTCGACAAGGACGGCCTTATCGTCGGCCTGCTCGACCTTGATGACCTCCTCTATGGTCCGATCAATCGGTTTGGCAAAAATGTCGCGGATATTTTTCATGCTTCGGCTCCATATACTTTGACGCGATAGTTATAAGCACCGGAACCCGGTAGATTGTAAAAGCAAAGGTCGGTCGTACCTTTTGCGCCACCCGGGTAAAAGAAAATAGCCGGCACCATAGTTCGCTGGTGCAGCTCATCCAACAAAATCGACGGCCGATAAATGACCGGAGCAAAACCGCCAGCTCTGACCAGGAAAACCAAATCTTTCTTAGGATCGAGCCCGTCAAAATGCTTCAATACTTCATCGGAAATCGGGCGAAAATGCGGGCTCGAAAGAAGACTGTTCACATGATCTTGACCGGCTTTGAATCCCCTGGTTTTTTCGACCTTGACCAGATAATTGAGGCCCTGCTCCTCGGAGATCACTTTCCAGACCAGTTCCGCCAAAGAAATAAAATGGACCTGCTTTCGGTAATTCTGGTCCAGTCCGAAGGCGAAAAGCCGAAGCTGTTTGCGCAGCTCAAATTCGTCTTCTGGGTCATACCGAAAAATAGCGAAGGGAAGATCATGGTATGCACTGATCCTTTGTGGCTCCTCGACCAGGTCTTCTTCAAGCTTCTTAAGATTCCTTTCCAAAGAGGACATCGACATAGTCTCCGGGATCATCTGTTGGAAAATCCACCCTGTAAATTCGGCCGGCCGAATGGAAGCTCAACAGGTTTAGTTGATGTGCTTCGAGCATTAGTCGTTCAACGATTTCTATGCTAAACAAAAACAGTCCCCAGTCCGAATGCCTAACCAAGCTTTCCCCGCTATATCCAAATCGACTAAGCCAAAAGGCGATGTAACAAAATGCCTCAATTGGCAAGTGGACCGGTGCGATATGTTTTTTTGATCCACCTTCAAGGATTCCAAAATCCCTCAGGGCCGCGAGGATACCTCGTCCAACTTTAAGTGTGACGGTCGGGGTCCATTCTTGATCTACTTTCTTTATACGAGTACTGATCCACGTTGTGGTTTCCTCAATCCTGACCGAACCATCGCCAGAGCCGGCTACGTGTATCAGTTCTTCGGTAACGAATTCATAAAGGAGCCGGTCGCAACGAGCCGTAATCCAATAATATACTGGACAAATTATTTCAGGCTCTGTGTTTCTGTCTTCGAGCAATCGGACAATTTTCCAAGCATTAGGGGGATCACCTTTGATAAATCTTGGCGTAAACGTCCGAATCAAAGTATCTTGAGAGCGTGCAAGGGTTTTTTTGCCAAGCAGACGACGAATCTCAGTTCTGGTTTCGGAACTATCCTCGTTCCAAAAGCGCACCAGCATACGCATGTCATCCAATAAAGCGCCGCCTTTTTGGATTCTTGTGTTGTAAGG
>Ga0272444_10003898_pt1 | contig 13305 bp, 11 predicted proteins | sample SSMForm13_FD_201033 | JGI IMG/M metagenome (GOLD analysis project Ga0272444, IMG submission 201033) | Marine sediment archaeal communities from Little Sippewissett salt marsh, Falmouth, MA, United States - SSM-Form-13 | ecosystem: Environmental > Aquatic > Marine > Wetlands > Sediment ...
GCCCTGCAGCGCAAGGGCTATGTGAAAAGAAATCCGGAGAAATCCCGCTCCCTGGAGGTCGCCGAGGGACTGCGCCGAGACCGGGGCAGCCCCATTCTCGGACAGATCGCCGCCGGAAAGCCCATCCTGGCCGAGGAGAATTTCCAGGGGCTGCTCAACTTCGAGCTGCTCTTCGGACGCGACAGCGCCCTCTTCGCCCTGCGGGTGGAGGGAGAGAGCATGACCGGGGCCGGCATCTTTCCCGGCGACTTCGTGGTCGTCAAACATCAGCCTGATGTCGCCAACGGAGAGATCGGCGTCGTCTATATCGACGACGAGGCCACGGTGAAGAGGATCTTCCTGGAAGGAGACCGGCTCCGGCTGCAGCCGGAGAACGAGACCATGGATCCGGTGTTCATCGATCGCGACGACGACCGGCTGCGGATCGGGGGGAAAGTCATCGGGGTGGTGCGGAAGATGTAGCTCATCATGTTCGTGGGTCGTGTCCGCGAAAGAGAAAACGGCCCGGGAGAAAGAGAGACGGTCGAGGAGCATGACGCGGCACATCCTCCATCTGGATCTGGACGCCTTTTTCGTTTCCGTGGAGCGCGTTCTGGATCCGCGGCTGAGGGACCGGCCGGTCATCGTGGGGGGAGATCCCCGGGGACGCGGCGTGGTGGCCTCGGCCTCCTATGAGGCCAGACGATACGGGGTGCGCTCGGCCATGCCCCTGGCCCGGGCCCAGAAGCTGTGCCCCGGGGCGGTTTTCGTCCGGTCCCGGCACGGCCGTTACGTGGGGTTCTCCCGGGAGGTCCACGGCATCCTGAAGACCTATGCCCCGGTCGTGGAGACGGCCTCGATCGACGAGTTCTATCTGGAGATGACCGGCTGCGAACGGCTCCACGGGAACCTGTTCGCTGCGGCCGCCCGGATCAAGCGGCAGATCCACAAGAGACTGGGGCTGCCGTCCTCCATCGGCCTGGGAACCAACAAGCTGATCGCCAAGATCGCCACCAACCTGTGCAAGCCCGACGGGCTCCTGTGGGTCTTCCCCGGCGAGGAGGCCTCTCTGCTGGCCCCTCTGCCGGTGGGTCACCTTCCCGGCATCGGCCGGCGCACCCGCGACCGGCTCCAGGAGCTGGGCGTCCGCACCATCGGGGACCTGTCCCGTTTCCCTCCCGCCCTGCTGTCGGCCGTCTTCGGCGCCTGGGGCCGGCAGATGAGCGAGCGGGCCCGGGGGGTGTGCCCCAGCCCGGTGGCGGAATCCTGGGCGCCCAGGAGCATCAGCCGGGAGACCACCTTCGAGACCGACACGGTCGATCCCCGCATCCTGGAGGCGACCCTCTGCCGGCTGATCGAGCGGGCCGGCTACGCCCTGCGCCGCCAGGGGATGACGGCCGCCACCGTGGGACTGAAGCTGCGCTATGCCGATTTCCAGACCCTCTCCCGTTCCCGGACCATCCCGGCCAGTGACGATGACGTGACCCTCTTCCAAACGGCCCGGGCCCTGCTGGAAAAAGCCTTCACCCGGCGGGTGCGCATCCGTCTGCTGGGCGTCAAGCTGTCCGGCCTGGCCGCCCGTGATCCCCAGGGCGCTCTGTTCGACCGGCAGGACCGCGTCCGCAGGGCCCGGCTGCTGCGCAGCGCCGACCGGGTCCGGGAGAAATTCGGCGCCGACGCCCTGCATCTGGCCACGGGCCTGAGATAGAATTGACCGACCCGGAGAGAGAGAGTCGACCGGCTCGGAGAGAGTCAGCCAGCCCGGAGAGAGAGCCGGCCGGGAAAGGGAAATGCGGGTCATGTTCACCCATCTCCACGTCCACAGCAATTTCACTTTCCTATCCGGGGCGGCCACCGTCGAGGATCTGACCGAGCGGGCCCGGGAGCTGGGCATGAGGGCTCTGGCCCTGACCGACCGCAACGGATTGTACGGAGCCGTTCCGTTCTACAAGGCGGCCCGGGCGCGGGACCTGCAGCCCATTTTAGGCGTTGAGCTGGACGATCCCCGGGATCCGCGGATGCGGGCCGTTCTGCTGGCCGAGAACCGCCGGGGGTTTTCCCGCATCTGCCGCCTGATCACCCGGCGCAAGCTCCAGGAGGATTTCCGCCTGACCGAGGCGCTGAAGGAGTCCCCCGAGGGCGTCATTATCCTGGCCGGCGACCCGGACCTGCTGGAATCTCTGTCGGCCGCCACCGACGGCGGCCGCCTGTACGGCGAGCTGACCCCGGCGGCCGGCGAGGAGGGGCGGGGGCGGATCAAGCGCCTGGCGGAAACGGCCCGGCGGCGGAACATTCCCCTGGTGGCCACCGGCGATGTGTATCTCATCCGGCCGACCGACCATCCCCTGCATCGCCTGCTGCGGGCCATCGGCACCAACCGGACCCTGTTCTCCCTGGACGGAGAGGAACAGGCCGGCTCGGAGAACTTTCTGGCCGCCGAGGCCCGGATGCGGCACCGGTGGAGAGAGTTTCCCGAGGCCCTGAAAAGCACCGAGACCATCCGGGAGCGCTGCCGGCTGGACCTGCAGCTGGGACGGTATCGATTCCCCGACTTTCCCCTGCCCCCCGGTGAGACGCCTTTCTCCTACCTGTGGAAGATCGCCTTCCGGGGGCTCAAGCGGCGCTACCGGCCCCTGACTGAACGGGCCATCGAGCGGCTCAAATACGAGCTGGACACCATCGAACAGCTCGGCTTCAGCACCTATTTCCTGGTCGTCTGGGACATCGCCCGGCGGGCCCGGGCGATGCGCATCCCGGCCATCGGCCGGGGCTCGGCGGCCAACTCGATTGCCTCCTACTGCCTGGGGATCACCCACGTCGACCCCCTGGCTCATAACCTCTACTTCGAGCGGTTTCTCAATCCTCAGCGAACCTCGCCCCCGGATATCGACCTGGACTTTTGCTGGAAGCGCCGCGATCAGATCCTGGAGTACGTCTACCGGACCTACGGCCAGGACCACGTGGCCATGATCGCCACCACCGTCACCCTGGGGGCCCGCTCGGCCCTCCGGGAGGTGGCCAAGGTCATGGGGCTGGAGCCCGAGGAGATCCGCCGGCTGTCCTCCCCGATCCCCTACTGGGGTGTTCGGGACCTGCGCACCGTGCGGGAGGATTTTCCCGAATGCCGCCACCTACCCCTGGACCGGGAGCCCTACCGCACGGTGATCCACACCGCCCAGCGCATCCGGGGCTACCCCCGCCACCTCTCGGTCCACCCCGGGGGCATGGTCATCTCTCCCACCCCCCTGACCGATGACCTGCCCCTGGAGAAAGCGCCCAAGGGACTGATCATCACCCAGTACGATATGTTCTCCGTGGAGGACCTGGGGCTGGTCAAAATCGACCTGCTGGGACAACGGTCCCTGGGCGTGCTGCAGGACACCGTGGAGGCTGTGGAGCGACGCCGGGGCCGCACGCCCCCGGTAGAGGACACCCCCGCGGTCTTCGAGGATGCGGCCACCCGGGATCTCATCCGGGAGGGCCGGACCATGGGATGTTTCTACATCGAGTCGCCGGCCATGCGGTCGCTGCTCAAAAAACTTGGCACCGACACCTTCGAGGGGCTGACCGCGGCCAGCTCGGTGATCCGGCCGGGGGTGGCCGAGAGCGGCATGATGGATCAGTACATCCGCCGGCACCGCGATCCGTCCCAGGTCCGCTATCTGCACCCCAAGCTGGAGGAGCTGCTGGGGGAGACCTACGGGGTGATGGTCTACCAGGAAGACGTCATCAAAGTGGCCCATCACCTGGCCGGGATGAGCCTGGGGGAGGCCGACCTGCTGCGCCGGGCGATGAGCGGAAAACTCCGTTCCCGATCGGCCATGGCCCGCCTGCAGAAGGATTTCATCTCCTCCTGCCGGCGCCGCGGCGTGTCCGACCGGGTGGCCGGCGAGATCTGGCGGCAGATCGCCAGCTTCGCCGGCTACGCCTTCTGCAAGGCCCACAGCGCCTCCTACGCCGTCCTCTCCTTCCAGGTGGCCTACCTCAAAGCCCATCACCCGGCCGAGTTCATGGCCGCGGTGCTGTCCAACGGCGGCGGCTTCTACGGTCCCGGCGCCTACATCCAGGAGGCCCGCCGGCTGGGCCTGAACATCCTGCTGCCGGACATCAACAAAAGCCGGCAGGAATACACCGGCTCGGAGGGGGCTGTTCGCATCGGGCTGATGGCCGTCAAGGGCCTGACGACCGAGTCCATCGCCTCTATCCTGGCGGCCCGCCGGGACGGCCACTTCACCTCCCTGTCGGACCTGCGCCGGCGCGCCTCGGTGGGGTTCAAGGAGCTGCACACCCTGATCCGCTGCGGGGCCCTGGACTGTTTCGAGCTCAGCCGGCCGGAGCTGCTCTGGCGGCTGGAGACGGCCGGCAGGGGCGGCCGTCCCGGCGGGCCGCAGGACCAGACCCTCTCCGGAGGGCCAATCGCCGGGGAGCTGGACGGCGGCCTGGCCCGCATCGTGCCGCGCATCCCGGAGTACTCCCTGGAACAGCGCTGCCTCATCGAGCTGGAGACCTTCGGCTACATGGTCAGCCGGCATCCGCTGGAGCTGCTGGCGCCCCGCACCGGGTTGCCGGGGATCGTCACGGCCGACCGGATGAGCGAGCACGCCGGCCGGGAGGTGCATATGACCGGCTGGCTGATCGCCGCCAAACGGATCACCGCCCGCAAGACCGGCCAGCCGATGAAATTCATGTCCCTGGAGGACCTCACCGGAACCTTCGAGGTGACCCTGTTCCCCGATGTCTACCGCCGGCTCGCTCACCTGACCCTGGGCCACGGACCCTATCTGGTCACCGGAAAGGTGGAGAGCAGCTTCGGCGCCTGCAGTCTGACCGCCCGGACCATCGAACTGATCGGCCGGCCGTTTCATCCCGTCGCTCCATCTCGCCCATCATAGAACCGGCAGTCCGCCCGGGACGATCCATGCCCAATCGCCCCGCCGGTGAGCGCCCTCCAAAATTCGATCAAATTCCCTGTTGACAAAACTCTCCGAATGTGGTAAAATTGGAGGGAAAGAAAAGGTGCTTATATTTCCTTTTCTCGAGGAATATGGGAAGGCCTGTCATTTCTTCCGTTTGGAGATCTCATAAAATGATCCGACCGGAGGGGGAAATCATGTTCCGTTTTGGACGGCCATCATGGCTGGGCGCCCTGGCCGCGGGCAGTCTGTTGATCATTCAGCTTTCATGGGCCGGGGAGGCACCCAGGAATATCGTTCTGATCGGGTGGGACGGCGCCCAACGAGAGCATGTCAGGGAGTGCCTGAGCTGCGGAGAGCTGCCCAATCTTCAGGCCCTGAGCGCGGAGGGGACGCTGGTGGCCATCGACATTCTCAGGACGACAGACACCAAGGCCGGCTGGACTCAGATCCTGACCGGATACGAGCCCGAGGTCACTGGCGTCTTCAACAACCGGCTGTTTGAACCAATTCCTGAAGGATACACCGTTTTCGAGCGCCTGGAAAATCACTTCGGCTCCGATCGGTTCGTCACCCTGGCAGTTATCGGAAAAAAGGGCAATCTGGGAACCCGCCGACCGATCTGCCGGCCGCTGAAAAGAAAAACCGAACAGAAGAAAGACAAAAAATTCCGCCATCGAAAGGGCGAGAGAATCATCATTCAGGATGGAAAGAAATTCAGATTCATCCCGGGAGAACCGTATCACCTCACACGGAAATCGATGGATGTCTTCGAAAACGGATTATTAAAGGACAATGCCATCGGCACCCGAGCGCTCGAGCTCATCGAGCGATACGCAGACCGGCCCTTTTTTGCCTTCGTGCATTTCGCTGAGATCGATCATCAGGGGCACCGGCATGGCGAAAATTCGAAAGAGTATAATGATGCCTTAATATCGGCCGATTATTGGACCGGAAAAATCATCGAAAAACTCCGGGAACTCCGGTTGTATGACCAAACCCTTGTTTATGTGACCGCCGACCATGGTTTCGATGAAGGAATGAGACGGCATCGGGATGCTCCTTATATCTTTCTGGGAACTAACGACTCGATGATTATCCGGCGGGGAGAACGGGCGGATATCGCGGCGACCATTCTGGATCGTTTCGGGCTGGATCTGTCTGTCATCTCACCCCCACTTGACGGGCAGCCCCTTACCAGGCCGCTGGTCCGTTCCATCTGGTAACCGCTGAATTCCGTATTGACTGTGAGAGGAAAAACACGAAAGAAGCCAGAGCCAAGGAGGAAAGTATGAAGGCTAGGAGCGTTGTAGTCGCCTTTTTGCTGATCGCGACCATCACCTTCGCCTGCGGGGGCGAAAAGAAAGAGGAATCTCCCATGACCCGACAGCCGTCTGCACAAATCCAGCAGGACGACACGTCGTCGGGCTTTGACTGGGAATCTCTGCCTTTCTTCCCAGGACTTACCGTGACAAACTCAAGGAACATGCCCGGCAACCGGGGGTACGCTCAATTCGAGATCCAGATCTTATCGTCCACGGAGAATGCCAGGACGATTCTAGACTTCTATGAACAGCAGATGCCGGGAACCTGGACCTTCAGCGAAGAGACGAAACTGGACGACGGCTTTCAGGGCAAGTGGGAATCCAGCACGGAACAGAGCACCCTATGGATTCGGGTGACGAAAAGCAAAACCGGGCAAGGCAGCGAGCTCGAGATCATCTACGGCAAGAAAGAATAATCTTCTCCCTCGATCAGGAAGACCATTCTCAAGATGCCGGAAACACCAAAAGATCGACCAGAATCTCACCCGGCGAAGACGGGCAGCGGCGAGTGGTACGATCCCGCCGTACTGACCGAGGATATCGGCCGGATCGTTTTGAACAACGGCCAGCGCAAATACTATCGGCTGGCCCGTGCCGGACGCTGGTATGGAGGCATCGCCACAGCCGACTGCTGTGGATGCAATCTGAGATGCCTCTTCTGCTGGAGTGGAAAACCTCGCGATAACGTGGAGGATGTCGGCAATTTCTACGGCGCGTTCGAGGTGGCTCAAGCCCTCATCTCCACGGCGGAGAAACACGGCTACGGACTGGTCCGTATCAGCGGCAACGAACCCACCTTGGGCCGAAATCACCTTTTACAGGTCATCCACGCAGTGGAGGCGGCCGGTTTGGCTTTTATCCTGGAGACCAACGGGCTGCTGCTCGATCTATCGTTGGCCAAGGCGTTATCGGTCCATTCCAACCTTCATGTACGTGTCTCTTTAAAGGGCACCGATCCCGCGGAGTTCGCCCGCCTCACCGGAGCCCCCCCCAAATACTTCAATAAACAGCTGAAAGCCCTTGAGAATCTTCTGGTTTCCGGGGTCAGCTGCCATCCGGCGGCGATGATCTCTTTCAGCCCCCCGGAGAAGATCCAGCATCTTCGGGAGACCCTGCAGATGATCCATCCGGACCTGGAAAGAGATCTGGAGAAGGAGACGGTTCTACTCTATCCCCCTGTGGTCGAGCGGCTTAAAGAGGCCGGGCTGAGTCCGCTGGAGGGATACTATCCCTGACGTCCGCTCGGGAAACCGATAAAAAAACCCCCTTCAAGAGGGGGTCTTTTTCTATCCTCGAACGATTTGAGAACATCGACTCGAAGGCCGGTCAAACGATCCGATCTCCGAATCGATCAGCGGATCTGGTCACCGGCCTTGACCTCTCCTCCCTTCCCCACCACCTCGGCCACCGACAGATGGGCTGACTTGACGTAGCTCACCCCGATGTGCCCCACCCTGAGGTCGCTGTATCCCAGCAGCTCACCGGTCTGTGGATCCTGGAGCTCCTCGCCCTGTCGGTAGACCTCAAAACGATCCCCAACCTGAACGCCATCCTCAAAGCCCCTGTTGATGTAAACCTGTTCTCCGTCGATGGAGACGATGACGGCCGGACCGATCATCGAATCCAGGCTTCTCTGCGGAGGCAATGCCGACTGGATCTTCTGAACCATCTCGGTCAGGAGGCTATCGACGGCCTCTCCGATGATGGTGGCCATGAAGGCTTCCGAGCCAAACTCCAGAGCATCGAGCATCTCCCACTGCTGCATCTCATCGGTGGGCTTGCCCAGAAAGGTCAGCCCCAGCCCTCCCCGTTTGACCTCCGCCTCGACGCAATCGGACAGCAGCTCACCGCCGACACCCCGTTCCCACAAGGAAAAACTCGCCCCGACCCCGGCCCGGTAGGATTGATACCCACCCAGTGTGGGTGAGACGATTCCGAATCGGGAAATACCGAATTCCTCGATGGTGCCGGTGATGAGACAGCCGATCCGCAGTGAATCGAACAGCGCCTTTCCAGGACATGCTGAATCGGCCGCAGCATTCCCAGCGGCCATCTCATGCTTGGCGGTAGAATCCAACTCCGCAACCGAGTATCCCGGGACGGCGTCCAGGCGTTCGGATAACAGAGTCGACAGCCCGACGCCGATGTCCCAGGCGCCGTCAAATCCGCTGTCATCCTCAAAGGGCAGCACAGCCAGGGTATGATCGGCCCGGACCGGAGCCCACAGGGATACACATAGAACGGCGATGATCAGGTACGATCTGAACATGTTCTCCTTCTATCGCGCCGCCGGCTCCTGCGGCCTCATGTGAACGACCCGCTGCGGGAAGGGGATCTCGATGCCGTTCGCATCCAGGGTTTCCTTAATTCTGCGGTTGAGATCAAAGTGGACGTTCCAGTAATCCTCCCTCTTCACCCAGGCGCGGGTCACCAGGTTTACGCTGGAGTCGGCCAGGGCCGTGACGGCCACCATGGCGGCCGGCTCCGGGAGAATACGGCTGTCTGATCGAACCAGATTCATGATCACATCGAAGGCTTTCTCGATGGGGGCACCGTAGCTGATACCCACCTCCACGCTGACCCGGCGGGTATCGAAGGCGGAAAAATTCTTGATCACATCGCCAAAAATCTTGCTGTTGGGAACGATGATCTTAACGTTGTCCGGAGTGGCCAGCACAGAGGTGAACAGCTTGATCTCCTTGACCGAACCGGCCACGCCGGCGGCGTCGATGTAGTCATCGATCTTGTAGGGCCGGAAGACCAGGATCATCACCCCGGCGGCGAAGTTGGACAGCGAGCCCTGCAGGGCGAAGCCGATAGCAAACGTGGCGGCGCCCAGCACGGCCACCAGAGAGGCCGTCTCCACGCCGAATTTCCCCAGCACGGCGATGATCACGAAGACGATCACCAGAGCGTAGACCAGGCTGCCCACGAAGGAGACGATCGACTCATCGGTATTCGTTCTCCGCAACAGCTTTCGGGTCACCTTGCGGAGTATCCCGGCGATGATTCGGCCGATGATCAGAATGAGGATGGCGCCGATCACCTTGAGGCCGTATTCGGTGGCGAACAAGGTCAGTCGTTCCATGACCGCTTCCATAATGCCTCCTTCGTGACGTCCAGGCTATCGTTCAGGATCCGCCGAGCTGGGAGGTGCAGAATGCGCACCGGGTGGCCTTGATAGGGATCGTGGAGAAGCAGTGCGGACACTCCTTGGTGGTCGGCTCGGCCTCGGGTTCCTCCTTCTGCTTTTTCAGTTTCATAAAGTTGCGGACGATCATGAATACGCAGAAGGCGATGATCAGGAAGGTGATGATATGGTTGATGAACACGCCGTAATTGATCGATACCGCGCCGGCCTCCTTGGCGTCCAGAAGGGCAGCATAGGGCCCGGCAATGGCGCCCTGTTTGATGACGATGAACAGATTGGTGAAATCCACGTTGCCCAGCAGGAGCCCGATGGGCGGCATGATGATGTCCTCCACCAGCGATTTCACAATGGTGGCGAAGGCCGCGCCGATGATGATGCCCACGGCCATGTCCAGCACATTTCCGCGCAGGGCGAATTCTTTAAAATCCTTCATCATGATGACGCCTCCCAGAAAAGGTGGGGATGCGACCGAACTTTCTTCCCTGCAGATCGACCATACACATCACCTCCTGGCAAATGTGAAATATTCCACTCCCCGTCGCTTGCACCGTTCAGCCCATTTTATAGGTGAATCCCAGAGAAAGAGTCTGTTTGAAACGTCCCCCCTTATCGATCTCTTTATCATAGAGCAGCTGAGTATAAAGGTTCACCATCAGATACCGGGTGATGCCGACGGTGAAAATGTTCTCCCAGTTCACATCGGGGGCTTTCCAATCGTCCTCGTTCGGCAATCCCTTCAGTTCCTCTGACTTCGAGTAGAACAGGGCCTGAAAAACGGTCAACTTATTGCTGATTGTGATCCGCTCCCCGGCCAGAGGAGTTTTCAACTCACTGACGAATTCGATGCCGCCGTCATCGGAGGTCTGGGTCTCGCGCTTATCCGTATCAACGAGAACATCCCGGTCGACAAACTGCCGGATCGCGCCGCCCAGGCGCGTCGACCATTCCCGTTTGTCATCTTTCATCAGATAGCGGATCACGCCGAAGCTCTCGGTGAATTTTAGGGGATTGATATAACGGTCTTTCGCCTGGTCACTGGCATCCAGAAATTGACTCTCCAGCCGGCCGGCCGCGAAAGGATCCACAAACGCGCCGAAGGACAAACTGAAAAGGGTTTCAAAATCTATCAGATCCGTTGATTTCGTCGGCTTGGCCCAATCTTTGGTATCCGCAGACTGACTGTGTGTTTGTCCGAACGAGAGCTTGAGGGTGTTTTTGTTATGTACAAGAGGGCTCAGTTGTTTTTCGGCCAGCCAGTTGGAATTGAAAGTCCAGGTGATATTTCCTGCCTCGCCCCCGACCCAATTATCGCTGTAAGTAGATTGGGCCAGAGTCAAATTGGCATCCACGGACCGAGTCCACGGATCCGCACCTGATACGACAGGGTGAAACAACAACACAACCAGGGCCAGAGTCAATACAAAGGTTTTCATGATCGCCTCCCCCGTGGGAAGAATATAGGAATTCTTGGCGGCCGATAGAATGAAACAATCGCGCCAGTTTCTTCTGCGAACAGTCGGGACGATCCTGCTGCCGAGCCGGTTCGACCACTCCCGGCCGTCGTTCTTGATGTGAATTTTTAATATAACCCTGGAGATGGCTTTCTACCATATTTTTTTGTCGTCAATGCAAAAACGATGCACCAAGGGCGGACCCGGAGAGTCCGCCCTTTCAGCTTGAGTCCGTTATTCTCTTTTGCCCGCTCGCGTCTCAATGCTGGATTACTCTAAATACGGCCTCAAGGCTCTGCTGCGGGAGATATGGCGAAGCCGGGAGATGGCCTTATTGCGGATCTGGCGGACACGCTCGCGGGTCAGGTTCATCCGATCGCCGATCTCCTCCAGCGTCAGGGAGTCATCCCGGTCGATGCCGAAATACAATCTGATGACCTGCGATTCCCGGTTCTCCAGGGTTGACAGACTGCTCTTGACCTGGGAGATAAGACTGTCTTTCCACAGGCTTCGGTCGGGAGACGGCTGGCTGTCATCCACCAGCAGGCTCTTCAGATCCTCCTTGCTGTCATCCCTGAGAGGAGCATCGAGCGACAGGTACACCTTCGATAGGGCCAGGGTGCTGGACACATTCTCCTCCTCCGTGCCCAGTTTTTTGGCCACCTCATCGCATTTCGGATCGCGATGCAATTTCTGCTGCAGACGGCTGGATTCCCGCTGGATCTTGTGCAACTGGCCGATCTTGTTCTGCGGCAGCCGGACGATACGCGACTGTTTGGCCAGAGCCGCCAGAATGGCCTGCCGGATCCACCACACGGCATAGGAGATGAATTTGAAACCCTTGGTGCCGTCGAAGCGCTTGGCCGCTTCGATCAGGCCGACATTTCCTTCGGCCACCAGGTCGGCCAGCGAGAGGCCCTGTCCCTGGAATTGCCGGGCCACGCTGACCACGAAACGAAGGTTCGCTTCCACCAGCTTTTTCAGAGCTTCACGATCCCCGCCCTTGATGCGACCGGCCAGCTCGGCCTCCTGCTCAGCGGTGATGAGTGGCAGATCCTGCAGATCCCTGAGATACCGTTCGAAAGCTTTGCGATCATCCATTGGGACCCCCGCTTTCGATTCGGTTATGAAGACACCTTAACCTCTGACATTTCATCATGCGGACCCCGAACGTAATAACGGTTGATGTTTCCGATTGCACATCCTCAATAAAGATTCAGGTCTGCCTTAGAGTCCGGGTGATATGATATTGCGCCACTTTGGCCAGGTCTGATGTCTTATCCAGTTTGATCACCTGCCGCCACATCTCCAGGGCCATATTCTTTTTTTCCATGTCCTGATACAGCAACCCCAGAAAATAATAGGCGGCTCCGTCCTGAGGATCCTTCTCGATGATCCGACGGTAGAATTTTTCGGCCTGTCGATGATGCCCCGATCGGCTGGCGGTGAACGCCTGAATGTAAAGAGATCTTGCCTGGAGGGGCGCCTCTTTGAGGATATTCTCGGCGAGGTGATCGTTGTTCTCCAGTTGCCCGGGATTTCCGGGATGAAAACCGGATGAAGGATTGTTCTCCTTCCGTTGAGCGGCCGCCCGATCTTTCGGACCCATTCGGCAGGCTTCGATAAAATCATCCAGGGCATCTTTCTTGAACCGATATCGGCCGGCGATGCGATAGGTGGTGATACGGTGGTTTTTGATGTACCGTCGCAGGGTGACCGCGCTGATCCCAAGGTAATCAGCCGCTTCCTGTATGGAATACCATTCCTCCTGGCCCACCGGCTGTCTCCTGATATCACACCTGATCGTTATTGATCATTTTTCGCCAACATTATACGATCCTCTCTTCCTTTTGTCAAGCTTTTTTTTGAGCATATCACATTTTTTTTCCTCATTTCACATCTGTGCAAATCGCCCCCGAGAAATAGATATTGACATTCTCACCACAGACGATATCTTTGGGATGGCCTCGGCGATTTCCCAGAGATGGACAACGGCCGGGACTTCCTCGTAAAACACTATCTCCACAGGGATCCCAATCCAAGATCAGGAGACAGCGAAGATGATCAAAGCGGCTCAGATAAAGGAACTGCCCTCCGAAAAACTCCGCTGGCGGTGTGATCCCAGTACGCTTCACTTGACCACCACCAAGGATATCGATATCTGCCGGGACATCATCGGTCAGAAGCGGGCCATGAAAGCTCTGGACGTGGGACTCAGCATCGAGCACATGGGCTACAACATCTTCATCACCGGACCGGTGGGCACCGGTAGAACCACGGCGGTAAAGCATCTGCTGGAGCGGATGGATGTCAAAAAAGATCCTCCCCGGGATTGGTGCTACGTCAATAACTTTCAAAACCCCGACATGCCCCGATCGATCAGCCTGCCGGCCGGGGAAGGACATCGTTTTCAGAAGGATATGGAGGAACTGATCGCCGCGCTGCGCCGGGATATTCCGGCCGTCTTCGAGAGCGAATCATACCAG
>Ga0272444_10003899_pt1 | contig 13304 bp, 8 predicted proteins | sample SSMForm13_FD_201033 | JGI IMG/M metagenome (GOLD analysis project Ga0272444, IMG submission 201033) | Marine sediment archaeal communities from Little Sippewissett salt marsh, Falmouth, MA, United States - SSM-Form-13 | ecosystem: Environmental > Aquatic > Marine > Wetlands > Sediment ...
CCAATTTTATTATGTGTCAGCGTTTGATTTTTGGTAGAACAATCGCGTCACCAATCATGGGTGTCCGCTTTGGACATAATAGGGAATCCCGTGAGAAACGGGAGCGGACCCGCCGCTGTAACACATATGCTTTGGTATAATCAAAGTGAGCTTTCCGGCAATTTGGGTCACTGTTCGACATCGCTTGAATGGGAAGACCGCCGAGAAGTGTGTGAAGCCAGAAGACCTGCCCATCGATTGACTGCGATCGCCCCCGGGTGATGGGGTAAATTGCGGTAATATAATGTTATGCAAGGGATTTAAAACGGAATCCCCGCGTCCAATAGAGGCCGCGGGGATTTTTTTTTGACAAGGAATATTACGCTTACGAGATCGGCCGGGAACGCAGTTATTTTGCCGAGGTACAATTCAACTGGTAGCCGATCCCCATGTGGAATCGACGTTGGCTTTAATTCTCTTTCAATCTACTGCAGAAAATAGAAAGGACGCAAAAAATGAACATGACGATCAGGCGCACTGCGCCCACGCTGGGGCTGATCCTGATGCTGATTTGGCCCGCGATGGGGATGGCCGAGGAAAAGACAACGGTGTTGGATGAGATGGTGGTCTCGGATAGCGCCAGCGAGGTCAAGGTGCTAAGCACGCCCGGCACAGTCAACATCTTCACCGCCGAGGACATTGAAAAAGGCGGCTATACCAACGTGGCCGATGTCATCAACGGGCTGCCCGGCATCACCAATGACACGACCAATCCGGCCACGCCCAAATACAATTTTCGCGGCACGGCCTATCCGCACTCCAGAGGGGCCACGGTTTACGTGGATGGCCGTGAGATCACCATCGGCAGAATCGGCTATGGGGATCTTGGTTTTGTGGATATCGACGACGTTGAACAGATTCAGGTCATCAAGACACCAGGCGTTCAATTTGCCGAGCCCTCCCGGGGCATCATCTACATCACCACCAAGCGGGCCAAGGAAGACGGTCATCGCCAGCGCATCAAGGCCCAATACGGCTCATGGGGACTTCATAGCGAGAATGTCTCTGCATGGGGCAGGCAGTCGGCTATCGACTATCGCATCAGCGCCAACAACCAGGGCGGCGACGGCTACAGCCACACGGATGACGAACGCAAGGGCGTCAACCTGAAGGCCGGGTATAATTTTGACGAAGAGACCCGGCTGGGTTTCGGCGGGGGATACCAAAGCCAGGATTATTACTCCCTTACCAGTTTGAAAAAATGGCAATGGGACCATGATCCGCGTGACAACACCCCGCCCAATGATCCGGACGATCCCACCTATAATTTGAGCCCTTATGACTACGACATCGAGATATACGACGGGTTCGCCGAGTTTAATACCGAGAAGGAGCACTGGTTCGCCAAATCCCTGCTAAGCTTCATGCATAATGAGACAGAATACCTCTCCCAAAAAAACAAAAACAACCCGACCTACGCCGATGGCAACGACACCAGCAGCTATCTGCGTGACTATGATGAAGACCGGCTGACATTCAAGGTTTCCGGCGGCTACAAGTTTTCCGGGGCCAATTATTGGGACACCCTGACCCTGGGAGTCGAGTATGACGATCACGACTATGATCAGGTACGCTCCTATCCTTTCCTGGACGACGCCACACAGCGGGAGGATGAAATCGAACAATATAACCTGAATATTGCCATCCAACGCATGAGTGTTTTCCTGGTCAATGATCTGGGACTTTTTGATCATTTCAGTCTCCAGACCGGCGTGCGTTACGATGATGTGCAGCTTTGCTTTGAGAATCAATACCCGGAGGACCCGGATGTGGAAAACAACTACCGTGAAACATCGTGGCACGTCTCCCCCGCCTATAGTTTCAGCGGCCAGGATAATCTCTATTTCACCGTCAGCCAGTCCTATTTTTATCCTAATATCGACTACACCCGCATGTCGGCCCAGGCCAATGACGAGTATCCGGAAAATGACCCCAGCAATCTAAAACCAGAGGATATCCTCACCTACGAAGTAGGCTTCAAACAGCAATTAAGCCGATTTTTCAACTACTCCATCGCCCTTTACTATATGGACATCGATGATAAATTTATCTTTCAATCTAAATTTGATGAAGAAGGAGGAGAGTGGAATTCTATCGGTGCCGTCAATCTGGGCAAAGCCGTTCACAAGGGTATTGAAATCGAACTGGATGGCAGGCCCTGGCACTGGCTCGGATACCGCGTGAACTACGGCTACATGAATGCAAAATGGGATGACCCGGAGGCGGTCTACAGTTCCTATGTCTGGGCGGATGACCCGGCAGATGATTATCGGACAGGCATTGCGGTTGACGGTTATAGACTTTCACGCACCCCGGAACATAAGGTCACAGCCACTGTCAACCTCTATCCCACCAGCCATCTGACCGCCTGGTTCAATCTCACCTATGTGGACGATCAATATGTCGACTATTTAGAACGCGTCGTCCAGCCGTCGGTGACCACCCTTGATTTCAAGCTTTCCTACACCTTCGACGGCGGATCTCTCGGTCCGGTGCAGTGGCAGGACATTACCATCCACGGCCTGGTTAAGAACCTGACCGACGAAAAGGATGCTTACTATTCCAATTCCTACGGTACACGTAATGATGACGGCAGCCTGGACACCAACTATTATCCCTACCCCGGCCGTTATTTTGAAATCGGACTGACCATGAATTTCTAACAAAGGAGGAAATCCCATGCGCTATTTGAAACCCAGTATCTTGGCCGGTATGTTTTCCGGAATCTTTCTGCTTACTACTGTTGCCCATGCCCATTTCATGTGGCTCAATGCCCACGACTACACTCCCAAGGCCAATCAGACGGCCCGCTTTACCGTAGGCTGGGGCCACGCCTTTTACAACCCGGTCGGCGACATCCTGGAAGGTAGTGATATGCTCGGTGGCATCAGCATGATCGACCTGCAGGGCAAAACCATTGCCATCAAGCCCGTGAACAGTTTTCAATATGAATCCGAACGACAACTGCCCCAAGGGACCTACCTGGCATTGGTCAACCGCAAGGAAGGCTTTTCGACCAAAACCGTGGACGGCTACAAACACCAGTCCCGAAAAGGCCTTAAAAACGTAATTCACTCACGCTACACCGGGATGTATGGCAAGGCCATCATCAATGTGGGCAAGCCCGCCGATACCCCGTCCATTTTTAAGCCCGTGGGCGACGCCCTCGAAATCGTGCCCCTGGTCAACCCCGCCAGTCTGAAGGCCAGTGATTATTTCCGCTTCAAGCTATTGTATCAGGGCAAACCCGTTGCCGAATATATCAACGCCACTTACGTGGGATTCTCTCAGGACAATGTCTGGGCCTACAGCACCCGCACCGGTTCGAACGGCGAGGGTGAAGTAAAAATGCTGCAGTCCGGTGTGTGGGTCCTCAAGGCCAATCACAAGGCGCCCTACCCCAATCCGGAAGAGGCGGACGAGTACTCCTATACCACATCGCTGACCTTCGAGGTGCGCTGATGGTGTCGACTGGAGTTAGAAGCGCCCGGCTGATTTTATTTCCGGGCGCTTTTGAAGGTCTTCTCGAATCCTTTTTATAAGAAATATTTTGCGAACAAATTTGCCTCAAAACAAGGCAGTTTTGCCGAACTGAGGATCGACTGGTAGGGGCACGGCGCGCCGTGCCTCTACACCGCCGACTGGTCGTTGCCTGGTTTTCATTTGCCTGAGTAAAAAGCGTTCTCTATCGTGAGCCTCCGGAGGATAACCCACAGACATGGAGCCTGCATATGAAATCATGGAGAAAAGTATTGCTGATACTGATGATCTCGGGTACCGTCGCGGCATTCCCAATAACCGCGCCGGCTGAAGACCAATCGGACGAGGAAAAAAATTTAGCCACTGCCAAGGCGGCCGTACTGGACGATATAGTGGTGTCGGCCACCCGCACAGAAAAGGATGTGGACAGCGCGCCAGGCAATTCCACCGTCATTTCAAAAGAGGATCTGGCGTTCAAGGACCTTCACACCATCGAAGATGCCTTGGTTCATGAAAGCGGCTTTTATGACGGCAAACTGCGCGGCATGCCCGAGGCGCATCAAACCCTGATCATGCTCAACGGCATGCCGCTCAATACCGGCTGGCGAGGCCATGTGCGCTGGGAAAACATTGCCACCGAGAATGTTGAGCGAATCGAAGTCATCCGCGGCCCGGCATCGGCCCTTTACGGCGGCAATGCCATGGGCGGCGTGATCAACATTATCACCGCAGCGCCGGAAAAATTGGAAGCCACGGCCAAGGTTGGCTACGGCAGCGACGAAACGATCCGCCACAGCCTCGCCTTAGGGAACCGTTTCATGGACAAGTTCAGCATCCGCTTGGGGTACGAGTTCGAGGAATCCGACGGTTATCCGGATTCTCTGGTCACCCGCAGCATTTCGTCCGGTACGGGAGAGTTAACCGGCGGATATGAGACCCTTGACAAAACCGGCAAGAGAAAATGGGTGGCCGGGGATAAGGGCGACGAATATTACGAGCGCTGGAATACCAACCTGGATGCCGTATACGATCTGACGGACACGGGCAGCCTGGCCTTTAACTTTCAGTGGGGGTTCAGGGAATACGGCAATGACCGTCCCAACACATACCTTCAGGACGCCGACGGCAATCCGTCGTTCAGCGGAAGCATCGACGCGGGAGAAGGCGAAAGGGCTTCGGTATCCCTTTCCAACTACATCACGGCCGGCCCGGGAGAGGTCAGCACCCCATCATACCTTTTGACCTACAAGGAAACGCTCGGACCGGCCGACATTGTCGTCAAGGCCGGGTATCACCATGAGGACCGGTGGTATACCACACCCAGAATCAGTGGAAACGAGACCTACGACAACGCGGATGGCTATTTGAAAGAATTTGATACGGACGTGTGGTATGGGGATATCCAGACCAACCTTTCCGTTGGCGAACACCACTTGCTGACCACCGGTTTTTCCATTCGCTATGATAAATTCGATGGCGGTCGCTATGAGCTGACCGATTATCATGACGAGGATTCCAAATATGGCTCACGCAGCGATATCACCCAGGGCGAGGATCGTCTGTATGCCATCTATCTGCAGGATGAGTGGAAAATGATCAATAGCCTGTCCCTTTTTCTGGGGGCGCGTTTTGACTACTGGAAGTCATTCGACGGATTGGCCGTGGTCGAGGATGAGAGCATCAACTTTGATGACCGTGACGACTCGTCATTTAACCCCAAACTATCAGCCGTCTGGAAACCATTTGACAATACCATTATCAAGGGGTCCGCTGGACAGGCTTTCCGGCCGCCGTCACTTTACGAATTGTACCGGACCTACAGAAGCGGCGATGGAATGGTCAACTCCAATCCGGAACTTGAACCCGAAACCTTGCAGACCTATGAAGTCGGCGTGGCTCAATATCTTTTTGCTCGCGGACTGAAACTCTCGGTAACCGGATTTCATACGGATATCGATGATCTGATCTACTATTATGAAGTCGGTGATGATCGTTTCAAAGACAATGCCAGCCAGGCCAAGATTGACGGAATCGAAGTAGAAGCCTCGCTGTGGCCATTTGAATGGCTGAACCTGTGGGGCAATTACACTTACAATGATACGGAAATCAAGGAAAACGTCCATGATCCGGAAATGGAAGGGAAAAAAATTACCGGTATGCCCGAGCGGACCATCAATCTGGGATTAGCGCTAAGTTCCAAATATGTGCGCGCCATCCTGATGGGTCGCTATCTGGGCAGAATCTATACCCAGGAATACAATGACGGCATCGACGATGTTTACGGGGCCTATTCCCAGTGCTGGTTGTGGGAAACCAAGGTGACCTTTTCTCCGGTCAACCACGTGAAATTATCTTTGTCCGTTGACAATCTTTTCGACGAGGAATATTTCGAAAGCAGCGTGGGCCGGGAACGGAGTTATTTTGCAGAAGTGATGATCGACTGGTAGTCGGTATCTGAATCTTAACCGCCATCGCCAGGATGCTTCACCTGTTCGTGAACCGGTTGCTGCGGTTCAAACAAAATGTATTACAGGGGCACGGCGCACCGTACCCCTACTGCCAATAGACGCATGAGGATGTTGATATGGATGTTCACATGGCAAGAAGCGGAAAAACGTTTGCAAAGGTCGATGAAACCCGGTCCATCCATAAAAAAGACATGGCCTTTGAAACCTGTTGGCACCTTTCACCCGAACTGGGCCGAGGCTACCTGATAAAAGCGTGTCTGAAACCCGATCTTGTCCTTTATGTGATGGACTATGACCCGAACAACGCTTTCCGAATGGCCATCAATGCCGTGCCCCCGGGATTTGGTTTTAAATTTTTCCTCTCCGGCGCATACGGCGTTGGAGAAATGGTATTGGATATCGGGCGTAAAGTGTAACCACCTTTGGATTATCTTTTCTATTGACATTCGGAAAACAATTCCATTATGGGATTAAGTTCGTTTTGTTTTACGCCATCATGGGTGTCTGTTGAGAACGGACGTAAGGGAATCCCGTTAAAATCGGGAGCGGACCCGCCGCTGTAACACATATGCTTTGATCGTTCGAAAGCGAGCCTTTCGGCAATTTTGGTCACTGTTCGACATCGCTTGAATGGGAAGGCCGCCGAGAAGGTGTGTGAAGCCAGAAGACCTGCCCATGGACGGGCTGCAATTGTTCCCTGGAGATGGAATGGTTTGCAGCAATGGATATAAGCCAAGGGATTGAAAACGGAATCCCCGCTTCTAACGATGGAAGCGGGGATTTTTTATTTTATAGCATTCAAGATAATGTTTTTGGGCTGCGTTATAGGTCGTCGCGGTATTATTTATACAGCTTCCTCCCTATAGCCTTGCCAAAAACATTATCTTAAACACTATAGTAAGTCTTTCATGAACACAATCGCAATCATAACCAAAGATGCTCGCAAGTATTGGTGGCTGGTGGCCGGTGGATTGACGGCGATATTTGTGCTTGAGATGTTAGCCCTTTACTCTCCCCAGCTGATCAAAAAGGCCATCGACCGTTTGGCTGCCGGTCAGGCAGAGCCCCATGGCCTGGGCTTGATTGCCGGTGCCATCGTTGCCCTGGCCCTGGGCGTCGCCGTCCTGCGGGCCGTGGGTCGGCCGTCCATGCTGGCCTTTGGCCGCATTGTAGAAAGGGATCTGCGTAAACATTTCTTCGCGCAGGTCATCGCCCTGCCCCGCTCGGCCGTCGACCGGCAGCCGGCCGGTGATATCATGGCCCGCGCCACCTATGACATCGACAATATCCGCCTGGCCGCCGGGTATGGCTGCCAGGCGGCCATCAACTCCATGTTGACCCTGATCCTGGCCCTGGTCTATATGATCTGGATGAGTCCGGTCCTGACCCTGCTGGCCATGGTTCCCATGGCCGCTATTCCCTGGCTGACCCGCCGCCAGAGTATTCGTTTCCATCAATGCCACAAATCCATTCAGGAGTCTTTCTCCGCCCTGACCGAGGAATCCAGGGATAGCCTCAACGCCATTCGCCTGATCAAGGTTTTTGACCTGACCGCGGTAAAGGACCGGCAGTTCGACCGACTGGCCCAGACGCACCTGGACAACAACATGCAGTTGGCCCGGGTCAGCGCCCTGTATCTGCCGGTCATGACCCTGATCACCCACCTGAGTCAGGCCGTGGTCTGGGGGTGCGGCGGCGCCATGGCCGTTTTAGGAATGCTCACGGCCGGCGATATCGTGGCCTTCTCCGCCTATCTGGTCATGCTCAAAACGCCACTGGTCTATTCCGGTTATCTGATCAACCTGTATCAACGCGCCAAGAGTTCCTGCACAAGGGTGGACCGAATCCTGAATCAACCCGTCGAAGCATTGGATGCGTTGCCAGCCGGCCAACCTGCGCTTTGCCAGGGCGAGGATATCGTGATTAAAAATCTCACATTCACCTACCCCGGAGAAAACCGGCCGGTCCTTACCAATATCAGTCTGAATCTGCCACACGGCAGCACCACAGCCCTTGTCGGCCCGGTAGGCAGCGGCAAGTCCACCCTTTTGCAATTGCTCACCCGCATTCACGAGCCGCCCCCAGGCACGATTTTTCTGGGGCATAAGGACATTACCCAAATACCGTTGCACCAACTGCGGTCCATCATGGCAATGGCCGCCCAGGACCCGTTTGTTTTCTCCGATACGATTCGCGAGAACCTTTTTTTGGCCCTGCCGCAGGCAAGTGATGCACAGCTATGGCAAGCCATTGATGCTGCCGGTCTGGCCGCCGAAATCCGTGCCCTGCCCCGGCACCTGGACAGCCTGTTAGGGGAAAAAGGCCAGACGCTGAGCGGCGGTCAACGGGCGCGCCTGTGCCTTGCCCGAACCATACTGCTGTCAAGGCCGATGCTTTTATTGGATGATCCGTTGTCGGCGGTGGATACCAAAGCCGAATCCCGCATCCTGGAACGGTTGTCCATCTTGTGGGACGACCTGACCCACCTGATTGTCAGTCATCGTCCCTTATCCTTGTCCTTTTGCCATCATATTGTCGTATTGAATGACGGCCGTCTTGAGGCCCAGGGCCACCATGATGATCTGATCAAGACCAGCCGGCTGTATCGGCGATTGGTATTATCACAGCAGTTAGCTGCTAAACTGGATTCCACGGCTGCAACGGCGGGGTAAGGGGAGCTGATGAGCAATCACGACACCGACTATCTCGAAGGCGACCGGCCCGCCCAATCCCTGAATAGCGATCTGTTAAAGCGCATGGCAAATTTTCTCGCGCCCCATCGGCGCCTGGTAATCATCGCTGCGCTGTTGATCCCGCTATGCATCGGCCTGGAACTTCTACTTCCTGTTATCACACGCACGGCAATCGATAAATACCTGGTGCCTTATAGTCTGCGCGTGGATGCCGGCCGGCTGGCACCGGCCCTGCGTCAGGCCCTATCCAATGCCCTGCCGTCCGACAGGAGCTCAACCAATGGCAGCAGCTGGTATGTAACGGAAAACGACTGGCGCAGTCTGGACCCAGCTCTGATCACCCGGGTGCGCGAGGCCGGTGTCGTCGATTCCATGCGCTGGTATGCCGCCCCTTCTGATGGGCCGACCCGGATCCTGGCCGACCGTTATCCGGATCATTTTCAACGCTCGGGCGACAGGGTGCTGATTGCCGAGGATCACCTGAAACAGCTGCGATCCTACGACCTCAAACTACTGCGCCGGGCCGATGCCATCGGGTTAATCGCCATGGCCGTGCTTTTTTCAGCCATGGCCGCGCTCTTGCTGGCGGTCTCCTTCGTCCAGACTGTCTGTCTGGAACGCGCCGGTCAGCAGATGATGAAGGATTTGCGGCTTTTTCTATTCCACCATATTCTCACCCGATCGCAATCCTTTTTCAGCACCAATCCCGTGGGAAAACTGGTCACCCGCGTCAACAATGATGTGCAAAGCATGGCGGAGCTGTTCCGCAACATGGTGGTGGGGCTGTTCAAGGATCTGGTCATGTTTGTCGGCATCACGCTGGTCATGTTCGGCCTCAATGCGCACCTGGCGGCAGCCTGTATGCTGGTCGTCCCACCGATGGCCGTGCTCGCCTGGTTTTTCGCCCGCATCTCCAAACGTCTCTTTCATCGCATCAAAGGCTATACCGGACGCGTGAATACCGGGCTTCAGGAAGCTATCGCCGGCGCGACCACAATCAAGCTTTTGGGGGCGCAAACCACCGCTTTGGACAAGCTGATCCAGGTCAACAACCGCTATTTTCAGGCCGGGATGGCGCAAACAAAGCTCTTCGCCGTTTTCACCCCGCTGATGGAGCTTCTGGGTAGCCTGGCCATTGCCCTGATCGTCTGGTACGGCGGTGGCATCGTGGTCCAGGACCGGCTCAGCCTTGGGACCCTGGTGGCCTTTCTCACCTACATTCAGATGCTGCTTGTGCCCATCCGCGACCTGAGTGAGAAATACAATCAATTGCAGGGCGCCCTGGCCAGCAGTGAACGCATCTTCACCCTGCTGGACGATCAACGCACGATAGCAACATCGGATACGGGGAAACCAGTGCCCCTTGACAACGATGCCGACATTGTCTTTGAGGCGGTTGAATTCGGTTATCACCCGGACCGAATGGTACTGGATGGATTCCATCTGACCATCCCCAAGGGACAGACCGCCACCCTCGTCGGACCCAGCGGTGGCGGCAAAAGCACCCTGGTCAACCTGCTGTTGCGGCTGTATGATCCATCCGGCGGAACAATTCTTCTGGGTGACAGTCCTCTGACGACCATCGCACCGCGTGATCTGGTCCGGCGCGTGGCCCTGGTCAGCCAGGAAATGATTCTCCTGTCGGCCAGCATCGAAGAAAATATCGTCCTTGGTCGAAGCCAAATCACACCATCCATGCTGGAAAGCGCCATTGAAATCAGTGGCGTGGGCTCCTGGATGAAAGCGCTGCCCCAAGGCATCGCCACCCGTGTCGGTGAGGGTGGCCGACCGCTCAGCCAGGGGCAGTGCCAGATGCTGGCCCTGGCCAGGGCACTGGCGGGCAATCCGCGCATTCTGATTCTGGATGAAGCATTCAGTCAAATCGACCCCGAAAGCGAAAAGCTGATTCTCTCACGCCTGCCGGCCATCATGGCCGACCGCACCTGCATTACCGTTGCCCACCGCCTGGCAACGGCCCGCTACGCTCAACGCATCCTGGTCGTGCAAGGTGGCTGCATTGTTGAAGACGGTGACCACCAAACACTCATGGATGCCCAGGGTATCTATGCCGACATGGTGGCTCTGGACCGCCTGCACCGCAAAAAGTAATGGATAACAATCAATAACAGACCCAACTGGTGTTTTTCTTCATTCTCAAAGGTCACCATTTGCTTCAGACGAAAGCAGTCACCCCCCCATGCGGTTTGCCCGCAATTCAGTCCCCGTGCTCTTGTTTTTGATGCTCATGCTGAATACAATGACTGAAAGAGGGAAAACACACGATGCGACAGGAAGATAAAAAAACAGTTCTGGTGGTCGAGGACGATGAAAACACCGCCTCCCTGATCGCCGTCTACCTGGAACAGGATGGATTTGCGTCCCTGATCGCGGGCGATGGCGAAAAGGCTCTGGCGCTCGCCGTCCGGCATCACCCGGTCCTGGTCATCCTTGACTTGATGATTCCCAAAATCGATGGCTGGGAGGTGTGCCGTCGGTTGCGCCGGAATTCATCGGTACCGGTAATCATGCTCACGGCACGTGGTGATGAGATTGACCGGGTGGCCGGCCTGACCCTTGGAGCCGACGATTATGTGGTTAAGCCATTCAGCCCCCGCGAGCTAATGGCCCGGGTCCAGGCGGTGCTGCGGCGCACTTCACCCGCTTCGCGTGCAGCGGACCAGGTACTGGTCCATGGCCCGGTTCGTTTGGATCTGGATATGCGGCGTCTGACCGTTGATGGCCGGACCGTAACCCTAACGCCCCATGAATACGCCCTGCTCGAAGCCCTGATGGCCACCCCCGGCCGCACGTTTACCCGGGACGAACTGTTGAATCGGCTCTATCCCCATGGTGAAGCAGCGGTCATCGATCGGGTGGTGGATGTGCACATCGGGAAAATTCGCCAAAAAATCGAGCCCCACCCGGCCGAACCGGCGTATATTCTCACCGTTCGCGGCGTTGGCTACCGTTTCGCCGACCGGCAGGAGTTGTGATCATGGTCAAACGTTACCTGATCGTCAAACTGCTGGCCGTCAACCTGCTGGTGGCCGGATTTGCCGTGGTTGTCGTATGGCTGGCCATCGACACCCTGGCCGCCGGCTATTTCGTCACCCTCATGGAAAAGTACCACATCTCACCCGAACCGGCCCACGCCATGTTTGTGGATTCGGTCCACCGGTACCTGGTCTGGGCGCTGGGCGGTGCCATTGCCCTTTCCGTGGTGCTCAGCTATGTCATCAATCGTCGCATCCTGAAGCCGCTCACCTGCATGAACGTCATCACCGAAGAAATCGCCACCGGTCAATTTTCGGCACGCGTGCCGGTATCCACGGCCGACGAGGTGGGCCAACTGGCCCTGGCTTTTAACCGCATGGCCGAAAACCTGGAAAAAATCGAAACCCTGCGTCGCACCCTGATGATCGATGTGGCCCACGAGTTGCGTACGCCCCTGACCAATATGCGGGGATACCTGGAGGCACTCAACGACGGTGTGCTGCCGCCGGCTCCTGAGACGCTTGCGCTTCTCCAGGATGAAACCTTGCGGCTGGCGCAATTGGTGGAAGATGTACTGTCCCTAGCCCGGGCCGATGCCGCCGGCGGTCGTCTCAATCGAACGCAAGTGAACCTGAATGGGTTGGTCGAGAGAAGCCTGGCCGCCCATACCCTGACCATTGAGGATAAAGCGCTTACGGTCCGGATCAAGGCCGACCCGCCGTCCATGGTCATTCATGCCGACGCGGATCGTCTGGCACGGGTCCTTCGGAATCTGACGGACAACGCCATCCAGTACGCCCCGGATCAAAGCGTTGTGGAAATCCGAATGGCGCTGGACGATTCCAATGCCAGGGTAGACTATATCAACGCTGCCGTTGATCTTCTGGCTGAAGACCTGCCCTTTCTCTTCGAACGGTTTTACCGCGGCGAGAAATCGCGTTCCCGGCATCATGGCGGTGCCGGCATCGGCCTTTCCATCGTCAAGGAACTGGTGCAAGCCCATGGCGGATCGGTACATGCGCGCCTGGCCGGTAAGTGTGTTGAGATTGGATTTATTCTACCGACAGTGGTATAGAAAGGGCCGATTGTACTAAGTGTTAATGGAGGCAGCCATTGCAACGGATAACAATATTTGTTCTGACTCTTTATGTGTGTTCGTTCGGGTTTGCCCAGATGTCCGGTGCGGAAACCATCGTCATGGGGTATTTTGACTTGAAGCCCCATATGTATAAATCCAAGGAGACCGGGCAGGTAAAAGGAGCATCGGGCAGTTCAGTAAAGCCACGAATTCCAGATTCATTACGGCAAATCACCCATCATTGACGTTCGATATCGTATCCGCGGGACTGACATTGTTTGAAAACCAGTTGAACAAGCTGATCAACAAACGGATCGATGCGATTCACACATTGGATGAATATACCCTGTTGTTCACGGCAAAACTCATGAACATCGATCATCAGGTCAAAATTCTATTTCTTCCTGAAGCCCCCTGGCCATTTTATACGGTTTTCAGCAAAACTCAGCGAGGGAAAATGCTGGTGGAAAAATTTGATCAGGCCTTCATCGAATCGGGATATAAGCCAGAGGACGATCACGTCATGATCAAGTCTGAGTTTGATCATATTAC
>Ga0272444_10003901_pt1 | contig 13300 bp, 7 predicted proteins | sample SSMForm13_FD_201033 | JGI IMG/M metagenome (GOLD analysis project Ga0272444, IMG submission 201033) | Marine sediment archaeal communities from Little Sippewissett salt marsh, Falmouth, MA, United States - SSM-Form-13 | ecosystem: Environmental > Aquatic > Marine > Wetlands > Sediment ...
ACAGTGTTCTTGAGGATATCAAGTCGCAGTTCATCACCCAGCAGCCGCTTGTGACGCCGACTGCGCCCCCCCCATCTGTGCCAAAGCCCCCCTCACCTTCCGCAGCCACGCCGCCCAAGCCCAAGGCAACCGTAAAAACCAGTGCTGCAAAACAACCGGCGCCTGCCGCCAAGCCCCCCGTAACGTCTGCGCCAGTGACCGGGGATCAAAGCCGATCCAGGCCGTCTTTATCTTGGATACTCATTCTCGTCGGGTTGATTGTGATTCTGGCCTTCCTGGTTTTAAAATTCTTCGGACGATTGCCGGGCAAAAAACAAGATACCCGCGGATCGATAAAAACGTCTCAGGCCAGGCCTGAAGAATCGCCCCCCTCCGCTGCAGTGGCGGTGGATTCGGAGCAGGAGATTCCTCAATGGCAGTTGCAAGATCTGGATCACCCTGGAAATCCGATCAAGGATTTCAACCAATCCCGGGTCACCATAGGCCGGGACAAACACAATGATTTTGTGGTGTCGCAATCAACGGTTTCAACGATGCATGCCAAAATTGAGTATCGGAATAAGTTCTTTTTTTTAGAGGATCTGCGTAGCACAAACGGAACACGTCTCAACGACCGCAAAATAGAACCAGGACAACCCACATTAATAAAAAGCGGCGACCGCATAAGATTTGCCGATCGAGAGTTTAAATTCGAACGACCGGATTATCTGATCAGTGGGAATACAATATCCCTTACGGTCACCAACCTTTCCTTGAGGCAAGAGGACTTGGATCCCTCTGTTGTCATCCGCGCGGACGATGAAACGCGCCTGAACGAGGCGCTGATGGAACACCTCGACCAGATCAAAGTCCTGGGCGCCCGATACAATGCGTTTGTCGATCAGCATTTTACGCCTGAAGTCATCCGTTCCTTAATTACCTTCGCTCAGGAAAACATGCGGCAGACCACACAAGACAATGATCAACACTGCCGAACGATGGTAAACGATAAAACCTATTTTATTGTCTGCACCCTGCCGGTACCGATCGCACACGCTTCAGCGTGGTTCAACAAACGATTCAAGGGTTTCTCTAAGTTTGTTTACCAATGGATTCGTTCCGATGCCTATGAAGTGACGGCCTGCGATGTTTTAATCATCGTCACCCTCGGTTTCGACAAGGGGCATTGGGTAAGTGTAACCATCGTTCCCACCAACGGTAATGATGACGAGCCGGTTGAGATCGTGTCGGTCGAATTTCTGACCGAATCGGAAAAAGCCGAAATGGGGATTGAATTTGACGAAATGGGCCGCGTTTTGTAGTAATTCTAAAGCATCAATTGATCAATGGCCGTTCCAACATCTTCTCATATAGATCGATATACTGCCGGGCCGTATTGGCGTGGTTGAAGGAAGCGGCACTTTGCTGCATGATCCTCTCGATCTGGAGCCGTTTCTGCGTTTCCGGAAGCCTAAAAAAATCCATGGCTTGGGCCACCGCCCAATAGAGGCCGGCCGCATCAAAGGTTTCGAAAAGAAAGCCGTTGCCGGTGTCTTGGTGGGCGTTCAGATGGACAATCGTATCATGGATGCCGCCGGTATCGTGGGCCACCGGCAAGGCCCCGTAAATCGGCGCGATCATCTGAGGCAGGCCGCAGGGTTCGAACAAGGACGGCATCAGAATGAAATCAGCCGCCGCATAGGTTTGATGTTCCAAATTCTCATTGAAATCGCAGACCGCCACCCGACTTTGGAATCCATGGTGATTGACGATATCACGAAACACCTGTTGATAATCGCCGTTGGCGACAAAAACCACCTGCAGATTCTGATCCCAGTAATCAGAAATGATGCCGTAAAAAGCCTCGGCCAGAAGCTGGCAGCCCTTTTGGATCGGGTCCAGGCGCGACGGCCAGAAAAACAGCGGTGCGTTCATGTCCCGGGTCAGGCCTAACGTCTCCTGCAGGTGAAGCTTGTTCTCCCGTTTCCCATCCGGGTGGTCGTCACGTGTGTAATTGCGGTAGATCATTTTGTCGGTTTGGGGGTTGAAGCCCGGATCCGGGGCATTGAGAATACCGGTTCCGCATCCGGCATAAAACTTATTGCTCAGCTGCTGGCGCAGCGGCCACTCAACAAATCCATGGCGGCCCTCGACAATCTCCTCCAAAAACCGGGGACTGACGGTGTTGACAAAGTGGGCGGCAAACACACCGCTGCTCAAAAAATCAACCGCATTGGATTCCCAGGCCTCTTCATAGGAGGCGGAAAAACTTTCGAAGAAGAGATGGTGCCAGAAATAGGCCGCATCAATACCGCGGTCCTCGATATGGGCCAGAGTGGCTTTGACCGTATGGATGTTGTGGATCGTAAACAGGCAGGGAATCCCCATCTGGCGTGACATGGCCGGAATGAGTCCAGTCATCCAGTCGTTGCAATGGATCAGATCCGGCCGAACCCGGGGCACGATATTGTTGATCACTTCGCGCTGAAAAGCCAGTGAGAGTTTGGTATTCTCACCTCCGTGGGCCGAATATACCCGGTTGAGGTAAAAAAACGCCCGGTCCTGGGCCAGATGCACGCGGTCGTCGGGCATGACACTACGAATCGTCAGATGCTCCCGTTCCAGAAACGGGGCCAATCGATCGTGAAAAATCGCCCGGTAGTCCGGAAGGGCCACGTGCACATCAGCCCCTTCGTTGAACAGGGCGCTGACCAGGGCTGCGGACACATCCGCCAATCCACCGGCCTTGGCCGTGAGATACCGAGAGAAGTTTCCCATGCGGTCAGGTAGATAGGTGACTTCCGGTGTAATGATCAACACGCGTGGGTTTCGTTTGGCCGATGGCATGGACACCTCCTGAATAAGTAATACCCAAACTGTACTATCCGGTTCTCCACCAAGCTCAAGTTGAAGAACTGAATGAGCACTCTTCACCCCAATGCTGAAAAAGCCGGAGGGCGACAGAGTCAAGGCGCCAAGGGTGAAGGCTGTAGTCGTCTACCGCGATCCCTTGGCAACGCCGGATCTGGTGGCCTCCGGCTTTTTCAGCATTGAGGGTCATGCCCATGTGAGAAGTTCTGGCCGATATCGAATCCAGGCGTCGGCATTGGGCGTCACCCGGACCGTGAATCCATATCGCCCGGAATCCGTGCACGGCAGATTACAGCTGTAAAGATACGTACCGGCCGAGCGCTCCTCCTTGACATGCATCATCTTCACCCGTGGCTCGTCGATGCGGTCCAGATGCCGCATTTTGCCATAATACAGCTCGATGTTCAACTCTTCAGGCAGCAGTTCTCCGGTCTGCACCATGGCGGTCACCTCAAAAGACTGGTTGACCCGAAAAGGCCCCTTTGAACTGCGGACCGGTGCGGACACCCGGATTTGCTGCCATTTGTCCAGATAGCGCCGGTGCTGATCGCTGAGCTTGCGCGCCTGGGCACCGTCTTTTGCCACCAGTTCCTCAAAGCGCCGGCTGGCGGGCAGGTAAAACCGCTCTTCATATTCTGAAATCATACGCAAGCTGCAGAAATCGGCCATGGCCATTTTCATGGACGCTTTCATCATCTTCAGCCAGGACGATGGTGTGCCCCCCGGAGAACGATCGTAGTAAATCGGGGCCACCTCATTTTCGATGATGTTGTAAAGTGCCTGACTCTCAACTGTATCCTGGTAGTTATGATCCTGATATTCCTCACCGTTGCCGATCCGAAAACCGCGCTCCGAACTATAGCCTTCGCACCACCAGCCATCCATGATACTGACGTTGAGCACACCGTTGAGTGCCGCTTTCATGCCCGATGTGCCGCATGCCTCCATGGGGCGCCGGGGGGTGTTGAGCCATACATCGGCCCCCTGAACCAGGAAACGGGCGATATGCATGTCATAGTCTTCGAGAAAGATAAACCGGTGGCGCAAATTGGTGCGTCGTCCAAAATCCACCAGAGAGCGGATGATCCCTTTGCCCTCGTTGTCCTTGGGATGCGCCTTGCCGGCAAAAACAAACTGCACCGGCCGGTCCTTGGAGTTGACAATGGCTTCGAGCCGGTCGGGATCCTGGAACAGCAAGTGCGCCCGCTTGTAAGTGGCAAACCGACGGGCAAAGGCAATGGTCAGGGTATCCTGATCGAGCACCGATTCCACGGCCTTCATGATGTTCAGCGGGGCGTTACGACGCCCGTACTGTTTGTGCATCAGTTCCCGCACGGTCCGGATCAGGCGCGAACGGCACATCTCATGGGCCTGCCACAACTCTTCGTCGAAAATATGGTCGATACGAGCAATATTTTCCGGAATCGTGGACCCCATATTCCATTGGGGCCCCAAATGACGCTCGAAGAGCAGCTTGATCTCAGGCGCCAGCACAGTGGGAATGTGAACCCCGTTGGTCACGTGCGTAATGGGGGTCTCATCATCCGACCGGGTGGGCCATATATGGGACCACATGTGGCGGGCCACCTTCCCGTGCAGCTTGCTTACGCCATTGATGTACTGGGCGCTGCGCAGCCCCAGAATGAACATGGAAAACGGCGAGTCAGGCGCAGCGCCATCGGATTGGCCCAGGGCCACCAATTCATCGACCGACATACCAAAAACGGGTTCGAAGGATTTCAGGTAAGGCTTGACCATGGCCGGCGGGAATTCATCGTGGCCGGCGGCCACCGGCGTATGGGTGGTAAACACGGTGGTCCGCGGCACCACCGCCTGGGCTGTTTTCAGATCGATAGAATAGTGATCCATGATCTGCCGCAGCCGTTCGATGCCCACGAAGGCACAATGGCCTTCGTTGAGGTGGCATACCGTGGGCAGGATATCGAGCATCTCCAATGCACGCATCCCACCAATGCCAAGCAGCACTTCCTGGGCCAGACGAATATGCTGCTCGCCGGAATACAGCCGTGCGGTAATGTCGCGAATCTCCGGTGAGTTCTCCGGCAGGTTGGTGTCTAATAAGTATAGCGGGATCCGCCCGATCCGCACCTTCCAGACCTGGGCCAGAATATCCCCCCCGATACCAGTGAGTTGCACAACCAGGTCGTTGCCCTTTTTATCTTTTTGCTTGGACAACGGCAAATGATACAAATCGGTTTCCGGATAGGCCTCCTGCTGCCAGCCATCCTTGTCCAGGTACTGGCGGAAATACCCTTCGCGGTACAACAGGCCGACGCCTACCAGGGGCATTTTCATTCCCGAAGCGGCCTTTAAATGGTCACCGGCAAGGATGCCCAGCCCACCGGCAAACAGGGGCAGGGTCTCGTGGATGCCGAATTCCATTGAAAAATAAGCCACAAGTTCTCCATCATCCCAGGGGCTTTCACCGTTGGACTCGGATATGACGCGATTCTCATAACGCTCCCGCACCTTTGCCAGATGCGCCAGATAGCTGTCGTCATAGGCCAGTTCCTCAAACCGGTCCTGAGAAACATGGGTGGCGAAAACAATGGGATTTCGGCCACAGGCCTCCCATTCTTTGGGATTGACGCGCCGAAACAGTTCAATGGCGTCCTGGTTCCAGCTCCACCACAGATTGCGTGAAAGCGTCTCGAGGAAAGTGAGCGGCTGGGGAATATCCGGAAAAACTTGAAATGTCTGTATTGATCTCATTGATCGAACTCCTTGGCAAAATCACAGGCAGCGTTGTCTCAGAGTCTGTTTGATAAATCCGTCTAAGGCCCGCTAATGGCGTTGGAAACTGTCTCAAAATGCTCACATATTACATATATGCTCCGCTTTTGAGCCATTTTTCCGCCTTGTTATCGGGCCTGATCCAGACTTCTCAAACAGGCTCTCAATTGTCGCATCGCCTGGATAGGTTACTCAACCATTGCCACCGGGTGGGTACAAAACAGCATGGAAACGGGCAATCCCAAATCGGCTTGCGGGGCTACACGGAGACCACAGAGTTCTCACAGTCTCCATAATCACTTTTCAAGTAATTATCCGCCTTCCAGTCGTTTTCCCAGATGGTCTGGTCAATCAGGTAACGAAACTGATAATCACGACCCGGCGTCAAGGCAACCACAACCTTGAATTCACCGCTTTTCAGCCGCTGCATGGGGGTTTTAACGGTGCTCCAGTTGTTGAACTCGCCCACCACATGAACGGTTTTTGCCTCCGGTGCCGCTAGTTTGGGAAGCCGGAAGGTCACTTTACACTGCCCGTTTTTTTTTAGATACTGTTTTTTTAAACTCATGGAGCGCCTCCTCAATCAAGGGTTATTCAGTCAGGCACGCATCTGTTCGAGCTTCATCCACACCCGTAACAGCTCACTCACGCCCCAGGCCTGGGCATCACACCCGCGGCGCACATGGGGGGCATCGCCATCCACAATCTCCGGCACATGGCCCACACACCCGTTGTTGATCAACCGGCTGCTACTGGCCAGCCAGGCCAATGCGGTCTCACCCTCGGTCACACCGAAGCAGTCGGCCCAGGCTTCGCAGAAGCTGGGAAACACCCAGGTCCAGGCCGTACCGTTATGGTAGGCCGGTTTGCGCTTTGTATCCTCATCTCCACCATACACGCCCACATAAGGCGCCTGGGGGTCATTGACCAGGTCGCCGTTGTGGTAGATCAACAGGGGCGGCAGGACCGGCCGGTCGGCCAGACTGCGGATGGCGCCGGGGACGAGCAGTTCCTGGCAGGCGAAAAGCACCTGCTCGACAATACGTTTCTCCGTCACCGCCCTCAGGGTCAGGGCAAACAATTGGTTGGGGCGCAGGGCGTCATCGGCGGTTGCCGCCGTTGCCGGCACCCCTGCATCGGCGTGCAGGCAATCGGCAAAATAGCCCAGCTCCTCACGGAAGAACAGGCGGGTAATGGACGCCCGCACGGTGGCGGCCCGGGCCTTCCATGCCTTGCGGGCCGCCGGCTTGTCCACACGCGCCAGGTAGGCCAGGGCAGCATGCCACAGGGCCTGGATCTCGATGGGATAGCCCTTTCGCGGTGTACCGGCCGGGAAATTGGTGTCCATCCAGGTAAAATGCGCGGGGCTGAAAAGTAGGCCGCTGTCCGGATCCATGACAATGCCATTGGGGGTACCGTCCATCAGCCCCTTGGCAATGGCCAGCAGCACCGTTTTCAAGGACCGTCCACCGCAGTCGGTGGCCAGCACCAATTCCTGCCCCATGACCGCTCCCAGTTCGTCACACACGCGAAACAGCCATAAGGGGGCATCGGAGGTGTCGCGGTTGCCGGTGTCCATGCCGCGAATCATGTTGGGGATGGTACCGTCCTTTTCAAAGGCGGCGAATTGCTGGATGATGGTCAGGGCGTCCTGGTGTCGACCGGCGGCGATGATGCCGCGCACCACAATCAGGGTGTCTCGCCCCCAGTCCAGAAACCAGGGGTAGCCGGCAATCACCGTCTTGTACTGGTCGCGCTTGACAATGTACTGGTCCAGGGCCTTTTTAAGGGCCGTGACCGGCGTCTCCCACGCGGCCGTGGTTTCGAAAAACCGGCTCACCCGCTGTTGAAGCCCGTCATCATCTTCTATCCCGTCATCATCTTGTAGCCCGTCATTTTGCACCCCATCATCCTTCTTATCCGGCGCAGTGTCCGCTTTTCCCACAACCCGGGCGCTGAAGACCTCGTCCTGTCCGCCGGCCAGCGATACGGAAAAATAACCGGGGCTGAACAGATCCGAAGCCGGGTCCTGACCCCGCTGGGCCTCCTGGGGGCGATGGACCATGTAATGCCATTCCGGCTCGACAGCAAAATCAGCCCGCCGGGCCGATACCGATAAGGCATGGCTTTCATGGGGATGGAAGAAAAATCCCTTCTGCCGAGGGGTCACGGCGGAGGGAAACAGATGTTCGGCCCCCGTGTAGGCTTTGGTGGCCTCGTGAAAATTGCGATCTTCCACGTCCGGGCGCAGAATCAGGGTCACCAGCCGATCATCGGCCAGCCGGTCCTGCTGACCGCCTGCCGTGTGGCGGTAACATACCATTTGGATGGCATTTTCCCCGGCAATCATGCGGATGCCCACGCTGAGCACCACATGTTGCCCCTGCCCCGAGGGGATGTGATATTGCCAGCATCCGAACCCGTCAAAATCAAACCCGAACGCATCCAGGCAATCCCGACCGATTTCCTGGGAAAAGCCCTGGAACACCACCCACCCCCGCATGCGGGTCAAGAGGATGCGGCGATCCTCGGGTACCGTGGGACTCAAATTCGCCGCCAGCAGGGCATCGTAACGGCTGGGCAGCCGGTCCCAATGGGCATGCATGCGGGCCATGGCCCCACGGCCGTTGGTGCCGAGCATGTGGATGCTGGCCAGGCTGCGGCGCGGCCGGGTGAAAATTTTCCTAACCTGCACGCGATCCGCCGAGGTCAGATAATAAAGCGGCGCATCATAATGCGCGCACCCGTCGGGATCATAACAGGACAGTTTGAGTGTCCGCGGCTTGTGGCGGCCGGCCACCGGCAGCGGGCAAAAAAGCACAAATGGATTGCCCGCCGCGTCCACAAGGCTCTCCTCCACCGCCATGGCGGTGTGGTTTTCATCGATGGATGCCCGAAACGGATGGCTGGCGCGGATCAGCAAAAAATGCTGGGGCGGAATCATCACATCCCGCCGAAGGTCAACGGGAAATTGCCAGACAACGGTTCTCGGGGCTGTATTGGCAGGATTCATCTGTCGGCAAAAATCCATGGGGGAGGTCAACAGCTGCGCGCAAGCCTGGTCCACATCCCAGCCGCCCAAATCGCCGATGCCGTGGTAAAAGCGTCTGACCTGCAATACCTTGGCCCGCAACCGTTGACGGACGGCCCGATCCGGCAGGCGGGGGAAATGGCGCTCGGTTTGGACAATGCGGGAAAGGACCGCCTTATCATCGGTCAGACAGCGCACCTGCCCGGGGGCCAGCAACAGGCGCCCGGTCTGATCGTCGCCATCCAGATCCACGGTCCCGCCGCTTATCAGATCGATCAATCCCGACCGCCCCACCGGCGAGCGATCCAGCGCCCAGACCGCCTCGGTGGCCGCCTCGGCGTCCAGGTTGACCAGCACCAACACCCCCTTGCCGTCCGCCTCGCATCGACGGGCCACGGCCAGGCAGTTGCTCCCCCCCGTCTGTATCATCTCCACCCGGGCTGGGTGGAAAAACGCCGGATGGGCGACCAGCAGGGCATGCAGGCGCCTGAGATGATCCACCAGATTGTCCGCCGCGCCCCAGTTGAGCGACGGGGAGCCGTGCACGTCGATTTTCTCGGTGGCCAACCACTCCACGCCGTTGGCAAATGCAAACCCGCCCTGGCAGGAAAGCAAGGCGCACAGCGCCGTGCGCATACGCGCATACGTCGGGGAGGTGGCGGCCAGGCGCTGGTTGTCGTGGGTCTCGGCAAAATGGACGGCGGTCCCTTCGGTCCGGGATATCTCCAGGGGTTCGGGCAGGTAGTACTCGATCTGCCCCCGATCATAATTTTGAAACAGTTCGCTGTAAGCCCAGTTGAAATCGGCCCAGCCCAGCAACGCCCAGGTCACCGAAATCTTGCCCCCCAACCCTTCGAGGAGAAAAATCACATCCGGGAACTGCTCGCGCACCTTGGCGATAATATAGCGCCAGGCCGGGGTCGGAATCATGTAGCCGGCATCGCAGCGGAACCCGTCCACGCCCCGGCGGCACCAGGTGAGAAAAACATCGGCCATATACTGCCACAGGTCCTGGTGGTGGTAGTCCAGGCGGGTCAGGTCGGCCCAGACCACCCCCCAGGCACCGGGGGTTTCAATCTGGCCGTCCGGCTCCCGGGCGAGCCATTGGGGGTTGGTTTCATGCAGGCTGGCGGCCCAGCCGGTGTGATTGATGGCAATATCGATAAAAAGGCGCGCACCCCGGGCATGAACGGCATCGATCAGTTCGATGAACTGCTCCATGGGCGTGGCTTTGGGGTCGAATTCAGCCAGGGCCGGATCCACGGCGGTAAAACTCAGGGCGGCGTAAGGGCTGCCAAAACGCCCCATGCGGGCATAGGTGGTGGGGGTGGGATGAATGGGCAAGAGCTGGAGGATGCGACAGCCCAGATGGCCGATGATAAAATCCAGCTCGCCGATCAGGTCCCGAAACGTTCCCGATGGCGGGATAACCGTATAATGGGCCTCGTCCAGCGTCTTGATCACCGCATCGGCCATGGCCATGCCGCCGTTTTTGTTGGGACCGAATTGGCGCACAAAGGCATTGTAGATAATGTTGGCACAGCAGGCATCCGCCGGGGCCACATTGATGGCGGTGTTGGTTCCCGGCGGCCACAGCGGATCGGCGCTGCCCGGGCTCAGGAAATACCCCTTGGCCTCAAAATGGCCCACCTCGGTAAGTCCCACGGTCAGGCTGTAACGCCCCTGGCCGTGGGCTGTCATGGGGATGTCGTACCAGCAGCGACCCAATGGGTTTTCACGATGCTCCACCTGACGAAGAATTTCTCTGCGCAGTGACCGGGCATGTCCCAGGGTGGTACGCAGCCAGGCCTGCCCGTTCCACGACACCGGCACCTTCAGGTGAAAGGTGAGTGTATCGCCGGTGAAATGCAACTCCTGGGTGCCGGGTGCGGGCAACTGCGATATGGCCTCGGATTGAACCATGCGATGACCTTTGACTTATTTATGGGCGGATAAGCGTTAATGTGACAATGCGATCGATCGGTTATTGACAGCGGCCCTGTTGTGCTTTTCTGTTCAAGATGAACACCATGCGCCTTACGGTCAGCCTCCAGCGGGATCATACGATGAATAAAATGGAAAGGTCGGCATCAAACCGATAACAGGCAGAATAAAGGAAATACTTTTCCAATGTCAATACGGACTTTTCGGGACTTGGGGAAATGATTCGCACACATTCCCGCCTGCCCGCCTGAGAATAAACAGGTTACTGGCCACGACCACACCGGTTCCCAGTATTACCGGCAGCGTGATGATTTCTCTCCACAACAGCCAGCCGATCAGGGGGGCCCAAACCATGGACGTGTAGGTATACGGCGCCAGAAAAGAGGCTTCACAATAGCGAAAGGCCGCGGTTTTGGCCAGCTGCTGGATGGCGGTGAAGACCCCGATGCCGAGAATCCAGGGCAGCAACCGGCCCTCGGGCAGGTGCCCGTAGATCAGGGTATACGGGGCCGACAGAATGACCCCGCCCAGAATGAAATAAAATACCGTGGTCAACGGATTCTCGGAGCTTCCCAGATTGCGCAGGGCCATGTCCACCAGGGCCATGCACAGCGCCCCGCCCAGCCCCACCACGGATGCCGGATCGGCCAGCAATCCCGCCGATGGCCTGGCAATCAGCAAAATCCCGCCAAATCCGACGATAACGGCAATCCATCGCCCGGCATCCACATGCTCCTTGAGCAGCAGGGGCGACAGGGCGGTGACAAAAAGCGGGGCGGCAAACAAAAGGGCCGTGGTGTTGGCCATGGGCATCAGGGCGTAAGCCCAGAAAACCAGCCCCACACCGATGTTGCCCACGGCGGAACGATAAAGATGGGCGCCGATGCGACGCGTCTTGAAGATCGACAGCGGGTGGGTGGCCAGCATATAGGGAACCAACAGACAAAGGGCCACGACACCGCGATAAAAGATCATTTCCACCGGGCTGTGCACGGCGCTGCTCATTTTGGCGCAGGCGTTCATCAGCACAATGCATAATGTGGCCAAAAGGGTCAGCAATACGCCCTTGAGCATTCCTTTTGGGCGAACCGGATGCACACCACCCGAGCTCATCGACCCCTCCTGCGCCGGATCATCACGGCTGCGGCCATCACCACTAGGCCAATCCCCAGGGAAATGGGAAACCAGTCAAAGGTATTCATGAAAACACAATTCTCCACATCTTCAGTGAGCCCATCCATACCCTGGAGGCCGCGTTTTTTGAATTCCAGAAGCGCGGCGTAAATGATCCCGATGCCACCATAGGACAGGTTGTAGGCCAGCCCCTTGAAACTCAGTACAGTGGCCCGCCGTGATGAGGCGGTCTGTTGGTTGACGAAATAGCTGACATAGAACCCGACCATATAAAGAGCTGAAAACGCCACCAACGCCGGCACCAACCCTAAAATGGGCCAGAAAAAAGTCATACCGGTCAATCCGGCCAGGGCCGTGGCGGCGGTGGTCCACAGGCAGGTGGCAGGCGATCGATTTTCCGCGATCCAGCGCGCCAGACGCGGGATGAACATACCGGTGACGGCCATCACCGATCCGATGACACCATAACTCGACTCGGGCAGTTGCACCATGCGATAATATTGACTGGCCAGGGTAATCACCATGCGCAAAATACCGTCGAAAAGCATCCCAAAAAGAATGACCGCCAATACAAACGGTGTTTTGAGGATCCAGCGGCCGCTGTCCAATGTGAGTCTGAACGCCTCGATGACCGACCCCGCAGGCGCCCTGTCGCCGGCCACAGGAGATGTGGCTGGCGGCCGGACTTCGTCCAGCCGCAAGGTGGACACCAGGGTCAACACCGCCAGGACAAGGGTCAAATATATGGGATAACGCAATGTATCGGACTGGGCGAAGGTGATTGCCGATCCACAAAAATCGGCGATGTGCGTCATCAGATGGGGATCGTAAACCACGGCGCCCAGCGTCATGGTAAAAATAAACATCCCCGACCGCAGGCGCATCTGAACATCCAGCACGTTCCCCCATTGGTCGGCCAGCCCCAGGTCCTGGAGGGCGTCATAGGCAATGGCCTCATCGGCACCGCTGGCAGCGGCCTCGGCCAGACCGCTGAGCACCCGGTTGACCAGAAAAAAGCCGAACAGCAGGTTAACATTGCCCTGCGGGGCCGCGCACAGAATCACCATTTCAACCAGCATCGAGCAGGCAGCGAACACCAGCAAGCGCTTGCGTCCCACAATGTCGGCCAGGGCGCCTGAGGGCACTTCGGCTAGCACGATGGTAGCGGCCCACACAGCATTCAAGATGGAAAACTGGGCCACGCTAAGCCCGAAATCAAGAAACAGCACGGTAAACACCGGATAATAAAACCGGCAGTTGAAAAACACCCGAAACGCAATGAACTGGCGTACGTTGTTCACCTGAAAGGGCGAGGATATGGCATTCTGGGATGAGTCGGCGTTCAGTGTGTTATCTCCTCTGAAAAATCAAATGGCGTTATTAAAAACATGCCTGGGAAGGTAATGCAACTTTTTCTATCTTAAACCAGCAATTGTAATTTTAGAGGTGTTCAGCGGGAATTCCATCGATCGATTACGATTACGAGCACGAGCACGAAAAAACGCCAATGCCCGTCGGTCGTGCTCGTGCTTAAGCTATGCGGTGCTCGTAATCGGAAAATTCGACATGGCATAATTATAATTACGG
>Ga0272444_10003902_pt1 | contig 13298 bp, 10 predicted proteins | sample SSMForm13_FD_201033 | JGI IMG/M metagenome (GOLD analysis project Ga0272444, IMG submission 201033) | Marine sediment archaeal communities from Little Sippewissett salt marsh, Falmouth, MA, United States - SSM-Form-13 | ecosystem: Environmental > Aquatic > Marine > Wetlands > Sediment ...
ACCATGTACAGCATGTGCTGTTGTTAGAAATTTAAATATGACAGATGAAGTTCTAGCTCAGATGATACAACTACAAGAAAAAGTTGCAGGAACTTTTGGTAGAAATAGAAAAGAGATTGCAATAGGTATTTATGATCTCCACAAGATTACTCCGCCAATTAAATTTACAGGAACAACGCCAAAGGGATTGAAATTCGTTCCATTAGAATTTGAAAAAGAGCTCACCCCGCAAGAAATTTTGGATAAACATCCAAAAGGAAAAGAATTTGGTTACCTGCTTGAAGGCAATCCTCTGTATCCAGTATTCAAAGATTCTGCAGGTGAAGTTTTGTCAATGCCTCCTATAATCAATTCAAATCACACAGGAAAGGTTACAAAGTCAACAAAGGATATATTCATAGAATGTTCAGGTTTTGATTTGGATTTGTTACAAACAGCTTTGAACGTAATAGTTGCAGCGCTTGCTGATCGCGGAGGACACATAGAAACAGTAGATGTGATGTATGGAGGCAAGCGAATAACAACACCTAACTTAACACCAAAAAGATTCAAAGTCGATCCAAACTACATAAATAAAATTTCAGGTCTAAAACTCAATGGATCAGAAATTGAAAAATGGCTGAACAGATCAGGTTACAAAGTTCTAAGTAAAAAAATAGACGTTGCGTATCCAGCATACAGGCAGGATATAATGCATCAAATAGATGTTGTCGAAGATCTGATAATTTCTTATGGCTACAACAAAATACAACCTGAAGAATCAATACTTCCAACAAGAGGCTCAGTCAGCAAGATCGAGACATTCTCAAACAACGTGATAGACATACTTACAGGTGCGGGGTTACAAGAAATAATGTCTTACATGCTTTCAAACAAAGACAACCTTTTCACAAAGATGAATGCAAAACCAATACCATTGGCAGAGATAGAGAATCCAATGTCTAGTAATTGGTCTGTCTTCAGAAATACTCTCATACCAAGTGCGATGGAATTTTTATCTCAAAACATGCATAGAGAGTTCCCACAAAAGATATTTGAGATTGGAGATGTCGTTGAAATCAACACACGAAAGGAGACACGAACACATGACTTGAGAAAGGTTGTAGTGGCTTTGTCTGATCCATCATTTGGATATCAAACAGCAAGTGAGATACTTGACTTCCTACTTTCATCTCTCGGTGTAACATACAAACTTGTCAGAACAAAGCATAGTAGTCTGATAGAAGGACGAACTGCGAATATTATGTCCAAAAATAAGAAGATAGGTATTATTGGAGAAATTCACCCACAGGTTTTGAACAACTGGAAGTTAGAGCTACCTGTTGTAATTTTCGAATTAAACTTAGAAGAAATTATCTCCTAAACCAATTAAATCTCTTTTTCTCAACTGGCTTTCCTGTCATACGCATGGCTATATCCATTATCTGTCTTGCAGCTCTTGAGTTAGGTTTATGTGTAATCACAGGTTCTCTTTCATAAGTGGCTCTTGATACATGTCTGTCTTCATGTACATGGCCAAGTACAAACATACCTAAGAATCTCTCAGCAACTCCTACATCAATCTCATGTTTATGTCTTTTAATCCTGTTTATGATTGCACCTGTGTTTGCAGTTCCAACCTCTGCGGCAACTGCTTCTAATTTCACTGCATCTGTCATTGCGGGTATTTCAGGATTGGTTACTGTGATAACTTCATCACATGCTTCTATAACAGCCTTTGTTTCAGCTCCAACACCAGGAGGGCAATCAATCAAAACAACATCTGCATCACCAACTAATTTATAGAAAACATTCATAAAATGGTGAGATTTGGGATCAATTGCTTTTCTCAAAGAGACATCAGCAGGCAATACCCTAAATCCAGATTTGTGATAAAATATAGCATCACTCAATCTTGCTTTTCTCATCAAAACATCTTGAAGCGTTACAGGATACAAAGGGACTCCTAAGTGCATACCGAGGTTTGCAGTGCCTAAATTTCCATCAATTGCGATCACAGATTTTTGTAGTTGTGCAAAAGCAGCAGCAAGGTTAGCGGTTAATGTGGTTTTACCAACTCCCCCTTTTCCAGAAGCAATAGCGATGATGCGTGTCATGACCACACCGTAAAAATATACTATATATAATTTAATTAAAGGCTTAAATGATTATGCTCCGGATGGGATTCGAACCCACGACCCCTTGCTTAGGAGGCAAGTGCTCTATCCAACTGAGCTACCGAAGCATATCCTTTAAATTTTTTAACACTATAATTCTATTATGAATAAAATTATCCTTCTTGCACTTTTAACCTTGATAATTGTAATTTCTGGCTGCACATCACAGGAAGGTAACATAATAGTTGATGTTCCTGGAGAACATAAAGAGATCGTATACAAGACCGCAGAAGCAAGCGAGAACCCTTGTGAAAATGTCGTCTGCAAAGACAATACGATGGATTGCGGTAATGGCGAAATGGCTGTTTGTGAGAATACATGTACAGAAGGAGAATGCTCAGATTGTACGCCTGCTTGTGAAATAGACGAAGAAGAAGAAATTCTATGTGAGGCGTCTGTAAAGAAGTGTGAAGACGATTATATAGCAGAATGTGAAAATGTGATGAGAAATGGGAGATGCACAAACTGCAATCCAGAGTGTGGAAACCATGGAGATGCGTGTGAAGAAGACTGGGAATGCGAAGAATGGGAAGAGTGTGAAGGCGATTACAAGACAAGAGATTGTTTTGATATGAATGAGTGCGGAACTGATTTTGACAAACCAGAAACAAAGATAGACTGTGATGCAGAGGAAGAGGAAGATGAAATGAATCATGTCATATTTTCAGAGATTTATTATGATACAGAAGATGAGGATTCATTGGAAGAGTGGATAGAGATTTACAACCCAACAGATTATGACATTGATTTAACAGATTGGACAATTGAAGATAATACAAAAGATTGGCCAATCCCAGATGATTTAGTAATAAGATCTCATGATTATATGACGTTCGCAAGAGATAAAGATACAACTTACGACCTGTTTGGGTGTACGCCTATTGATGGATTAACACTCAGCCTAAGCAATAAGGGAGATCATCTCACATTATGGAATGATCAGAAAGAAGAAATAGACTTTGTTGCTTGGGAAATGGGAGGTCCTGACAATCAATTATTATATTGGGAGCCTGAAGCTTATTCTGGTGAATCTATCAAAAGAGAAAATCTAGACGAAGATACAGATACTGAAGATGATTGGATACGAGAAGACGATCCACATCCAAACTGCTAATCTCTGCAATTTTCACAGTACCATCTACCACTGTCATGCATCAGATGATCTGAGTATGCCTCACATCTTTCACATATACCTGAAATTTCTTTTGTAGGTTCTGCCACCATATCTATTCGAGCCTTGAGTTTTTCTGACAAAATATCTATCATCTCAGGAGAAACTGTGAGTATTTCCTTTTCAGAAATGATTCCTTGAAGTTTTCCATCCTTTACAACTGGGATTCTCTTGATGCCGGATCTTATCATCATTTTTGTGACATCAAGCATGTTATCTTCAGGAGAAGCAGTAACAAACTTTTTCTTTTTCTTCAATGCTGTGAAATCAGTTTTACTGGGATTCATTCCTTTTGCAATCACACTAACTATATCATCTGTTGTAACAATGCCTGTAGGTTTATTGTCCTTCACTATAACAACAGAACCAATTCTGTTATTTGTCATGATCTTAGCAATAGAAGCCATATTTGTGGTTGTGTCAACTGTAACAACCCTCTTTTTCATAATTTCTTTGATTTTTACCATCTTCACACCTCTAATGATCTATTATCGTCAGATTTTATAAATTCCCTCTCAGAAGCCAAAAATAGCCTATTTTTGGCTATCTCGGACAAAAACCAGGTTACTACTACACGATAAAGACTTGGGGAAACCTTTAAAATACCTTGATGTCCTATATTAAGGTGAAAGGGTTGTCAGTCGGAGGACTAATGAAACAAAAAATAGCCATGTTCGGAATCCTGATGATTTCCTTAGTTTTGCTAGTATCCATTGCAGACGCACAAGTTACATCAGTTGACTGTAACTCAGGTCCTTATTATATTTCAACTTCTGGTACATATGTATTAGATTCTAATATAGCAGTTCCACCTGGAGGCGGAACATGTATCGTCATTATGACGGACAATGTAATCTTAGATGGACAAGGATATGAGATAGATGGCCAAAATGCAGCTGATGGAAGTTTCGGTGTTCTTGTTATGGGAGGAAATCATAATAACATAAAAAACATTGAAATTGATTATTTTAGTGGAGTGGGCAGTGCAGGAATTTATGTTATTAGCTCATCTACGAATAACGTTTTCGAGGACATTACATTATTTGGGAATTACATAGGAATGTGGTCTGATACCGGGTCTTCAAGCAATAATGTAACCGGAAGTACAATAGAAAATAGCCTTTATGCCGGTATACATCTCGATAGTATCAGTGATAATTGGATTTACCAAAACAACTTCAAAAATAGTATGGCAGAGGAAGGAAACGCCAAAAATGCTGGATCTAATAATTGGGATAATGAATATTGGTTTGGCGGAAACTACTGGGATGATTATGATCATGAATCTGAAGGATGTTACGATGATTACAATGATTACACAGGAGAACCTGAAAGTGATGGTATTTGTGATTCTCCTCATATTTTCGATTCAAACCAAGATAATTACCCTTTCACAACTGAAAATGGTTGGTCGTTAAACAGAGCTCCAATAATGGACACAATTGGACCTCAAGAAACTACTGAAGGAGTAGAGTTAGCATTTGTAGTAACTGCCAGAGATCCAAATAGTGGTGATACACTTACATATTCAGCAAACAATTTACCAGAAGGAGCAGAATTCGATGAGGAAACACAAACATTTACATGGACTCCAGATTATGAACAAGCAGGAACATACCCTAATGTAGAATTTACAGTTACTGATAATGGCACACCGACAGAGTCAGATTCTGAATTGATAACAATAACAGTGGCTGATGATGACAGTGCATTTACAGTACATCACGTATTACCATATTACACAACAGAAACTTATGGTTCTGCGGCTACAGCTAAAATGATTCTTGATTTTTTGAATGCAAATCCAAGTCGTTCACAGACAGAATTACGTGACTATGGTATTGCATATAACCTGCCTGGTAACACCGGAGAACTTGATCCTGTTGGAATGGATGCAGTTCTAGGGCACTTCGATCCTTACGACGCAATAATAACTGAACCATTTGATTGGTATGATTCTCAGCCTGGAGGTAATCCATATCAAGGTTATAATTTTGCAGCTAAATCATTTGACAATGGAGATCATTTGACATATATAAGAGATATTTGTCATTGGATGGATTATGCAGCTCCACAATGGTATGGAGATCCAGAAGCACCTTTAGCAGATCCGGCAAGAGTGCCTCCTGCCATTCCAATATTTGGAGATATGATGGGATACGATAATTGGGTAGTTGTGAATGGATTTGCTTCAAGCGATGATCCGTTACCAGATGATAATAACCCATTTTACACACCTGATTTTGATGTTTATGGATTTTGGATAACAGATCCCAACTTAGGAGAAGAATTAGGAGCCAACAAGTACATAACAGTGGATGTTGCTTTAGCAGATTATTTAAAGCCACTTTCAACTTCAGATCTTTACAATGGTAAATATGTTCAGGTTTCAGAGCCACCAGAAGTAGAGAGTACAGCCCATGTAACAATTGTATCAGTTGAAATTACAGAAGAGAATCAGAGACTTGTTAATGATCTTAATTTACGGACAGATTACGATAAGAATTCAAACGTATTGATGAAAACAACAATGGAGGTATCTGAAGTCGTAAAGCCACAAATTGATTGGACAAAGGTAATACCAGAATATTTGCTTGCTGATGCTTTATTCGCAGAAGCTTTTGAAGGCGCAGAGTTTGGAAAGCAAATATTAGTTTCACGTGAAGATGGAGATTACAACATAATAACATTCGAGAAGAACATTGATAGTAGAATATTCACAACTGTAGCCATTATAGTGGATTCAGAAACAGGTGCTTTCAAGGAAGGAACATGGACAAATGATTATACAAGCGATTACACATGGATGGACGAAAAGCTTGCAATCAAAAAGGCAATGGCACAGTATGTAAAGATGCCAAAGAAATCAATTCCAAAGAAAACAATTGGAGTAATCGAGTCAATCTGGTTAATTAATGAAATAGAATCAGAATTTATGTGGGAACCAGGCATGATTACAAACTCACCATTCCAACCATACTGGAAGATAACGATCGACGGATACGTGTTTTATGTACAGAATGATGGAACAGTGTCACCTACTTATGGAACTGAACACATAGAAAACATACCAGAAATAGGACTTTTCTAGGTTATTTGAAGACCCGAGTATAGTAATACTTATTTTATTCTTTATGCAATAATATAATAGTGAATCTGGACCAGGGTTAGATATGAGATTAGGTCTCTTGTTATTTGGGGTTGCATTAGTGGTCGTAGCCATTACCCTTATCTCTACATCAGTAGCTCCTAATTCACCTGAACCAGTCATTGTTCAATCGTGTGTAGATGGAGGAATTGTTTGTGAAAATGATTATTCATATGGTATTCCAGTTATTTGTAATTGTTCTCAGGTGAATGCTAGTGATTTTGTGTATGCAAATGAATCTACACTTAGATCTTCGGGAGGAACCCCTGCAAATGTAACAGTAAGATTCAATTCCAGCGATGTTCCAAGCGGTAGCAGCATATCAAACGTGGATGTCTGGATAAATTGGTCGGTCAGTACAATAAGCGGAACTACATGTTCTGTAGAAGTGTTTAACGGAACATGGGAGAGCTTGAATTTAAGTTGCCCTGCTGTTGGAAACCCAACACTTTCTTATTATAACATTACAGACATGATTGATACTGAAGCAGAGGCAGAGAATGTATCTATAAGAATAAACATATCAGGAATCGCAGTCTTTCTTAGAGTAGATGAAATATACTTGAATGTGACCTACCTACCACCGCATTATACTCACGGAAACTTCAACATAACTTATTCGAATGGGAGTGTGGCGAATGATGGATTCAACTTCTTCAGAAATGAGACATTGAATGTGTCAGCCCTTTGGACAACTGATAACGTTGCACATGCTTATGTTGAGCACAACGGTACTGGTAGCTTTGTGAACTACTCCATAAATGATACTGCAAGCGGATACTATCCTCTTACTGGAAATTGGTCTAATGGAACACTGAACTTGAGTAATACCTCATACTTCTTGGCAGGTAATATCACTGTGCGTATGCACGCAGAGGATGATTACGGACAATGGAATTCAACATCTGTTGACCGCTACTTCAAGCTTATTGGTACCTCTACTGTAAGTAACATATTCATAGACAAGATGTCTATTGCAAACGGAACCAATACGATGGTTTATTGTAATGTGAGCGATGGGGATACATCAATACCGATAGAAAATTACAATGTATCATTCTACAATGATTCCATGCTGTTCAACTACAGCCTTACAAACTCTTCTGGTGTGGCTTCAGTCTTGTTTACAGATTATGAATCAACAACTCAGAACATTACAATCAATTGTAGTATAGTGAGCAACATAAGTTTGTATCATCTGGCTTCTGCTGCAAACAATCAATCTCTCAATTTATCTGTCACAGTGCTTGATACACTAAACCTTACGAACAACCAATCAACATACAACAGAGGAGAGAATCTAACCTTTGTATCACTTGATGATTCGAATAACACAATACCAAATGTAACTTGGACAATAAACATTACTTGGTACAACCTTTCAGACAACAATGGAACAACAAACTATACTACAGAAAACTTCTATTACGAAATAGGTGTTGATGCAAGCGCTTTTGAAGTGCATATAAATGAGTCTTGGTACCCAACAAATTACACTGTTTACATGAATGCGACAAAGGGAAGCAACCTGATAAACGGAACATGGTATTTCACTGTGAGCAATTCATTTACACCGAGCTTTGCACAACCATCAGCAGGAACAACTTATGGTATAAGTGATCCTATTTCACCAACACCGAAAGTGCAGATACTCAATGCACGACAAGAAACATTGAATTACACTCTGTTTGTGAATATGACGTGTCCAAATAATCATTTCAATTTAAGCCTTTCTGAAAACATAAACTACTCAAATGGAACAGCGCTTTGCACAGCTTCTGCGTCTTACAGTACAACATTCTACCTATACGTTAATATGACAGACGAATATAACAACACAGGAACAGGTAGCTTGAATTTGGTTACAGTTGATGCTCCAACCACTCCAGGCGGAGGAAGTCCAGGAGGCGGAGGAGACACGACAACCATAATCATAAATGAAACGAATTGTACTTGTGATGAATGGACAAGCTTAGAGTGTGGAGCTGGTGGATGTACAGTTGATGAAATATATCAAACAAGAACATGTTTACCAGCAGGATGCCAGGACGAATCACAGTGTGTTACATCCCCAAGTTGTGAGGGGGTGATAGATTTCAATTTCACAATGAATACAGACGAAGTGACGATCACACAGGGGGCAACCGACAATGTTCTTGCAATAGTAGAAAATACAGGAGATCTTCTACTTACAATGGAAAATACCATACAGAAAGAGTGTTGTGAAATAAGTTCAGTAGATTCATTTGATCTTGAACCAAAAGAATCGCGTGATGTTCCTATAAGTGTACATGTTCCGTTATCAGAAACACCAGGACAGTATATAATCACAGTAGCATTTTTCTATTCAGATCTGAGTAAGGAAAAAACAGTGAAAGTGAATGTACTTCAACATGAACTTGTGACAAAGATAGATGAATTATACACAAAGCTTGAAGAACTGTCAGAAAGGATTGATGAACATAGATCAAAGGGAGTCAACACGTACGCGCTTGATCAACTCAAAGAAGATATAGAGTATACACTGGCAAGCACAGGAGACGTTATCACATCAGACGATGTTGAAGAACTTCAGAATCTACTTTCATTTGCAGAAAGGAATCTAGGTATAATTGAAAATGGATTGGATAACATCTACATAGAAAGGATAATCGCGGAAAACAAGTTTAACATAGCAGGAGGAGTTATATTAGCCTTGCTTGTATCATATTTACTTACACAGATCATGATACCTTTCATAAGACTCGGTAAAGATATAAAGAAACTGACCGCAGAGGAAAAGACACTCGTGAGCACACGAATAGAGACAGAGAAGCAATATTTCTCCAGAAAGATAGACGAGAATGCGTTCAATGTGATGATGATAAAAGGACAGGAAAAGGTTCTGAAAACAAGATCAAAAATCAAGGAGATGCAACAAACCAAGAAGAGTATAGTCAAAGATCGATTGTCTCCAAAGGCCATGTATAGATGGATTAAATCAGGACCAAAGAAGATTGCTTCTAAATTCCACAAAAAGAAGCAGATTTAGGCCTAATTCTGTATAAAACTTATAAGCCAAACAACGTTGATTTGAATATGTTTAGTACAAGTAGCTCAAAATTATGGATAATTAGTATATTAGTTATACTAGAAATCATGGCATTGTCATACTTAACTGGAGGAATAAACGGATTCTGGATCTCTATGTGGGCAATCCCATTACTTGTTGTAGGATTGGTATTCTTCATAATCATAGCTGATTATAATGGCTTAGTGAGTTCACTTGGCAAGTTCTTAACATTGATAGGAATAGGACTATTGTTTATTCCATTGCTAGAGTTCGCACTCGTCTATCTACTTGTAATAAACGTGATAATAATAGGTCTGTTCGTTTTTAGCATGGCCAGATAGCAAAACTTCTTTAGGCTCCAGATGAATATTATAATATGGAAAGGATCAGAGTTTCTACTGGAATTACAGGACTTGATGAAAAAATGCAAGGTGGATTTCCAGCAGGTAGCTCAAATTTGATAGTAGGTAAAACAGGAACAGGAAAAACTTCTTTTTGTGCATCATTTTTACGACACGGAGCTTTGATAAATGAACCTGGTGTTTATGTAACAACAGAGCAGAGGATAGAAGATATCAAGGGAGACATACTAGCCACTTTTGGTTGGAATCTTGATGAGCTAGAAAAGAAAAAGTCTATAAAATTCATTTCAGTTCAGCCCATATTTCCGAGTAGAGCAATCACACTAGACGACATAAACAAAATAATCAAGACGTACATCTATGATATACTGGATAAGATAAAAGTCGGAGTGACCGAGGTAAAGGCTAAAAGAGTGGTGATAGATTCTATGTCTATAATAGAGATGTTCATACGGGATGAATACCTTTCTAGGGTTGCAATGATGCAACTTATCAACAACCTTAAGGAAATGGGAGTTACATCTCTATTATCAGGTACTTTGCCTGAGACGTCAGCTGCACTGTCAAGCGGTGGAATAGTAGAATACATAGTAGATTCTGTAATCAAGCTCGATTTTGTGCCAGTAGCAGAAGAATTCAAGAGAACTCTAACCATAAGAAAGATGAGAAGAACAGATCATTCTACAATGATACATCCTTTTGAGATTGCAAAGTTTGGTCTGAAAGTAATAGAATTCAAATAATTTGGAATATTCCAAAAAATCTATTTATCCAAGCTAGACCAAAACTTAAGATATGGCGGTTTTCATTGAGAAGACCGATGATATCGGGGCTAAAACAAAGGTTGTATTTGAAATGATTAGTTCTGACTGGCCTTCTAATCCTTTGGAAATAGCCAAAAAGATAGGAGATAGAGGATCACAGAAATCTTTATCCGCAAAGTATCTATATCACTTTAAAAAGCTAAGTAGTATCGGATTGATTGAACTGAAGAAAATAGGAAATACATACGTTGCATGGCCAAGAGAAATGGAAAAACTAAGAGTCATACACGAGATGTTGACGGAGGAATAATATGTTTTCGGTTTTGAAAAAACTACTTTTTGCACGACAGATAAAGTTTGAGGAAGGAAAAATAGTTCTTTTCAATCAGAGAATAAACATGGTTCCTGTATACAGTTTCGCTACACTGCAAATGGAGATAGAGAAGATAGGAAAAGAAGAAATAATTTATCAAAGTATGAAAAAACTTGGAAGACAGTGGACAACAGATCTACAGAGAGAATACAAAACAAAGCATAGAGCAGTGATAGAATGGGGAATAAACGTTGTCACGCTTGCTGGTTATGGTACAGTGGAGATAATAAAGGATAGTGTGGAAAAAAAGGCTGCAGTTTACTTATTAAAAGACTCATCGATGGTCGATTATATTCTAAAAAATAAAATCAAGGTGAAGCATCCAGTTGATCATATGTTTAGGGGGATGCTTGCAGGAACATACTGCACACTCTACAATATGGATATGGATTGTGTTGAGACAAAATGCCGTGCAAAAGGCGATAAAGTTTGCGAGTTTGTTGTGAAAGAAAGAAGTAAGTTTGATTTGAAAGACCCAAAAATTAAGAGACAGATCGCATGATAGAAAAGGATGTTGTAATAATAGGAGCTGGAGTTGCAGGATTATACCTATCTAAGATACTTGAAAAATCAAATATAAACTACATAACATTTGACAAAAATCACTTCATAGGCAAGTATGGAAATAGGGTAATAAACAAGGATACATTCAGAAAGCTTGGAATGCAGTATGAAGACGTAATTCGTCCTATAAGAAAAATCAATTTTTATTCTCCTGCAGAGATTGTTCTATCCAAAACAGGAGAGGAAAGGGGATATGTTATCAATCTAAGAGACGCTGAGAAGAGTGTTTACAGATCCATAAATAACAAGGATAATATAGTTTTGAGCAAATCTGTACAAAGAGTGGACCTAGAGAATGGAATTGTAGATATAGGAGAAGAGCAGATAAAAGCAAAGGTTATTGTGATAGCAACAGGGTGCATACAAGATACATTCAAACAAGTTTCAAAGGAATCGAGAAATGTTTTATGTTATGCAGAAGAAATAGAAGCCAATGATGATATATCTGTTATACTGGATACAAATCAAGCGTATGGATTTTATGGTTGGATAATTCCACTAAAACCTGGAGTTATAGAAGTCGGATTCGGTACAACTCAATACAACAACGGAGTTAAATTGAAAGATGTTTTGTATGAACTTCCTTATCTGAGAAAATTTAAGGGAGCTAAATTACTGGACACTCTAGGTGGGTTTATTCCGACATCTATTATTGAAAAAAAATCAGGAAAGAATTGGATAATAATAGGAGATGCATCTGGAGGAGAACCGATGTTGGGAGGATCTATACACAAAGCCATAGATGAAGCAATATTGGCATCTTTTGTGATAAACAAACATTTGGATAATATCATACTTTCAGTTGAGGAATATAATGATATGTGGGAGTTTTTGAAATTAGAAATAAACAAACAAGAGAATGTAAGAAAATTGATTGACACCGCAGAGAATATGGAAATTGATCAATCATTTCACATGTTGGAACATAAAGAGTTGCATGGAGCTGGTTTGATAAACGACCTCTTCAAAAACATAATATTAAATCTGGACATAGTAAAGAAAAGAAAAAAGATAGTAACGTTTTGATATGACAATTAATTGGAGAAATTTGAAGGATCTTGTACTACCACAGTATCTAATTATAATTTTCTTTACGCTAGTTTCAAGCTACATGATAATATTCCAAACATTACCAACCATGGAATTGCTTTTACCATTTCTTTCATTGTCCTTTGCAATGTTTGCACTAAACATAACAAATAATATTGTTGATATAGATTTAGATAAGATAAATAAACCATTAAGACCGCTACCATCAAAACGTGTAACTGAAAGGGAGGCTACATGGTTAGCTAGATTATTTATATTTTTATCACTCCTTCTTGCATACCCAATAAACGATATATCGTTCTTTGCGTTGATAGTATTCAACTTCTTGTCAGTGTTCTATTCAATTGAGCCTATAAGATTGAAGAGATACATACTTGCAGACAATGTCATAGGAAGCATAATTTATGGTGCAATACCATTCATAATTGTGTGGTCACTTTCATCTTATTCAATTCCAATTATATTCCTTTTGTTTTTCACAGGAATGATATTTGCAATAGCTTCCATAAAGGACTTCGAAGATATGAAAGGAGAGAAGGAACATAACATAAATACACTTCCACTTAAGATAGGAATAAACAAAACAATTCTGTTTACATCATCCATCATGCTGATCTTGTTACTTATAATTTATGTGACTGCAATGATGAATATAATT
>Ga0272444_10003904_pt1 | contig 13298 bp, 13 predicted proteins | sample SSMForm13_FD_201033 | JGI IMG/M metagenome (GOLD analysis project Ga0272444, IMG submission 201033) | Marine sediment archaeal communities from Little Sippewissett salt marsh, Falmouth, MA, United States - SSM-Form-13 | ecosystem: Environmental > Aquatic > Marine > Wetlands > Sediment ...
TGTCCGGCCCAAAGGGCCGGTTGCGGCCAGTTGGCCATCGGTTTTGACCGAATACTGGAGCAGCATTCATCTTGCCTGGAGCACACCATGAAGATCGAGATTCCTTACGGGAGGGACGATCATCTGGCCGCCATAGTGGACGATGATCGGGTCCTGGGGCGGATCCACCCCAATCCGGCCGCCGCGGTCGATGAGCGGGCGGTTGTGGAACGCGCTCTGCGCGAGCCCATTGGATCCCCGCCGCTGGACCGTTTCCTCCGGGGGGCCCGGGATGTGCTCATCCTGGTCAACGATGCCACCCGCCCGACGCCCACGGCCCGGGTCCTGGAGACCATCGTTCCCCTGGTAGAGGACATTCCGGTCCGTTTTCTGGTCGCCGCCGGCAGTCATCGTCAACCGACCGAAGAGGAATTCAGTCAGATCTTCGGCAGCATGTATGAGCGGTTCAGGGACCGTATCGAGGTCCATCAGGCCCGCCGGCGAGAGGAGATGGAGGTGATCGGAACGACCTCCCGGGGGACCGAGATGGCCGTCAATCGACGGATTCTCCAGGCGGATCGAATCCTCATCATCGGATCGGTCGAGCCACATTATTTTGCGGGTTTTACCGGCGGAAGAAAATCCTTTCTGCCGGGAGTGGCCGCCTTTGAGACGATCGAGCACAATCACTCCCTGGCGCTTCGGCGGGAGGCCCATACTCTGGCGCTGGAGGGCAATCCGGTCCACGAGGACATGATGGAGGCGGTGGCTCCCCTTTTGCGGCGGAAGGTCTTCGCCATCATGACCGTCGTCAATCGGGAGGGCGGAATTCAGGGTGCCACCGCCGGCCATCTGGGGGACTGTTTTCCGCCGGCCACCGAGAAGTGCCGAGAGGTCTTCGTGGTCCCGATTCCGGAGAAGGCCGACGTGGTCGTGACAGTGGCCCCGTTTCCCACCGATATCGACCTGTATCAGTCTCAGAAGGCTCTGGAAAACGGAAAGCTGGCCCTCAAGGAGGGCGGCATCCTGATCCTGGTCGCAGCCTGCCGGGCTGGAATCGGAGACGACACCTTTGCCCGGCTGCTCAGTGAGTCGGCCAGTCCCCGGGAGGCCCTGGAGAGGATGCAGACCGGGTACCGGCTGGGCTATCACAAGGCGGCCAAGATCGCCGAGATTTGTCTGTGGGCTGAGATCTGGGCCCTCACCGATCTGGACGACGAGCAGTTGGAGCCGCTGTTCATCAAACCTGTCGACGATCTGCAGAAGGCTTTGGACGAGGCCTTGAGACGACAGGGTTCAGATTCCAAGGCGCTCTTTTTAATGGAGGGAAGCCTGACCGTGCCCTGCCCCAGCGACAGTCCATCATAATGAAGGCGGCATGAACACAGAGAGGATGAGCGAGGACGGTATGAACGAGATCGTGCTGAAGAAAACCCTGTCACCGGAAATCAAGCTGTACAAGGTAAAGGCGCCCCTGATCGCCAAGAAGCGCCGGGCCGGTCAGTTCGTGATCATTCGTCTGGGAGAGGTGGGGGAGCGCGTTCCCCTGACCATCGCAGATTCCGATCCCCAGGAGGGCACCATCACCCTGGTCGTCCAGGAGGTCGGGGCGACGACGCGGAAGATGGGCACCTATCGGGAGGGCGACCGCTTTCTCGATGTGGTCGGCCCTCTGGGACAACCGACGGAGATAAAAAAGTACGGTACGGTCGTCTGCGTCGGGGGAGGGGTGGGAAACGCCGTTGTCTATCCTATCGCCAAGGCCATGAAAGCAGAAGGAAACCGGGTCATATCCATCATCGGTGCCCGGACCAAAGACCTGCTGGTGCTGGAGGATGAGGCCCGCCAGGTCAGCGATGAGCTGTATGTGACCACCGATGATGGATCTTACGGGGAGCACGGATTCGTCACCGACCGGCTGGCCAAGCTTCTCGGGGAGGAGAAGAATGTCGGTCTGGCGGTGGCCATCGGGCCGGCCATCATGATGAAGGCCGTCTGCGATCTGACCCGTAATCACGGTATCCACACCGTCGTCAGCCTGAACTCCATCATGGTCGACGGCACCGGGATGTGCGGCGCCTGCCGGGTGGAGGTCGGCGGGCAGACCAAGTTCGTCTGTGTGGATGGACCGGAATTCGACGGTCATCAGGTGAATTTTGAGTTGCTCATGGCTCGCCTGCGCATGTATCTGCCCGAGGAGAAAAAAGCCATGGATGCCTGGAACAGTGAGCTGCGCAAACGGTCAGGCGCACCCGATGCCAAGCCGACTTCAGTGGGGGAGGATGATGGCCGATAAAAAGAAAAAAATGAAGATAGAGAGACAGTCGATGCCCCGCCAGGACCCGGCGGTTCGGGCGCATAATTTCGAGGAGGTAGCCCTGGGATATGATCGGGACACGGCTCTTCTCGAGGCCAGCCGATGTCTGAAATGCAAGAAGCCGAGCTGCATCACCGGATGCCCGGTGGAGGTCGATATCCCCGGGTTCATCGGTCTAGTCCAGCAGGGTGCGTTCCTCGAGGCCGCCCGGGTGATCAAAAGAACCAACAGCCTGCCGGCCATCTGCGGCCGGGTCTGCCCCCAGGAGGATCAGTGCGAGAAAGCCTGCCTGCTGGCCAAGAAGGGCGCCCCCGTGGCCATCGGACGACTGGAGCGGTTCGTGGCCGATGAGGAAGCCCGTCAGGGCTCTTCCAAACCATCATCCGAAGTGTCCTCCGGTGGTCGGAAGGTGGCCATCGTCGGCGCCGGACCGGCCGGTCTCACGGCGGCCGGCGATCTGATCAAACTGGGCTACCGGGTGACCATCTTCGAGGCTCTGCACGAGCCCGGCGGTGTGCTCATGTATGGCATTCCCCAGTTCCGGCTGCCCAAGGAGATCGTCCGCCGGGAGGTTGAGTATATCGAAAGTCTGGGCGTCGAGCTGAAAACCAGCTATGTGGTCGGTATGCTGCAGACGGTCGATGATCTCATGGCCGACGGCTACGATGCGGTCTTTCTGGGAAACGGGGCCGGTCTGCCCTATTTCATGGGTGTTCCGGGGGAGAACCTCAACGGGGTGTATTCCGCCAACGAGTTTCTCACTCGCTCGAACCTGATGAAGGCCTATCGTTTTCCCGAATATGACACGCCCATCAAGGTGGGCCGGCGGGTGGTTGTGGTCGGAGGTGGCAACGTGGCCATGGATTCCCTGAGAACGGCGCTGCGGCTGGGAGCCGATCAGGTCACCTGTGTCTATCGCCGCTCTCGCGCCGAGATGCCCGCCAGAGGGGAAGAGATCGAGAATGCCGAGGAGGAGGGTATCGACTTTCAGTTGCTGACCAATCCGGTGCGCATCCTGGGGGATGAGCAGGGCTGGGTCAAGGGAATGGAATGCATTCGCATGGAGCTGGGCGAGCCGGATGCGTCCGGGCGCCGGCGCCCGGTGCCGGTGTCAGGCTCCGAATTCACCATCGATATCGATCAGGTCATCGTGGCCATCGGTCAGGGGGCCAATCCTCTGGTGGCCTCCACCACAGAAGGCCTGGAGACTAATAAATGGGGCTATATCGTGGCCGATCCCGAGACCGGCGCGACCAGCAAACCCGGAGTGTATGCCGGGGGGGATATCGTCACCGGCGCAGCGACGGTGATTTTAGCCATGGGGGCCGGGCGAAAAGCGGCTCAGGCGATCGACGAGTATCTTCAGGGGCTCGACCGCTAGACGGTTCTGATCCGGCACCGGCAGCGATTGCCGGTCAGGAAAGTACTTGACAAGAACGCTTTCATCGATATATTGAGGGAGTCTTTTATGGACATCCCTGTGCGTGGACTCGCTGACGGGCTCCGGCAGCACTCTCAGCAGGTGGCTGCTGATGAGTTGGGCCTGCCGGAAGAAGAGCGGTGCTTCACCAGGCCGGTTCAGGTCAACTACACTCTGGAAAAGGCCGGAGGGCAGATTGTCATCCGGGGAACAGTCAGCACAGTGGTGAGCATGACCTGTTGCCGGTGCCTGGAGCCTGTCCGGGTGGACATCTCCGAGCGGTTCACCCTGCTGGTCAGGTTCGATGCCCAGGGATTCTCCGGGGGAAACGTTTCCCGTGGCGCGCCGGAGGGGGAGGGCGATGAGGATGTGAAATTCGTGCCTCCGGACACCGACCGGGTCGATATCACCGATGAGCTGCGCCAGACATTACTCCTGGTCCTTCCCGTAAAACCATTATGCGATGAGAACTGTCAGGGGCTCTGTCCTCATTGCGGAGTGAATCTCAATACCGGCAATTGTGATTGCCATCCCCGAACGACCGATCCCCGCTGGGCGGGGCTTGAGAAAGCACTGAAAACTTCACAGGGAGAGAACCGTGGCCGTACCGAAAAGAAAGATCTCCAAATCCAGAAGGGATAAGAGGAGAACGCACTGGAAGCTGTCCACTCCAGCCGTGGCTGAGTGTCCCCACTGTCATCAGTCCATCAGACCGCATCGAGCCTGTCCGCATTGCGGATATTACAAGGGTCGGGAAGTCGTATCTCCCAAAGAGAAATAGGATTCAAGAAGCAAGCATGAAGATAGCCATCGATGCCATGGGTGGGGACGATGCCCCGCACCCCATCATTGAGGGAGTGGTCCAGGCGGCCAGTCTGGTTCAGGAGGACACCGAGATCCTTCTGGTGGGCCGGGAAGAGCTGATCCGGAAGGATCTGAAAAGCCGCTTCATCCCCCGGGGATTGCCCATCTCCGTGGTGAACGCCCCGGAGGTGATCTCCATGGATGAATCTCCCGCTGTTGCCCTGCGCAGGAAGCGGGATTCGTCTATCATGGTGGCCATCGAGCTGGTCAAACGCGGCCTGGCCGATGCCATCGTCAGTGCTGGCAACACTGGCGCGGTGATGGCCGGATCGCTGCTGGAGCTGGGACGCCTCAAGGGCATCCATCGGCCGGCCATCGCCTCCTTCTTTCCCACCGAGAAAGAGACCACCGTGGTCCTCGATGTGGGGGCCAATGCCGATTGCAAGCCCATAAATTTATACCAGTTCGGCGTTATGGGCGGAATCTATACCAGCCGCATCCTGGGCCGGCCACGACCCAAAGTCGGGTTGCTCAGCATCGGGGAGGAGAGTTCCAAAGGAAACGAGAATACCATTCTGGCCCATGGAATGCTGTCGCGCAGTTCTTTGAATTTCATCGGCAATATCGAGGGACGGGATATTTTGCGGGGCAACGTGGACGTGGTGGTCTGCGAGGGCTTCGTGGGCAATGTCATCCTCAAGCTGACCGAGAGTATCGATGGGCTGCTGACCAGTCAGCTGAAACGGTATGTGATGAGCAACCTGAGATATCGTCTGGGAGCTCACCTGCTGATGCCGGCCCTGTTGGCCTTCCGCCGCGACCTGGATTATGCCGAGTATGGCGGCGCCCCCCTGCTGGGACTCAATGGTGTCTGTATCATCTGCCATGGCGGCTCCTCAGCCAAGGCCATTCGAAAGGCGATCGACGTGGCCCAACGCATGGTCAGAGCGGATGTGAACTCCGGAATCGTCGAACAGCTTCGACAGAATGGGAAGATGCCTGATGAAAAACAAGCCTCATGTTAAGATCATCGCGACCGGTTCGGCGGTGCCCGAGCGAATTCTGAATAACCAGGATTTCGAGAAGATGGTCAAGACCAGCGATGAATGGATCGTCTCTCGTTCCGGGATCCGAGAGCGTCGGATTGCCGATGAGCAGACGGCCACATCCGACCTGGCCGCCGAGGCGTCGCGCAAGGCTCTTCAGGAAGCCGGGCTGTCGCCGTCAGATCTCGATATGATCATCATCGGCACGGCCACACCCGATCGAGTGTTTCCTTCAACGGCCTGTTTTCTGCAGGATCACCTCGGAGCCGTCAACGCCGCCCCCGTGGATGTGGGCGCGGCGTGCTCAGGATTTCTGTACAGCCTGACGATGGGCCGGAGCATGATCGAATCGGGCCAGTGCCGTACCGTTCTGGTCAGTGGCGCTGAGACCCTCACCAAAATAACGGACTATCAGGATCGTGGCACCTGCGTGCTGTTCGGGGATGCCGCCGGTGTGGCCCTGCTGCAGGCCACCGATGAGGATCGGGGCATTCTGCAGACCTATCTGGGGGGCAACGGCAGCCTGTGGCATCTGCTCCATATGCCGGCCGGCGGCTCCCGCCTTCCGGCTTCCCATGAGACGGTCGAGGAGCGGCTGCATTACATCAAGATGAGTGGCAACGAGGTCTTCAAACACGCCGTCAAGGCGATGGGGGATTCCGCTCTGCAGGTCCTCAAACAGGCCGGTCTGACGGCCGCTGATGTCGATCTGATGATCCCTCATCAGGCCAATATCCGCATCATGAAGGCCACTGCCAAGCGCATTCATCTGCCCGTCGAACGGGTCTATGTCAATATCGATCGATTCGGCAACACGTCCGCCGCCTCCATCCCTCTGGCCATGGATGAGGCCAGAAAGAAGGGACTCGGCAAGCCCGGGGACATCTGGTTGCTGGTGGCTTTCGGTGGGGGATTTACCTGGGGATCGGCCGTTATTCGCTGGTAATCTTTTCCGGGAGAACGGTATGAAACTGGCCCTGGTCTTTCCGGGACAGGCCTCGCAGTTCGTCGGCATGGGACAGGAGCTCTCCCAAGCCCATCCCTCGGTAAGGGATCTCTACCGGCGGACCGATGAGATTCTCGACGCGCCGATCACCCGGCTGTCCTTTGAAGGCCCTGATGAAGAGCTGATCCGGACGGAGAATACCCAGCCGGCCATCTTCGCTCTCAGCGTGGCTCTGTGGCAGCTGCTCGATGAACGGGGCATCCGGCCGGCGGTGGTGGCCGGGCACAGTCTGGGAGAGTATGCCGCTCTGGTGGCGGCCGGGGTCTTTTCCTATGAGCAAGCCCTCCCGGTGGTGCGGCTGAGGGGACGCCTGATGCAGGAAGCCGGCCGTCACCGACCGGGAACCATGGCCGCCGTCCTCGGACTAGACGAAGAGACTCTGGCCGGGATCTGCCGTCAGGCATCATCGTCGGGCCTGGTGCAGGTGGCCAATCTGAACTCGCCCGGTCAGCTGGTCATCTCCGGAGAGGTTCAGGGCGTGGAACGGGCCATGGAGCTGGCCCGGGAAGCGGGAGCCAAGCGGGTGGTCCGGCTGCCTGTCAGCGGGGCTTTTCATTCACCGCTGATGGACTCTGCCGGCCAGTCGCTGGCCGAGGCGCTGGCGAAGATGACCGTGAAAGCACCCCGCATCCCGGTGGTGGCCAATGTCACCGCCAGGCCCTATGGGTCGGTCGAGGAGATACCGGAGCTGCTGGTCCGCCAGCTGGTCGAGCCGGTGCGGTGGTTTCAATCGGTGGAACATATGGCTAAACTGGGAGCCGAGCATTTTGTCGAGGTCGGTCCCGGAAAAGTGCTCCAGGGCCTGATACGCCGCATCCTTCCGGGAACAGCCGTCTCCGGGGTCGGCGACTCTTCAACGCTGGAGGCTTTTTTCAGGTCGCAGATGTCGTGATAGTGAGATCCGTTCCTGGCGAGGCGCAGATGAATCTAAAAGGACAGGTGGCCATCGTGACCGGCGCCGGACGGGGAATCGGCCGCGCCATCGCCCTGCAGCTGGCCGGTCAGGGCGCGCAGGTGGCCTGTTGGGATGTGGATCGGGATCAGGCCGAGGAAACGGCCGCCCGGGTGTCTGATCAGGGCCCGAAAGGGCTGGCCGCCGTGGTTGATGTGACCGATCCGCAGGCGGTCATGGCTGCCGCCGATGCCGTGCTGGAGGCTTTCTCGCGGATCGATATACTGGTCAATAATGCCGGCATCACCCGGGATAATCTGCTCATCCGGATGTCGCCGGAGCAGTGGGATCAGGTGCTTGCCGTCAACCTCAAAGGCGCCTTTCATTGCATCCAGGCAGTGGCCCGGAGCATGATGAAGCAGCGCAGCGGCCGGATCATCAATGTCGCCTCGGTGGTGGGCATCATCGGTAATCCCGGACAGGCCAACTACTGCGCCTCCAAAGCCGGTCTGATCGGCCTGACCAAATCAGCGGCCAGGGAACTCGCCCCCCGGTGCATCACTGTCAATGCCGTGGCCCCTGGATATATAGCCACCGAGATGACCAGGGAGCTGGGCGAGAAGATCAAAGAGGCTTTCTTGCAGGCGACTCCCCTGGGCCGCCCCGGACAGCCGGAGGACGTGGCCCGGGTGATCTCGTTTCTGGTATCGGAGGGCGCCGGATATATCACCGGTCAAGTCATCAACGTGGATGGCGGCATGCTCATGTCATGAGCGGCCCCCAATCTGCACTCTCAGGAGGAGGTTGGAATGTCCGTCGAAGCGAAGGTCAAGGAGATCATCGTCGAACAGTTAGGCGTGGATGCCGGCCAGGTGACGCCGGAAGCATCCTTCGTGGATGATCTGGGCGCCGATTCTCTGGATACGGTGGAATTGGTCATGGCTCTGGAGGAGAAGTTCGAGCTGGAAATACCCGACGAAGATGCCGAGAAGATCACCACCGTCGGAGAGGCCATCGACTACCTCAAGAAGAATGCCAAGGAAGCATGACCGGTCTTTTCTCCACGCAACCCGCGGGAGGTTCGTCCTCCGCGGCCGGGAGAATTCCACGCAGCATGTTTTCCTCAAAGGTGCGAGATCCATGGAAAAGAGAGTTGTTGTCACCGGTATGGGGGTCGTCACTCCCGTCGGTCTGACCGTCGCTGACTATTGGCGGGCTCTGCAGCAGGGCGTCAACGGCATCGGTACGGTGACCAGCTTCGATGCGTCTCAGCTGAGTTCTCAGATCGCCGGGGAAGTGAAGGATTTTGATCCGGCAAAATTCTTCAACCCCAAAGAGATTCGGCGAAACGACCGTTTCGTTCAATTTGCCATAGCCACCGCAGCTCAGGCCATCGAGGATGCCGGTCTGCAAACCGGACAGATCGATCCCTGGCGGGCGGGTGTCATCGTCAGCTCCGGCATCGGCGGCATCTCCACCCTGGAAAATCAGCATTCCGTCATGCTGAAGAAAGGACCCGGACGGGTCAGCCCTTTCTTCATCCCCATGATGATCTCCGATATGGCTCCGGGTGCGATCTCCATTCGATTCGGCTTCAAAGGACCCAACTATACCACCGTCTCGGCCTGTGCATCGGCCGGTCATGCCATCGGGAACGCCTTTCGAATTCTGCAACGGGGCGATGCCGATGTGATGATCACCGGGGGGGCCGAATCCACCATCACGCCCCTGGCCATGGCCGGATTCTGCTCCATGCAGGCGCTGTCCACCAGAAACGATGAACCGCACCGGGCCAGCCGGCCGTTCGACGCCCAGCGGGACGGATTCATCATCGGCGAGGGGTCCGGCATCCTGGTTCTGGAATCACTCCAGCATGCCACCGATCGGGGAGCCACCATCTATGCGGAGGTCGCCGGCTGCGGCTACACCGCCGATGCTCATCATATTACCGCTCCGGCTCCCGGCGGTGTGGGCGCCGTTAAAGCCATGGAGCTGGCCATCGCGGATGCCGGACTGCAACCCGGCGATGTCGATTACATCAACGCCCACGGCACCTCGACACAGCTGAACGATAAATACGAATCGGCCGCCATTCATACGGTCTTTGGTGAGCGGACCGGCAAGGTTCCGGTGAGCTCCACCAAATCGATGATCGGCCATCTTCTGGGAGCGGCCGCCGGTGCGGAGCTGATCGCTACGATCCTATCGGTGCGTGACGATGTCATCCACCCGACAATCAATTATGAACACCCGGATCCCGATTGCGATCTGGATGTGGTGCCCGACCAATCTCGCCAGACGCCGGTGAATGTGGCCATCAGCAACAGCTTTGGTTTTGGCGGTCACAACGTCTGTCTGGTGGTGAAGAAGTTTGCCGGCTCCCCGTAAACAGCGGGATGAAGACGTTCCGCAGGCCGCTCCCCGGTCGGCGTCCATCACCCGGCTGGAATCGGCCCTGGGGTATGCCTTCGATGATCGTCAGTGGCTGCTGAAAGCTCTGACGCACCCTTCCTGTCCCCAGCCGCCTGCCGGCGAGTCCAATCAGCGCCTTGAGTTCCTCGGCGATGCCACCCTGGGTTTCGTTGTGGCTGCGGAACTCTATCGCCGCTTCCCGGAGGAACCGGAAGGCCGATTGACCGAGTTTCGCGCCACTCTGGTGTGCCAGACCGCGCTGTCCCGGCAGGCCCGGCGGATCCATCTGGAGCGTCATCTGCTGATGGATCGGGGGCAGACTCTTCAGGGCGGCGCTCAAAATCCTTCCATCCTGGCCGATGCTTTTGAGGCCGTCATCGGGGCCGTCTATCAGGACGGAGGCATTCGCGCCGCCCGGCGGGTGATCGTGAAGCAACTGCTCCATGACTGGCGTCCCCGTGAGACCCCGATCGTCGCCCGCAACGAAAAAAGTCTTCTGCTGGAGCAGGCTCAATCCCAGGGCCTGCAGCCGCGATATCGGCTGGTCTTCCAGGGCGGGCCGGAACACAGAAAGGTCTTCGCCGTGCGTGTTCTTCTGGGCCGCAGAGTGGCGGGCCAGGGCTGGGGATTCCGCAAGCGCGACGCTGAACGGATGGCGGCCAGGGAAGCGTTGAGATCCATGGGTCTGTTGACAGAAGATGCTTCCGCAGAGGGGGAGGACGAAGATGGATTATTTTCTCACCGAGGAACAGAAGATGATTCAATCCTTGGCGCATGAGATCGCCGAGGAGCAGATCAAACCGGTGGCGGCCGAGCATGATGAAACAGGTGAATTTCCCTGGGATATCCTCAAGATTCTGGCCGAAGCCGGTTTTTTCGGTCTGTACATCCCCGAGGAATACGGCGGAGCCGGCTGCGGCATCCTGGAGCTGGTGCTGGTGACCGAACAGCTCAGCCGGGCCTGCGGGGGAATCGCCGTCTGCTATGCCGGCAGCGCCCTGGGAACCTTCCCCATCCTCCTTTACGGCAGCGAAGAGCAGAAGAAAAAGTATCTGCCCGATCTGGCCAGTGGAAAGAAGATCGCCGCCTTCGGCCTGACCGAGGCCAATGCCGGCAGCGATGCCGGCGCCATCGTAACCACCGCCCTTCCGGACGGGGATGAATACGTGCTCAACGGCACCAAGCAGTGGATTACCAACGGGGGGGAGGCTGATATCTACACCACCGTTGCCATCACCGACCGGGCCAAAGGTGCCCGGGGAGCGTCGGCGCTGATTTTAGAGAAGGGTATGGATGGATTTGACTTCGGGAAAAAAGAGAACAAGATGGGCATTCGCGCCTCGGCCACCCGGGAGCTGGTTTTTCAGGACTGCCGGGTTCCCCGGGAAAATCTCCTCGGACGCGAGGGACTGGGTTTCGCCGTGGCCATGAAGACCCTCGACCAGGCCCGCCCCGGCGTGGGGGCCCAGGCTCTGGGGATCGCCCAGGGAGCCCTCGATGAAGCCGTTCGCTATGCCCATGAACGCGTCCAGTTCGGCAAGCCGATCTCCTCTTTTCAGGCCGTTCAGCACATGCTGGCCGACATGGCTACCCAGATCGAGGCGGCCCGGGCATTGATCTATGCGGTCTCCAGGATGATCGACTCGGGGATCAAGCATTTTTCCAAGGAATCGGCTATGTCCAAGCTGCTGGCTTCCGATGTGGCCATGAAGGTGACCACCGATGCCGTACAGATCTTTGGCGGTTACGGATATATGAAGGACTATCCCGTGGAGAAGATGATGCGGGATGCCAAGATCACTCAGATTTACGAGGGCACCAATCAGATCCAGAGGAGCGTGATCGCGGGCAATCTGATCAAAGAACTGGCCCGTGGCCGCTGACGGCCGGGATCTTGAGTTTGACGATCCGGCCGGCCTGACTGCTGACAACGCTGGGCAGAGGCAACGGGGCGGAGATGGCGACGGCGAGACGGGTAAGATGGAACGGATGAGAGAGGGGTCTCAAGGGGTCCGGACCCACGATGGTCATCGCTGGCGATTCGTGGATACCGGTCCGGGGGACCCCTATTTCAATATGGCCCTTGATGAGGCCGTCACCCGGAAGGTGGCCCGCGGAATGGCCCCTCCCACGGTCCGGGTGTATGGCTGGGAACCTGCGGCCGTTTCCATCGGATATGCCCAGTGCGCGCAGCAGGCCATCGACCTGAGGAAGTGCGCCCGGCAGGGCATCCCGGTGGTCCGCCGGCTCACCGGCGGCCGCGCCGTCCTGCACCAGCGGGAAGTGACCTACAGCGTCATCGCCGGGCGCCGGCAGTGGGATCCCTCGGCCACCGTGACAGGCATCTATAAACATATCGGCCTGGCCCTGGTGGCCGGGTTGCGGACATTGGGCATCGAGGCCGAGCTGAGCCGGCCACGTCCGGAACGGGCAGCCTCACCACGCCGGTCGGGAGAAATCCAACCCTGTTTTTCCAGTGTCGGACGATACGAGGTGATGGTCGAGGGACGAAAGCTGGTGGGCAGTGCCCAGCGGTGGCTGGGGGAGGCCGTCCTGCAGCACGGATCCGTTCTGCTGGGCGCGGAGCATTCCCGACTGGCCGAGTTGTTGCCCGGTGAACAGGCGAGGAGCGGATCGCCAGAGGCCCGGCGCTTGTCCGCAAAGACGGTCTCGCTGGGCGATCTGCTGTCCCGGCCGGTTGCTCATACGGAGGTCGCCCGGGCCCTGCGATACGGCTTCGAGAGGATCCTGGGGGGCAAGCTGGAGGACGGGCCCATCTCCCCGGAGGAGGATACACTGGCCCGGTCACTGATCAAGGATCGTTACGGGCAGCTGGCCTGGACGCTGCGGATCTGAAGCCGCACTTTCGACTTGACTTTTCCCTCCCCGCGGGCAATATTAACAGGCCCGGCCTCTCCCGTATGAAGCTGGGCTTGTGTCTGTCGGGCACGGTAAAAACATTCCCTCAGAGCGCCACCACAAAGAGAAAAGAGGATTCATGAGACTACGACCCTGTCGTTTGTCGAGCCGAACCTGTGCGGTCGCTCTGCTGCTCATCGCCGTCCTGTCGGCCTGCGGCACAAAGGAAGACCGAAAGGCCTCCCCGGAAACCGGCGACGACCGGTACGGCGGCACGCTGGTGGTGGGCATCATCGGCGATGTGGACGCTCTCAATCCGCTGGTCTCCAGCACCCGGGGGGCCTCGGACATCGAGGGCATGATCTTCCTCACCCTGACCGATATCAATAAGGACCTGGACACCTACAGCCCGGCCCTGGCCAAATCCTGGGAGTTCTCCGAGGACCATCTGCAGTTGACCTTCCACCTGCGCGACGACGTCTACTGGACCGACGGCGTCCAGACCACCGCCCATGACGTCGAATTCTCCTATCGCAAACAGATCGATCCGGTCATCGCCTGGA
>Ga0272444_10003905_pt1 | contig 13296 bp, 4 predicted proteins | sample SSMForm13_FD_201033 | JGI IMG/M metagenome (GOLD analysis project Ga0272444, IMG submission 201033) | Marine sediment archaeal communities from Little Sippewissett salt marsh, Falmouth, MA, United States - SSM-Form-13 | ecosystem: Environmental > Aquatic > Marine > Wetlands > Sediment ...
CACTTCGCTAACACGACTCCCTCTCTGCTCAGCCCACAAAAATTCGAAACCACCGCAACACATGCCCTTTTTTATGCCTCACAATAGCCAAACTCGAGTCTCCCCCTTTATAAGGGGGAGCTGGAGGGGGTAAGCCGGGTGGCATGGCCGCGTGTCGGCCATGGTTAACACAGCAGGGGTAATCCATCTCAATCAAAAAGACATTGATCGTCTCGCGGACTTTTTCAGTGTGCATTCGTGGGTCCATCTTCAAGCAGGCTTCAGTCGCGTGAGTCATCTGTAGTAAGGACTTCAGTCCTTCTATGCCAAGTGTGCAGACTTCGAATCCTCTCCCACCGGGGCCTGTGCACCGGGGTGCGCTGACTGTGTCCCTGCGGGCCTATGAAGCCGGTTGTTAACGGCTTGTTCAAACCGCCCGGTACCCAGTCAAGAGAGTTCCTTGATTTCCTATCCTTAGGGGATTGGCGCCGGGACGCTCGCGCCCCACTGCCCACCGAACAGGAACAAGTCTTTCCAGCCGGTTTGTTGATCCCCGTTAAAGTCGATGTCTCCCCTACGGCGCATCGAATCGATGAGGATCAAGAGGTCAGCCTGATCGATCTGATTGTCCGGAAACAGGTCATAGACCGGTTCGGACGTTGGCGTAGGACTTGCTGAGGGTCCCGGTGTTGTCGACGCCGTGGAAGTCGCCGTAATGGTGGGAGTGTTCGTCGCTGTGATCGTAGGAGTGTTCGTTGCGGTGTTGGCGATGGTTCCCGTAGGGCTCGGCGTCGGTGTAAAGGTTTCGGCCGATCCTTCTGTCGCGGTCGGTGTCTGAGTCGAAGTGGCCGTCGAGCTCGGTGTCCGCGTGCGGGTCGGCGTGTGTGTGGCGGTCGGAGTGAAAGATGAAGTGGAGGTTGCCGTTGGAGTCGCCGTGGACGTCAGCGTTGGCGTATGCGTAGCGACCAGGACACTTCCGATGACGGTAAAATCATAAGGATCCTCGTTGGAGTCATTGTTGTACAGACTGATCGTTGCGGTGAACACTCCGGCAGTTGCTGTGGACAGTTCCAGGGTGAATGTATCCGAGCTTCGAGGTTGTATCAGTGTATCCCAATGCTCAGTGAGAGTGAACTCTTCAGGCAGCTCAAACATGGGCGTGGATGAGATGAGGAGCGCTGCCGAACCGTTGTTTTGAATTGTGAAGGTTTCTGATAGCGGCGATCCGCCTACCGATTCACTCCCCAAATCAAAGGGTCCTCCTCCATCCGGGATCGGCGTTGTGCCGACCAGTACTTCGATTTCCGGCTGGGGCTCGAGCAGCCGACTTTCATACCAGGCAATTTTGCCGTCCTCATTGGAGGCGGACAATACGTCCAAGTCGCCGTCTCCATCCAGATCGGCGGCAAAGACACTCTCTGCATAATCAGCGGTGTTTGATATCATATGATCGGTAAAGGAAAGCGGGGTTCCACCCTTATTCTCGAACCATGCAATCTTGTCCTCCTGGCTTGAAGCGGTGAGGACGTCGAGGTCGCCGTCATTATCCACATCGGCGGCATAGACCGCCTCGATACTTCGGGTGTCGATGGAGATAGTGTGGGATATAAAAGAGAGAGGCTGCTGCCCATCGCTTTCGTGCCACGCTACCTTATCGTCGCTTCTGGCTGCAGAGAGAACATCGACATCCCCGTCTCCGTCGAGGTCCGCGGCATAGACGCAGTTGGCGTAATCGGCGTCGGAGACAATGATGTGGGGCGTAAAAGTGGGCCAGCTGCCTCCATCGTTTTCATACCAGGCGATGGTGTCGTCATTCGCCGAAGCGGAGAGCACATCGATGTCATCGTCGTCGTCCAGATCGATGGCAAAGACCGAGCGGGCGCCATCCGCGTCCGTCGCGATGGTGTAAGGAGTAAAGGAGGGGGGTGACAGTCCGTTATTTCCGTACCACGCGATTCGGTCGTCCCACGACGACGCAGAGAGGATGTCGATATCATTATCGCCATCGACATCGGCGGCATAGACCGACACCGGCAAATCGGCAAAGCCGTTGAATTCGTTGTTGGGATCGCTGTCCGGATCTTGAACAATGATATACTCAGTGAAGGTGGCCGGCTGTCCACCGTTGTTTTCATACCAAGCAATCTTGTCATGCCCCCCCGAGCAGAATATCAGGTCCCGATCGCTGTCACCGTCCAAATCGATGGGAAACAGCGAGTCCACACCAAAGAGGCCGGAATAGGGAAGCGGGTGAGCCATGAAGCGCAGGGGATGATCCCCCATATTTTCATACCAGCCGATTCGGTCGAGTTCTGCCGAAGCGAATAGAACGTCTTGATCCCCATCAGCGTCGAGGTCCTCCGCATGGACTTGGAAGGCATTGTCCGCATTCGCGGTAAACGGATGCGATGTAAAGAGCAGCGGCACGTTTCCATCGCTTTCATACCAGACGATCTTATGGCCTGTTAAGGAGGCGCAGAGGATATCTTCATCTTCATCCCCATCGACGTCGCCGCTGCAGACGGAAATGGGATTTTGGGTGTCGGTTGCGACGGTATAGCGTGTGAAGGTGGGCGGTGTTGCGCCGTCGTTTTCGTACCAGGTCACGTCGCTTTCGGACAATGAACAAGAAATGATATCCAGATTGCCGTCAGCGTTCAGGTCTGCGATACGGATCGACTGAGCTCCGGTGGAAGTATCAATCGAATGGGAAATGAAAGAGGGGGAGCTGTTCCCGTCATTTTCGTACCAGGTTCTTCCCGCCTCAGAGGCCGAGAGGACATCCATATCCCCGTCCCCGTCCAGATCGACGGCGCAGACGTCCTGGGCTGCGGTTGCATCGGTGGTGATGGTATACGGGGTGAATGTTGGGGGCGTGCCTCCGTTGTTTTCGTACCAGGCGATGCGCCTGTCCCTCAGCGAAGCGGTAAGGACATCAATCCGCTGGTCGCCGTTGACATCGGTAGCACTCACGGCGAGGGGTCCGTTGGCATAACCGTTGATGTGGTCATAGGGATCGCTGTTCGGGTCCTCGCTAATGACATGTTCCGTGAATGCCAGCGGGATACCGCCGAGATTTTCATACCAGGCAACCTTATCATCCCGGGAGGAAACCGACAGGACATCCGTGTCATTGTCGCCGTCGAGGTCGATGGCGAAGACATCGTGAGCACTATCTGCGTCGGAGGAAATCGTGTGTTCGGAAAATCCCGGCGTCGACTTACCGTTGTTTTCGTACCAGACAATGCGATCGTCGAAGTAAGAGGCCGACAAGACATCGATGTCATTGTCACCATCCAAATCGGCGGCGTAGACGCCCACGGCATCGTCTGCGTTGGTCGTTATGATATGCGCCATGAACAGAGGCGGTGTCATGCCGTCATTTTGGTACCACATAATGCTATCGTCTCCGCTGGAGGCCGAAAGGACGTCCAAATCCCCGTCTTGGTCCAGGTCAACACAGTGAAGCGATTCAGGAGCGTCGGGATGGGTATCGATGGAAACCAGAACATTTTCCGGGCTGAATAGAGGAGGCGTGATGGTTCCTGTCAGAGAAAAGGTAAAGGGATTCTCGTCCTCGTCATTGTTGCCGAAGTTGATCACCCCCCCCAAAGTGCCGATCTCATCCGTCGGCAGGACCATTTTAAAGGTGGTGGAAAGGCTCGCCCCGATCGTCACTTCGTAGATTTCGGCCATCCCGTAATTCAGCGACACGACCGGACCATCCAGGAGGAGAGAGCCCTCACCGCTATTGTGAATCGTGAACTGTTTGGTCAGCCCTGTACTATATTGGTATTCCGTGCCAAAATCGATGGGGCCGCCTCCGTTGGGGATGGGCGTTGCATCCGGCAAGAGTCCTTCATAAACTTCAATTTCGGGAGTGACAACCTTTCCGGTCATGCCGAATTCGTAGCGTCCTTCTTCGGGATCGTTGCTGTCCAGCTGGAGAGTGGCTGAAGAGATACCAGCCGCTTCCGTAGCGAGATACATGTCGAAATTGACGGAACCGCCCGGCGGAATCGGGTTCGCCAACGCCGCAGTGCTCCCCACTCCAAACGCTCCCCCTCCTCCCGACACGCCTACTCCCGAGACAACGAGATCGCCATCGCCTTCGTTTTTGACCTTGAACATTTCAATCGCGTACGGTCCGTCTTTGTCAGGTGTGCCGAAGTCGACCGGTCCCCCTCCATTCGGGATGAGGATGGTTCTATTATAAATGGCTATGTGGGGGGCTAAAACCGTTCCGGTAACAGTGAAGTTGAAGGGGTCTTCATCCGGGTCGTTAGTGTCGAAGCTGACGGTGCCGGGAACCGTGCCAGGCGTGGCCGAGGAGAGCTCGACGGTAAAGGTGTCTGAATTCGATGGAAGGATGATAAAATCCAGAGATTCGGTCACGATATAACCTTGAGGAACCGTCAGGTTGGAAGATAGAAGGTTGCCGTCGCCATTGTTGGTGACTGTAAAGATCTTGGTCAGTGCGCTTCCTCCCAGAGAGGTGGTGCCAAAATCGACCGGGCCGCCACCGTCGGAAATCGGCGATCCATCCACGGAAACATCCACTTCCGCTGCCAGGATTTTGCCCGTGACTGTGAAATCAAAGGGATTTTCGTCTGAATCGTTGTTATTGAAACTAATGGTTCCACTGTGGGTTCCGGGAACGTCTGTGGACAATTCAACCTCGAAGGTTGCCGTTGTACCTCGGGGGATATTGCTTGCAAGCGCCTGAACGATCGAGTAGTTCGGCGGAACGCTCAGGTTTGATGTTGTCAGGTCAGCCGATCCTGCGTTATGGACATAGAACCTCCTACTCTGAGGGGTGGAGCCCCACCATGCGCTGTAGTAATCGATGGGTCCTCCACCGTCATCAATGAGAACATAAGTATAGTCTTCCCCTCCAATCTTCACTTTTTGAAAGACTTCCACTTCGGGCCCCGATGAGTACAAAGTGTTCTCATACCAGGCGATGGTATCGTCTTCGTACGAAGCGCAAAGCACATCCTGGTCTCCATCGCCGTCGAGGTCGGCGGCAAAGACACATTCCGCGCCGTCGGCGGTTGTGCTGATTGTGTGCGGCGTAAACGAGGTGGCGCTGCCGATGTTTTCGTACCATCGGACCGTGTCGTCATTGTAGGTTGTGCAAAGGACATCCTGGTCGCCGTCATCGTCAAGATCGACGGGATAAACCGAGCGAGGATCGGACAGGGAGGTTGCGATGTCGTGTGCGATGAATGTCAATGGCGAGTCTTCATTGTTTTCGTACCAGACGATCTTGTCGTGCCGGACCGAGACAGCCACGACGTCAAGTGCGCCGTCCTCGTCCATGTCGCAGGGATAGGCGGATCGATCGGCGTCCCGGTAGGGGCTGACGGTTTTGAGGGCAAAAGTTGGATCGGCGTTCCCGTCGCTTTGGAACCAGTGAATGTATTCGCCATCCGCTGAGAGAAGATCGATGTTGTTGTCGTCATCCAGGTCGGTGGCGTAGACCCATTCCGGATAGCGGGCCGACACGTCGTCAACGACACGCCGAGAGAACGATGGATCGCTTGCGCCGTCGCTTTCAAACCAGGATACTTCATAGTAGAGAAGAGTGGCTTCATCGTAAGCGCCGCAGAGGACATCGACGTCGCCGTCGTCGTCCAAATCGTCGGCATACACCGCTCGGGCCCCTTTCGGGGCGGTCGAGATGGTATGCGGGGTAAAGGTGGGAGTGGCCGCCCCGTCGCTTTCGTACCAGGCGATTCGATTGTCATGATCCGAAGCGGAGAGAAGGTCCATGTCCCCGTCGCCGTCGACGTCGATCGCGTAAATGGACTGGGGGCCGTCGGCGTAACCGTTCGTGCCATCGTAAGGAGACGTGGGATCTTCAGTGACGGTATATGGCGTAAAGGTGAGTGTTGCGCTCCAGACATTTTTATACCAGGAGATTTCGTCATCGGTTTCCGACGCGGAGATAACATCGAGGTATCCGTCTCCGTCCAAGTCAGTAGCATAGACGAAACGGGCCCCTTGGGCTGAAACATTGAGGGTTTTTGCTGAAGAGAAAGAAAGGTCCGCGGCCTGCGCCGCCGACCCGATCAGTAAAAAAGTGCAAGCCGTGAATCCTACAAAACCGAGTGTCCCAAGCAGATGCAGAAGGGTCCGTTGGACTATCCTAAACATCGCTCATCTCCAATGCCGGCAAATCGAGTCTTGCACCAGAGGTTTGTCAGGGAAGAATATCCGGTTGGTGTCTGTTGCTGAAGTCCCCGAAGGTCATTGCCCAGATTAATCCTACCGAGAAACCGTTCATCTCATAAGTTTTTGATTTTAGGCTTTCTGTTTGGCGTTGTAAAGCGATTTTTATGCAATTTCAGGCTCGACCTGATTTTGTGTCTGGGACTCACACAAAGACACGACGGCGCCAAAACCCAAAAGTCTGAAGCAGGGGAAGAAAAGCGTTTTCGTAAGGCTTGTGGGGTTTATCGGCAGAGGGAATCGAAATCCGGTCTCCTCCCCGTTCGGGATTATTTACTTCCCCGGGGCATCGATCGCATCCGGTTGGAGCATCCAGAAGTATCCGAAGATCGCGCCGCTCGGGCCGTGAAGGGTCAGGGGGATTTCGGATTCGCCGTCGGTTCTGCCCTCGGCAAGCACCTCGTAGGTAAAAGGGGAAGGATTGGCTAGAAGCGCTTCGTGAGTATGCTCTCCCGCGCGAATCGTGATCTTTTCTTTGCGGGGATACGAAACCCGGGCGAGAATTCGATAAGGTTTCCCATTGGGAATTTGACGAAGCACAAACTCCATCGTGGCATAATGCCACCGCCCGACGTCCACAACCGGTTCGCTCGTTTCAAGACCTTGAACCAGGAGGGAGTTCGTGGCCCGTGACCGCTCCTCCCGCGTATAGATCCGGAACCGATGTTCTTGTTCGCTCATCAAATCGGCGACGTCCAACTCATCGACAACGCTCCAACCCTGCAGGAATCGATCGGGCAAACGGTGTCCGGAACCCACCCATTCTTTGGGAAACCGGTAAAGCTGCATCGGGAAATCAGGCAAAAGAGTCGCTCCCCAATCGCTGGGATCTACCAATCGCTCCGCGCAGTAGGGAGGGCCACTCCACATCCCTGAAAACATAACGGCAAAGTCGGGCAGTTGGTCCCGGGGCCAAACCCTTTCCAAGCACTCGAACGCCATGGGGCCGCTTTGCTTCGCCGCCTCCCGAAAGGGATAACCCTGGACTTGATGGCACAATCCCGTGACGTCGAAACCTCGAACACCCGAAAAATACATCAGTGCCCCGCCGTCGTGGGTGAGGATCCGCAACGGGCTCTTGGTCTTGGACTGCTTCTCCTTCAAGTCGCGCCCCAATCGCACCGGATAGTCCGCAATGATCTGCGACTGTTCAATAAACATCCTGCGGGTTTTTAACCATCCAGGAATTAACAGCAGCCCCAAGATCGTCAAGAAAAGATAGCCCTGCCACTTGCGTTGGCGCCAGCCAAGTCGAACAAAGCGATCGAGTGCCGCTGCTTCCTGCCGCCCCTGGGGCGATTTGAATACAAGTGTCACGTGACTCCAGGTCCAGCTTGCGAAGGCAATTCCAATAAAAAAAAGAGGCAAATAAGGCTGAAAATACCGAAAACACTCATCGGATCGAAGCGGAGCATAAAGATCGACGGTGAGAAACAGAATTTGGGCGGCAGGAATAATCAGAAGCAACACGTCCAGAATGGTGGACCGCCGTTTCCAGAGATAGACGACACAACCCAATATCGCCAGGATTGTCCAGAGCGAACCCAAAATCTGAGACGGGCCAAAAAAACCTTCACTTAAGGCCGAAGGACATTGAATGAGATGCCGAAGCGCCCGACTGATTTTCGCCGGCAGGCTGAGATTGGGGTGATTCCATAAACCCTGCAGGTAGATGGAATTCATCCACGGATCGCCCGTCTTTAGAGCATTTAAGGTGAATACGCCCGAGATGGGAAGTAAGGGAATGAGCGCTCGCCCGCTGCTTTTCCACTGCAAGCGCCGAACATGCTTCAGCATCAAGGCGCTTGTACAAAGAAAAACCAATACGAGCGAGTCCGGGCGCAAGAGCGGCAGGAGGGCGGCCGGAAGAAGGGATTGAGAAGAAATTCGGTAGGGGCCGTTTGCGCGGGTCCACTCCTTTCGTAAGAAATAGATCAGCCAACACACCAAGAGCGTTGTAACGCCCACCTCCATCCCGGACAAAACACCATAAACAAAGGGACCGCAAAGGGCCCAAAGCGATAGGGTCAAAAGAGCCAGCGAATCTCCCACTTCATCGCGAATGATATAAAACACGATCACCATACTGACGGCCACTGCCAGGAAATTCAGAATCTGGGCGTAGAGCATCAGCCAATGATCCTGGCCGCCCAGGGCGTAGCCGGCCGCCAGCAGAAAGGGGTAAAGCGGGCTGGTGAATCCTTTGCTATACCCATCGCCGGGCGACCAATTGTACAAGTCGCCTTCCACCAGCCGCTTGGCATATTGCGCATGAATATAGGCATCATCGATGGGCACCGGAGTCACTCCCCGAGTGCACTTGAAAGCGGGGAGCCAGAAACCGATCACCGAGAGCAAAAGAATCGCTGGAGGAATCAGAGACAATCGAGGAAGCTTGAGGAAAAGGGATCGAAAGCGATTCATGAAATCAGGTTCATTCCCCTGTTGAAGTTCTCCATTGCGCGATTCGAGAATGAAAGCATACCATGACTGTTCGATATCACGCAATGGGCGAAAACGAAAATCCGGGCCGATGGCCCTCAATAAAAGGCCCTAAACAGAGTCGCTTGACAGCCTGTCGGGTGAGGGAATCCGTAAAAAATCCCCTCACCCGATCCCTCTCCCAGAGGGCGAGGGGGTTCGGCGAGGATCCGACTCGATTGGGGGTTGACAATCAAATCTCTTGCAATGTAAACTAAGTCTTGGCAGATTGAATAACAAGAGGGTGCTTTACTGCGAATCAACTTGCCAGGGACAATCGCTCAAGGATTCGATCAAGAGTCCCGAAGCAATGATCATCCAGTCTGGTTCCTCGAGCGTATCCGTCTGTTGTTCATGTTCCTCCTCTCTGTGAAGAGTAAAGCGACCGCACTTTGGAACGGCATTTCTCTCAATTTTCCTGAATCAAGATTCGACTACCGGATCGGCAGTACCGCGCAGTCCAATCGGCTTTATCCATCATTCTTCTTGGAGGAGAGCGGAAAATGAGAAGCAATCAAGGTTGGATCGGTTTCACGGCCGTGATTCTTATGGCTGGGGGCTGGCTTGCACTCGCGTCGGCAGAACCACTTGGAACGGCGATCAGCTACCAGGGACGACTCGAGGTCGCCAATTTCCCCGCGGACGGAACCTACGATTTTGAGTTCAAACTGTACGACACTGTCAGTGAGGGCCTCCCGGTGGCCGGCTCCGTTTTCGTCAATGATGCCACGGTTGCCGACGGGCTATTCACCTTGCCGCTGGACTTTGGGTCGGCAGCCTTCAGCGGCCACGCGCGCTGGCTGGAGATCGCCGTTCGGGTGGGGGACAGTACGGGCGAATACGAAGTTCTCTCGCCGCGCCAATCCGTGTGTGCCGCGCCCTATGCGCTTTACGCACTGAGCGGCCCGGGCAGCGGGGGGTACTGGTCGGCCAACGGGAATGATATCTACAACACGAACATCGGAGACGTAGGCATCGGTACGACCGCTCCGGCGGGTCAAATGGCCCTGGGGGATTATCAGGGGGGGACCGACGGCAGTAACATCAGTGGACACGCAAAGCAACTGGTTCTCGGGGGTGTTTATAACGCCGGCATTAACAGCGGCAGTTCCGTGAAGCTGCTGATTTCGGATTACGACAATGATGCGAACGCCGACATTTATCCCATTTACGTCGAGGACGAAAACAACCATGTTGATTTCTTTGTCCGAACACAGGAAGGCGGCGTGAGGACCGGATACTTTGGAGGGAAGCTGGGCATCGGCGACACCGATCCTTCGCGCACGCTTTCCGTGAAAGGAAGCGGTTTCTTCTCCAACGATCTTCTGGCTGCCGGGAGCATCGAGGTTGTCACCGGCACCGGCGGTAGCGGAAACATCCGGGCGACGCTCTACAACGGATCTTTCTTAACGATTCCGGTTGGCGGCCAGCTCGCTACGTACGACGAGAACGGCACGATGACGGGAATTTTCGGCAGTTCCATCGGGGCAGGCGGGTATATCAACCTGCTCTCCGAGGATGGGGGTGTCGGCTTGGTTGCCGAAGGGGACAGTGAAGGCGCAGGCAAATTAACCCTCAAAAATGCTGATTTGGATAATACGATTCTCCTCGATGGCGACGAAGGTGACGACGGTGGGGACATCTCCATTTCAGACGGCGTCAATACGACGATCGAACTCGACGGAAAGCGAGGTGGCGGCGGCGCAGGAGTGCTTCTGAGCAACAGCAACGGCACCTTAACGATTAGTATCGATGCGGATAGCGACGATGCGGCTCAACTGGATCTTCGCAACGCCGCCGGGACTCAGACCCTCTTGATGGATGCCGATGACGGCGGTGATGCCGGGGCGAGGTTGAGGCTTCGGGACGGGACGATGACGCGGTTCGAGCTGGATGCGGATAACGCTGGAGGCGGAGCCTGGATGGCAATGGCCAATAGTGGCGGCCTCAATACCGTGACCATCACCGCCGACTATAACGACAATGCGTCCCAAATCATGCTTCGACAGGGAGCGGGTGTTCCGGCTGTGGTGCTGTATGCAGATTATGAAGGAAGCGGGAAGAGCCGCATTGTGGCGGACGTCATGGAGATCAAGGCCGGCAGCGATCTCTCGGAGCGGTTTGACGTGTCATCGCCCGACGATAACGTCCAACCCGGCATGGTGGTCTGTATCGATCCCTCAAAGCCCGGCGCCCTATCCATCAGCCGGGAGGCGTATGACCGAAAGGTGGCGGGTATCCTCAGCGGCGCCGGCGGGGTGGAACCGGGGATGATCATGGCTCAGGAGGGTTCGCCGGCCGACGGCGAACACCCCGTGGCCCTGACCGGACGGGTCTACTGTCGGGCCGATGCATCGCAGGACCCCATCGAACCCGGGGACCTTCTGACCACGTCCCCCACGCCGGGCCATGCCATGAAGGTTCGGGATTACGCCCGGGCTCAAGGCGCCGTGATTGGGAAAGCGATGACCTCACTCCCGGCAGGACAAGGCCTCGTTCTTGTTCTCGTGAACCTTCAATAGGGGGAGAACATCATGAAACCACCGAGATTTCAAAATTGCGACAAAAGACAGACGAACCGGCCGAAAACGTTGCCGACTGGCGCTGTATACCTGGCACAAATCCTGGTCTTCATCGCAGTCGCCGGCCTCTGTCCCTCCGTGCAGGGAGCGGCCTCCTTTCCATTGACTCGCGAACCGTACCGCGTGGACTCCGGATTGCATGACGGGGCGGCCGAGACCTTTACCCTACCTTTCCGCGAAGTGGTCCTGGTTCCCGATGCGCCCTGGCTCCGCCTGCACATCGAGGACCATAATTTGGGCCCCCATAGTTTTATCACCGTCACCTCCCTGGAGGATGGAGGCTTTCAGCGCCTGGATGCCGCGGCAATCTCCCGGTGGGAGAACTTCACCGCCTACTTCAACGGGGACGTGGTGGAGATCGAACTTCACGTGGCGCCGGGAGAGAAAGGCATCTCCATCGTATTCGACGAGGTAATCGCCGGTGTCCCACCGGGAGCGGAAACGGAAACGCCGCACAAGCAGAAACTCCTGGACATCTGCGGGGATGAGGACAATCGAATCGCATCCACCGACTCGAGAGTGGGGCGGCTTCGCTACAACACCGGCGGCCACTGCACGGGGTGGCTGATCCCCGAGGGAATCGTCCTCACGGCCGGGCACTGCGGAGAGGGCGACATCACGGGGGTGGTCATGGAGTTCAACGTCCCTCCCTCGGACAGCGATGGGAGTCCGAATAGTTCCAACCCGGAAGACCAGTACCCGGCGAATACGCGCCGATGGATCTTCCAGGATAACGGGCCGGGTGAGGACTTTGCCGTGTTCACCCTCCATCCGAACAGTACTACGCACCTGCGTGCCCATGATGTGCAGGGGTATTTCTGGCTGACCACCAATGTTCCTTCCGCGGACCACACCATGCGCGTGACCGGTTTCGGGATCGATCCCTACCCGCCCGGCGACGGCTGCTGCACGGTGGAATGCGAGTTCATGTGCAACGCCGATTCGCTGACTCAACAGACGGCGATTGGGCGGTATGACGAGCTCTCCGGGACCACCCATGAGTATGAAGTGGATACCATGCCCGGCAATTCCGGCGGGCCTGTGATCTGGACGAATAACGGCTTTACCGTCGGGATCCACAACGCCGGCGGCTGCCAGGACGTCGCCCTTGGATATGAAAACCACGGGACCTGGTTCGGCTATGGCGAGCTCCAGACTGCAATTCGCTCCTTCCTGCCGTCGGGGGTTTACTGGGTGGAGGGGGTTTCCTCGCACTTCGCACAGACCGGGGACCTCTTCTTGCCCTTCAAGACCGTTTCTTCCGCGGTCAATACGGTTCCGAACGGGGCGGTGGTCAAAATCGTCGGAGGCTCCTACCCGGCCTCGGCCGGAAACACGTTCATCGCCGGAGAAAACGGCAACGCCATGACCCTTGTCGCCGAGATCGGCGACGTGGTGATTGGCGATTAGGCATGGGACACCAAAGAACTGCAGAGAGCGGGAGGCTCACAATGAATCGCCTTCGAATACTTCGGATACTCATCCCGGTGCTGTGCTTCGTCTTCAGGGTATTCAACGCACAGGCGGGAGCGGACGCCCGGGTGTCTTGGAATACCGTCGATGCAGGCGGCGGGAGCAGCCAGGGAGAGGTATTCACGGTTTCGGGAACGATCGGACAATCCGATGCCGGCAGCGGTGCGGGAGGCGATTTCGACCTGGCGGGCGGCTTTTGGGCGTTCTCGGCAGTGGATTCCGAAACTCCCACACCGACTGAAACACCTACGCCAACCGAAACATCCACACCGACCTCGACTCCTTCGGCGACTTCCACGTCGACAAGCACCCCTACCGCGACACCGACTCATTCGTCCATCCCGACGTCGACAGTGACGGCAACGTCAACCGCAACCCTGCCGACTGAGACGCCGACAGTCACTCCGACACCGATGCCGGGAGACATCAATGGAGACGGTCGGGTTGACGGCTTGGATCTCTTTTATTTCGGATTCGATTGGCAGGAATCGGCTGCAGTGGCAAATCCGCGATGTAATCCCGTGACCGACACGCATATCGACGAGCA
>Ga0272444_10003906_pt1 | contig 13296 bp, 5 predicted proteins | sample SSMForm13_FD_201033 | JGI IMG/M metagenome (GOLD analysis project Ga0272444, IMG submission 201033) | Marine sediment archaeal communities from Little Sippewissett salt marsh, Falmouth, MA, United States - SSM-Form-13 | ecosystem: Environmental > Aquatic > Marine > Wetlands > Sediment ...
TAAACATGACACTCAGAACCGAGGGCGTTACCGCGAGAAGGGTTTCCTGTGTCTTTGTCCAGTTTTTAAAATGTGTCCCTTTATCAATGGCACCCATCCGGTGTCCCAGTTCATCGCATTCAGCCACTTCCTGGCTCCATCGTTTGAGAAGGTTAATCCCGACCTGGGGTATCAATGAGCCGGACATGGCACTCCAGCTGAACGAGTTCGCAATTGTGGTACCGTAGCTCGCCAGTGTCATATAATAATCGGCGCAATTCGCCTGATAGTCACTCTGCGTCAGCAGTTTCGAACTACTCCCCGCCCCGCATATAATACGAGATTTGCCATCGCCGGAACCGATTACAATCCTCTCGTGCCCTTCATTATCCTGCATTGATATCTGGTTGCCACTTGCTGACTTAAAACCGGCCCCGGTGGGATTCCCCGTGTTGACTATGCTCGGGGTTTCCGGATTGGGCACCGCCCCCTGAATAATAGGTCGATCCGGGTCACCGTCGATGAAGGTGAGAAGAACTTCCGTCCCCTTGTGGAGGGGAAAGTGCATGCCGTGGTCGGAACCGGCATAGGGTTGAGTCATCCGAAAGTAAGCGGACGCCTTACCGTCTTTCCTTCCACTTACGTCCAGGGGAAGAACGATTTTGTATCGACCGTGATCGTCAAGTTCAGCATATTTACCGGTCCCTGCCGCATCAACCCGGGCATTCATCGTTCCGTAGAAACGCGGCTTCTCAGTCTCCCGCTTTGGACGGAACTGAACATCGGAAGGAATGGACACAAAACCGTTCCGGTAGTATGGCTGTTTCTCAACTTCGGCAAGGCCTTTTTGAACGCCTGCCAGCAGATAGCCGGTCTGACTTCCTTCATGCTCGATCTCAACGGTTAGATACTGCCGATTGAAACCGTCCCGATAATGATCCTCCAGATCAAAGAGGTATCCCGGCCGCAGATAGGGAATTGTGCTCTCCCCGTGAATCTGCCGCTCCTGACAGAGAAGTTCCTCCGCCCTGATCTTCGCCAGGGCATTGCCCTCTGCCGTGGTTCTGAAGTGCTCCCCGTAAATATAGACATCGCCCCTCCCGTCGGGTGACACTTCGGCACTCCCGGAAATCTCCAGTGAGGGAGTCCTGTAGTTGTAGTCCTTGAGCCGCAGTGTCCGGGGAAGCATTTTCTGCTTCAAGATAAAGGCCTTGATCACTTCTTCCCGGTGTAAATCGTCCAGACCGGAAGGCGGGGAATAGTACATGGTCTTTCCTTCTGGCATTTCCGTATGAGCAAGTTTGGTGTCGGTGATGATGACTTTCTCTCCCGATTCGGTCTGGTCAAAATAGAAGTACATCCCTTCCCGTTCCATCCAACGGGACACAAAGCTCAGATGGCTCTCTCGATACTGACAGATGTATTCCCACCGGGGATATTCTTTCTCCAGTTTGACTTCAAAATCGAGGTTTGTAAGGCCACCGTCCTTTAAGACTTCCTCGATCATTTCCGGTACCGTCTTGTTCAAAAGAACCTGGTTGTGATAGGTCAGGGATAGCCACCACAGCTTCGGCACCAATACGGCCCGGTAAAAGACGTATTCGTCCACCTCATGGAGTTGCTCAAACTGCTCCAGGATTCCGTGGAAGGGTATATCGCCCTCTTCACGAACGATGGTAAAGGTCACCGGATTCTTGAGCACCGTGGTGAGGTCAACCTCCGCATCATGGGAGACCAGATCGATCTCGAAGCGATAACACCGGGAAAATCCCTCTGCCCCCCTGAAGCGGACCACCCCGAAGGTGTCTTCAGGTAAGGCTCTGGATACAAAATCGAACCTCTTCTCCGTTAGATAGGCCATCTTTCACCTCTCTTGTCATTATTCACCGCAAAGGCGCTAAGAACGCAAAGTTTCTAAATATCTATTCGTTATAGTTTCTTCCCTTTGTCATTTTATGTTTTTCTTTGCGTACTTTGCGTCTCTGCGGTGAAATATAAGTTAACCGAGCGTGAGGACCGTAACCTGACTCGGAGAAAGAGACATACCGGGAGCATTCGGCATCATACCCAGCGCATTCTGGCCGGTGACACTCGTCATCCTTTGCGCAGGAACGCCATCCACCAGAATGGTAAAACAACCCACCATATAGACCCCGCCACCATCAAACCTGGCCGATGCAACACCTCCCAGCATACCCACTTCATCACCGGTACTCACCTGTCCCATAGATAACTGGTTGATTGCCGGCATACAATCGACTAAAACATTGTAAGCGGCCGGTGTATCCGTGGCCGTCATTGCAATATTGGAATATGGAACGGTAATCATACCCTCGACCATAGGTGTGTCACACACATCGGGGAAACCCATATTTGTCCCTGCACCCATTGTCAACATGAACATAATTTACTCCTTTATCCTAAGTGGATCTGTTCGGCATTGATGGTTACGATCTCTTCAGACATATGCACGGCATTTTTCGAATGCATCGTCAGGGTGTCTTCTACGAGATATCTTGTCGAACCGGTTTGAACCTCTTCTTCCTCCTTTACGAATCGAAATGCATTCTCCAGCCGCTGGGTCCAACGTCGATATATCGAGTCCGCAATGTCTGCAACGTGCTTGAAGCGTTCGACCTGAACATGGAGAAATGTACCGAGAAATGAACAGTTTTTTATGGTCACCTCTCCTTCATCAGCATGAACTGACAACTTTCGACCGACGCAGGTTACGTCTTCTCGCGAGCCCACGGTAATCCCCTTATCCGAGGTCAATGACAGATTTCCGTCGTTGACATGCAGATTGACCTCCCCATCGAAGAGAATTGAAGTTTCTCCCCGTTTGCCGGCATCTCTCCTCAGCACTGACAGAATAAAGTTGTTGCCGGGCATATCCAGGGAAAGGAGTACGGTATCGCCCATTTCGGGTTGGACCAGACAACTGACAGCCCGTTCGGTAACAATCTCACCATAGGATGTGAGAACGGTAAAGTGTCGTCCGTTCACTTCGCTGATGTGCCCGTACTCCAGAATAGGCTGTGTATTTTCGATTTTTGATGCCAACTCTTGCATAGTTCCTCCTCGTGTAATCAAGTTGTCAGGGATCAGTGGTCAGAATCGCTTCTCTATAGATTTCAGTAAACCATTACGCACTTCCCCGATCCATATAAATTATACTGCTGTTGTTTCCCAATCTTCCGCTTCCGCCTGGTCTTTATCGGTATCGCGGATCATGATTTTCTTTGCATTATCCCAGATTGTATGATCCTCATATGTTCGGTGAAATCGGGCCAAGTACATATCCGCACCGGTAAAGTCAGCCGCTGTAAGATCGGCATGGGAAAAATCGGCATACGTACACCTGGCATTTTTAAATACAGTTGCCCGACATAGAGCCTTTTCAAAATTACAGTTCATTGCATTCACACCAGACAGATCGGCCTGTGTAAGATCGGCCTCGCCAAAATATGACTTCGAAACGTCCGCCTCAGCGAAACGGGCTTTTTTCAGGATAGCCCCCATAAACATGGTATTTTGCCCCGACACATGCTCCATGTTTGCCCCCGTCATATCGGCGTTTGAGAAATTCGAATAGGTAATGGTCGCTCCTGAAAGGTCAGCACCGTGAAGCTTCGAGCCGTCGGCATTTATGGTCGAAAAATGTGCTCCCGTAAAATTCTGTCCGCTCAGATCGCATTCACGAAACATAATCTTGAAAAAATGTGCTCCCGTAAAAACAGTCCCCGTCAGGTTTGCATCATTAAAGACCACTTTGGTCAAATCCGCTCCAGACAGATTCGCACCGGCAAGTGATGAGTGGGATAGAACGATCTTTTCAAATTTCGTATTCGATAAATTCGCATTATCCAGTGTCGAATGCTGCATAAAACTCCAGCTGAACAGAGCCCCGGAACAGTCGGCTTCATTGAGATTTGCATACTGGAGAAGGGTCATGTGAAATGTTACACCCTTCAGGCTTGCCCCGGTGAAATCCATCTTACGCAAATCGACTTTTGTCAGATCGGTTCCATCGAGAATGACTCCGGAAAAATCACATTTCTTGAATCCCGTTTTCAAAACATTCGCGCCGCTCAGATTTGTGTTCCGAAAAGAGACATTTTCAAAGCGCCCTCCCGTAAGATCTGCACCGGAAAGATCAACGCCCGCAACATCAATGTTTTCTATAGTCTGATTATTCCTGATCGCATCCAGAACTTCCTGTCTGGTCATTGAGGCTCCTTTGGCTATTCGATAAAATCGACACGGTTATGAAGCTGCGACATCTTCAGATTCGCCCCGTCGAAGTTCGTCTTCCCAACGACGGCCTTATAAAAATCAACGGCAAAGAGATTGGAACCGCTCAAGTCGGTATTAACGATTCGCGCTTTTCGAAGCGATCCCATAAACAAATTTATACCTGAGAGATTTGCATTTTCCAGATTTGACTTATTAAACCGGCATTTTTTTGCCGGTATACGGGAGAAGTCGGCTTTCTTCAGATTGCAGTTCTCCAGAATCGATTGATCGAACGTGCTTCCCCTGAAATCCGCCCCGGACAGATCCGAATCCCTGAAGCAACCATATTTCATGGAAACATTCCTGAAATTGGCGCCCGGAAGCGATGCATTGCCGCCCATGCGGCCTTTGTCCATATTCGCTCCTTCAAATCTGACACCTTCGCCCTTTACCCCCATGAACATGGTTGAGTTAATAGCGGCACCGGAAAAATCTGCCCGATCCAGCACGGCACCCTTGAAAAGACACTTGTTCAGTTTCGATTTGCTGAAATCGGCTTCAGAGGCATCGGCGCCTGAAAAGACGCTCATCGTTGCCGATACTCCTTTCAAAGAGGCACCGCTCAACTGTGCCTTCTGGAGGATTACCCGATCGAGACGGGCTCCATCCAGATTGGCCCCGGTCATATCTGCCTTTTTCATCAACGCCTGATGAAGATTGGCGGCATATAAATCGGTGTTGTTGAATACAGCCCCGGTAAAGAGGCCTTTCTCAAGAACAACATTTTTAAGAGATGCCTTCGTGAAATCCGCCTCCATTGCCACGGATTGTGACAGATCGGCACCGTCAAGGTTGGTTTCAGAGAAATTGGTTTTTTTACATGTAGTTCCGCGCAAATCGATACCGTGCAAGTCGAGTTTTGACAGATCAACTCCGGAGAGGATCGCACCGGCAAAAGTTTCACCTTTTTCATAGCGTTCTACCACAGCTTCTCTCGAGAGTTTCGTAACATTATCGGGATCAACTCCCGCGGCAAGCAGCTTTTCTTTTGCCTTATCGGGCGGTTCGCCGGCTTTTGCCTTTGCTTTCTTTTTGACGGCCTCTTGCTCACCCGCTTCGATTTTTGCCATGCCGTCCTGGTAACGCTGTTCGGACTCCCGGCCCATCTTCCGTGCCTGGTCTTCCGCCTCGTTCATCTTCGTTTCCATCTCCGGCGTCAGCTGGCCTTCGGCACGCATTTGTTCGCGCTTCGAGGCAATTGATGCGGCCCGTTCTTCGCCGAATTCGGCAAAACTCCGTCGTTCCCGGTCTCCGGTTGCCGCCTTCAAAGCGCTCATATCCCGACCTTCCGTTTTCAACGTCTCTCGTGCCTGGTCTTCCACGGTTTTCTGCCTAGACTGAAGAGCATCAAATTTCGGCTGATGAAATGCTTTGATTTCACCGATAAGCCCCGTAATCATACCTTTTATGTCAATTCTGGGAATGGGCGGCATGACAATGGCTGATTTATCCGGTGGCTTACCCTGTTTCGGCAGGGACGGTTCAGCTTGATTTTCTTGCATATACTTCTGCGGCAGCACCTCCATGACCCAGTTTCGAATATCGACTCCCTGCCTGCGTGCCTCGAATACGGTGTTCCCCCGTGGCAAAGTGAGTTTGATGGCGTTCGGATATGCCTTCAGCCAGGACCCCCATTCATCCTCTGAAAATTTTTCCTGAAAAATCACAACCAGAAATGTGGATGCCGCTTCAACGGCCTTGGCAGTTTCCGCATCCGGTTTCTCGCCGGGAGTCTTCAATGCAATGACGGAACAGAAATCACCCACCTCCTGTTCCAGATACAGTGCCTGAAGCTCGTCGGTCACCTGAATGCACGGTGCATTTTCCCGTGCAGGCAAGCCGGGCAGGCCGGATAGACCGGCTGCCGGTAAAAAACGTGGGTTCATATCAGAACCCTCGATTACTACATCCCTGTCTCCTCCGGAATAGTCACCCGGCCGAATGAGAATTCTATTCAACACGGCTTCATTAAAACTCGGCATGACAAGTCCGCGGGGAAGAACGAATGGTTTCGGCTGACCCTGATCGTCTGATCCTGGTTCAAGACCCCAATCCTTCGGGTCCCGGGTCTCATCTTCCGGGTTGATGCCGAGCCAGACACGCCTGACGGTTCTTTTCTCGAAACCCAGTTCACAGAGCATATCCTGTGCTTTTCGGTCTGCCTCCAGATTCTTCCGGCACCTGACAACAAAAGGAAAGCCATGGTCGTGCCAGGGATTAACAGAATCCTCGGGGAAGGGATTATCCGGATCAATCCCGGCCTTCTTCAGCTGCTCGGGATCCCCCGCTTGATTCAGGAGAGCCGATATATTCTTTTTGGATGCTTCTGCATTTTTGCTGACTTCTTCAATATCATCCATATCCTGGCCGATTTGCTTCTCTGCACGTTTCAGTTTGGATCTCAAGACATCAAACTTATCAAGATCAATCTTCACCAAATGGCCGTACTTTTCATGCATGGACTTCGCCAGATCTTCCACACCGGCAATGAGCGCCATATTCTTACCGACCATGCCTGCAGATCTGGCCTTCACCTCTGCCGGCGTCGGTGCAGGCATCCGAGGGGCCTTACCCATGGCCTTGAACTTTGCCGCCTCTATCTCTTTAGGAATATTTTTGATACGCCTCAGGGCCTTCCCGATCTTTTTCTGAGCCTTTTCCAACGGTGCCTGATCAATGGGAACTGTCAAATTGAGGGCCTTCTTTTGTTCATCAAGATAGTGTTCGATGGATCTGGGTTCATCATACATCTTTTCCGATGCCAGGAATATCCGCACTATGTCGGCAAATTCATCATCCTGCACCTCCATCGATCCCCTATACAATACAACGCCCCTCAGTATTTTTGGAAACAGCCAGACCGTATCGATCCTGGTCGTCACTTCCTGGAAAATCTCGTTATCATCGCCACCAGCTTTGAGATCCTTTTTCTTGGTCACAAAACAGCGCACACGAAGACGGGGGAGATAGGAACTAATGACCTGTATATCGGGGTGCATGTTGATGAGTTCTATGGTTTCATCACCGGCAAAATATCCAATGATAAACTGATCTTCCGGCGCTGTATTGAAGAATTCATAATTCATGTCATCCGGAAAATAGGGCCAACGCTCACGCTGCCACTTTTCGTCGTAGGTACCCTGTTTCTTAAAACGCTGCGGCCACATCAGATCGAGAGGACCGAAACTGGCCGGCTCCGGTCGGTCAGTCGGTGATCCGATAAGATGATGGGGATGCTCAATATTCGGTAACGGGATGTGGGTTCGACCGTCACGTGCCGTAAGAGACTGGATTCCCTTTCCGAGAGGATTTTTTTCAAACCCTTCACCACCGAAGGCATAATCATATGTTATCGGTATTTCAGTGAATGGTTCAGGATCGCTCATGAGCTTCATGACTCCGCCTTCATCGTTCCAAAATCGATCACCGAATACGTCAAGACTCTTTTTCAGGTTGCCGACGCGAAAGGATACTTCCGAGGCAACTCTTTCCGTGCCCTGCGGAGTCATACAGCTGCCTGTTATGACCACCTCACCTCTGGGCTTGGGCATGCCCATGTCGAGGATTCCCGACGGTCCCAGTTGATCGGGAACGGTCTTCCAGAGTTCCTGCTCGGTGAGCGGTTCGTCGGGATTTTTCAGATCGAAAAAGACCATGATCGTACACGCCAGATACAGGGTATTTCGTATCCCAAAATTCTTGACAAGCAGGGAATGTTCTTTCTTCTTGAATATTTTCATGATTTGCCTACATGATGTTGACCAGGCCGGAAATATGATTCGTTTCCCCGGTTAATTCGGTTTTCTCGCCGCTTAATACAGTCTCTTCACCGCTCAATTCGGTCTTCTCACCACTTAATGCGGTCTTTTCACCGCTCAGTTCGGTCTTCTCACCGCTTAATGTGGTCTCTTCACCGCTCAGTTCGGTCTTCTCACCACTTAATGCGGTCTTTTCACCATCCAGCTCGGTCTTCTCGCCGCTCAATGCGGTCTTTTCACCATCTAGCTCGGTCTTCTCGCCTGACATTGTGGTCGTCATTTCCTGCATTTCAATTTCTTCTTCGCCAACTTTCGTCTTTTGACCGAACAGCTTCGTGATTTTTCCGATCAGTTTGGTTGCGGTCCCCTTTACCTTCGTCGCATTGCCAACAATTTCATCTTTTTTCGTAACCAGGTACTCTTTAAAGCCCATAATTGACTCATCATTACTGCCAACGATAAGTTGAGATCGTTTTCCCATGACCGATTCATCACTATATCCAGTCACCGATCTCGAACTGTATCCCATTACAGACGAGAATTTTGCACCCTTCACAGACGTGCTTGAATAACCGAGACCGATACTCTCCTCTTTATTTGTGGCACCAATTTTCAGCCCTCCCGATGTATTAAGTTGCACGCCCTTATCAACATTTCCACTGAGGCCCGAGGCGGGTATGATGAGACCTACCAGACCGAGTCCCAACTGTATGGCTGTTTTCTTATAACTGATCAAGGCAGATAATACACCGAATCCTTTCGCAACCGCACTCTCTTTCATTTCATAGGTATCTCCCAGTTTGAGAAGCGAATCCTCAGAAGGAGACTTCAAGAGAATACGTTCATGATCTTTCTCGTCCTTAAAAGTAATTTCATTACCACCGCTCGTCTTGATACTGCAGTGGTCCTGGTTTTGGGAAGTTACCACGCTGGGAGTTCCAGGATTGGGTATCGCTCCCTGAATAATCGGTCGATCGGGATCGCCATCGATAAAGGTAAGGAGTACCTCCGTACCCTTGTGGAGGGGGAAATGCATGCCGTGGTCTGTCCCCGCATAGGGCTGCGCCATGCGAAAGTATGCTGATGCTTTTCCATCCATTCTACCGCTCACATCGAGGGGCATAACGACCTTGTATCGGCCCTGGACATCGAGCTCTGCATACTGACCGCTCTCAGCAGCATCTATCCTAGCATTCATCGTTCCGTGGAACCGGGGTTTCTCGCTCGTCCGGGCAGGACGGAATTGAACACCATTTGGAATGGCCAAAAAGGTATTACGATAGTAGGCTGCTTCTTCAACCTCAGCGAGTCCCTTCTGGATGCCTGACATGAGATACGCCGTCTGGCTTCCCTCATGGGTTAATTCTATCGTCAGGTATTTTTGATTAAAATCGGAACGATAATGTTCGTCAAGGTCAAAGAGGTATCCCGGTCTCAGGAAGGGAATGGTACTCTCACCATGAAATTCTTTTTCACGGCAGAGGAGTTCTTCCGCCCTGATCCTGGCAAGTCTATCTCCTTCCGTCGGCGTCCTGAAGTGTTCACCGTAGATGTATACTTCACCCCTGCCTCGTTCCGAGACCTCTGCCTGACCCGATATCTCAAACGAAGGGGTACGATAGTTATAATCTTTCAGTCTCAGTTTGTGGGGAAGCATCTTCTGCCGACAGATAAATCCGGTAACCACTTCTTCCCGGTGAAACTCATCCAGACCCGACGGTGGAGCGTAATACATTGTTGTGCCCTGAGGCATCTCACTATGGGCTATGTGTGTATCGGTAATAATGACTATTTCAGCTTTTTCGCCCTGTTCAAAATAATAGTACATACCCTCCCGTTCCATCCACCGGGAGATAAAATTAATATGACTCTCCCGGTACTGGCAGATATATTCCCATTGAGGATAATCCTTCTCTAGCTCCAGCTTGAAATCTGCACTGGTAAGATCTCCATCCTTTAAGATTTCTTCAAGTATCTCCGGCACCGCTTTATTCAGGACTACCTGATTATGGTATGTCAGAGAAAACCACCACAGTCTGGGAACCAGAACGGCACGGTAGAAAACATAATTATCCACTTCATGCTGCTGTTCGAACTGTGCCAAAATTCCGTGAAAGGGGATATCGCCGTCGTCTCGCAGAATCGTAAACGTGGCAGGATTTTCGAGGACGAGCGACAGGTCTATTTCCGCTTCGTTAGAGACGAGATCGATTTCGAATTTGTAGGTTGTCGAAAAACCCTCAAAACCGTTAAAACGAACGACCCCAAACGTTTCAGGAGGCAGGGCCTGAGACACAAAATCAAATTTTTTCTCCGTTAGATAGGCCATCTTTCTCCTCTCTTGTAGTTATTCACCGCAAAGGCGCAAAGAGCGCAAAGTTTTCTAATATCCTTTGGTTACAAAGATCCTTCTTACTTGTCATCTATGTTTTTCTCTGCGGTGGGATATCCCAAAGGCGTAAAAAAAGCACAAAGTTTCTTAAATATCCCTTTGGTTAAGATCCTTTTTTTCTTGTCATTTTACATTTTTCTTTGCGTTCTTTGCGTCTCCGCGGTGAGATAAAATTTTTATTCGTTTGTAAACTCCATCTTGAAAGAACCATCTTTGTTCAGGTCGAGATGAACCTTTGACGGCATACCCTCTTCTGTCATATGTGACAGAATCTCCTGGGACATGCGGGGCATAATATTACCGGTGAGAATGAAATCAATATTTCGTGCTCCCGTTTCGACTTCCGTACATCGGTCCGTGATCTGATCGACAACCGCCGGCGTATACACCAACTCCATCTTGTTGTTCTGCATAAGACGCTCAGCCAGTTTTTTCAGCTTCAGCCTGACGATACCCTTCATGGCATCACCTCGCAGCGTATAAAACGGAATGGCGGTCATACGTGCCAGGAGGGCAGGCTTGAAATGTTGCGACAGAATGGGCCGGACGGCAGCCGTAATAACCTCATCAGGAAGATCTTCATCCCCCTGCGTCATTTCAGTGATGACGTCGGTGGCGAGGTTACTCGTGAGGAAAATAACCGTATTTTTAAAATCAATGATTCGCCCCTCACCATCTGACAGCATCCCCTTGTCGAAGACCTGATAGAACAGGTTCAGAACATCGGGATGCGCCTTTTCCACTTCATCAAGGAGGACCACCGAGTAGGGTTTCTGCCGCACCGCTTCGGTCAGCATCCCTCCCTCGCCGTATCCAACATACCCCGGAGGAGACCCGATGAGACGGCTCACGGTGTGCTTCTCCTGAAATTCGCTCATATTGATGGTGATCACGGATCGTTCACCACCGAAGAGCAGATCGGCAACGCTCAGTCCCGTTTCCGTTTTCCCCACTCCGGACGGACCAACGAGGAGAAAGATCCCCATAGGCTGGGCAGGGTCTTTCAGCCCCGACTTCGATGCCTTGATAACTTCACTGATCATTGCGAGGACATGATCCTGTCCCTTTATTCTTTCTTTGAGCATATCTTCAAAATTGAGGATGTTTTGAGCTTGGTCACGCAACACTTTGCCCAACGGAATCCCTGTCCAGTCGGAAACAACTTTGGCAATCACATCAGGATTGACCTCGATACGAATGAGCGGTTTATCTCCCTGCATTTTTTGCAAGGCCTTATCGGCCTTTTTCAATTCCTTTTCCAGTCCCTTCTTTTGTTTCTTTTCTTCTGTCTCGTCTCCCTGTTTATGAAGTTCATCTCGCAATTCAAGAACTTTATGAGCAGTCTCTTGTTCCTTCAGCCACCCATCTTTCAGGTCGGCTGCTTCCCCGGTCAGGGTTTCGATTTTTCCCACGACCTCGGCTAACATGTTTTCATCAATCTTGATTCCGTTAAGACGATCTCTTTCAAGTGCCGCTTTTGCCCGTTCCAGTGCCTGGATGCTCCGTTCTTTATCTTCCAGCACATCGGGTTTGGCGGTAAGATTTACTTTTACCCTTGCACAACTGGTATCCAATAAATCAACTGCCTTATCCGGGAGAAATCGACCGGAAATATAACGGTCGGATAATTCAGCAGCCGCTATTATGGCATCGTCACGAACGATGACTTTGTGCGCCTTTTCATAGTTTTCCTTGAGACCCCTCAAAATCAGTGTGGTCGTTTCCACACTCGGTTCTTCAAGTTTCACCGGTTGAAAACGCCGGGCAAGGGCAGGATCTTTTTCGATATATTTTTTATACTCGCTCCAGGTTGTTGCAGCCACGGTTCGGAGTTCACCTCTCGCCAGTGCTGGTTTCAGGAGATTTGCGGCATCACCACCCCCGGCTGAACCGCCCGCACCGATCAGGGTATGCGCCTCATCGATAAAAAGAATGATTGGTTTTTCCGAGGCCTTTACTTCGTTGATCACGCCCTTGAGGCGGTTTTCAAATTCACCTTTGACACCCGCTCCGGCTTCAAGGAGACCCATATCCAGACTCAATAAATTCACATCCTGCAATAAATCCGGAACGTCGCCTTCAACAATTCGCAATGCAAGTCCTTCCACAACGGCGGTTTTCCCCACGCCGGCTTCGCCCACGCAGATGGGATTGTTTTTTCGACGTCGTGCCAGGATATCGATCATCTGGCGTATTTCATGATCTCTGCCAAACACCGGATCTATTTTTCCATCCCTGGCACGCTGGGTAAAATCCTGGCAAAATCGGGCCAGTGCTGTCCCGTCACCAGAGGGAGCCCTTTCTTCTCTCCCACCTCCCTCCGCAGATGATTCGGACGGGCCCGTCTCTTCCATAGAATGTTTTGTAATATTCCAGAATTGGGCCAGCAGGGCCTCCCGCCCGATGCTTTTTAGAAGGTCGACATATCGGCCCGAGGCAAAAAAGGTTGGTTTTGCCAGAAATGCTAGTAGAATAGCTCCCGAACGTATCGATTTCTCGCCGAGGTCGATTGAAGCAATCATCCAGGCCTCCTGCACAAGCTCAAGGAGAAGGGGAGAAAAAACAGGTTTCGCGGCATTGCCGGTCTTAAACTCCTCCAGGGTTTCTTCCAGGGCCTTTTTGGCCCTGCCTGATTCCATATCAAACTGGCGGAGTATGAGCGGCCAATCAGATTGTGGTTCATCAAGGAGTTTGACCAAAAAATGTTCAACTGTTACCTCATAATGCGTACGGGACACGCAAAGACCTGCGGCCGATTGAAGTGTATTGGTACAGAATGTGTTCAGATGAAGTAATAATGATTTGATATCTACCGTTAACATGAGATTTCTTCCTTTCCAAAAAAGTTTGAAGTTCACATATGTCTTGATG
>Ga0272444_10003907_pt1 | contig 13293 bp, 7 predicted proteins | sample SSMForm13_FD_201033 | JGI IMG/M metagenome (GOLD analysis project Ga0272444, IMG submission 201033) | Marine sediment archaeal communities from Little Sippewissett salt marsh, Falmouth, MA, United States - SSM-Form-13 | ecosystem: Environmental > Aquatic > Marine > Wetlands > Sediment ...
GGCCGAGCGCGCGGCCCTGCACAGCGCGCCCGGCGCCGACGCCGGGAAGCTCAAGGCCATCGAGGCAAGGCTTGCCTTGCTCGCCGACGAGATCCGGAAACGGGAGACCGAGCTGCGCGACCTGGCGCTCGCGCAGCAGAAGGCGGCCTTGGAGGAGCGCCTTGCAGGCCACCAGCAGGCGCTGGTCGAACTCAGCTCTATCCACGACCGCGCCTTCAGCCAGGCGCTCGACGAGGAGAAGGCTGCGATCCGGTTTAATGAACTCGAATGCCAGCATGAGGCGCTTCGAAGTGAGCGCGACGTCATCCGTAACGCCATCACGCAGGGCATGATTGAAAGTGAGGTCAGGGCCAACAACGTCACGATCCTCCGTCCCGCGCGGGTGCCTGCGCCGTAGGGCTCGGTGCCGGGCTTGTGGGGACAACGGATCCGGTCCTCGACGCGGGCTCCGCCCCGGCCGGGTGCCACTGCTTGACCCCGGCTGTACCGGCGCAAGCACTGCGGGCATCCCACGGCCGCGCGGCACGGCTTGCCCTTCGGGCCAAACCGTGGCACCCGCAAACCCGGCCTTGACCGCCCATCCGTCCGTCTTCCCCCGTGTCCCCGCTGTCCGGATGCCCCTGGGCGCCGCCCGGCGGCGTTTCCGGGACCTTCCCGGGCCGCGATTTGCCTCGGGCGCGACCTTGTGCTATTCTTCTGTGTTCGGCCATGGTGGGCCGCAACCGCACAGGTGGGGTGTGCGCAGTGAACCTGCCGTCAGAGGGGTGAAAGCATGGGGTATGTCGGTCGCTGTCGGTTCCTTGCCGTGCTGGTTGCGGCGACGTTCTTCCTGCCGGCCACTGTGCTGGCCGAGTTGCCGGCGTCGTTCGACCTCCGGGACGTCGGCGGCATCAACTACGTCACGAGCGTGAAGAGCCAGTCGGGCGGCACCTGCTGGGCCCACGGCACCATTGCCGCCATGGAGGGCAACCTCCTGATGACCGGCGTCTGGGCCGACGCAGGAGAGGCGGGCGAGCCCAACCTGGCCGAGTACCACCTTGACTGGTGGAACGGTTTCAACCAGCACAACAACGACGACGCCGTGCCGCCGACCGGCGACGGGCTGACGGTTCACCAGGGCGGCGACTACCTGGTGGCGGCGGCCTACATGACGCGCGGCGAGGGAGCCGTCCGCGACGTCGACGGCCAGTCCTACGCGACCCCGCCCCCGCGCGCCGATGAGAGCTTCCACGTCTACTACCCGCGGCACATCGAGTGGTACACCGCCGGGGCGGCGCTGGAGAGCATCGACGACATCAAGCAGGCCCTCATGGACCACGGCGTCATGGGCACCTGCATGTACTGGGGCGGCTCGTTCTACTCCTCCTCGAGCGACAGCCACTACCAGCCCCCGGCCAACACCCTTGACCCCAACCACTCCGTGGCCATCGTCGGCTGGGACGACAATCGCCTGACCCAGGCGCCGCAGCGCGGGGCGTGGCTCTGCAAGAACAGTTGGGGCGCCTCGTGGAGCGGCGACGGGTACTTCTGGATCTCCTACTACGACAAGTGGGCCGGTCAGCACCAGGACATGGGAACGGTCAGCTTCCGCGACGTGCAGCCCAACGTCTGGGACACCATCTACAGCCACGACTATCACGGGTGGCGGGGCACGCTGATCGGCGCCGGCAGGGTGTTCAACGCCTTTGCGGCCGTCGACGACCAGACGCTGAACGCCGTCAGCTTTTACACCACGGCCGACGACGTCGGCTATACCGTCACCGTCTACGACCGCTTCCAGGGCGGGATGCTGCTGGACCCGCTCGCCACCGTTGGCGGGACGATTCCCCGCCGCGGGTTCCACACGGTGGACCTGCCGCAGACGGTGGCCCTCGCGGCCGAGGACGGCTTCTTCGTCTGCCTTCAGACCTCGAACGCCGAGCACGCTTACGACTGCACGTCCGAGATCTCCACGCTGCTTGGCGGGCCGATGAACGGAAAGCTGGTGACCTCGGACGCCGAGCCGGGCCAGAGCTACTACTGGGACGGCGTGGAGTGGATGGACCTGACGGACCTGGACCCCTCGGCCAACTTCTGCGTCAAGGCCCTGGCCGTCGAGCGCTCAGCCCTGCTGGAGATCACCGCCGCGACGGCCGCCGGCGAGGACTGGGTCTACCAGAACACGCAGACCACCACGGCCGGCCGCCACGCCAGCCTGGTGACCGTCAGCCTGGTCTCCGAGGCCAGCCCCGGCGAGGCATACGCCGTGTCGATTGCCGACAACGGGCCGGACGGCTCGAACTTCACGTGCGGCACGGCACTCGACAACCGCCCCGGCGAGCAGACGCTGACCGTGCCCATCGTCGGTGGACGCATCGGCGAAAGCTACCCCGGCCCGGACGGCGACCCCTACACGGTCACCGTCACCCTCGAGGGACAGGCGAGCGGCCAGGTCGCCATGGCCCAGGTGAACCTGGTGCTTCGCTACGTCGGCGACATCGACGGCAGCGGGTCGCCGGGCGCCCAGGACAAGCAGTACTTCAACCAGCGGCTGAACAACATCTCGACGCCGTATCCGGACCGCTGCTACGACCTGGACGGCTCGGGCGGCGCCCCGAATGCCGAGGACAAACAGGTGATGAATCAGGTCCTCAACGCCGTGGTGCTGCCGTAGTCCCGCGGGGCTTTGTTGACAGCGTTGCATCCGCGGGTTAGAATACCTCTGTTGGTGCAACACGGTTATCTCGGGGCGTGGCCCAGTTTGGTTAGGGCGCTTGACTGGGGGTCAAGAGGTCGCTGGTTCAAATCCAGTCGCCCCGACCAGTGAATCGCGGGGTCGATCCAGTGCGGTCGGCCCCTTTTTCATGCGCGAGTCGGGCGCCGGTCGAGAGGTCGTCCGCGATGGCGAAGCCATCGGGATCGCCCCGACCAGCCCAAAACGACGACGGTTGGTGTCATCTGACGACATCAGCCGCCGTTTCGCGTCAGGGGGCGCAGTTTCGCGACAACTCAGTCCAGTTTGCCACGGTCGTCCTGCCCCACGAACCGACGACCTCTTGCCTCTTTTCGTGCCATTTCACGACATAGAGTGACAGGAGATGACACGCGAGCGCTGCAGTCTGTGCGAGCAGGGTTGCGAGCGCGCGTGGAGACGGTCGAAGTATCCCGATAGGGTGATCTTGTCACGCCGGTGGCGGCGCTGTAGAATTGCTGTCTGAAAGCAACCATGCTGACCTGCTACCAACGGCTTGTTGAGTCGTTGGTGAGGGCAGGCCAAAGGAGAGAGTCATGGGACCGAAACTTCGATATTCACTGGCCGTGGTGCTGCTGCTGGGCGCAGGGACAACGCATGCAAGGGAGTGGGCGGCCCCTTCGGGTTCGTGTCGGTTTGAAGCGGAACTGGTGGCTGTTGAGGGCGATCAGGTTGTGTTGAGGATGCCTAATGGCGCGATCAGTCTTCTTAAGTCGGCGGAACTCAGCGCTGCCGACCAAGAGTACATCAAGGGCGCCATGTCGAGTGGCAAACTTGATACGAAGGCGACATACCATCTCCCCAAGGGCAAGCCCTTCAAGGGAGATGAAAGCACCAAGTATCAAAGTGCCTTTGCAATGGAGGACATATACTGGCGTGGCGAGGAACTAGCGTTTCCGATGTCCATTAGCGAAGGGCAAGTGGTTTACGGGAAACACTGGGCCATGTGGGAGCCAACCAAGTATGGAGAATATACGCACTATCGTCACTTCGGAGGTTACGTGCTCAAGGACTTGGGGCCATGTTGGGTGGTGCAGGGCCGAACAATCACAAACATCCCGGGGCTCTACCATTATGGGCGATTTGGAACTTACGGGGCGATGGCAAGACGCCATCAGATAGGGTTGGCTGTTGATCAGGCGGACGTGACCGAATTGAAAGCGTTCATGAAGAACTATTCGACGACCACGACGAAGTATCCGGATCCCACTATCACACAGTTCCCCTCGGTGAAAGCTGCCATCGAGGCAATGTGCAGCACGCCGATCCGCGACAGGGTAACTCCTGAGGCACACTTGCCTGCGCTGATTGATCCTCGCAGTGAAGAGTTGGCAGCGATCAGGGCAAAGAAGTTCTGGCAGCCCGTGCCGAAAGAATCGTGGCGCAGGATCCGTAGAGTGGAAGACGTGATCCCCAGAAAGGAAGGGAGTGAACCGACAGCAAACCGCCACAACTTCGCGGTCCGCGGAATACAGATGAACGCCAAGGGAGTTATCCTTGCACTGCAGCCGCTACAACTGGGGCCCGTGAAGGCAGCCGACAGCGGGGTGAGACTTCGGTTCATGGTACGACGCGTCGCGCCCAAGGATATTCTGGTGCCGTCAACGCATAACGGAGGAAGCATAGGAAGTCGCGGGTTGACCGCATTGGTGAAGAGAGAAATGGTAGCGGGCAGTTACGGGAGCCGCGGGAAACTGATCGGGGTCGATCACAGAAGTCTGACCATTGGCTCTGAGTTCCGCATGAAGGTGGCCGGGCCGGGCTGGCCTGGGTGGTTCAAGCTGGGGAGGGTCGAGCTTGCAGAGGAACCGCTGTCTGACGGCAAGTGGCACGCCGTCGAACTCTGGTATGATGCTTCATCTTCAAAGATCAAGTTGTGGGTGGATGGCGTCCTGCGGGAGTCGCCAGGCCCTACAAAGCGCACGTTTGTACGTTGGCAGCAAGATGCCGATCTCAAGATTGAACCCTTTGGCGGGCCAATCCTTCTTGCGGACTTCCAGACGAATCTGCGGAAGGCATCAGCCGAAGAGATCAAAGCACGCGAGGAGAGGTTCCAGGTGAAGAAAGATGCCGCAGGCCAAGCGACCGAACGGCTTGCGCCATCGATGCCCTGAAGGAACCTTGCTTCTGCGAGCTCCTGGCAGCATGGTGACCGCTTGACTTCCTGCCCGGGTCAAGAGGTCGTCCCGATGGGATCGGGATCGCCCCGACCAGACACAAGGCCGTGCTCCGGGCAGGGTTGCGGCTTTCATTTGCCCCCCCCGTTGAAGTGCCGTGAGCGATGGTGAGCAACTCGGTGGGCGACTTCACGGTGATTGCGGGCGATAGGCTGGCCTTGTGGTTTGGCATCCCCGGCCGTAGAATTCCCAGGGTCCCGAGAAATGTCTTGCCCCGTCAAGGGCAAGTTACGTGGCAGCAGGAGAAGGCCAATGACCAGAAGAACGGTTTCCGCGCTCGTCGCAATGGGGTTCTGGCTGGCCGTCGGCGCCGTGGCGTCGCCCGGGGCGGAACTGCCCCAGGAAGAGGATAAGCCGGCTGATCCGCGACGCGAGTTGTTTGACAAGGTCAGCGAGCACATTCTCATCCGCATCAGCAACACGCTCGAAAAGAACGAGAACCTGCGCGACGCCACATACCCGTATTGGTACGACACCATGGGCCGCAAACTGACCGATGCGCTGAAGGCGTACACCTGTTCTGGCGACGAGACGTACCTGAAGCAGTTCGTCAGGTTGATGCAGCATGTTCTGTCGAAGCGGTATATTCATCCGCAGCTGCCCGAATTGTGGCGAGGCTGGTGGGACATCACGCGGCGCGAGCCGGTCAACTTCCTCGAGAGGATGTTCAACCCGCCGAATTACAGCGTCAGTCATGCGGCGGAAGTCTACTATGTGCCGGCGCTGATGTTCGTGGAGACCGTGAGGGCGGATCCCAAACTGAAAGCAGAGTATGGCCCCCTGGCCGAGGAGTGGTTGAAGGACATCGACGAGCTGGACATGCCTTCCTGGGACAAGCAAGGCCGGTGGAAAGACCTCGACGAGCGGGGCGGGGTCTACAACACCGGCATGGCCTATCCTGACCCACGGACTCACGAGATTGTGGGGAAGCTGGACGACGAACACTCCACGCTCACGTATCGCAGTCTGGCGCCGGTCGTCAATGCCTTGGCCCGGCTGCACCGCTTGACCCAGAAGCCCATCTACCGACAGAAGCTGACCAGGCTGGCGACCTGGTTCCGCTCCAACTGGATGGTGGAAGGGAAGTACGTCAGCTGGTATGCGCGGAATCATGCCGGCCCGTGGGACTTCGTGAGCGGGGAGTTCGGCAAGGGCGAACCGAAGAACAAACTCCGCTTTGCACCCGAGGGGCCGCAGAATCTGCCCTGCGTCGAGTTTGCCGTTACCTGCTACAACGCCGGCGCAGTGTTCACCAGGGAGGACATTGAGAAGCTCCTCTGGACCAACCTGCGTTTCATGTGGATGGGCGACCGCAAAAAGCCGCGCTTCCGCATGCTGACGGGTGAGTTCCTTTCCAGGCAATTTGCCTTCGACAAGCCGTGGATGCCGAACTGGGGCGAAGGGAACCTCTGGTGGCCTTTGGCCCAGTACAACGAGGATGTCCGCGAACTGTGGCTGGCGTTGACGGGCAACTACCGGCTTCGAAGCACTTACGCTCTGAACTACCTGTTGATCACGCGCCGCCCGGTGTCATGGGAGCCGCGCCCTGCGATGTGGTAGTTGCCACTTGCGGCGTTCGCGGGAGGACATCGTTCGGGGGTCAAGAGGTCGTCCCGATGCAATCGGGACCGCCCCGACCAGCAAACCAAGACGGCGGTTGGTGTCATCTCACGACACTGACCGCCGCCAGCGCGTCATAGGGCGCAGTTTCGCGACGACTCAGCCCAGTTTGCCACAGGCCGGCCATCCCACAAACCCACGACCTCTTGCCTCTTTCTGTGCCCTTTCACGACATAGAGTGACAGGAGGTGACACAAGAGCGCTGCAGTCTGTGCGAGCAGGGTTGCAAGCGCGGCCGCAGATCCAACTTAGCGTGTGGACTCGTGGCTGGGGGCAGGCCAGTTGATCAACGTGCGGGGATGTGGCATATTGGCTTCAGGAAAGCCCGGCAGCGGTGCCGGACACAGGCCGGACGGGAAATGCCGGATCAGTTTGACTTTGCCGCAAGGACGCGCCATACTTGCTGGGGCGGGGAGTTTTCGCCATCGCCGAGTGTCCGCGTGAAGGGGGCCGCGTAGCAATGTTCCGGGGGAGCATCACCGCCGCACTTGCGCTCAGCCTGCTGGCGGGGCTGGCACCCAGTCCGGCCATGGCCGAGATTCCGCCAGCTGGCGTCACGTGGCACCGGGACATCGAGTTTGCCCGCGTTGACGACCAGCCGATTCTCCTGGACATCTACGAGCCCGACAACACCGACGGCCCGCTGCCGCTGGTGGTCTATATCCACGGCGGCGGCTGGACGAGCGGAAGCCGGAAGAACTGCAAGGCCACGCACCTGTCGGGGCTCGGCTACGTGGTGGCCAGCATAGACTACCGCCTGCTCGACGAGGCGATCTTCCCGGCGCAGATCTACGACTGCAAGGCGGCCATCCGCTGGCTGCGGGCCAACGCCGAGCAGTACAGCATCAACCCGAATCGCGTGGGCGTGTGGGGCAACTCGGCGGGGGCCCACCTGTCGAGCCTGGTCGGCACCTCGGGCGGCGTGGCCGAGTTGGAGGGTGACATCGGCGTGACCGGCTATTCGAGCAGCGTGCAAGCGGTGCTCAGCGTGGCCGGCCCCTGTGACATGCTGGACATGTTCGATCGCTATGGCAGCGATCCCGACGGTGCGGTCTACCGGCTGTTCGGCGGGCCGCTTGAAGAGACGCACGACCTCATCGTCGACGCCAGCCCGATCGCGCACATCAGTTTCGACGATCCGCCCTTCCTGCTCGTCCACGGCGACCACGACTACACGGTGCCGTACACCCAGAGCGTGAAATTCGAACAGGCGCTGCTCGGCGCCGGGGTCGACGTGACGCTGTATACCATTCCCGACGGCCGCCACGGCACGCAGGACGACGGTGCCGACGCGGCCATCATCGCCTTCTTCGATCAGCACCTCAAACCGGTGCCCGAGCCGGCGACGCTGGGCCTAGTGGGGCTGGGCTTGATCGGTTTGGTCAGCCGCCGGAAGAAGTGAGTCACGGACGACGAGGATGCGGAGGTCGCTGGTTCAAATCCAGTCGCCCCGACCAGCAAGACCAGAAGCCACCGTAAGTGCGTTGGCTTCTTGCAGTTATGAATGCATCATGCGGTGGTGCTACACGAGCAACTTTGAACCGCTCCTGCACGGAACAGCCCGACAGCGCCCTGGTCTAGGCGGGTAGCTACCTGTCGCCACAGCGGATAGACTGACCGCTTCCATTATACCACCACTCCACACCCAGGCGTTGTTTCGGGACCGCGACTGTAGCGGAAAGTGTACGCCGTCAACGCGGCCCGCATTCCTTGCCCAGCTTCACACAAGTGTTAAGAGACCATGGCGAAAGGCTTTATGTTTGCGCTGGAGGAAGTTCCCCAGCAGGCAGGCCATGTGGCACAGTAGTTGCTATCTGCTAACTAGAGAGAGACGGTTCGCGTTGACCGTGCAGTGTGCGTGTGGGTCGAAAGCCCTCGCGCAGGTGACACTTTGGGCAAGGTGAAAGGGGGGCAAGACGTCCGATGCCTCTGCCCGTAAGGGGGATGGCCGGGATGTGGTTCTGGGCCGTTGTCGTTGACAGTAGCGGACGATCGTTGACAAAATGGGAGGACGGGACAATGAAATGCCTGTATTTAGCTGCTTGCATGGCTGTGTGTGTCGTAGGTAATGTGATGGCCGCTCCGATCAGTTTCTCGGCGGCTGAAGGCTACACCATTGGCGGGCTGGACGGCCAGCCTGGGTCGGGCAGCACCTGGAGTTGCACGGCCAATGTGCCCACCAGCATCTTTTCGGTCAGCCAGTCTGCGCCAGCGCCGCACCAGGACTTCCTGCGGATTCAGATCTCCAACGAGCACGGCACATCCAGCGAACTGGTGACACCCGACTACGCCACCAAGCGTATGATCCCCGTCACGAGTACGTTTGAGGCATTCTTCACCTGCAGGATGAACGGCCGGGACGACGCTACTGACCAGACAGCCATCGCCTTGGGGCAGACCGCAGACTCGGGCTGGGGGCCGTATTTCGGGTTCAATAAGACCGGCGCCGCATCGCTGGCCGTGCATGAAGGCACGGGGTGGACGGAACTGGTCTCCGGGCTGGACGCGAGCAAGTGGTACGACGTTGAGATTTCCGGCGATGTCGGCACAGGACTTTTCAACGTGAAGATCTACGACGAGGCCGTCCATAACGCCAACCCCGCTCTGGGGCTTCTGTATGACGACACCCACAGTTTCCGCGACAGCCCGACGGAACTGGCCTACGTCATGCTCACCAACGAAGGCTCCGGCCAGGACACGGGCGCGGGAAGCCACACTTATGACGATCTGGACTTGATACCCGAGCCGACAACGATGGGGCTTCTCGGCCTGGGGCTTGCGGGTATCGTTGGCCGCCGCAAGCGTGAGTAGTCGCCAGCCACAGACACCAACCGAGGGCGGTTCCGCAACCGCGCGGGGCCGCTCTTCTTCTGTGTCCAGCGAGAGCTGCGCGGTGACACGGCGCGGGGACATTGCAGTGACTTTGGGGTGACATGATGCAGTGACTTTGCAGTGACATGGGCCGGATGGCACTGCATCGAGCGGCCATGTCCCTTTGACATACTGGCCGGGGCGGGGGCGCTTTCCAGTGCCTCAAGTCCCCGAGGAATGGCAACGACGACAGACTGCACGGGCTCCCTTCTGACTGTGCGTGGCCCAATGAACGGCCTCCGGACAGGTCATTCAGGCGATCACGCCAGCGCGAGCGACGGCGCCTCACGAGCTTCGCCTGAGAGCAACGAATCCATAAGTCCCTTGAGCATGCTGTTTTGCAGCGTCGGCACGAGGAACTCGGCCAGGAATGACTCGGCCACCGGTTCAAAGCCAGTAAACGCAGGCCGACCAGCAAACCAAAGCGGCGGTTGGTGTCATCTGACGACATCAGTCGCCTTCTTGCGCCATAGGGCGCAGTTTCGCGACAATCTGGCCCAGTTTGCCACAGGCCGCCTGGCCCAGCAATCGGCGACCTCTTGCCTCCTTCCGTGCCATTTCACGACATAGAGTGACAGGAGATGACAGGATGGCACTGCTGTCTGAGCGAGCAGGGCTGCGAGCGCAACGAGTTTGCGCACAAACGGATCCATGGCTCCATCCGCTTCGACCGCCAGACGCCAAGGAGCATCGACACGTGGCGGACGCAGGCGTGTTCAATTGACGCAGGGGCGGGGGGTCGTTTCCGTCGCCGGACAGCGCTTCGGCAGCAAGAGAGGAGCGCCTTTGCGAAAGGGCAAGGCGATGACGTACGCCGCAGGACGGATGCTACTTGCAGTGCTGGCGATGGCCAGTCTGGCCGCGTGGGCTTCCGCCGACGAGCCAGTTGACAATCTGACCACCAACCCAAGTTTCGAGGCTGCCGCCAACGGCGCGGCCATGCCGGCCAACTGGAATGGTGACGCGGCGGTCTACTCACGCGACGAGTCCGTGGCCCACACGGGGAAGGCGTCACTGCGGTATGTCAACATTGATCCGAAGCGCTATCTGCTCTGCGGGCAGCCCGTGGCCGTCAAGGCCGGTCACAGGTATCGGTTCAGCGTGTGGGTCAAGACGCAGAACCTGACGGGCCAGGGGACCGGCGCCACCATCTGCCTGGAATGGCAGGACAAGGCAGGCAAATGGCTTGGCGGGAGCTATCCCGATGGTCGCAAGGGCACCTGCAACTGGACGAAAGTGAAAGGCGAGGCCGTCGTGCCGGAGGAGGCCGGGTCGTGCACGCTTACCTGCTACGTTCGGCGGGGCGGCAAGGGAACCGCGTGGTTCGATGACGTCAAGCTGGAGTTGGCCGATGTGAAAAAACCGATCATGCGGACCGTGCTTAACTCCCCGGTGTATCGCGGGCGCATCACGGCCGCAGGACCCGACGATGTCCGCCTGGCGGTCCACCTGAATCTCGCCGACTACGGCCCGAAGGCCGACGACGTGCGCCTGACGGGAGAACTCGTGGATGCCACCGGGAAGGTTGTCCGAAAGGCCGCGCCGCCGAGGATTCAGGATGGCCGGGCGGTCGAACTGGTCATATCCGCCGGGGATCTGCCCGTAGGCAAATACACGGCTGTCGTGAAGCTGTTGGAGGCTGGCCAGAAGGTGGTCCATGAGACCCGTGACGAGGTGGTCCGCCTGGCCGACGACTTCAGACCGAAGGCGTACATCGACGAACACCGCCGTCTGATTCTCGACGGCAAGCCTTTCTTCCCGATCGGCACGTACTGGGGTCGCATCACCGAGGACGAGCTTAAGCTCTACGCTGACAGCAAGTTCAACTGCCTGATGCCGTACAACCTGCCCACCCAGGAGCAGATGGACCTTGCCCAACAATTCGGAATGAAGGTGATCTACTCCATCAAGGACTACTACTACAGGACGAAGTGGTGCCCGAAGTCGATCCGCAGCGTGGCCGATGAGGAACCCCTGGTCCGCCAGACCGTGCGGCAGTTCCGCAATCATCCGGCTTTGCTCGCCTGGTATCTCAACGACGAACTCGTCCACCCGTTCCTGCCGCGTCTGGAGGCGCATCAGAAGTGGGTGGCTGAGGAAGATCCCGATCATCCCACGTGGGTGGTGTTGGGCGAGAAAGGAATCGCCGACGTGGCCGACTTCCTCCACACCTTCGACGTGATCGGCACCGACCCGTACCCGATCGACCGCAGGTCTCCAGGCATGGCGGCCCAGTGGACGATGGCCACGTTCCGCCAGGTGGACGGCTCGCGCCCGTTGTGGCAGGTACCGCAGATCTTCAACTTCAGCGCCTACGAGAGAGCGGAGAAGCACCGCACGCCCACCTATGCGGAGAAGCGGAGCATGGCCTGGCAGTGCATCTGCGAGGGGGCGACCGGGCTGGTCTTCTATTCCTGGTTCGACGTGAAACAGCGCACCTACGACGTGCCATTCGACACCCAGTGGCAAGACTTGAAGAGAATGGCGGCCGAGATCGATGCGGCAGCCCCCGTGTTGCTGTCGGTGGCGCCTGTCCCCGCGGTGAAGGTGCAGTGCCGGCCGAATGCGCCCCGATGGCTGCACTGGCTGGTTCGCAGTCACGGCGGCAAGACGGTTCTCTTCGTCGTCAATAATGGAGATGGGGAAGGGCAGGCGACCTTTAACCTCGACCGGAAGATCACGGTGGTGACCGTGCCTGCGGAGAAACGCACCATTCAGCCAAAGGGTAAGAGCTTCCAGGACGACTTCAAGAAGCTGGATGTTCGAATGTATGAGCTGGAGTGACTTTCGGCCGTTCCCGTTTGACCGACGGATGAAGACGAGACGGCCTTCAAGACATGGACTGACAGGAGATGACAGGACAGCGCTGCTGTCTGAGCCAGCAGGGCCGAAAGCCCGGACAGCAGCCCGCCGCCGAATTGACCGGAACATCGGCCACGGGCGGAAGTTTATACCATGCACGCGGCGTCAGTGTGACGCCGTCCGCCGTGGTCCCTGTGAACGGAGACTCTTGATGATCGCCCGCCTGCTCCTGGCGGCCTGCCTCGTGGCGGCCGTGTCCTTCTCCCCAACACCAGCCGCCGCCGACCCGGCCGCAGACGCCCCAACCGTCGTGCTCGACACCGCGGGGGTATGGCGAATGTACCATACTCTTAGGCCCCCGGTCATTCAGCAGAGCGATGGCAAGATGGAGCCGCTGCTCTTCAATGTGAAGTGGCTTGACTGGGAAACGCCGCCTCCGCCTGCCGGCTGGACGACACCCGAGGCCGGCGATCGCACCTGGATGCGCGGCCCTGCACGCCGGTGCGCCCGGACGCCGTACCTGGCGCGGCTCAGCATGCGCGGCAAGTTCGAGGTGACCGATCCGTCGGCCGTGGGCGGACTGTCGCTCGCGCTGGAGTACTACGGCGGCGCTGTCGCGTACCTGAACGGCAAGGAGTTCGGCCGGGGGAACCTGCCGTCAACAGAAGGCGCCGGTCGGGCCTTGGCCGAGTCCTACCCCGTCGAAGCCTTCCTGGATGCGAAGGGAGAGCTGCTCGGCGAACCGAGAAAGAGGCGACCCGTGCGGGTTGAGCTCTGCACGCGACGCCTCGATCTCGAGGTCCCGAAGGGGCTGTTGCGTAAGGGCGCCAACGTCCTCGCCATCGACATCATCCGGGCTCCGTACCCCGAGGTGTTGCTGACCAAGAAGACCTATGGGGTGGGGGGAGTCTACAGGGACCCCGGCCTGCTCTGGAACACCTGTGAGATTCGCAAGGTGACGTTGACCGCGAAGGGGCCCGACGGCCTCGTGCCGAACACCACGCGCCCGGAGGGTATCCAGGTCTGGAACGCCGACACCCTGGCGGGCGACGTGGGGGTGGACTACGGCGACCGGACCGAGTCGCTTGGCCC
>Ga0272444_10003908_pt1 | contig 13290 bp, 14 predicted proteins | sample SSMForm13_FD_201033 | JGI IMG/M metagenome (GOLD analysis project Ga0272444, IMG submission 201033) | Marine sediment archaeal communities from Little Sippewissett salt marsh, Falmouth, MA, United States - SSM-Form-13 | ecosystem: Environmental > Aquatic > Marine > Wetlands > Sediment ...
ATCGCCGGCACAACCCCAGCTGTTACTCGGTCGTCCTGGTTTCAGAAGGGGCAATGTTCCGGGGTGGGGAGATGATCTTTCAGGACATGGAGCGGGATGCCTACGGCCACGCTAAGCTGGGGGGAATCGGCGCCCTTGTGTCAGCACAGTTGAAAGAGCTATCCGTCAAGTACAACAACGGCCGGGAGATTAACTGCATCACGCAGAAGCTGGGATACCTGGTACGCGGCGGTGACCCGGATGCCATCGATTCGATCGTCCCGATGGCCTACGGTAACCTGGCGTTGGACCTGGTCCTCAAGGGCATTCATGGCCGGCTTGTCGTCCTCAAGAACGGCCGTTACGATGACATGCCGGTCGACGTCGTCGTGAGTTCAAAAAAGGTCGTCAACGTCGATCGCTACTATAACATCGAGCGCCTACGCCCGCGATACAGCAGCTTTGAGATGCAGCCGCTCTTTATCATGACCAGTGAGTAGGGAATGCAGGACTGACCTTGAGAAGGTCGTGTGAACTTTGTTCACCTGGACCTTTGCAAGGTTAGCACCAGCAGTTGACAAGCCGCTTCAATTGTGCTATCATCGTCTATGACGCATTGCGTCATAGACGACTTTTATGGAGGTGCAGGATGAAAGATAAGAAAAAGCGCAAGAAGCGAAAAAAGGTTGCATCCAAGAAAGCGCCGCAGTCCGATCTGCACGATCTCACCCGGCGGGTGCTCCTGGCCGGTGTCGGGGCTGCCGCCCTGGCCTACGATGAGGCCAAGGACTTTTTGGACCGCATGGTCGAGCGGGGCGAGCTGGCCCACGACCAGGCGCGGGAGATGTTGGACGAGGTGATGGAGGAGCGTGAGGGGCGGGTGAAGCGCGTTCGCGTCCGCGTCCGCGAGCGGATGGAGCAGACATTGGAGCATCTGGATGTCCCGCGGCGGGCGGATATCGATGCCCTCCAGCAGCGCATCGATCAGTTGACGCAGCAGGTTGAGGCCCTGTTGGAGCAGCAGAAGAGCGCGGCTGAATGACCTTGCAGACCATTCGTCGTTATGCTAACCGCAAATTGTACCATGTGGAGGGGCACCGCTACATCAATGTGGGGGACATTGCCCGGCTCATCCGGGCCGGTGATGAGGTGACGGTCCTGGACCATGCGAGTGGGGAGGACATCACCACCGAGATCCTGGCGCAAGTGATTGCCCAGGAACGGCCGGTTGGCCTAAATGCCTTTCTCACGGCCCTCATTCGCGGCGGCAAGCATCCGTTGGAGGAGGCCGGCCGGTTTCTCTCCGCTGCCCTGGGCCTTCCCACCCGTGCCCAGTGGCAGCAGCTGGAAGGGGAACTCGATCGCCTCGAGGCGCTTATCGCGGAACTGCGGACCGCGACACGCGGCCGCGGCACGTGACACGGCGTGACACGAACACGCTTGACGAAGGGAGTGGGCGGATGCTATAATGGACCGCGTCAAATAGCTATGTCCAGGAGTTTTCTATGCGTCTGTCCCAAAGTTACCTCCCCACGCTTCACCGGGCTCCTACGGAGGCCGTTGAGGCCAGCCATCAGCTGCTCCTGCGCGCTGGCCTGTTGCGGCCGCTTGGCGATGGTTCTTTCGCTTACCTCCCGTTAGGGCAACGGATACGCCGGCACTTGCAGGAGATGGTGCGGGTGGCCCTGGCCTCTCTGGGTGGACAGGAGATTGCCCTGCCGCTGCTGACTTCTGCAGTCAGGGGCCAAGAAGCCCGTTCCCAGGAGCAGTCGGGTGGCCTCCCTGTGCTGCCACTCTCGCTAGAACCGCTGATCACTACGTTGCTGAGCCCAGACCTGCGCTCGCATCGTTCCCTACCCCTTTTGCTCTATACGTTTCGCCAGCGCTATACAGCGTCCGCGGCCGGCCTCGGCCCACTTTCCGCGCGCCAGTCGCTGGTGCTGGAGGCGTGGACCGGACAGCCCGATGGCGCGGCTCTGGCGGGGGGCTTGGCTGCGCTGCAGGGCGCATGCCGTGCTTTCCTGGAGCGCTGTGGGCTTGGGGCCGGGCTCGTTGAGATCGCCTATCCTGGCGAGGAGCACGCCCACGATTGGATCGTGCCGGACGTCCCGGGTAGGGCCCCCTTTGTCCGCTGCAAGCGGTGCGAATATCTTGCCGAGTTGCACCGGGCCAGCCGGGCGAAAGAGGCCAGCCCTGCGGAGGCACTGCAGCCGCTGGAACCTGTACTTACCCCAGGCTGCCTGACCATTGCTCAGGTTGCCGATTTCCTGGGTGTTCCCGAGAGCCGTACAGCCAAGGCCGTATTTCTTGTCGCCGGCGACCGGTTCGTCTTTGCCGTCGTGCGGGGCGACATGGATGTCGACGAGGCGAAATTGGCCCGCCTGGTGGGTGTTGAGCATTTCCGGCCGGCCCTGGAGCACGAGATTGTGGCTTTGGGCGCCTCGCCTGGTTTTGCCTCGCCCATTGGCATTCGCCGCAGCGCGCCTGGGATGGGCATTACGCAGGTACTGATCGTTGTGGATGACCTGGTCCCGCGCAGTCCCAACCTGGTATCGGGCGCCAACAAGGAGGATACCCACCTCCGCAATGTGAACTATGGTCGCGACTATACCGCCGACTTGGTGGGGGACATTGTCGTTGTGCACCCAGGGGATCCTTGTCCCAAGTGCCAGGCCCCGTTAGAAGGTTTTGCTACAACTGTCCTGGCCCGCTCCTGGGCGGCCGGCCCGCGCTACAGCGAGGCCCTCGGTGCTACCTTTCAGGACGAGGGGGGGCAGGAATGCCCGTTGTACCTTGGTTGCGCGCAGGTGGAACTGGACCGCCTGCTGGCTGCCTGTGTCGAGGTGCATCACGATGAGGCGGGAATTTGCTGGCCAGCTGCGGTCGCTCCCTATGCGGTCCATCTCATGACGATCGGCAGTGCTCCAGAGGTGTTGGACGCAGCGACCAGCCTGGAAAGGTCGCTGGAGGCGGCTGGTTTCCCCGTCCTCTTTGACGACCGTCAGCAGAGCGCGGGAAGCAAGTTCGCGGAGGCCGACCTGCTGGGGATGCCGCTGCGTGTTACAGTGAGCAAGCGTACGGTGGCCCAGGAAGCGGCTGAGGTGAAACGCCGCGACCAGCCGCGAGAAATGGCGCAGGTCGTTTCCCTCGACGACGTCCTGCCCTGGGTCCAGGAGTCGCTTTGGGAAACGGATGACTGAGAACTGATCACTGAAAACTGACCACTGAACCGGAGGTTCCCATGCCCGAAGCACGCGTCGTCTGGCAAGAAGGATTGCGTTTCGAAGCCCATACCCAAAGTGGGCACAAGGTGATCATCGACAGCTCCGTTGGAGAGAACAGCGGTCCTGGCCCGATGGAGTTGGTTTTGGTCGCCCTGGCTGGATGTACGGCGATGGATGTCATGTATGTGATGAGAAAACAGCGTCAACCGGTCACCGGATTGGAAGTTGTGATCAAGGCGGAACGGGCTGCGGAGCATCCCCGGGTCTATACTGGTTACAAACTGACCTATATCGTCCGTGGGGAGGGGGTGGATCGCAAGGCTGTCGAGCGCGCCGTGAACCTCTCCGAGGGAAAATACTGTTCCGTAGGGGCGATGTTGGGCCATGCGGCGCCGATTGAACACGAGATTCGCTTGGAGGCATAGCGGGAGGAACGATGGCGCAAGGCCCTACATACAAGGTGACGATCGAACTCAACGAGCTGGAGCTGGCGCTGCTGTATCACACAGTGATGGCCGATCGCGGTGAGCGTCGCCAGGTCAAGTGGAAAGCGGACCCGGCCGGCCGTTCGGAGCGGCACTATATCAGCCCGCATTGGCTGGCCAGCAAGGTTTTTGGCTGCATTGCCGAGGCCCAGCCGGATTGGCTGCCGGCGATGGAGGAAGCGCAGAAGCGGCTCAGCCTCCATACGTAGCGACGAAGCCGCGGTGAAAAGGCCAGTGTCGGAGGCACTAGGGTTTCCCTTTCGGCCCCTTGCCTTTTCCTTGCTTCTTGGCCAGTCCTGGGGGTACCCAACCACCTTCTGCTCGCTTCTTGAGCAGTCCTGGAGGCACCCAGTCGGGATTTCTGCCGTGACCCTGACCTATGATCTGTCCCAGCGATTGATGAGGCATGCCGGCTGCGAGCTCCAGGCTCTGGCGGATTTCGCCCCAGCCAATGCCCTGCTCGCGAAGCTGCAGGATCTGTTCGAAAGAGACGTTCGCCTCGAGCGCTGTGAAGAACGCCTTGGCGATGTTGCCAAAGCCCCACTCCGCGGCATGCAGCGCTAGGATTTCCTCCGCACTGCGATCGAAATAGAGGGCCAACGCAGTGGCGATACGCAAAGTTCCGGTCAGCTTGTCTGTTCCAGTAATTTCCTGGGTCACGCTGGTCGCCGTCGCTTGGCCGCTTATGATGGGGGCCAGTGGCGGTTTGCTGTCGATGGCCTGTGCGCAAGCCCACGAGGCGGGGATCAGCGGGCTGAATACCAAGAGGGCCAGTAACGTGCAAATCCAACGCTTCATTGTGCCCCCTCCTTAAGGAAAAGTGATCTCGACAAGATGTTGGTTTCCACCATATCTACCGCCGCAAGCGCTGGAATGTTACGAACAGTTTTCTGCAGGTGTGTTTTCTGGTGCAGTCTTGCAGCGCGTAACGAAATCTCGAGTTTAGCGGTTCTAGGATTAGAGACAAACGTGAGGATTTATTGAGTGGTCTAGATGACGAGCGCGAGTGTGTCGAACGCGCTAGCCGTGGGGATGCTGCAGCGATCGGTGAGCTTTACCGTCGCTATGCCCCGGCGGTGTTTCGCTATCTGTTCTATCGTCTTGGCGACCGCCAATTCGCGGAGGACTTGACCTCCGAGGTTTTTGTCCGTGCGCTGGAGGCGCTGCCGCGCTATCGCGTGAGGGGCCGACCGTTCTCGGCCTGGCTCTACCGAATCGCGGGGGCGCGGGTCGCTGATCATTACCGTCAGCGTCGCCGGCACCCGGTGGTGCCACTGATTTGGGAGCCGTCTGCGCGTGGAGCGGACCCTGGCGAGGCAGTAGAATCTCGTCTCACGGCTGAACTTTTACAGCGGGCAATTGTCCGTTTGACGCCTCTTCAGCAGCAGGTCATTGTGCTGCGCTTTCTTGAGGGCCTGTCGCATAGAGAGGTAGCGCAAATAGTTGGTCGGAGTGAAGGGGCAGTGAGAGTGCTACAGTTTAGGGCATTGAAAGCGTTGCGCCGTTTATTGGCAGGGGAATTCTAAGAGGTCTCGATGAACGTCCGCCAGAAGGCAGAGCTCCTTGCCCGCAGTTTGGAAAAAGGGCCGGCAGATGCATTCCTGTCTGGGGATGCCGATCTGCGATCGCTGCATGACTTGGGTCAGGAGCTGCGACAGGTGCGTCATCCGGAATTGGATACGGCGGCCTTGATTGCCGGCGCCGCACGGGTGCGTGAGGCCCTATGGGCCCGTCGCCGGTCGGACCGGGCCGGCCGGCCCCGTTGGTTCGTTCGTCTGGCTTGGTCTGCCCTGGCCTTGCTTTTGCTCCTGGTCGTGACAACTACAGGTACTGCCCTGGCCGCCGAGTCCAGCCTGCCGGGACAGCCGCTCTATCCGGTGAAACGCGCCAGCGAGGCTATCCGACTGGCCCTGACCTGGCAGACTGAGGGCCGTGCTTGGCTGCAGATTGAATTCGCCGAACGTCGTTTGGCTGAGGTCGCTGCTGTCTGTGGTGAGGGCGAATGTCCGACGGACCTGTTGGATGACCTGGGTGTGCAGACGCAGGAGGCGCAGGAAGAGGTGGCCCGTCTCCCAGTGGACAAGAGCGCCGCTTTGTTGGATAGGATGGTTGCCCTCACTGGCCATCAGGAACAGGTCTTGTCCCGGATCCTGGAAACCGCCCCGGACGCGGCTCATCCCGGCTTGGAGCGAGCCCTAGAGCGTTCCCAGCACGGACACGAACGTGCCCAACAGGCGCGGAAAAAGGGACAGCAGGAAGAAAAAGGGCAAGAAAATTCCCCCGCGGTACCAACCCATGTTCACAAGCCCACAAAGGCGCCGCACGGTCCGCCGATCACTCCTCCTGGCAAAGGATCCAAGAAGCCCTGATTGCCTGTCTTTGTTTGCCAGCCCCGCGATTTCGTGGTAGACTGTGCGCAGTTTGCCAAATCGTATCACGAGGGCCACCATGCATGCCTTACACGTCGTTCAAGGCTATCCTCCCTGGATTGGCGGTTCCCAGCGCTTCTTCCAAGAGATCTCGGAGCGCCTGGTTGCGGCCGGCCACCGGGTGACCGTGGTGACGACCAATGCCGGCGACCTGGAGCACTTTTGGGCCCCTGGTCGGCGCACGGTGGGGCCGGCGGCCGAGGTCTTGAACGGTGTCCAGGTTTATCGCTTCCCGGTGCACCGGCGGCTGAACCACGCCCTCCTGTTCAGCATCTATCGCCGCGGCATGGCCATGCTCTCGGTCCTGCCGGTGGACACGACGCCATTGCTGCGTTGGCTGGCCCGCTTTACGCCGCATCTTCCGGATTTCGAAGCCTTCCTAAAAGAAGAAGGCAAGGCCTTTGACCTCGTCCACGGGGCCAACATTACCCTCGATTTTATGCTCGCCCCCGCCCTGTGCTTGGCCCAGCAGCACGGACTGCCGTTCATCGTCACGCCGCTGACCCATCCCGGCGCGCCGGGCCAGCGCCGGGTTCAGCGTTACTATACGATGCGCCAGCAGCTCGCGATCCTGCGCCAGGCGGATGCCGTGTTAACCCTGACCTCACTGGAGGCTGACTTTTTGGCGGCCCGTGGTGTGTCCCGGGAAAAGTGTTACACGGTCGGCGCGGGCATCAATTTGCCGGAGGTAACGGGTGGGGATGGTTCGCGCTTTCGGCAGCGGCATGGTCTGGTGGGGCCGATCGTCTTTTCTATCGGCACCCTGGCATATGACAAGGGCACGATACACCTGATCGAGGCGTTGCGTCGGCTGTGGGCCGCAGGGCGGGATGTGCACCTGGTGCTGGCCGGTCAGCCGCTGACACCGGTGCGCGCCTACCTCGAGCGGCTGCCGGCCGAGCTCACCTCGCGTCTGCACGTCCTCGGTTTTGTCTCCGAAGCGGAGAAGCGCGACCTGCTGGCCGCTGGGGACGTCTTTTGTCTTCCTTCCTGCACCGACTCTTTTGGCATCGTTTATCTGGAGGCATGGGCAAACGGCGTGCCCGTGGTCGGGGCGCGCGCAGGTGGCGTGCCGGCCGTCATCGCCGATGGGCAGGATGGTTACCTGGTGGACTTTGGGGACGTGGCGGGTCTTGTGGAAGCCCTCACCCGTCTGCTTGATGTGCCCACCCTGCGCCAGGAAATGGGCCGGCGCGGCCGGGATAAGGTGCGTCAGGAGATGACATGGGAGCACATCTTCCAGCGCGTCACGCGTGTATACGAGACCGTACTGGCTGGTCATTCTGCATGATGCGTCCTGTATCCTGTATCCTGCATCCTGTATGTTGCAATAACCATTGACAACCCAATGCGATTGTGGTATAATTGTTGTTGAGGGAGCTCACTTGCGGAAATGGAACAGATGTGCTATACTAAGGGTACCCGTTAAGGGGAAAAAGCAAGATGAGCAAGGTCCAAACAGGAGGAAATTCCATGGCTAAACAGCGTGACAAGGCTTTGTCGGCGGCGCTCGGGCAGATTGACCGCCGCTTTGGAAAGGGTTCGATTATGCGTATGGGAGAGGCTGCGGCAAGAATGGAAATTCAAACGATCCCCACTGGTGCAATTGCGCTCGATCTGGCGCTCGGTGTCGGCGGGATTCCCCGGGGCCGGGTCACCGAGATTTATGGCCCGGATGCTTCAGGCAAGACGACTCTGGCCCAGCACATTGTCGCGGAGGCTCAAAAGATGGGTGGCGTTGCCGCCTATATCGATATCGAGCACGCGCTGGACCCCCGCTATATGGCGGCCTGTGGAATTAACCTGGATGACCTCTTGATCTCGCAGCCCGATACGGGCGAACAAGCTCTCGAGATCTGCGAGGCCCTGGTGCGCAGCGGCGCTGTAGATATCGTGGTGGTGGACTCGGTGGCTGCCCTCGTCCCCCGGGCCGAGCTCGAGGGGGATATGGGTGACTCGTTACCCGGTATCCAGGCCCGCCTGATGTCCCAGGCCTTGCGTAAGCTTTCGGGGGCGATCAGTAAATCTCGGACCGCGGTCATCTTTATCAACCAGCTGCGCGAAAAGATCGGCGTGATGTTTGGCAATCCCGAGACAACCTCGGGGGGACGGGCACTCAAGTTCTATGCCTCGGTTCGCCTGGACATCCGCCGCATCGAAGCGATCAAAAAGAAGACCGAGGTGATTGGCAGCCGCGTCCGGGTCAAAGTGGTCAAGAACAAGGTCGCTCCACCTTTCCGCCGCGCCGAGTTTGACATCATTTATAACGAGGGCATCTCCAAAGAAGGCAATCTTTTGGACATCGGTCTGGATCTCGACATTTTCTCCAAGTCGGGCTCTTACTACTACTATGGGGAAGAGCGGCTTGGTCAGGGCCGTGAGAATGCCCGCGAATATTTGCGCGAACATAGCGATGTCGCCCAAGAGGTCGAGAAAAAGATCCGCGCCACCTTGGCCCCTGCACCGGCGGATACGGAGGGGGAGGAGACATCTGACGATGTGGACGAGGATGTAGACTTGGAAGATGAGGTGGATGAGGAAGAGGACGAGGAAGAGGACGAGGAGGCTGAGGATTAGTCACGATCAAAATACTTGGCAAGCGCTGCTGTAGAAATTTGTGGCGTGTTTTGGATAACTATGCTGATCCTTAGAGACACAGAGGACACCGAGTTGACTGGGTAAGCAGAATTCTCGGTGCTCTCTGCGTCTCTGTATTTCGATGCGGGCAAGCTTTGCTTCAAAGACCTATTTTCGGGATTTCGAAGCAGATTACCAATCCGTTGATTGAGCGTTCCTCGGCCGCTCTTGGCAGACTGCAGCGGCCTGTGGACGCCTTCGAAATCCCTCAAGGTTTTCGAAGCAAGCGCTGGCTTGCCCCTACTTCTTTGCCATCGGCGATGCGGAACCGGGCTTTCGACGCTGGGCAAGTCTTTTGCTTCGAAAACCCATTTTCGCCCCCCGCTTGAAATATTCTGTAATTCTGGTACAATTCGGGTGTTGCTGTCCTACCCTACCCCAAAGGAGGTTCCCGTGGACTTTACACTCAGTGAAGAACAGGAAATGCTGCGCCAGATGGTGCGGGATTTTGCCGACAAGGAGCTCAAGCCGTTTGCTCAAGAGGCCGATGAGCAGGAGCACATGTCGCCCGATGCAGTGCGCAAGATGGCCGAGTTGGGCCTGATGGGCATGAGCATCCCGGAGGAATACGGTGGGCTGCCCATGGACAATATCAGCATCGCGATTGCCTTGGAAGGGGTCGGTCGCGCTTGCGGTGGTACGGGCTTGGCTTTGGAGGCCCACACTTGCCTAGGCGTACTGCCCATTGTCCATGGTGGCACCCCCGAGATCCAGTCGCGCTTTCTCCCCCGTCTGGCGGCCGGGGAGTCGTTCGGCTGCCTCGCGCTTACGGAACCCGATGCGGGGTCCGACCTGGCGGCGACACGCACGACGGCGGTGGAGGATGGCGACTCTTGGGTGATCAATGGCACCAAGGCCTGGATTACCAATGCCAGTATTACCGATGCCATCGTGGTCTTTTTGCGCACCGACCCGGGCCAGGGATCGCGCTCCTTTTCGCTGATGTTGGTGGAGACGGACCGTCCTGGTCTGACGATCGGCCCCAAGGAGAAAAAGATGGGCGTGCGGGCTTCGCCGGCCCATGCCTTGACCTTTGAGGACGTCCGGGTTCCGAAAAGCCATCTTTTGGGCCAACGGGGCCGTGGTTTGCACCAGACCATGGGGATCCTGGATAGCGGTCGGGTGGGGATCGGTGCCTTGGCTGTCGGGTTGGCTCAAGGGGCCTATGAGGAATCTGTGCGTTATGCCCGTGAACGCTCTGCTTTTGGCAAGACCATTGCTGAGCACCAGGCCATTCAGTTTATGCTGGCCGATATGGCAACCGAAATCCACGCCGGCCGGCTGATGATCCGTTATGCGGCCTGGCTTGAAGACCAGGGCGAGCGCTTTACCCAGGCGGCCTCGATGGCCAAGCTTTATACCAGCGAGATGGCCGAGCGGGTGGCCTACAAGGCCGTGCAGATCCACGGTGGCTATGGCTACAGCAAAGAGTATGCCGTCGAGCGCATCTATCGCGACGCGCGGCTGATGACCATCGGTGAGGGTACAAGCGAAGTGCAGCGGATGGTCATTGGTCGGGGGGTGGTGCAGGAATAAGTATGGCCGGTACGATCACCGCAATTCGGGTTCAGAAAAAGAACCCCAAGCGCGCTAACCTTTACCTCGATGACAAGTTTGCCCTGGGCCTGAGCATTAACACTGTCCAGGACTGGGGCCTGCGGCGTGGGATGACCTTGAGTGACGCCGATCTGGAGGCGTTGCGCCGGGATGAGCGCAAGCAGCGCGCCTATACGGATGCCCTGCGGCTCCTCAACTACCGCCCCCGCAGCGTGGCCGAGGTGCGGCGACGCCTGCGCAAGCGAGACTATGAGGAGGAGCAGATCGAAGCGGTCCTGAGCCGCCTGCAGGAGGTGGGGCTGCTGGACGACCGCGCTTTTGCTCGCCTCTGGGTGGAGAATCGTCGGCTGAACAGCCCTCGGGGCCGGCGAGGTTTGGCCGCTGAACTGCGCAAGAAGGGGGTTTCGTCGCAGGTGATTAACGAGGTGCTGGACGAGACCGAGGGGGAGTGGGATGAAGCCGCTCAGGCGCTCGAGCTGGCCCGCGGCCGGGCGCGGGCGTTGGCTGGTCTGGAGCGGAGGGTCTTTTTCCGGCGCTTGCAAGGGTTCCTCGCCCGGCGAGGTTTTGCCTCTGACATTGTCTTCCAGGTTGTGCGCCAGGTGTGGGAGGAGTCAAACAACACTTGACCCTTTTCCCCACGCATTGTGGGTTGCCTTGTATCCTGCATTCTGCATCCTGTATCTTGCATCTTGCCTCTTCAGTAGGAGGTCTTATGATTGAAATCCAATGGCTTGGCCACTCTTGTTTCCGTATCAAGGCCCGCGAGGGCATTGTCGTCACCGACCCTTATGGGCCCGAGACCGGCTATGACCTGGGCCGACCTTCGGCAAACCTGGTAACGGTCTCCCACGATGAACCGGACCACAACAACGTCGCTGGGGTCAAGGGACACCGTGGCCCCTTTGTAGTCCTCAATGGACCAGGAGAGTACGAGGTCGGGGGCATCTTTGTCTTGGGCATCCGTACCTATCGCGACATGCGCAAGGGCAAGGCGCGGGGGAAGAATACAGTTTATTTGATGGAATTCTCGGAGATGAACATTTGTCATCTGGGTGACCTCGGCCACCCGTTGAGCGATTCGGAGTTGTCCGACATCAGTAGGGCCGATGTGTTGCTGATCCCGGTGGGGGGGAAGCATTCGTTGGTGGCGTCGCGGGCTGCCGAGGTTGTGGCCCAGATTGAGCCGCGTATCGTCATCCCCATGCACTATTCTCACCCGGCCTGTCAGATTCGCCTTGGCAGTGTGAATGCGTTTTTCCGCGAGATGGGTATCAAGCCGGTGGCCCCGATTGATACCCTCAGGATTGGTTTGGGCGAGCTGCCCGATGAGGACATTGAGACCCAGGTCGTCCTGTTAAAGGTGCTCGAATAAGGGGGGCCTGTAAGGTGGCCCAAATCAGGGGGAATCGTCGATGCGCAAGTATATCTTTTGCACCGGGGGAGTCGTCTCGTCGGTTGGTAAGGGGATCACCGTGGCTTCGATTGGTCTGCTCCTGCGCAGCCGGGGTGTTTCCGTCGCCGTGCAGAAGCTGGATCCCTATCTCAACGTCGATCCAGGAACGATGAGCCCCTACCAACACGGTGAGGTGTACGTCACCGACGATGGGGCAGAGACGGACCTGGATCTAGGCCACTATGAGCGGTTTATCGACATCAGCCTGACCAAGGCCAGTAACGTCACGACTGGTCAAGTCTATGCCGAGATCATTCAAAAGGAACGCCGGGGCGACTTTTTGGGGGGCACGATCCAGGTGATCCCGCACATCACCAACGAAATCAAGGGGCGCATTGGCAAAGTTGGCCGGCAGATGGAGGCCGATGTCGTCATCTGCGAGGTGGGCGGTACGGTGGGCGATATCGAGGGGCTGCCGTTTTTGGAGGCCATCCGTCAGATGCGCAAGGATGCTGGTCGCGATAATGTCCTCTACATCCACCTCACCCTCCTGCCCTATATCGCGGCCAGCGGGGAACTCAAGACCAAGCCGACCCAGCACAGTGTGATGGAGCTTCGCCGCGTCGGTATTCACCCGGATGCCATCGTCTGCCGCTCCGACTATCCCATCACGGAAGCCATCCGCGACAAGATTGCCCTCTTTTGCGACGTCGACAGTGAAGCGGTGGTCCCGCTGGTCACGGTGCCGACCATCTACCAGGTGCCACTTCTGTTGGAAGATTTTGGGCTGGGCCGGTTGATTGCCCAGCGCTTGGGGTTGCCGGAGCACATGCCTGACCTGTCCCTTTGGCAGGCATTGGTTGAAAAGGCCGGGCAGCCCAAGCCGGCCGTCGAGATTGCCTTGGTTGGCAAGTACGTGGCGCTGCACGATGCTTATCTCAGTGTCTGTGAAGCGCTGCAGCACGCTGGCCTTCACCACGGAGTGGACGTACACATCCGTTGGGTCCAGGCCGAAGAGGTGGAAAAGCAGGGGCCTGCGGTTTTGCTCCAGGGCGTCCGGGGCATCGTCGTCCCCGGTGGATTTGGCCACCGGGGTGTCGAGGGCAAGATCGCGTCTGCCCGTTACGCTCGGGAGAACCGCGTCCCTTACCTGGGTCTCTGCCTGGGGATGCAGTGCGCTACGATCGAGTTCGCCCGCAACGTACTGGGTCTGGCTGATGCCAACAGCACCGAGTTTGATCCCCGTACGCCGGCTCCGGTCATCGACCTGATGGCCGACCAACGCGACGTCGTGGAAAAGGGCGGCACGATGCGCCTGGGCGCTTATCCCTGTCACTTGGTGCCCGGCACCAAGGCCGCGGCGGCCTACGAGGTCGAGCAGGTCAACGAGCGCCATCGCCATCGCTTCGAGTTTAACAATCGTTTCCGCGACACGCTGCACGAGGCCGGCCTGGTTTTTTCCGGCACTTCTCCTGATGGCCGGCTGGTCGAAATCGCCGAGCTGCGCGACCATCCCTGGTTCGTCGGCACCCAGTTTCACCCCGAGTTCCGCTCCCGCCCCACCCGGCCCCATCCACTCTTTCGTG
>Ga0272444_10003912_pt1 | contig 13284 bp, 8 predicted proteins | sample SSMForm13_FD_201033 | JGI IMG/M metagenome (GOLD analysis project Ga0272444, IMG submission 201033) | Marine sediment archaeal communities from Little Sippewissett salt marsh, Falmouth, MA, United States - SSM-Form-13 | ecosystem: Environmental > Aquatic > Marine > Wetlands > Sediment ...
AAGGGAGCGATCACGTTCAAGACGAAGGACAAGGAGATCGAGGAGATCAAGAGCAAGTTCGGTCACTTCTCCAGCGTGCTCAAGAACGTGATGCACTTCCTCCTCTACCTGGCGGCGCTGATCGCCGGGAGCGTCCTCTTCGCATTCACCAGGGACCACGCGAACAGAACGTCCGAGATCCTGAGGACGAAGCCCTTGAAGAGCCTGGGGATCGGGTTCATCGCGTTCATCTGCGTTCCGATCCTGGCGATCATCCTCCTCGTGCTGGTGCTGACCATCCCGCTGAGCTGGATCCTCGTCCTGGGCTACCTGATCGCGCTCTACATCGCGAAGTTCTACGTGGCCACGTGGCTGGGGAAGCTGATCCTCAGGAAGCGTCCCGCGGACGCGTCTCCAATACCGCCCATGATCCTGGGTCTGACGATCCTCTACCTCGTCACCTGGATCCCGATCCTGGGCGGCCTGGTCATGTTTCTGACGTGGTTCTTCGGCCTCGGCGCCCTGCTTCAGCGCAAGGAAACAAGGCTGAACGGCGCGTTCGAGCCCGCGCCGGCGCCTGACGCGCCGGGACTCCCTGACACGTTCCCCGCCGGACCACGGGGGTAGGTGGATGACGACGGAGCGCGGCCTCTTCTCAGCGATCAAGCCAAGACGGCTCGAGGGCCGGGTCCTCTGGCAGTGGGCCCTCGCGAACAGCGTCGCCGGCCTCGGGATCGGAGCCGCGATCATCCTCTTCGCGGACACCGGCACGTCGACCAGCTCGCTCATCCCGATGAGCATCGTCTTCGCGAACGTCGTCGGTTTCGTCGCCGTACTGACGGTCCGGTACGTGATCCCGAGGGTCAGCGGCCTCCCGGCCTGGGTGCGGTACCCGCTCGCGGTGCTGACCCTGATCGGCGGCGGCATCTTCGGAAGCGGGCTGGCCATCCTGGTCAATCCCCTGATCGTGTTCTACCAGAGCCGCCTGGCGCTGATGGTCGTGTCGGTCAACGGCGTGCTCGCGCTGATCGTCGGATTCCTGACGCTCGTGTACGAGCACATGCGCCACCAGATCGAGGAGGAGGCGTCCGAGAGGGGGCGGCTCGAGCAGGAGATGACGATCGCCCGCGACATCCAGATGGAGCTTCTGCCGCGGACGTTTCCGCGGATCGCGGGACTCGACATGTTTGCCTTCACCGTTCCGGCCCGTCACGTCGGGGGGGACTGCTACGACGTCATCGACGTCGGCGACGGCCGGCTCGCGGTGACGATCGGCGACGTGTCCGGGAAGGGGACGCCCGCCGCCATCCTCATGGCGAACGTCCAGGCGGCGGTGCGGGTCCTGTCGGAGAGCGGCGTCCCGTCCGGCCAGCTGATCACGCGGGTGAACAAGCTCGTCCACACGTTCACGGAAGACAGCACGTTCATCACCTTCTTCTACTGTGTGCTCGACACGCGGACCGGAGACCTCAGCTACGTCAACGCGGGCCACAATCCGCCGTGCATCTTCCGGGCCGACGGCTCGAAGCAGTATCTCGACCGGGGCGGCCTCGTGATCGGCATCATGCCCGGGGCCGAGTACGAGGAGGGCCACACGGTGCTCGGATCGGGCGACAACCTGGTCCTCTACACCGACGGCATCACCGAGGCCGCGAACGCGGACGACGAGATGTTCGGCGAGGAGCGGTTGGAGACGCTCCTCCTCGAGCAGCGGCATCTGTCCGCGAGAGAGATCGAGGAGCACGTCTACTCCGGCATCAGGGGTTTCGTAGGCGCGGCGGCCCAGTCGGACGATCTGACGATGGTCGTGGTCAAGCTCGCCGCCGATGCCGTCGACGATGACAGCGTATCGAGTTCGGACTCCCCCCGAGAGGCCGAAGGCGGGCCCCCTGCCGCGCGAGGTACACCCAGAACGGGTGACCTTCGGGGGCCCGCCGAGGCTGCCCGCCCGGAGACCGGACTTGCCAACTAGACGCGGTACCGCGGAGGTGCTGGTTTGATTGAGAAGCGAACGGCCGACCGCCTGAGGGGCATCCTGGGATCGGACCGCCGGCGTCCTCACGGCCGGTACGCGGACTCGAGGGAGTCCGGCGGGATCGCGACGCTCGGCGTGACGGTCGAGCCGCGTCCCTCGTGCGGACGGTGGCGCTGGCGCACCGCGGGCGCGCGTTGAGAGGTGTGTAGCGACCGGCGACGTTCGTCCGGGCATCACTGCGGGCGAGCCACGACCGGCGGCGCTCGTCCCGCGATCCCTCGGGCGAGCGAGGAAGGAACGGTATGAGGGCACTCGTTACCTGGCTGACGGTTCTCCTCGCGTGCGGCACTGCCTTCGCGCAGGCGCCGGACAGCGGCGAGACCGTCCTCCGGGCTCTGAGCGAGAAGGCCGATCGGCTGGACGTCCTCTGGGACGCGGGGAACTACGAAGCCGCCGTCGGCATGCTTCACGACATGAAGCGGGACGCCCTGAGCGCGCGAAGGCAGGATCTCGCCGCGGCCATCGCGTACACCCTCGCCTGCGGGTACTCCCTCATGAACGACGCGTCGGCCGCGCTCGTCCAGATGTCGTCGGCCGTGAACCTCGGCTTCTCGGACTACATCCTGATGCGAGGGGATCCGGACCTCGACAACGTCCGGAGACTTCCCGAGTTCGAGTGGCTGGTCGAGGAGGCGAAGGAGACCCACCGGGTCGACTGGAACGACGCTCCGGGTGAGCCGCCGACCGTGCTCGCGGACGCTCCCGATTGCGAGGAGCTGGGCCGGCTCAGGCGCGAACACGGTCTGGACGCCGTCGTCGCGGATTGCGAGACGGACCGCGAGCGGCTCCTAGCCATCGTCTCCTGGGCGCGCTCGGCGTTCGAGCACAACGGCTCGAACGAGCCGTCCGCCGGCGACCCGCTGACCATCCTCTCCGAGGCCGCTGAGGGTGGTGCGTTCCGTTGCGTCGAGTACGCGACGCTGGTGGTGGCCGCCGCCCGCGCGCTCGGGCTGCCGGCCCGCGAACTTTGCCTGGCCACCCGCGACGTCGAGACGCGCTCCTCGGGCGCCGGCCACGTCGTCGCGGAGATCTGGCTTCCGGATCTCGGGAAGTGGGCCTACGCCGACGCGCAGAAGGGCATCGTGCCGGAGCGAGACGGCGTGCCCCTGAACGCGGTCGAGTTCCGGGTCGCGATCTGGAACGAGGATCCGGGCCTCGTGTGCGCCGGCGCGCCGGACGGCGACTGCGGCCAGTATGAAAGCTGGGTCCTGCCTTACCTCTTCTACTTCCTCGTCAGGGCCGATCAGAGGTTCTACGGGGACGCCCCGGAGGACGCCAGGGACGTGATGCTCGTTCCCGAAGGCGCGAGGCGTCCCGGGATCTTTCAACGCACGTCGCGCCTCTACGACAACACGCGGTTCACGTCGAACCCGAGCACATTCTATCCACCCGCGGTCGGGGAGGAGTCCGCGACAGGACGCGCCTCCGGATCGCGAGGATCGATCGCACGCGACTCAGGAGACGAAGCAAGGAGGAGTGAATGAGGTCGAGCTTTGGCGCCATCGTGGTCCTCGCCGCTCTGGCGACCGTCGCCCTTTCGCAGGGCGACCTCACCGATCCGTACGACGTCCTCGATCGGCACATCGAGGCCATCGGGGGCCTCGATCGCCTGCGCGCCGAGGAGACGAAGTACTTCAAGGCGAACATGACGGTCCAGGGGCTGTCCGGGACGGTCGAGCACTGGGGGGCCAGGCCGGGCAGGAACAGGACCGACGTCGACCTCGGCATCCTCAAGCAGACGCAGGGACACAACGGCGAGGTCAGCTGGTCGGTCGACCCCAACGGGAAGCTCCTGTTCGACCGGGACGAGAACAACCTCAAGCGGCGCGAGCTTGAGCTCCTCATGGAGGACTTCGAGCACCTCGACCGCGGATCCGACATCTTCACGGTGGTGCTCGACGGGATCGAGGAGGTCGATGGCGTCGACTGCTACGTAGTCCGCACGACCAACACGATCAACGAAGACGTGCTCCTGGGCTACTACGACACCGAGAGCTTCCGCCAGGTCAAGTCTTCGGGCGACATGGGCCACACGATACAGGTCACCCTCTTCTCCGACTATCGCGAGGTCGACGGCCTCCTCCGCTCGTTCAGACAGGAGATCGAGTACCTCCCCATCGGGCAGAAGTCGACGATGGAGATCGTCGAGTACGTCACGAACCCCGAGATCGACTTTGCGATCTTCGAGCCGCCGTCTGACGACGTCAGGGACTTCGCCTTCCCGGAGGGCGCCACCGAGGTCGTCGTGCCGTTCCAGTTCATCGAGAACCACCTCTTTCTGACCGCCGTGGTCGACTGCGGGGAGGGGCTCTGGGTGCTCGACACCGGGGCGAGCATGACCGTGATCGACGACGCCTACGCCGACGAGCTCGGGCTTGAACTCTCGGGGAGCGTCACGGGGTCCGGCGCGGGCAACGCGGTCGAGGTCGCGTTCGCGACGCTTCCCCCGTACGGCGTCGGCGGCATTGAGTTCGCCGAGCAGAACGTCGGGGTGATCGCGATCGCGGATCTCTTCCGCCGCACAAGCGACATCGAGATCGTCGGGATCTTGGGCTACGACTTCCTCTCGCGGTTCGCCACGCGCGTGGACTACGCCAACGAGACGCTGACGTTCTACGATCCGTCGACGTTCGAGTACGAGGGTGACGGCGTCGTGCTCGACGCCCCGCTCTCGGGCAACATCTTCACCGTTCCCGTGACCGTCGACGGCGAGTTCGGGGGCAGGTGGTCGCTCGATCTCGGCGCGGGCGGGTCGGCGTTCCACTACCCGTACGCCGTGGAGCACGGGCTCCTCGATCGTCCGAGCGTGGACGTCATCGGCTTCGGCGCCGGCGGCCAGATTGCGAAGAAGCTCCAGGCGTACGAGACCATGGAGCTCGCGGGATTCACCGTCGACGACGCCTGGCTCACGGTCCCGGGCACCGAGGTCGTCGGGGCCTTCTCGAACACGGAGCTCACGGGCAACCTGGGCAACACGCTCTTCCGCCACTTCGTCCTCACGCTGGACTACGAGCGCCAGCAGGTGATCGTCGAGAGGGGAGACGACTTCGCGCGCGAGTTCCCGCGCGGCAAGGCGGGCCTCGGCCTGTGGCGGCCTGAGGGCACGGATATCGAGGTGCTCTACGTGTCCGGCGGGACCCCGGCCGACGAGGCGGGCTTCCTGGAGGGCGACACCGTGGTCTCGATCAACGGGATCGCGGTGGAGCACTTCGGCGGCATGATGGCACTCCGCGAACTGATGCGGGAGGACGCGGGGACGGAGTACGTGTTCGGTATTCTTCGGGACGGGGACCCCATGGAGCTTCGGCTGACGCTCCGCGAACTCCTGTAGCTCTGGTTGGCACGTGAGCAAAGCGACGGGGGACTCCGAACGGAGTCCCCCGTCATGCCTCCTAGGCGGCCGAAGCCGTTATCTGACGATCAGGACCTTCCGGCCGACGGCGTCGTCGTCCGTCACGAGCCGCGCGAAGTAGACGCCGGCGGCGACTTCGTCGCCGTTGCGATCGGCGCCGTCCCACGTGACAGTTCTCGTCCCGGCTGGCGCCCGCCCGTAGACAACCGTTTTGACGAGACGTCCGGCGGGATCGTAGATCGCGAGCGTCACGTGCCCACCCGACGGTATCGAGTACGTCAGGGTCGCGCCGAGCGGCGACGGATTGGCCGAGACGCTCAGCGCGACTCGGTCGGCGGGCGCATCGTCGGACACGCCGGTCCCGACGTACGACACCTCCCTGAGGATCCACTCGTCGGGATCGAAGAGGAGCCCCGTGGGCTCGGCGTCGGCGGTCAGGAAGAAGTCCTGGCTCCACTGGTCGTTCCAGACCGATAGCGTGTCGTCCCCGGCCGCGGTCTGGACCACGATGTCGATCGGCATCGTGAAGAGCCCGGCGTCGGTCTGGACCTGATCGATGTGGAGGAGGACGTCCCAGTGGGTCCCGGCGTCGCTCGCGATCCAGCCGTACTCGTATACGGGACGGTTCTCCCCGTAGACCCAGGGCTGGAAGAACCAGTCGAGGCTCGCGCCGTAGACGCCCTCCGCGGCGGCCTGGAACTCGCTCGTGATCGCCGTCCCGTAGGCGTGCGCCTGGCCGTAGTCGTCCAGAACCTGCAGGAGTTCGTCCTTGCCTCCGAGCACGTGGCGGAGCATGTGGAGGACCCATGCGCCCTTCTTGTAGACCGTTCGGCCGAACAGCAGCCACGGGTCGTAGATCGGTCCGTCGAAGTACCCGTAGTAGTCGAAGTAGTCCATGTAGTCCTTGTAGTCCTCGAACCCGCCGACCGCCTCGGTCCAGAGCGCTTCGGAGTAGCTCGCGAATCCCTCGTTGAGCCAGATGTCGTTCCACGTCCGGCACGTGACCCAGTCGCCCCACCACTGGTGAGACAGCTCGTGCACGAGGATGTAGTCGTAGTAGTGGTCGCCGCGGATCAGCACGGCGCCGTAGCTCGTGCAGGTCTGGTGCTCCATCGCGCCGCCCCACGGGAACACGGCGTGCCCGTACTTCTCGTCGAGGAACGGGTACTCGCCGTAGAGCCCGGCGAAGATGCCGATGGCGTCGGCCGTGATGTTAAGGTCCTCCTGGGCATCGGCGAGGTGCTCGGGGTAGACGTAGTTCGTGATCGGCATCGTTCCCCGGGCATAGTTGTAGTAGTCGGTCCAGCTCGTGTAGTTCGAGATTGCCACCGACACGAGGTACGTCGTGATCGGATGCCCCTCGAACCACTCGTAGGTCTTCGTCCCGTCCCCGTTGTCGACGACCGAGATGAGCGTCCCCTCAGAAGCGGCGGCGAGGTTGTCCGGAACCGTGAGCGCGATCCGCGCGGAATCGGCCTTGTCGGCCGGCGTGTCCTTGCACGGCCACCACTCGCGCGCGCCCGAAGGCTCGGAAAGGCTCGAGACGATCGGCCAGCCGCCGCCGTGCGTGTCGAAGTCGAGGGCGCCGTTGACCGGGTCGCCGTGGTAGGCGACGGTCACCTCGAAGATCTGGCCGTCGTCGAACGACTGGTCGAGCGTGACGGTGATCCGATCGCTCGTGTGCGAGTAGGAGAGAGGCGTTCCGCCGCGTGTAACCGACGTGACCGTGAGGTTGTCATACAGGTCGAGGATCACCGTCGTGAGCCCGTCAACTACGCTCGCGGCGCGGATCTTGACGATGCCGTCAACGTCCTCGTTCGGCGGGTCGAACGCGATGTCGATGTCGTAGTAGAGAACGTCGTAGTCGTCCTGCGAGGCGCGGGCCGCGTCAGGCGGCAGGGCGAGCGCCTGCTGGAGCCTCTCGAACGCCTGCTGCTTCGGTTCCCAGAGCATGCTGTGCGGGTCGGGGCCGTCCGGTGAGACGTCGTTCAGGAATACGGGGGGCGCGGCCCAGGCTCCGGTGGTCAGGGCGAGACAGGCAGCGAGACAGAGCGCTCGACGGATTCCGCTTCGCGGGCGCATATTCCCTCCTTACATGGCTGGTCCGCAGGCTACGCGTGGCGTCAGTGATCAGAGGTCCATTCGTGTATTATACCGCACGATATGCATCGAGTCAAGAAACGGTCGGGTACGTCCTTGACAACCGCCGCCGCAGACATCCTAGAATGGACCCGTGCCCCGTTCGGCCCGACTCAGTCGAGGGATGGCTGAGATGAACACCCGGCGACCCGGAGTTCTCTGGCTCGCGGTCGCAGTGGCGCTCCTTCTCGCGTCACCAGCCCTCGCGGCGCAGGCAACGGACGGCGAGCCTCCTCTGGAAGCCCTGGCCCGACTCGAGGCGGCCCGCAGGCTCGACGACCTGAGCGGGGAGCTGTGGCCCCACTGGGAAGTCTCGGACGCCTCGTTCGCCCTCTATCGCCCCGACGAGATCTGCTACCTGATCCACCACCAGGCCCCCCCGGACGAGTTCGAGCGCATGAGAGGGCGGCTTCCCGTCAGGGGGCGGATCTACAGCGGGCCCGCGTCGGCCGACGCGGTGACGCCCGCGACCGGGACCCTGGGTGGCGAGCCCACCGCGTATCTTCACCTCGACGAGTTCGCGGAGCAGCCGCTCCCCGCCGCGTTCCGCGAGGCGTTTCGAGCGCACAACGCCGGGCATTGCCCCGCGCTCTCCGACCCCGTTGAGTTGTTCGAGGGGTATCCACTCACGCCGAAGAACCTGGTGCTCGCGGACATCGAGTGCGATCTCCTGCTCCGCGCGGTGCGCGCGCCCGACGACTCGCTCGAACAGAGGACCCTCGAGTTCCTGGCCGTGCGTGCCGTGAGGAGGATCGGAATCCTCGGCGAGGCCGTCAACTACGAGCGGTGGCTCGAGGTCGCGCACGGGCTTCCAACGTACATCGGTGAGCGATGCCGGCACGAGGCGGCAGCGTTTCTGACGGGCGATTCCAGCGAGATGCTCGCGGCAGGGTTGGGCGAGCCGAGGTGCTTCGAGGCGTGCGCGGAGGGTGCGGGGACGTTCCGCTGGTACTCGAGCGACCGATTCACCTGCACCGGAGCGGCGGTCTGCATGCTCTTGGACCGGCTGGCGCCTGACTGGAAGCGCGAGGTCGAGGAGGATTGTGTCGAGCCGTACGAGGTTCTCTGGGGGATGCTGCGTACCAGGATCCCAAAGGCGTCCAAAGTGCTCGAGCGGTACGACGTCGACACCAGGACCGCCGAGAAGGAGGCCTACATCGACGGCACGAAGAGCGGTCCTGAGAAGCTGTTCGAAGAGATCACGGAGGGAGATCAGCCGATCCTGATCGTGGACACGCACCTCCTCGCCAGCTCACAGGTGAGCTACGATCCTGAGAACATCGTCGAGGTTGACGATCATCGTTTCGTGCACGAGCGCGTGATCAAGATCGAATGCTCGGGCGGCACGCACATCCACGTCATCGGTCGTCCGGTAGCGGCCGTGGTCGGCGAGGGCGAGTTCGACATCGAACGGCTCGTCATGGCCGCGCCGGAGGAGTACAGCGTGACCGTCGGGGGGCAGCCGCTCGCGCTCTCGTGCGGCGTCCACGAAATCACGGGCCACCTGTCGGTCGAGGGGCCCGGGCTCTCGATCGAGGCCGAGGCGGGGATCGTGATGGTGGGAGAGGCCAAGGTGACGTTCATGCTCCATCGGTAGGAGCGGGACGCCGGGGGCCGGACAGAGACCGAGGCAGGCCCGCCGGGCCTGCCTCACGTCGTCATTGCCGGCCCGTCTACTCGCCGCCCGGGCGGTACTTCCCCTTGACCGTCGTCCAGCTGGATTCGTCGACGGGCGACACGCCCTGGCACTGGAGCGACGTGCGCACGCTCAAGTTCCCGGGGAACGCGTCGCCGCAGAGCTGCTCCCAGCCGCCGCCGCGATTGACCCACGACGCGCAGGCAAGACACGGGCCCGCGTTCGCCACGAGGGACGGCGGCTCCTCGCACGTATCGTGAAACGTCAGCGTGGCGAAGAACGGACCGGAGAGGACCGGTGTCTCCGGGGGCATCGGGACCGTCACCCCCCAGAGGCCCGCGGGGCTGTAGGGCCCAACGACGATCGCCTCGGAGGTCGCAACGAGACGCCCGGGCCTGGGGCAGCCGGACCCGTCCGAGATCGCCTCCTGGATGGTCGCGCTCACGGTCAGCGAGCAGCTGTTCTGCCTGTCCCAGTAGAGGTACGTCTTGACGTTCAGGGGCTTCCACCCGCCCTCGCAGGCGCCGCACGAGGCCGGATTGCAGTAGACCCGGTAGCTCTCGTTCCCGGTGAACCAGTCCTCGATCGTCCAGTAGTAGCCCTTGTGGCAACCCTCGCTGACGTCGCCGGCCTTGTGCGCCTGTGGCGCCTCCTCATCCTCCGCGGCACCCGGTATCGGCTGCGCGGGGGCCGCGTGCGCTCCCGTGGACGCGATCGCGAGGATCGCGAACACAACCATGAGACCCCTCATGAGCATCATCCCCCCTCGGCCGGCAGTCCGCGTGGCCGGGAGCGTCCGCCCCGGCGCGTTGCCGTTCCTCTCTGGACCCCCGGCGGGTCGCGCCCCTGGGCCCCGGGCCCAGGACGCACGTCCCCCTCCGGGTAGAAATCCCCGTCTGGCCGTGATATCTGTGCTAGGCTGTGCAGGAAACGTTCCTCATTGCAGCGCACTCGAGAGGGCGGCCGGCGGGGCCGATCCGTGTGAGGGGGCATCCTCGTGGGAGACGAAGCAAGGACCGTCACACTCAAGCCGCGCGAGGACAAGCGGATTCGCTCGGGCCACCTCTGGATCTTCAGCAACGAGATCGCGGAGGTGGAGGGCACTGTCGACGTCGGTGACACCGTCCTCGTTCGCGACGCCCGCGGGCGCCTCCTGGGCACCGGGTACATGAATCCGCACTCGCTGATTGCGGTCCGGCTCGTCTCTCGGTCCAAGGTCGAGATGTCGCAGGAGTTTCTGACGAAGCGGATCGCCGCGGCGCTCGAGCACAGGGAGCGGGTCTGGCCGGGGGAGAGCGTCTACCGCGCCGTCTACAGCGATGCCGATCTCCTGCCCGGCCTGATCGTCGATCGCTACGGTGACTGCCTGGTCGTCCAGTCGCTGACGGCGGGTGTGGAGCGGCGGCTGGACGCCATCATCGAGGCCCTGATCGAGCTTCTGAGTCCGAGGACGATCGTCGTCCGCAACGACTCGCCGATGCGCGCGTACGAGGGGCTGCCGATCGAGAAGCGGGTCGCGCGCGGGAAGGTCGACGGGCCGGTCTCGATCGAACTGGACGGGCATCGGTTCCTCGTCGACGTGATCGACGGGCAGAAGACGGGCTTCTTCCTGGACCAGCGCGACAACCGGCGTTCGACGGTCCCGCTCGCCCGCGGCGCGGACGTCCTCGACTGCTGCTCGTACACCTGCGCGTGGTCGGTCTACGCCGCAGCCGGTGGCGCGAAGTCGATCACCGCGATCGACACGTCGGCGCCGGCGCTCGGGCTGGGGCGGCGGAACCTCGAGGTGAACCGCGCCTACGACGGGGCGAAGCTCGTCAACGGCGACGTCTTCAAGGAACTCGCCAAGATGTCACGCAGCCGGCGCCTGTTCGGGCTCGTGATCCTCGACCCTCCCGCGTTCGCGAAGAGCAGGAAGCGCGTTCGGGAGGCGCTCAAGGCCTACCGGACGGTGAATCGTCTCGCCCTCTCGGTGACCCGACGCGGGGGGTACCTCGCGACCTCCAAGTGCTCGCACCTCGTCGACCGCGAGTCGTTCATGAACGCGCTCGTCGGCGCGGCAGGGGAGGCTGGGAGGAGGGCGCGGGTGATCGACGTCCGGGGACAGCCGCCGGATCACCCGGTCGTTCTCGGGTTCCCGGAGACGGACTACCTGACGTGCGTCATCCTCGAGGTGCTCTAGCTCCATGACGAAGCCCGAGTTCGTCCGGCTGGCCGAGCACGGCGCGCTCGATGCCAGAGTCGAGCGGGCGAGGGAGATCCTCCGATCGTGCGCGCTCTGTCCGCGCGCGTGCGGCACGGACAGGGTGTCGGGCTCGCTCGGGTACTGCGGAGCCGGCCCCGAGCCTCGCGTGTACCGCCACATGTCCCACCCCGGCGAGGAGCCGCCGATCTCGGGGGAACGTGGCTCCGGCGTGGTCTTCTTCTCCCACTGCACGATGTCCTGCAGCTACTGCCAGAACTGCCGGATGAGCCAGGAGGGCGCGGGCGTTCAGCGGAGCGCGGCGGACCTCGCGGCGATGATGTCCGCCCTCGCGGACGCGGGATGCCACAACCTCAACCTGGTGTCCGCGACGCAGTACGTGCCCGCGGTTCTCGAGGCGCTCCTCCTCGCTGCCCGCGCCGGCGTGTCGCTCCCGGTCGTGTGGAACACGTCCGGCTACGAGTGCGCGCTCGCCCTCGAGCTTCTGGACGGGGTCGTCGACGTCTATCTGGCGGACGCGCGGTACGCGGCGGACCAGGCGGCGGCGAAGTACTCGGACGCTCCCGACTACGTCGCGGTCAACCGGTCGGCGCTCCGGGAGATGAAGAGACAGGTGGGCGCGCTCGAGCTGGACGATCGGGGGCTCGCGAGGAGCGGCCTCATCGTCCGGCACCTCGTCCTTCCGAACGGCGTGGCCGGGACCGAGGAGGTCTTGGGGTTCGTCGCCCGGGAGCTTGGCCCCGGGGTCGCCGTGAGCCTGATGGCGCAGTACTACCCCGCGCACCGCGCGGCCGCGCTCCCCGAGATCGCGCGGAGGATCACCCCGGAGGAGTGGGCCGCGGCCGTCAGGGCGCTCGAGGCGTCCGGGATCGCGGACGGCTGGGTCCAGGAGATGCCGGACACGCTCTCCGCGGTCGCGGGGAGCGAGATCGAACCTGACCCGAACGATCTCGCCGGCCCCCCGGGCTAGCAGCCCGGCCGGGCGCCCGTCCCCGACTCGATTCCGGTCGATCCGCGAGTCGTGCTTGACACACGATCACTCGCGGAACATACTGTGCCCGATTGCGAGTCACCTCTCGCGGCCGGCAGGTCACGGGGGCCGGTCGCCCCGCCACCACCGTGCGTGACACCGAAAGGTCAACAGTGAAGAAGGACGAACTCGCCGGGAAGACGCTCCCGGAACTTCGGGACCTCGCGAGGTCTCGTGGGCTCACGGGCGTCTCCAAGCTCAAGAAGGCCGACCTCATTGAAGGACTGCTCGAGGCCGCGGGAAGGAACCCCAGGAAGGTCCCGACGAAACGCGCCGCGGCCAAACCGGCCGCCAAGCGCGCTCCCCGGGGCAAGGCTCCGGCGAAGGGCGCGCCCAAGGCGAAGGCGGCGGCCCGGAGGCGTCCCGCGAAGCGGGCGGTCGACGGCGACTCGGTGGCCCGGGGCCTCTCACCGAGGACGCGCCGCGCGTTCACCGCGTACAAGCCGCTCGGGGAGCAGCGGGTCAAGGCGAGCAAGTACTACCTCGGCGTCCAGGACTCCCCGGAGCTGGACGAGGGCTTCGCCTACCCGGAGACGTACGGCGAGAGCGCGATCGCGCTCATGGTGCGGGATCCGTACTGGCTCTTCACGTACTGGGAGTTCGCTCCCCAGCTTCGCGCGGACCTCGTCGCGCGCATGGGCGAGGAGGCGCTCCTCGCGAGCCGGCTCGTTCTCAGGGTGTACGACGTGACCGGCGTCGACCCCGACCACGCCAACGAGTACCGCGATATCGACGTCGCGCCGGGTGCGCGGAACTGGTACATCAACGTGATGCGGGTCGAGCGCGAGTACTGCGTCGACGTCGGACTGATCACCCCGGACGGGTCGTTCGTCGTGATCGCGAGATCGAACCGCGTGACGCTCCCGCCGGTGGGTCCATCGGACGTCGTCGACGAGGAGTGGGTAACGCT